>Ga0208516_100232_pt1 | contig 27971 bp, 13 predicted proteins | sample LakWasM117_HOW13_2_FD_183931 | JGI IMG/M metagenome (GOLD analysis project Ga0208516, IMG submission 183931) | Freshwater sediment methanotrophic microbial communities from Lake Washington under simulated oxygen tension - Sediment Metagenome... | ecosystem: Environmental > Aquatic > Freshwater >...
TACGTCACATGCACCGTGGTCTCGGTGATGCCGTACATGTTGATGAGTTGGGGGCTCTGGTCACCGAAGCGGTCGAACCAGGGCCGCAGGGTCTCGGGCTCCAGCGCCTCGCCGCCGAAGATCACCCGGCGCAGAGACAGGCCAGCACTGCCTTCTTCCTCCTGCTCCACGGCATGGACCAACTGCCCAAAGGCCGAAGGTGTTTGATTGAGAACCGTTACGCGCTCCGCACGCAGCAAAGCCAGGAAGTCCTGGGGCGAGCGGCTGACCCAGTACGGCACCACCACCAGCCTGCCGCCCGTGCACAGGGCGCCGAAGATCTCCCAGACCGAGAAGTCGAAGGCATAGGAGTGGAACAGGGTCCAGACATCGTCAGGCCCGAAGCCGAACCAGGCATCGGTGGCGTCCAGCAGCCGTGCCACGTTGCGGTGACTCAGTTGCGCGCCCTTGGGGCGGCCCGTGGAGCCCGAGGTGTAGATCACATAGGCCAGGCTGTCCGGGTTCACATCGACCTGCGGATCGGTATCGGGTTCGCCCGACAGGTCCAGCGTGTCGATCTCCAGCACCTGCAGCGCAGCAGCGCCGGGAATGCGCTCGCGCACCGCAGCCTGCGTCAGCACCAGAGAGATCCCACTGTCGGCCACCATGTGCGCCAGCCGGTCGGCAGGGTAATCCGGGTCCAGCGGCACATAGGCGCCACCGGCCTTGAGGATGGCCAGCAGTCCCACCACCATCTCCACCGAGCGCTGCATGGCAATGCCCACGCGCGTCTCCGGCCGCACGCCCAGGGCGATCAGGCGGTGGGCCAGGCGGTTGGCCCGGGCGTCGAGTTCGGCGTAGCCGAGAACGTGGTGCTCGAAGGACAGCGCCTGCGCCCCGGCTCGCGCCAATGCCTGGCTGGCGAAGCGGCCGTGCAGCGTCTGCGCTGCGGCCGGCCGGCAGGCAGGAAGGGCAGCGGCGCGGCCCCATGCCTGCTGCCTGTGCAGTTCGGCCGCGCCCAGCAAGGCGACCTCACCCACCTTGCGGGCCGGATCATCGGCCAGCGCCTGCAGCATGGCCACATAGTGGCCGGCCAGCGCGCCGATGGTGGCGGCCTCGAACAATTCGCGGGCATAGGTCAGGCGCAGGTGCAGGCGGCCCTGCGCATCCTCGGTGGTGTCCACGGTCAGCTCGAACTGGGCGCCCTGGCCCTGCAGCGCATATTCCTGCAGCTCCAGCCCAGGCAGTTGCTGCAGCGCGCTGCGGTCCTGGCGCTGGTGGTTGAACAGCACCTGGAACAGCGGCTGGGTGCCGGCGTTGCGTTCGGGCTGCAGCGCCTCGACCAGTTGCTCGAAGGGCAGGTCCTGGTGGGCCTGCGCGCCCTGGGCGGCCTGCCGGGCCTGGTCCAGCAGCTGCGCCAGGCCCATGCGCCCGTCCAGTGTGGCGCGCAGAACCTGGGTGTTCACGAAAAAGCCCACCGTGCCCTGTGTTTCCACCCGGTGGCGGTTGGCAATGGGCACGCCCACGCGAATGTCTTCCTGGCCCGTGTAGCGGTGCAGCACGGCCTGCAGGCCCGCCAGCAGGAGCACGAACAGCGTTGCGTCCTGCGCCTGGGCGCGGCGGCGCAGGCTGCCGACCAGATCAGCCGGCAGCTGCAGGCCATGGCTGGCGGCCACATGGTCCACGCCGGGCCGGCGCGGATGGTCCGTGGGCAGTTGCAGCACGGGGTGCGTGTCGCCCAGCTGGGTGCGCCAGTAGGCCAGTTGCTGCTGCCGCTCGCCGGCCTCCAGCCACTGGCGCTGCCAGGCCGCGTAGTCGGCGTACTGCAGCGGCAGGGGTGCGGCCTGCGGCACCTGTCCCTGGCACCGTGCGCGGTACTGCTGCACGAATTCATCCACGATGATCTGCATGGACCAGCCGTCGGAGACGATGTGGTGCATGGCCACGACCAGCAGATGCGCCTCGGCCGACTCGCGGATCAGGCCCACGCGCAGCAGCGGCCCGGCCTGCAGGTCGAAGGGCTGGCGGTGCACGGCGGCCGCCGCCTGTTCCAGTTGTTCCTGGCGCTGCGCAGCGGGGAGTTCGGACAGATCCGTTTGCGCGACCCGCACACCGCCCTGTGCGGCAACCACCTGCACCACCTGCCCGTCCCCGCCCATGCGGAACACCGTGCGCAGCGACTCGTGGCGCGCCACCAGCGCGTCGAAGCTTTGCTGCAGCGCCAGCACATCGAGCGTGCCCAGCAGACGCAGCGCCCCACTGATGTGATAGGCCGTACCGGCCGGCTCCAGCTGCCACAGGAACCATTGGCGCAATTGCGCAAAGGACAGCGGCAGCGGGCCACTGCGGTCGGCCCTGGGCAGGGGCGCCGTGCCTTCGGTCTGCTCGGCTCCGGCGACCGGCCCCTCCACCAGCCGTGCCACACCCGCCGGCGTCTTGCCCGTGAACAGCTGCTTGGGTGTGAGCTTGACGCCGCGCTTGCGGGCGCGCGCCACCAGCTTGAGCGCGAGGATGGAGTCCCCACCCAGCGCGAAGAAGTCGTCATGCCGGCCCGCGCGCTCCAGGCCGAAGAGGTCGGCCCAGACGGCGGCCAGCGCCTGCTCGGCCTCGCCTTGGGGCGCCTCGAACAGATCGGCGGCCGCCTGCTCCGGCACGGGCAGGGCCTTGCGGTCGATCTTGCCGTTGGCCGTCAGGGGCATGCCTTCCAGCACGGTGACGCTGGCGGGCACCATGTACTCGGGCAGCGCCTGCGCCAGCGCGGCGGCCCACCCCGGCCTGTCGGCGGGCACGTCGGCCTGGGGCACGGCATAGGCATGCAGCTGCATGCGCCCGTCCCCGCCGCCCTCCCCGTCCAGCCGTGCCACGACTTCGGCCTGGGCCACGCCGGGCAAGGCCTGCAGCGCCAGCGCCACCTCGCGCAGCTCCACGCGGTAGCCGCGCACCTTCACCTGGTCGTCCATGCGGCCGAGGAATTGCAGGCTGCCATCGGCCAGCATGGTCACGCGGTCGCCCGTGCGGTACAGGCGCTCGCCCGGCTGGAACGGGCTGGCCACGAATCGCTCTGCCGTCTGCCCGGGCCGGGCCTGGTAGCCGCGCGCCAGGCCCGGCCCGCCCAGGTACAGCTCGCCGCTGGCGCCCAGGGGCACGGGCTGGAGGTCGGCATCCAGCACCAGGGCGCGGCTATTGGCCAGCGGCCTGCCCACGGGCAGGCTTTCGCCGCCGCGCAGCGCCTCGCCCGCCTCCTGGGTCAGGATGCCCACCGTGGTTTCGGTGGGGCCGTAATGGTTGAGCACGCGGCAGCCGGACCTGAGCGCGGCGATGCGGTCGATCAGCGGCCAGCGCGTGGCCTCGCCGCCCAGCACCAGGCGGCTGGCAGGCAGCACGTCAGCGGGCATGCCGGCATTCAGCAGCCCCTGCAGATGGCTGGGCACGATCTTGAGCACGTCCACGCGGTGCTCTGCCATGTAGCGCGCGAAGCCGTCGGGGTCGAAGGCCAGTTCGGGCGCCATCAGATGCAGCGCGCGCCCCGAGCACAGCGCGCCGAACAGCACGGTGTGCCCCAGGTCCGCCGCCACGGTCGAGACCATGGCCATGCTGCGCGCCGCATCGGGCAGGTCCAGCCGCTGCAGCACGGCCTGCACATAGTGGGCCAGCGCGCCGTGGCTGACGACCACGCCCTTGGGCTGCCCGGTCGAGCCCGAGGTGTAGATCACATAGGCGCCCTGTGCGGAATGCGGCGGCGCGGCCGGCGGCGCCTGCCCCGCAATGCACGGCTCCTGGCAGGCATTCAGGTCCAGGCTCAGCAGGGGAACGCCCGCGTCCCAGGCGGGCGCCTGCTGGCAGAGCATCAGCACCGCGCCGCTGTCGCGCAGCTGCCAGGCCAGCCGCTGCGCCGGCAGGCCGGGGTCCAGGGGCACATAGGTGCCACCGGCCTTGAGCACGGCGAGCAGGCCCAGCACAAAGGCGCAGCTGCGCTCGGCATGCAGGGCCACGCGCACATCGGCCCCCACGCCGCGCGCCACCAGGGCCCGGGCCAGCTGGTCGGACTGCCGGTCCAGCTGCGCGTAGTCCAGGGCCGAGCCTGCGTCCCTGACCGCCGTGCCATCGAAATGGGCCCGCACGGCGCGCGACCACAGCTGCAGCACGCTGTCGGCGCCAAAGGCCTGCACCGGGCCTGCAGACTCGGACACGCGGCCTGGCAGCGACAGCTCGCACAGCCTGGGCTGCCTGTCGCTGATTGCGCCGCTGACCTGCCGCGCAAGGTCCTGGAATGCGGCCGCCATGTCGCGCACCACGGCTTCGTCGAACAGTTCATCGGCGTAGATCAGCACGCAGTCGATGCCGTCCTGCCGGTCGGTGAAGTCCAGGCTCAGGTCGAAATGCGCCTGGCCGCTGGAGACGGCCTGCATGGCGATCTCCAGGCCGGCGATGTGGCGCGCGGCCGATGCATCCTCCTGCTGGGTGCACTTGACCTGGAACAGCGGGTGAACGCCCGGCTGGCGGGCCGGCTGCAGCGCCTCGACCAGCAGGTGGAACGGCAGGTCCTGGTGGGCCTGCGCGCCCAGCACCGCCTCGCGCACCTGCGCCAGCAGCGCGCCGAAGTCCTGCGCGGGATCGATGTGCGTGCGCAGCACCAGCAGGTTCAGGAAGTAGCCGATCAGCCCATGCGTCTCGGCCTTCTGGCGGTTGGCCACGGGCGTGCCCACGCGCAGCTCGCGCGTGCCGCTGAAGCGGTACAGCACCAGCTTGAGCAGGGCCAGCATCACCATGAACAGCGAGGCGCCATGCGCGCGGCCCAGGGCACGCACGCGGGTGGCCAGTGCGGCGGGGAGCGTGAACTCCAGGCGCTGCTCCTGTGCCTCCTGCACGGCCGCCCTGGCCTGCTTCATTGGCAGGGCCAGGGCCTCATGCTCGGTGCCCAGCCGGGCGCGCCAGTAGTCCAGCTGCCGCTCGCGCTCACCGGCATCGAACCAGCGGCGCTGCCAGACGGCGTAGTCGGCGAACTGCAGGGCCATGGCCGGCAGGCGCGATGGCTGCTGCGTGCGCAGGGCCTCGTACAGGTGGAACAGCTCCTCGACCACGATGCCGTTGGACCAGCCATCGCCCGCAATGTGGTGCAGCGACAGGCCCAGCACATGCTCCTGCGCGCCCAGCCGGCACAGGACGGCGCGCAATGGCGTTTCCGTATCCAGCGCAAAGGGCTGGCGGGCCAGCAGCAGCACCTGGCGCTGCGCCTCGGCCTGCGGATCGCCGTCCGTCCATGCGCCCAGATCGACATGGCGCAGGGGCACGGGCGCGGCGGGCTGGATGGACTGCCGGGGCTCGCCGTCCTCGCCGGCCGGATAGCAGGTGCGCAGGATCTCGTGGCGCTCGGCCAGGGCCTGCAGCGCCTGCTCCAGCACCAGCGCATCCAGCGGCCCCTTGAGCGACAGCACGCCCACCATGTTGTAGGCGGGGCTGGCGGGCTCCAGCCGCCAGGTGAGCCAGAGGCTGCGCTGCGCGGGGGACAGGCCAATGGCCAGCGTGCGGTCGCAGCGGGTGATGGTGTGGGCCGTGTTGCGGGTGTCGCCGTCCGGCAGGCCACCTGCGCCACCTGCGCCAGACGCAGCGGGTGCACCGGGTGCACCCCGGAGCCTCAGGGCCAGTGCGGCACGCTGCGCATCGGACAGGCGGGACTTGCGGGAATCGAGATCGTTCAGGGACATGGTGGTCTTCTCACGCAGATGCGAAGGCGGCAAGGGCATCGCCTTCATCGGTAACGGTGGCCTCGATCTCCTCGATCAGCCGGGTCTCCACCAGCACGGCCAGCTCGCCGACGGTGGGGGCCTTGAAGAAGGCCGCAGGGTGCAGCTCGACACCAAAGCGCTTTTTCACGCGGCCCAGGATCTGCAGGGCCAGCAGCGAGTCGCCGCCCAGCTCGAACAGGTTGTCGTCCACGCCCACCGGGGCAATGCCCAGCATGTCGGTCCACAGCGCGGCCAGTGCCTGCTGCAGCTCGCCTTCGGCCGCAACGTAGGCGGTCTGCAGCGCCGGGCGCGGATGGCCGCCACGGGCCTGCGATCCGTTGGCAGGTTCGGCGAAGGCTTCGGTGGCAGGTTCTGCCAGCGCATCCACCAGCCCGGCATCGATCTCGCCCAGGCGCTGCTGCAGGTCGGTGGTGGAGATGACCACCTGGTGCGGCACATCGCCGTTGACGATGCGCTCGAACACCGCTGCCGCTTCTGCGCCGCTCCAGCCTATGCCCTCGGGAATGCGCATGCCGGCGGCCATGCCCAGGTCACGCCAGGCGTCCCAGCCCACGGAAATGACGGGCCAGGCGCGCTGGCGGCTGGCCAGTGCCGCCAGTGCATCCATGCAGGCATTGGCGGCGGCGTAGTCGCTCTTGCCCAGGCCTGCGGTGAGGCTGGAGATGGACGAGCACAGCAGCACGAAGTCCGGCGCCTGCATGTCCAGCGTGCCCTGCTTGCCCAGCAGGTCCAGCAGCAGCCGGGTGCCGCGCAGCTTGGGGGCGAACGTGCGCTCCACGCCGTCCCGCGTGCGGGTGGACAGCATGCCGCTGTCGGCATGGCCTGCGGCATGGACCACGCCATGCAGCGCGCCAAAGCGCTGGTGCGCCTGCGCCAGCGCCGCCTGCATCTGCGCGGCGTCGGCCACATCGGCCGCCAGGGTCAGCACCTGGGCGCCCTCGGCCTCCAGGGCCAGCAGCTGCAGCAGTTGCTGGCGCAGGGTGCGCGGCTGCCCGTCATCGGCGGCCAGCGCCTCCCATTGGCTGCGCGCAGGCAGCGCCGTGCGGCCCACCAGCACCAGGCGGGCCTGCCAGTGCGCGGCCAGATGCCGGGCCAGCGCCAGGCCCACGCCGCCCAGGCCGCCCGTGATCAGGTACACGCCCTGCCTGCGCAGGCGCGGCGCTGCGGCGTCCTGCCATTGCAGGGGCTCGTAGGCCTTGCGCCAGCGGTGGGCACCGCGCAGGGCGATGGCCGTGTCGGCCGCGCGCAGCCCATGCGGCGCGCGGGCTTCGTCCAGCAGCTGGCGCGCCAGCCGGGCCTGCATTGCGGGCGAGCCCGCCTGCACCACATCGACGAAACGGCAGTCGATGGACGGGCATTCCTGCCCTATCGCCTTGCACAGCGGAAAGACGGCTGCCATCTCGGGGTTCAGCGCTTCCACTCCGGTCACATCTTCCGAACCGCCTGCGGCCACCAGCAGCAGCCGCCGTGTGCGCGGGCTTTCAGCACCGTGCGCACGGGTCTCCAGCGCCTGCGCCAGCGCCAGCACGCTGTGAAAGCCGCGCTCCAGCGGCGCAGGGGCGGCCGCGTCCATGGCCCACAGGTGGTAGATGGCGTCCACGGGGCCGAACTGCGCCTGCACCGCATCGAGCAAGTCCTCGCAATCGCGGCGCTCGCCGGGGCGCACGGCATGCCGGCCCGGGGCCAGGCAGGCGGGGGCGGCGCCCGCTTCCACGCAGACCACATCGGTGCCCTGCGCCCGCAATGCCTGCACCAGGGTCTCGGCCGTGGCACTGCCGTCGCCAAATACCAGGGCCACCTGTGCTGCGGCTGCGGCTGCGGCTGCGGCGGTGCCTGCCTCCCACTGCAAGGGACTGCGCTGCCAGGCGGCTGCGTAGAACGGACCGGCGGTCGCCGAGGGACCTGCCGTGCCTGCCGCTTTCGGTGCATCGCCACCCTGCCCCGCCGCCTGCACCCAGAAGGAGCGGCGCTGGAAGGCATAGGTCGGCAGCGGCACGCGCCGCCCTGGCCGCCCGCCCCGGCAGGCAGTCCAGTCGATGTCCACGCCCGCGCACCACAGTCCGGCTACGGCCTGCGCCAGCAGCTGCGCGCTGCGTGCGGTCTGCTGGGGATGGGCCTGGCTGGGCCAGATGCCGGCCGCCGTGGCGGCGCGCGCATGCTGGCGAGCCAGGGCGGCAAGGGCCTGGCCGGGGCCCACCTCCAGCAGCACGCGGCCCGGCTCTCGCACAAGCTCGTCCAGCCCGTCCGCAAAGCGCACGGTATGGCGCAGGTGGCGGGCCCAGTAGGCGGGGCTCATGGCCTGCTCGGCCGTGATGGGCTTGCCGGTCACGCTGGAGATGAAGGCCAGGCGCGGCGCATGCCGGGGCACGCTGGCCACCACCTGCTCCAGCTGCGCCAGCAGGGGCTCGGTCATGGCCGAGTGCGAGGCCACGGCAATGTGCAGCCGGCGCGCGGTGATGTCGCGCGCGCGCAGCGCCTCTTCGGCCGCCTCGATGGCGGCCAGCGGGCCGGACAGCACGCACAGGCGTTCGCCATTGACGGCACCCAGGTCACAGCCCCAATCCAGCAGGGATTGCAGCTCGGCCTCGGCCAGGGGCACCGAGGTCATGGCGCCCTGCGGCAGCGACTGCAGCAGGCGGCCACGCGCCGCGACGATGCGCAGGGCATGCGGCAGCTCGAACACGCCGGCCAGGCAGGCCGCCACATACTCGCCCAGGCTGTGGCCCAGCATGGACACGGGCTGCACGCCGCGTGCCATCCACATCCGGGCCAGCGCATAGCCGATCACGAACAGGGCCGGCTGGGCCTTGTCCATGGCGGACAGCGCCGCGTCGGCCTCCACCTCTTCACCCGGGTCGGGGAACAGCCACTGGCGCAGGTCCCAGCCTGTTTCGGCCTGCAGCAGCTCGCAGCAGCGGTCCACCTCCTGCCGGAACACACCGCCGTCGCGGTACAGGTCCAGGCCCATGTTGGCGTGCTGCACGCCCCCGCCCGGGAAAAGAAAGACCACGCCGGGCGACTGCGCCGGCACCTCGGTGGCCTGGCCAGCCGGCGCAGCAGCAGCAGCAGCAGCAGAGAGGTGCAGGCCCTCCACCGCCATGCCCATGCCGTCGGCCACCACGGCACGGCGATGGCCGAAGGCGCGGCGGCCCTGCTGCAGGGTGTGGGCCACATCGTCCAGCGACAGGCCGCTGCCGGCCTGCTGCAGATGGGCAGCCAGGCGGCGCGCCGCTTCGTCCAGCGCACGGGGGCTGCGAGCGGACAGCGGCAGCACCTGCCAGCCCCGGGCTGCATCCTCCTGTGTACCGGAAGGGGCGGCAGAGGTGGCAGGGGCGGCAGCAGCCTCCTGCAGCACCACATGGACATTGGTGCCGCCAATGCCGAAGGCGCTCACACCCGCGCGGCGCGGCGTGGCCGCCTGGGGCCAGGGCCTGGCCACGGTGTTGACATGGAAGGGACTGCGCTCGAAGTCGATCTGCGGATGCGGCCGCTCGAAATGCAGGCTGGGCGGCAAGGTGGCATGCCGCAGCGAAAGCACCGTCTTGATCAGGCCCGTGACACCGGCGGCCGCATCGAGATGGCCGATATTGGTCTTCACCGAGCCGATGGCGCAGTAGCCCCTGCGCTGCGTGCTGGCGCGAAAGGCCTGGGTCAGCGCCGCGATCTCGATGGGGTCGCCCAGCGCCGTGCCCGTGCCATGGGCTTCCACATAGCCGATGGTGTCGGCCGGCACGCCCGCCAGGGCCTGCGCCGCGTGCACCACGGCGGCCTGGCCGTTGACACCGGGCGCCGTGAAGCCCACCTTGTCTGCGCCATCGTTGTTGGCGGCGCTGGCCAGGATGACGGCGTGGATGGTGTCGCCGTCGTGCAGCGCATCGTCCAGGCGCTTGAGCACCACAATGCCCGCGCCGCTGCCCTGCAGCGTGCCTGCGGCCTGGGCATCGAAGGCGCGGCAATGCCCGTCCGGCGAGAAGATGGCGCCGGCCTGGTAGCGGTAGCCGCCGTTTTGCAGCAGGTTGAGCGAGACGCCCCCGGCCAGCGCCATGGCGCATTCATGGCCCAGCAGCGCCTGGCAGGCGGTGTGCACGGCCATCAGCGAGGTCGAGCAGGCCGTCTGCACGGTGACGGCCGGGCCGCGCAGGTCCAGCTTGTAGGCCACGCGCGTGGCCAGGGCATCGGCCATGTTGCCGCTCATCAGGCCCAGCAGGTCGGCGACCTGGGCGCCAGGGCCCGGCGCATGGCCGGGCAGCAGATGGCGCATCAGGTAGACGCTGGCGCCCGTGCCCGCGTACACGCCGATGGCGCCGGGATGGCGCCGGCCCTCGTAGCCCGCATGCTCCAGCGCCTGCCACGCGCATTCCAGAAAAAGGCGGTGCTGCGGGTCCAGCTGCTCGGCATCGCGCGGGGTGTAGCCGAAGAAGTCGGCATCGAACAGGTCCATGCCGGCCAGCGGCACGCCGGCCTTCACGTAGCCGGCATCGTCCAGCAGGGCCTGGGGCACGCCCAGGGCGCGCAACTCATCGTCGCTGTAGCGCTTCACGGACTCGACGCCGTCACGGATGTTGGCCCAGAAGCTGTCGATGTCGTCGGCGCCGGGAAAGCGCCCGGCCATGCCGATGACGGCGATCTCCAGGCCGGTGGTTTCGGAGGAAGAAGACATCAGAGGGTCCTTTCGATGTGGCGCTTGCGCTGCAGCAGCGCCTCGCGGCGGCGCTGGGCCGCGTCCATGCCGTCCCGGGCGGCGGCCGCATGCGCGGCGCCGTCACCCTCGCCCCCGCCCTCGCCATCTGCGCCCTGCTCGATGCGCCGCGCCAGGGCCGACACCGTGGGGTGCTTGAAGAGATCGACCAGGGACAGCTCCCGGCCCAGCCGCGACTCCAGCAGGCCATGCACGCGGATGAGCTGCAGCGAATGCCCGCCCAGGTCGAAGAAGTTGTCGCTGGCGCCTATGCGCTCCACGCCCAGCACCTGGGCCCAGAGGGCGGCAATGGTCGCGGCCACACCGCCCTCGGGCGGCTCGTAGGCCTGGTGCTCCAGGGCCGGCAGGGTGGGCGCCTCGGGCAGCGCCTTGCGGTCCACCTTGCCATTGGCGTTCAGGGGCAAGGCATCCAGCACGGTGATGGACGAGGGCAGCATGTAGTCGGGCAGGGCCGCGGCCAGCGCGCTGCGCAGCGCGGCCATGTCCAGGCTCTGCCCCTGCTGCACCGAGACAAAGGCGGCCAGCCGCGCGCCGTCGGCCGCCTGGCGGGCGACCACCACGGCCTCGCGCACGGCGGGGTGGGCCAGCAGTTGCGCCTCCACCTCGGCCAACTCGATGCGAAAGCCGCGGATCTTCACCTGGTGGTCCACGCGGCCCAGGTAGTCGATCTGGCCGTCGCCGCGCCAGCGCACCAGGTCGCCCGTGCGGTACAGGCGCTCGCCCGTGCGGCTGGCGGGGTCGGCGACAAAGCGCTCGGCGCTCAGGCCCGGCCGCCGCCAGTAGCCGCGCGCCAGGCCCACACCGCCCAGATACAGCTCGCCGGCCACGCCGCGCGGCACCTCGTTGAGCGCGGCATCCAGCACATGGGTGCGCAGCCCGGCCACGGGGCGGCCTATGGGCACGGACAGCGCGCCCTCGTCCCGGCAGTCCCACCAGGTGACCTCGATGGCCGCCTCCGTGGGGCCGTAGAGATTGAGCAGGCGGGTGCCGGGGAAGGCCTGCAGCACGGCCGCCTGCAATTCGGCGGACAGGGCCTCGCCGCTGCAGATGATGCGCTGCAGCCCCTGGCAGGTGGCGGCCGCCGGGTGCGCCATGAAGGCCTGCAGCATGGACGGCACGAAGTGGATGGTGCTGACCTGGTGGCGCGCTATCAGCTCGGCCAGGCGCCGGGGATCGCGGTGGTCGCCGGGGGCGGCCAGCGCCAGGCATGCGCCGGTGGTCAGCGGCCAGAAGAATTCCCAGAAGGAGATGTCGAAGCCGAACGGCGTTTTCTGCAGCACCGTGTCGCCCGGGCCCAGCGGCTGATGCACCTGCCCCCACGCCAGGCGATTGCACAGCGAACGGTGGCGGTTGGCCGCGCCCTTGGGACGCCCGGTCGAACCCGAGGTGTAGATCACATAGACCAGGCTGTCGCCATGCAGGGCAACGGCCGGGTTGTGGGCCGGCATGTCCTGCAGCCGGGACGCCAGGCCCGGCACATCGACCAGTCGGGCACTGCAGTTGGCCGGCAGGCGGCCACGCACCTGCGGCTGCACCAGCACCAGGGACACGCCGCTGTCCTCCAGCATGTAGGCGATGCGGTCGGCCGGGTGCTCGGGGTCGATGGGCACATAGGCCGCGCCGGCCTTCATGATGGCCAGCAGCCCCACGACCATCTCGATGGAGCGCTCCATGGCAATGCCCACCGGCACGCCGGGCCGCACGCCCGATGCGATCAGGTGATGCGCCAGCCGGTTGGCGCGCGCATTGAGCTCGGCGTAGCCCAGCGTGGCCTCGCCCAGGCACAGGGCCGGGGCACCGGGGCTGCGCGCCACCTGCTGCTCGAAGCGGCGGTGCACGATGTCGCCGCCGTGCACGGCCGTGTCGTTGCAGCTCCATGCCGCCAGTTGCTGGCGTTCGTCAGGCCCCAGCAGCGGCACCTCGTCCACGGCACATTGGGGCTGGTGCGCCAGTGCGTCCAGCATGGCCTCGTAGTGGGCGGCCAGGCGCTGCATGCTGCCCGGCTCGAACAGCTCGCGGGCATAGACCAGGCTGATGCCCAGGCTGCCATCGGAGCGCTCGCGCACTTCCACGGTCAGCTCGAACTGCGCATCTGCGGCCGCCAGCGGCTGGCCGGCCACCGTCCAGCCCGGCACCTGCTGCAGCGCGTGCCAGTCCTCCACCAGATGATTGAACAGCACCTGGAACAAGGGGCTGTGCGCCAGGCTGCGCTGCGGCTGCAGCGCCTCCACCAGTTGCTCGAACGGCAGATCGTGGTGGGCCTGCGCGCCCTGCGCCGCCTCGCGGGCCTGCTGCAGCACGTCAGCCAGGCGCATGCGCCCGTCGATGCGGTTGCGCAGCACCAGAGTGTTGACGAAAAAGCCGACCACGCCCTGCAGATCGGCATGCGCGCGGTTGGCCACGGGCACGCCGACGCGGATGTCTTCCTGCCCCGTGTAGCGGTACAGCAGCGCCTGCCATCCTGCCAGCAGCAGCGTGAAGAGCGTGTCTGCCTGCTGGCGGGCCTGCGCGCGCAGCGCCTGCAAGGTCGCGCCGGGCAGCTCGAAGCCGTGCCGCCCCGCACGATAGCGTGCCAGCGCCTGGCGCGGATGGTCGGTGGGCAGGGCCAGCACAGGCTGGGCCTCGCCTGGGGGCACCTGCAACCGTTCCAGCCAGTAGGCCAGCGAGGCCTGCTGGCCTTGCTGGGCCTGCTCCCGCTGCCAGACGGCGTAGTCCACGTACTGCAGCGCCGGGCCGCTGTCCGGGGCGCCGGCATACAGCGCCGCCAGATCGTCCAGCAGGATCTGCATGGAGGCGCCGTCGGAGACGATGTGGTGCATCACCAGCGCCAGGATGTGCTCATGGGCCTGCAGCCGCACCAGGGCAGCCCTGGCCAGCGGCCCCTGCTGCAGATCAAAGGGCTGGGCGCACAGCGCCTGAAGCCATTGGGCGGCGTGCTCCTCGCGCTGCGCAGAGTCGCCCTGCGCGGCATCCAGCCACTGCAGCTCCAGCGTGCCCTGGGGGTCCAGGCGCTGCTCGACCTCCCCATCGGGCCGGGCGTTGAATACCGTGCGCAGCGAACCGTGCCGTTCGGCCAGGCCCTGCACGGCCACACGCAGGGCGCCTGCATCCAGCGGCCCGGTGATGCGCAGGGCGCCCTGCACGTGGTAGGCCGTGCTGCGCGTATCCATCTTCCAGAGAAACCATTGGCGCTGCTGGGCCGGTGTCAGCGGCAGGGGCATGGCGCGACGGGCCTCGGTCAGCGGGGCAATGCGCTGCAGCGCCGTGCCCGGCTGGCGCTGTTGGCACAGCCGGTCGATGTCCTGCGCCTGGTCGCGCAGCCGCGGGTGCTCGAACACCCGCCCCGCCGGATACTCCAGGGACCATTGCCGGCAGATGCGCGCGGCCAGCCGCGCGGCGGCCAGGGAGTTGCCGCCTTGCGCGAAGAAATTGGCCTCGCCGGCCGGCCCGTGCAGGGCATCGCCACCGAGCACCTCGCGCCACAGGCCGGCCAGCGTGCTTGTGGTGGGATCTGCCGCGCCCGCCTCCTGCGGTGCGTGGCTGCCGCCGCCCGCGAAGCGGCCCGACTCGAACACCGCCCAGGCATCCAGCGTGCGCGCGGACCAGCCCTGGCGGCAGGCTGCGCGCTGCAGCTTGCCGCTGGAGGTGCGGGGCAAGGCGCCGGGGTTGAGCAGCACGATCACCCGGGGCGCCTCGCCGCACTGCGCGCCCACAGCGGTGCTCAGGGCATCGACCAGGGCCTGGGCCGGCACCAGCTTTTGCATGCCGAACGAGACTTCGGCAGCAATGCCTATGCCTTCCCGGCCATCGATGTCCACCGCAAACGCGGCCACGCGCCCCTTGCGCACGGCTTCGACCTCGGCCTCGACCACGCGCTCGATGTCCTGCGGGTAGAGGTTGTGCCCGCGCACGATGATCAGGTCCTTGATGCGGCCCGCCACATGGACCTGGCCAGCATGCACGAAGCCCAGGTCGCCCGTGCGCAGCCAGCGCCGGCCTGCATGCTCGACAAAAGCCTGCTGCGTTTGCTGCGGCTTGCCCCAGTAGCCCTGGCTGATGCTGGGGCCGTGCGCCCAGATCTCGCCCACGCGGCCGGGCTCCAGCACCTGCAGGCTGTGCGGATCGACGATGTTCACCGCATGACCGGGAACGGCAGGGCCGCAGCCCACGAGCGAGGTGGTCTGCGAGGCGCCGGAGCTTTCCTCGGCCCGGCCCTGGCCCAGGGCCTCGGTATCGAAGGACGTGATCGTGGCGCCTGCGCCGCAGCTGCCGCCGGTGATGAACAGGGTGGCTTCGGCCAGGCCGTAGCAGGCATAGGCCGCGTCGGGCCGCAGGCCGCAGGCGGCAAAGCGCTGCGCGAAGGCCGTGACGGTGTCGGCACGCACGGGCTCGGCGCCCGTGTAGGCCAGCCGCCAGCTCGACAGGTCCAGCTGCGCCAGCTGCGACGGCTTGATGCGCTCCAGGCACATGCGGTAGGCGAAGTCGGGGCCGCCGCTGATGGTGGCGCGGTGGCGCGAGATCAGCTCCAGCCAGCGCACCGGGCTTTCCAGGAAGAGGCGTGGCGAGGTCAGCACCAGCGGCAGGCCGCTGTACAGCGGCTGCAGCAGGCCGCCGATCAGGCCCATGTCGTGGTACAGCGGTGCCCAGGACATGAAGCGGTCGCCCGCGCCGATGTCCATGCGCTGCTGGATGGCGGCCTCGTTGGCGATGAGGTTGCCGTGGCTGACCATCACGCCCTTGGGCGCCGAGGTGGAGCCCGAGGTGTATTGCAGGAAGGCGATGTCGTGGGCAGCCGGCGCATGGGGCCGCCAGGCGTCGGCATCGGCCAGGTCCACCTGGTCGGCGGCCACGGCGGCAATGCCTGCAAAGCGCGCATCGGCGCCGGGCAGGGCCTGCATCACTTCGGCCGTGCTGATCACGCAGGCCGCGTCCGCGTCGCCCACGATGCCCAGCAGCCTCTCCAGATGCTGCACGCGCAGCGATTCCAGCGGCGGCACCGGCACGGCGATCACGCCCGCGTAGAAGCAGGCCAGCATGCTGGCGGCGTAGTGCTCGTCGTTGTCCATCATCACCAGGGCGCGCGCGCCCACGGGGCACAGCTGCTGCAGCCGGGCGGCCAGCGCGCGCACGCGGCGGTCGAACTCGCCATAGCTGTGGCTGCGCTCGACCACGCGGCCGTCCTGCACGGCGGCCACGGTGAGCCAGATGTCGTCGGGCCGCTGCTGCGCCAGGCCCCTCAGATGCTCGACCAGGCTGGCCGGCGCCTGGCCTGCTGCCGCGATTGCACTTTGTCCACTCAGCATGTCAGCTGCCTCCCGGGTTCTCAGAAACGGTCCAGATTGCTGCGCGGCTCGGCCATGGCGACGATGACCTTGCGCGGCCCCTTGAAGGGAGAGCGCGCATGGGCCACGAGCATGTTGTCCAGCATCAGCACGTCGCCCTGCTCCCAGGGGAAGCTGACGGTCTCGGCGTCCAGCGCGGCGCGCACCTCGGCGAAGATGTCGTCGCCAATGGTGGAGCCGTCGGCGAAGAAGGTGTTGCGCGGCAGGTTCTCGATGCCGTAGACCTCCTCCAGCACCTCGCGCTCCTCGGGCTCGCGCGCCGAGATGTGGAACAGGTGGGCCTGGTTGAACCAGACCATCTCGCCCGTGGCGGGATGGCTTTCCATGGCCTGGCACAGCTGGCGTGTGCGCAGGCCGTCGTCCTCCTTCCACTCCCAGTCCATGCGCGCATGGCGGCAGAAGGCCTCGACCTCGGCGCGGCTTTCGGTGTTGAAGACCTTCTGCCAGGGCACGTCCATCTCGCCGAAGTTGCGCACGTACAGAATTCCGGGCTCGAACAGCTCGCGGATGCGCGCCGGAATGCGGCGGTAGACCGCACGGCTGTCGGCAATCGGCGTCTCGCCGCCCTCGGGCGATGCGGTGACGCAGTGGAACCAGATCTTCATGGGCCACTCGCGCGTGTAGGCCTGCTCGTTGTGCAGCGGAATGCTCTGGTGGGCCGGGTATTCGGTGGAGGTGTAGACGCCCGCGCCGCTGGAAGCCTCGACCGCGCTGCGCGGCGTGGAGGCGAACTCGTACTTGAGCAGCGGATGGCCGAAGGCCGAGGCGAAGCGCTGGAAGGTCTCCACATCGGGCACGCCAAAGCCGCGCAGCAGAACGCCGCCCGTGGTCAGCAGGGCCTCGTCGATGTCCCGGCGCAGCGGCGGCAGCGCGGCCAGCAGGTCCTGGCCCGGCTGGGCGGGCGTGACGAGCTGGGGAAGCAGCGAGCCCGCGGGGGCCTTGCGCTCGAAGCGCTGGAGGGTTTCGTTCATGTCGATTCCTTGGTGCGCCACGCAAGAGCTGCCGCGTAGCCCGGCGGCGCTGGCAGCGCCATCGCTTGAAAACCATTCCAGTCGGGGACCGCGCAGGCGATGGCCAGCCGTCCGTCCCCTCCCGGGCTGATGCCTATGGAGCGCAGGTGGTCGGCCACGCCGATGCCGATGGCCTTGAGCACGGCTTCCTTGCCCACCCAGCGCTGGTAGAAGGCCGCTAGCCGATCAGGCGCACGGCGCACGCTGGCGCGTTCCTGGTCGGTGCAGACGGCGTCGAGCATGACCTCGGCATCGAGGTCGGGCTTGTGCTGCTCGATGTCCACGCCCAGGTGCAGCACGCCACCGGGATCGGCCAGCGCGATCAGCGCATGCCCGCCCGAATGCGAGACATTGAAGAGCGGTGCCCGCAGCGGGTCCTCGTCGACAAAGGGCTTGCCGTGGACGCCGACCGCCAGCGGCACATCGGCCGGGCAGCAGCCCAGCCTGCGCCCCAGCAGCCGCCGCGTGGCAGCGCGCGTCTGTGCGAAGCGCAGCCGGTCGGCGGCCCGCACGAAGCGCGCGGCGCGACCGCGCTCCTCGGGGGTCAGGTGCGGCAGGCTGTCGCTCAGTTCGGCCGACAGGTCCAGGTCCAGCCTGAAGACCTCGATGCCCTGGCTCATGGCCTCACGCACGGACACGAGCTGCATGGATTTCCCCCTGGAGTGACTGTGACCCGGCCAGGCGCTGCGCCAGCACGGCCAGCACATCGCCTTCGCGCTGCTTGATGAAGAAATGCCCGCCCTCGAACCAGTCCAGCGTGAAGGCCCCGGCGGCCTCCTGCGACCAGGCCTGGACGCGGGGCGCCTCGATGTCGTCCTGCCGCCCCGCAAAGACGTGCACCGGCAGCGGCAGGCCCGCAGCGGGTACATGGCCGAAGCTCTCGCAGACGCGGTAGTCGGACCCCAGCACATCCAGCGTGATGCGCATGAGCTCGGGGCTGCCAAACACCTCTTCGGGCGTGCCGCCCTGCCTGCGCAGATCGGCAATCAGCGCCGCATCGTCGCCCTTGCCCGCAAAGCGCTCGGGATCGCGGCAGGCCGGTGCCGGGCTGCCCGAGGCAATCAGGGCCAGCGGCAGCTCCCTGCCCTCCTCGCGCAACTGCCGCGCCATGCCGAAGGCCAGCAGCGCGCCCATGCTGTGGCCCAGCAGCGCAAAGCGGCCGCGCATGGCCTGGCGCTGCTCGGCGCACAGCAGCGAGACCAGTTGCCCGAAGTCCTCGACCGCAGGCTCGCCCAGCCGGCTGCCCCGCCCCGGCAGCTCCACCGGCGCAATGCGGATCCAGTGGGGCAGCAGCCTGCGCCAGCGCAGGTACATGGTGGCGCTGGCGCCTGCGCATGGCAGGCACAGCAGGGTCAGCGGCGCGTGCATGCGCGTCAGCCCGCTGCGGTTTCGATCACGGTATCGGTATCGCTTTGCAGCGCGGCGCCGGCACCCGCCTGCTCCTGCTGCTGCATCCACACGCGCAGCGACTTGGGCCGCATGTCGGTCCAGGTGGCGTCCACGTAGTCGAGCACGGTTTTCTTGTCGCCCTTCACGCCCTCCACGGCGGTCCAGCCGCCGGGCACGGCCTTCCAGTGCGGCCAGATGGAGTACTGTTCCTCGTGGTTGACCAGAACGATGAAGGTTTCGTCTTCGCGGTCGAAGCAGCTTGTAGACATGCAGGCGTCCTTTATGCGGTTGAACATCGGTGAGGCCAGTACCGGATCGCGGCGACCCGGTACTGCGCCTCTGTTGAACATGACGTTCCGAACCCGAAACTGTTCACGCCGCGTGCGCGCCGGTTCCGGGTCATGCGCGGGGCTGCACCGTTCAATGGTGGTCCAGCAGCGAGCGGTGGACATGGATGGCCTTGCAGGCGTCGGCAATCCTGGCGTTCACCAGGCCCAGCGCGCACTCCATGTGCTCGGCGATCTGGCGCTGGGTGAGGCCCTTGATGCGGTACAGCTCGAAGGTCTCGCGGGTCTTGGGCGGCACCTCGTCCAGGGCCTGGTCGATCAGGCGTATGGCCTGGGACTCGAACAAAAGGCGCTCGGGCGAGCGGCTGTCCGGTATCTCCAGCGTCTCCACATCCACGCCGTGGGTGCGGTAGCTGTTCTCGCGCTCCTGGCGGCGCAGGTAGTCCAGCGCCATGTTGCAGACGGCGCGCGTCCAGTAGGCGGCGGGCTTGGCGATCTCGGCATCGCTGCGCATCTCGGCAACGCGCAGATAGGTGTCCTGCACGGCGTCGTCGGCCAGTTCAGGATTCCTGAGAATTCTTCGCGCGACCCTCACCAACTGTCCACGCGAAGCAATGAAGACCTCTTCCAGCGAAGAATGTGTGTGATTCAAGGACACGATGCAGTTCCTCTCGCAAGCTAGGCAAGAACGTCAAGGGGAAATGTCGACCGCAGGTCGATGGACTGCCGGCGCGCCGCCCGTGCAAAAAGACGGGAACGGGACTCGGCACAGGCGGAAAGCGGCGGCACGACCGCTGACCGCAGGGCATCAGTGCACGCCGATGCGCATCGGCGTGACTTGGGGAGACGGGCCTTAGATCGGCCTCATACCGGCTTCATGGCGGCGGCCGACCTCGCCGGGCCCATGCGTCCTGGAACAGGATCGGCAAGGGCTGTGCGGCCTTGCAGACGTGCTGAAACTTGAACCGGGACCAAGGCATGCAGTGGTGCTCCTTTAACGTTTTCCAGAACATGAAATGAGAAGCATTAACAGCTCCGGCGACAAAACCGGGTCTGGATCGGCATCTCGTACCTGTCTGGAAGACGTCCCGCCAAGGCAAACGAAGACACGGCTATCGGCACTGGAAAATCGGCAGCCGATGCCTATGGATTCCCGTCCCCATGGCTTTCCCTCGCCATGGATGATGGGCCTGGATCATGACGGACTGGTGATGCCCCAAGCGCAGTGCGGGGGCACCGAAGGTGCTGGGTGCGCAGGCAGGAAAAGCGAACGGAGCGCGCCTGCTGCTGCAACCTGCAGACGAAAAAAAGCCACCTTGCGGTGGCTTCTTGTCTGTGCAAACGCTGGGTTTGCACAAGGAATCTGGCGGAGTGGACGGGACTCGAACCCGCGACCCCCGGCGTGACAGGCCGGTATTCTAACCAACTGAACTACCACTCCTGGCAGACAGCTTTTGCGCTCTTTCGAGCCAAGTGCTGCAAACTTGGCGACCCTACGGGGATTCGAACCCCGGTACTCACCGTGAAAGGGTGATGTCCTAGGCCTCTAGACGATAGGGTCAATCCTAGAACTTGCGTAAATACTCAAGTCTTAATTTTTGGTGGAGGTAAACGGGATCGAACCGATGACCTCTTGCATGCCATGCAAGCGCTCTCCCAGCTGAGCTATACCCCCAAAAATCCGATACTGGCGGAGTGGACGGGACTCGAACCCGCGACCCCCGGCGTGACAGGCCGGTATTCTAACCAACTGAACTACCACTCCTGGCAGGCTGCTTTTGTGCTCTTGCGAGCCAAGTGCTGCAAACTTGGCGACCCTACGGGGATTCGAACCCCGGTACTCACCGTGAAAGGGTGATGTCCTAGGCCTCTAGACGATAGGGTCACAGCCTATGATCCGCCGATAAAAAAGCGCCTTCGTTTTTCAAAGGCGCTTACATACCAAGCGGCAAATTTTGGCGGAGTGGACGGGACTCGAACCCGCGACCCCCGGCGTGACAGGCCGGTATTCTAACCAACTGAACTACCACTCCTGGCAGACAGCTTTTGCGCTCTTTCGAGCCAAGTGCTGCAAACTTGGCGACCCTACGGGGATTCGAACCCCGGTACTCACCGTGAAAGGGTGATGTCCTAGGCCTCTAGACGATAGGGTCAATCCTAGAACTTGCGTAAATACTCAAGTCTCAATTTTTGGTGGAGGTAAACGGGATCGAACCGATGACCTCTTGCATGCCATGCAAGCGCTCTCCCAGCTGAGCTATACCCCCTTGCTGCAACGTTGCACTGCTTCGTTGCTGCGATTCAAAAATTGTAGCACAGCGTTTTTGGGGCAATTCCGGAATGCATGACTTTTTTATGTCGCCCTGCATTCCGGCGCCCTGCTCAAGCCCGGGTCAGGCCAGGCTTTGCCCATCGCGTATGCGGTGGATCTCGGCGATGTCCACCACCCAGACCAGGCCGTCGCCGACCTGGCCCGAATGGCAGGCCGTGGTGATGGCCGCACGGATAGGCTCGACCATGGAGGCCTCGGCCAGGACGCAGACCATGACCTTGTCGGAGAAGTCGGTCAACTCCTCCTTCACGCTGCGCTTGTCGATGGCGGCCGGGGCCGTGAAGCCCTCGGCACGGAACAGCGTCACGCCGGGGAAGTTGGGAATGGCACGCAGCGCGTCGCGCAGGCGCTCCAGGCGGCTGGGGCGCACGATGGCCCGGATTTCCTTCATGGTCATTGCAGTGTCTCCTTCATCAGGCTTCCAGCGGTTTTTCATCAAACCAGCGGTACAGGGTCGGCAACACCACCAGCGTAAGCAGGGTGGACGAGATCAGGCCACCGATCACGACGATGGCCAGCGGGCGTTGCACCTCCGAGCCGGGGCCGGTGGCGAACAGGAAGGGCACCAGGCCCAGCAGCGCGACGGTGGCCGTCATCATCACGGGGCGGAAGCGCTGCACGCAGCCTTCGCGCACGGCCTCGGCCACGTCCATTCCATCCTCGCGCAGCTTGCGGATGCAGCTGACCAGCACCACGCCGTTGAGCACAGCAATGCCCCACAGCGCAATGAAGCCCACCGATGCCGGCACGCTCACGTATTCACCCGTGACGAACAGGCCTATCAGTCCCCCGATGGAGGCGAAAGGCAGCACCAGGATGATCAGCCCGGCCAGCTTGACCGAATTGAACAGAACGAACAGCAGGAAGAAGATGGCCACGATGGTCAGCGGCACGATCACCTGCAGCGTGCCCATGGCGCGCTCCATGTTCTCGAACTGGCCGCCGTACTTGAAGTAGTAGCCGTCGGGCAGTTGCACTTCCTTGTCGATGCGCTGCTGCACTTCGGTCACGAAACCGCCCAGGTCACGTCCTTCCACGTTGGCACCCACCACCACGCGGCGCTTGCCGCCTTCGCGGCTGATCTGCGCGGGTCCGTCCACCAGTTCGATGCGGGCCACGCTGTTGAGCGGAACCTGCGCGCCGGTGCTGGTGGTCAGCAAGGTGGCGCCGACAGCCTGGGGCGAGCCACGGAAGGGCTCGGGGAAGCGCACGACCACGTTGTAGCGGCGCTCGCCCTCGTAGACCGTGGTCACGTCCTTGCCGCCGATGGCCGACTCGATCACGCCCTGCACGTCGGTGACGTTCAGGCCGTGGCGGGCAATGGCCTTGCGGTCGATATCCACCGTGAGCGCCTGCTGGCCCGACAGCCGCTCGACACGGATGTCGGTGCTGCCCGGCACGCTCTTGAGGATGCGGGCCACCTGTTCGGAGACATCGCGCAGATCGTCCAGCTCGTCGCCGAAGACCTTGATGGCCAGTTGCGAGCGCACGCCCGTGACCATTTCATCCACGCGCTCGGAGATCGGCTGGGACAGCACGATCTGCACGCCCGGGATCGAGGACAGGCGCTGGCGGATGTCTTCGTCGATCTCGTCCTGGGTGCGGTCGGACTCGGGGTCCAGCAGCACGATGGGGTCGGACTCGTTGGGGCCTGCGGGATCGGCCGGCGATTCACCGCGCCCGAGCTTGGAGACCACGCTGAGCACGCCGGGCACCTCGGCCACGGCCTTCATCGCCGCCATTTCCATGCGGATGGACTCGTCCAGCGAGATGCTGGGCACGCGGTTGATCTGCGGCGTCAGCGCGCCCTCCTTCATGGTGGGCATGAAGGACTTGCCCAGCAGCGGGAACAGTCCCAGCGAGCCCAGCAGCAGCGCCACGGCCACGGCCAGCGTGGCGCGGTTGCGCGCGGTGGCCAGGTCCAGCAGGCGCAGGTAGTGGCGCTTGAGGAAGGCGATCAGGCGCGTGTCATGGTCCGCGCCGCCCTTGAGGAAGTACGAGCACAGCACGGGCGACAGGAACAGCGACACGGCCAGCGAGACCGCCAGCGAGATCGCGATGGTCAGCGCCAGCGGGCCGAACATCTTGCCCTCGATGCCCTGCAGCGTCATCAGCGGCAGGAACACCAGGATGATGATGGCGATGCCGAAGATGGTGGGCGTGGCCACCTCGGTGGTGGCCGAGAGCACGGTGCGCACGCGTGCGCCCATGCTGTCGCCGGCCTGGCCGAGCTTGTGGAACACGTTCTCCACCACCACCACGGTGGCATCGACCATGAGGCCGATGGCGATCGCCAGCCCTCCCAGCGACATGAGGTTGGCCGAGATGCCCCAGCGGTTCATCATGATGAAGGTGGTCAGCGGCGTGATGATCAGCGTGGCCACCACGATCAGGCTGGAGCGCACGTCACCCAGGAAGACGAAGAGCACCACGACCACGAGCAGGATGCCCTCGATCAGCACCTTGCCCACGGTCCACAGCGCCGAGTCGACCAGGTCGGTTCGGTCGTAGTAGGGAACGATCTGCAGGCCGCCGGGGAGCATGCCCTTGGAGTTGATCTCCTGCACGCGCTCCTTCACGCGGGTGACCACTTCCTTGGCATTGCCGCCGCGCATCATCAGCACGATGCCGGAGACGCCTTCGGTATAGCCGCCCTTGATGATGGCGCCCTGGCGCACTTCCTGGCCCAGCTGGACCTCGGCCACATCGCGCACGAAGACCGGCACGCCGCCATCCTGCTTGAGAACGATGTTGCCGATGTCCTCCAGCGACTGGATCAGGCCCACGGCGCGGATCAGGTACTGCTCGGTGACCTGGGGCAGGATGCCGCCGCTGGCGTTGGCGTTGTTGTCGGCGATGGCCTGGACCACATGGCGCACGGACAGGCCGTAGTGGCGCAGCCGGCCGGGGTCAACCTCCACCTGGTACTGCTTGACGTAGCCGCCCTGCGAGTTGATTTCGGCCACGCCGGGAATGGAGCGCAGCAGCGGGCGCGCCACCCAGTCCTGGATGGTGCGGCGCTCGGTCAGCTCCTCGGGCGTGAGGGCTCGCTTGCCGTCATCGGGATGGTCCAGCGTGTACTGGTAGACCTCGCCCAGGCCCGTGGACACCGGCCCCAGCACGGGGATGATGCCTTCGGGCATGCGCGGCGTGACCTCCATCAGCCGCTCGGTGACGAGCTGGCGCGCAAAGTACACGTCGGTGGTATCGGTGAAGACCAGGGTGATGATGGACAGGCCGCTCTTGTTGAGCGAGCGCATCTCCACCAGGCCCGGCATGCCGGTCATGGCGATTTCCAGCGGCACGGTCACGAAGCGCTCGATTTCCTCGGGCGAACGGCCTGGCGCCTCGGTAGCGACCTGGACCTGGACGTTGGTCACGTCAGGAAAGGCATCCACCGACAGATTCATGGCGGCGCGCAGGCCAAAGCCGCACAGCACCAGCGAGAGCACGATCACGATGAGTCGCTGGCTCAGTGCGGCCCGGATCATGGAAGCGATCATGGGCTTACTCCAGCTCTGCGCGCTTGCGCTCGTTGTTCAGGTGGAAGGCGCCCGTGGTGACGATGACCGTGCCATCGGCCACGCCCTTGTTCACGGGGCGCATGCCGCCGCTGGCGGTGCCCAGCTCGACGGGCGTGAGGCGGTAGTGGTTCTCGCCCTTCTTGACGAAGACATGGTCGCGGTCGTTCTCGCGCACCACGGCCTCGGCCGGCACGGCCAGCAGCTGGCGCACCTCGCCCTGGATGCGCATGGTGGCCAGCATCTGGGGCTTGAGGTCGCGCTCGGTGTTGTCCACCTGGGTGCGGATGGTGACGGTGCGGGTCTCGGGCGTCACGGTGTCGCCCACATGCACGATCTGGCCGGACAGCACGCGCTCGCCCAGGGCGGGCACGGCGATCTCCACGGCCTGGCCGGCACGCACGCCGCTGGCCATCTGCTCGGGAATCGCGCCCACCACCCAGACACTGCTCAGGTCGGCCACGGTGAACAGCGGATCGCCGGGCTGGGTCACCTGGCCGGAGCTGACCTTGCGCTCAATCACCACGCCGGCCCCTGTGGACAGCACGGCCGCATGCGACTGCAGCGTGCCCTTGTCGCGCAGCTGGGCGATGGCGCTGTCGGGAATGCCGATCAGGCGCAACTGGTCGCCGGCAGCGCGCTGCTCGGCACGGGCAATCGACAGCTCGGACTCGCGGCGCTGCAGTTCGGCCGAGCCGATGACGTCGGCGGCGATCAGCTGGCGCGCGCGCTCCACGCCGCGCTCGGCCAGCGTGGCGGCGGAGTGTGCACGCAGATAGGCCAGCTGGGCGGTGGTCAGCTCGGGGCTGGCCACGCGGGCCAGCACCTGTCCCGCGCGCACGCGGTCGCCCACTTCGACCAGCACCTCGGTCACGCGCCCCGTGGCGGCCGCGCCAATGCGGGTGACCTGGCGCTCATTGGCTTCGATGCGGCCGGACACCTCCTGCAGCAGCGCGATCTGCGCCTGCGCCACGGGCTTGACGGCGAAGTTGGGTGCCATCTCGGCAGTGACGCGGACCTCCATCGGGTCCTGCTCCTGGGCAGCGGCCGCTGCGGGCGCCGCCTTGGCTTCGGCCTCTTCGTTCTTGCCGCAGGCGCTCAGCGCCAGCGTTGCGGCCAGCAGGCCGGCCAGGGCCAGGGAGTTCACCAAGGTGCTGCTGCCTGCTCGGGCGGCGATGGGTTTCGGATGCATATTCAAGGACATGTTCGTTTCTGATTTCGGGTGTGAGGCAGGGACGGCGCGCTTCACAGCGCGGACGGATCGTCGTAGCGGCCCGCGAGGTATTCGAGCTGTATGCGCGCCGCCTGCAGCTGGTAGCGCGCATCGAGCAGGTCTGCACGGATGGAGCGCAGCACGCGCTGCGCATCGAGCACATCAAGAATGCCGCGCTCGCCGAAGCGGTAGGCGGCCTCGGCCACGCGCAGGGCCGACTCGGCCTCGCGCACCGAACCCTGGCTCAGTGCCTGGGTGCGCAGTCGTGCCATCTCCAGCTCCTTCCAGGCCTGCAGCGTCTGCTGGCGCAGCTCGATCTGCCGGCCTTCCAGCTGCAGACGCGCGCGCTCCAGCTCGGAGGCGGCCTCGTCGATGGGGCCGCGGTGCTGGTCGAGCAAGGGGATCTGGATGCTCACGCCCACCGTGTTCAGGCGCACGTCGGGCTCGCGCGTCTGGCCGTAGCGCAGCTCCACGCCCGGCCAGCGCGAGGCCTTGGCACCGTCAAGCCGGGCCTGCGCACGCTCGACCTCCGCCTTGAGCTGGCGCAGTTCGGGGTGCTCCATGGGATCGATCTCGCCCATGTCCTCGATGCGCAGCGGGTCCTCCAGCGACACATCCAGGCGGAAGCGCACGGGCAGCTGGCCTGCGGCCAGGCGGCCCAGCGACAGCTGCGCCTGCTCGGCGCGCAGCCTTGCGGTCTGCTCCTGCTGGCGCGCCTGGATGATTTCGGCATCGGCCTTGATGATTTCGTAGCGGGCCGCCTCGCCGCTATCCACGCGCACGCGGACGCGCTCATGGGCCTGCTCCAGAAGGCGCACCGCCTCCTTGGCGGCCTCGACCTCCGCCTCGCGCAGCACCATTTCGTAGGCGCGCAGCCGCACCTGGGCCACCAGCGCATTGCGCGTGGTCGCTACGAAGTGCACCGACCCCTGCTCGCCTGCCTTGGCGGCCTCCACGCGCGCACCGCGCACGGCGGGGTTCTCGATGGGCAACGCCACGGCCCAGCCCTGCACCGTGCCGGCCGCCGCGCCGGGCACGCGGGCGCTGTTTCGGCCCTGGTTCCATTCGAGCTTGGGATTGGGCAGCGCCGAGGCGCTGACCACGCCTGCGCGCGCCGTGGTGCGCGACTGCTCGACGGCGCGCAGATCGGGGTTGTGGTCCAGCACGGCGCGAACGACCTCGTTCAGGCTCAGCTGGGGCAGGCGCTGTGCGGCGGCCGAAGCCACCGAAGCCGTTGAAGCCGTCGATGCGGCCTTAGGCGTGACCGGGGCGCGGGCCGCTGCGGCCTCGGCGGCTGCAGCCGCGGCGGGTGCCGCCTGGGTCATGGGAGGCTGGGATGCCTGTGCCGAGGCACCGGCACTCCAGCCCACCAGCAGGCTGCAGATCGCGCCTTGCAAGGCCTTGCGCGAAAAGGATGGAAAACGAGCGGGGGCCATTCCCGCCAATACCGTTGGATTCACCATGGCATGCATCTGCCGCGAAACGACAGTCGAGGGGTTGAGTAAGAGATGGGCCCTCCCCTGCGGACAACGCGGGAACGGGCATGGCCGGGCCGTGCGCAGTCAGCGCGCGGACGACGGCATGGCATGCGCGCCAGCAAGGCGCGCACGAGCAGTGATCAGGCAGTGGGATGCGTCAGCCGACAAGGGGCACAAGGGGCGCAGGGCATGCCTGCGCCGCAATATGCGGTCAGCCGAGCAGGGAAGGTCTTGGAGGGCGCAGCAGCTGGCCCGGAGCGGGCGACAGGTGCGCCTGGGAATAGGTCGACGGCGGGGCCCACAGCGACACCACCTGCACGGCGATGGGCTCGGGCGGCCAGTACATTTCGGCGGAGCGGTCCTCGCCACAGGCCAGCAGGGCCAGCAGCTGGCGGGTATTGCCGCCGTGTGCCGTCAGCTCGGCAAACTCCGTCTCGTCGTCTTCCTCGACTTCCGCGAGTTCTTCGAGGAATTCCTCATCGATGGTCACGATGGGGTGGTGCGCCAGCAAGCCATCGCTTTCCAGTCCATCGGACGATGCCGACGCCGCCACCTGTCCACAGAAGATGGACAACAGCATCAGCAAGGAAAACAGGAACGATGGCGCGAGGCGCATGGGGCGAGACGAAGGCGGGAGCAGTGAAAGTGAATGTCCCGTGATCGGGACACCATCTATTGTTACGAATGTTGAGGCAAAGTTCCGGGTTTGCCCTTAAAAAATCTGTGGCAAAGCCCGCTTTTCGCACATGCTTGCCTGTCACCAAGCGGTGGCAGCCATGCAGGCGAGCTGCACGCGGCAGAAACAAAAAAGCCACCTTGCGGTGGCTTCTTGTTTGTGCAGACGCTTGGTTTGCACAAGGAATCTGGCGGAGTGGACGGGACTCGAACCCGCGACCCCCGGCGTGACAGGCCGGTATTCTAACCAACTGAACTACCACTCCTGGCAGACAGCTTTTGCGCTCTTTCGAGCCAAG
>Ga0208516_100234_pt1 | contig 27890 bp, 28 predicted proteins | sample LakWasM117_HOW13_2_FD_183931 | JGI IMG/M metagenome (GOLD analysis project Ga0208516, IMG submission 183931) | Freshwater sediment methanotrophic microbial communities from Lake Washington under simulated oxygen tension - Sediment Metagenome... | ecosystem: Environmental > Aquatic > Freshwater >...
AACCTGCTGTTCGCCGTGGCCCGCGATGCGCGCCTGAACCTCGACGTGCACCCCGACCTGGCGGGCACCGTGAGCATCAACGCCATCGACCAGACCCTGCCCGAAATCCTCGACCGTGCGGCCCTGCAGGTGAACATGCGCTACGAGATGGAGGGGCGCAACCTGTTCGTCATGCCCGACTCGCCCGTATTGCGCCACTACCGGGTGGACTACCCGAACGTGGCGCGCGAGGCGCGCAGCGCCGTCAGTGCATCGAGCAGTATTGGCAACGCTGCAGCCGCCGCGGCCGGAGGAGGCGGCAACAGCTCCAGCAGCTCGCTGACCAACACGTCGAACAACAAGTTCTGGGAGACGCTGACCCAGAACATCCGCGACCTGTTGCGCGAGACCGACAAGCTGTTGCCCGAGGGGGCCGAGGCTGCTGCAGCAGTGCCCGCGTCCTCGCCGACGCACGTGGTTTCCGCACCCGCAGCGCCAGCTTCGGCGGCTGCTGGCGGCGTGCAGGCCACTCCGGCGGCGCCCGTGGCCGCGGTGCTCACACCCGCGCCGGCGCGTTTCCGCGAGTCGGCCTCGGTCATCGCCAACCCCGAGACCGGCGTGATCTCGGTGCGCGCCACCTACCGCCAGCACATGCGGGTGCGCGAGTTCATGGACCGGGTGATGCTCAGCGCGGGCCGTCAGGTCATGATCGAGGCCACCATTGTCGAGGTGAACCTGTCTGATGAATACCAGCAGGGCATCAACTGGACGGTGCTGCGACGCGGCCTGCCCATGCTTCAGCTCGGACCCACGGGCAGTGCGCTGCCTTCGGGCGTGCCGGTGGGCGGCATCATTCCCAGCATGGCCTCCATCACGCCCTCGTACACCAGCGCCAGCGGTGGGTTGACGCAGATCGGCATGGCCTTGCGGCTGCTGGAATCGTTTGGCAACACCAAGGTGCTTTCCAGTCCCAAGGTCAGTGCGCTCAACAACCAGGCGGCCCTGCTCAAGGTCACCGAGGATCTGGTGTATTTCACCCTCTCGGCCAACTTCACGCCGGGAACGGGGACTTCGCCAGCGACTTTCACGCTGACGTCCACGCCCAACACGGTGTCCGTCGGTTTCGTCATGAGCGTCATGCCCCAGGTGGGCGAGGGTGATCAGGTCACGCTGATCCTGCGGCCCACGCTGTCGCGCGTGGTGGGTTACGTGGAGGACCCGGCCGTGCCCATCTACCTGGCGCAGGCGCGCTCCGGGGGGATGACCGTGAACGAGGTCTCCAGCCGCATCCCGCAGATCCAGACACGCGAACTTGAATCCATCATCAAGGTGCGCTCGGGCGACACGGCGGTGCTGGGTGGCCTGATGCGCGAGGACGTGGCGGGCAGCACCGACCAGACCCCGGTGGTGGGCAGCGTGCCCTTGCTCGGTGAGCTGTTCAAGTACAAGAAGCGCAGCAGCGCCAAGAGCGAACTGGTCATCTTCCTGCGGCCCACGGTGGTCCACCATGCCAGCCTGGCGGGCGACCACCAGGCCTTCGAGCCCCACCTGAGCGAAGCCTTGCGTGCCATGCCCGAGCGCCCCCAGAACGTGCCCGCCTATGCGCCGGCGGAAAGGAACGTGCGGTGAGTCTGTTGCTCGATGCCTTGCAGCGCAGCGAGCGCACGCTGTCGCTGGCCCCGGCCGATGACGTCGCTCCAGCGGCCGTGGCCCCTGAAACGGTAGATCCCCCGCCGCCAGTGGCGCCCGCTCCCGTGGCTGCCGCTGCGCCACCACCGCCCGTGCGCCCCACGCCGGCGGCCGCTTCGGCGCGGGAGGCGGCGCAAACCATGGTGCATGCCGCGGCCCCCCCTGACTCCCGGGTGCGCATGCGCCGCATGGTGTTCGGGCTGCTGACCGGATTGGGTCTGTCGGTCGCCTCCTGGCTGGGCTGGAACTACTGGCAGGCCAGCGAGAACCGCCTCGTGGCGGTGGTGCTGCCGCCCGTGGCCAGCGCTCCGGCGCAACCCGTCGAACCCGACCCTGCCGGGGCTCCCCCGGTGGATGGCACGGCCCCGGCCGTCGCCGAGGCGCAGGCCGCGCCCCTGCCGGCCGAGCCCGTGGCCCCTGCGGCGGTGGCGTTGTCCGCCCAGCCTCTGCCATCGGCCCTGGAAAAGCTGTCCGACCCCGCGCGCAAGTCGGGGCCCGAGGCCGCGTCTGTGCACCCGAACCCGCCGGCTGCCCCGCGTGCCATCCCTGTACCTGCCACCCAGGACCCGGCGGCCCCCGGTGCCGTTGCGCCAGCACGGCCCGCGCCGGCCGTCCGCGATGCCGTGGCGCCCGGTGCGCCGCGCTCCCGTCCTGCGGCGCCACCGGCCGCGCCCGAGCTGGTGCGCTCCCTGGCGCAGCGCCACCTGCAGGAGGCCTGGTCGGCCCTCGGTCAGGGTGACGCCGCGCGTGCGCAAGTGTTGTACCGCCAGGTGCTGGCCGAGCGCCCCGACGACCCCGATGCCACGCTGGGCCTGGCCGTGGCCCTGCACCGCCAGAAGCAGCTGCAGGAGGCCTGGACGGCCTACCAGCGCAGCCTGCAGCTCTGGCCCGACAACGCCACTGCGCGCACGGGGCTGCTGGCCATTCTGTCCGAATCCGACCCGGCCACGGCCGAGAGCCGCCTGCAGGAATGGGTGCAAGCCCGTCCGCGCGATGCCGCCGCGCAGGCCGCGCTGGGCAATCTGCTGGGCCGGCAGGGCCGCTGGGCCGAGGCCCTGGGGCCGCTCACGCTGGCGCAGTCGCTCGCGCCCGAGCAGGCGGCCTACGCTTACAACCTGGCGGTGGCGTTGGACCAGTCGCGCCGCTATGCCGAGGCACTGCGCCTGTACCGCCAGGCCCTGCAGCTGGGCGGTGCCGGTATTCCGGTGCAATCGGTCGAGTACCGGCAGGCCGAACTGCAGGAGTTGCTGTCCCAATGAGCGAACCCCAATCCACCGCCGCCCCTGCGCGCCTGGCCATGCGCCTGGGCGACCGCCTGCAGCACATGGGGCTGGTCTCGGCGGACCAGATCCAGATCGCCCTGCTGGAGCAGAAGAAGACCGGCAAGCAGCTTGGCGACGCGCTGATCGCCCTGGGCTTCGTGACCGAGGAGGCCATGCGCGAGGCCCTGGGCCAGACCCTGGGTCAGCAGACCATCCTGTTGCAGACGGTGCTGGCCGATCCCGAGGCCTTGCAGCGCCTGCCCAAGGCCATGGCCAGCCGGTTTCAGGTGTTTCCGGTGTCGTTCACGGCCGAGACGCAGAAGCTGGTGCTGGCCAGCCCCAAGCCCAACGACATCATCGCCGCCGACCAGATCCGTGCCCATGTGGGCCTGGGCGTCAGCATCTCCTGGCGCCTGGCCAGCGCGGCCGACGTGCTGGCCGCCATCGACCAGTTCTACGGCTACGAGCTGTCGATCGACGGCATCATCCACGAGATCGAGACTGGCCAGATCGACATGGCCTCGCTCACGCAGGGGCAGGGCGGCTACAGCCACCCGGTGGTGCGCCTGGTCGATGCCCTGCTGTCGGACGGCGTGCACAAGCTCGCCTCGGACATCCACTTTGAGCCCGAAGGCCAGTTCCTGCGCATCCGCTACCGTATCGACGGCGTGCTGCGCCAGGTGCGCGTGCTGCATGGGCGCTACTGGTCGGCCATGCTGGTGCGCCTCAAGCTGGTGGCGGGCATGAACATCGCCGAAAGCCGCGCGCCGCAGGACGGTCGCGTGTCGCTGTCGATCGGCGGGCGCAACGTGGACTTCCGCGCCGCCGTGCAGCCCACCATCCATGGCGAGAACTTCGTGCTGCGGGTGCTCGATGCCAAGCGCGGCATCGTCGATTACGACAAGCTGGGCCTGACCGACCGCCAGTACGACATCCTCAACCTGATGCTGGCCCGCCCCGAGGGCATCATCCTTGTGACCGGGCCCACGGGCTCGGGCAAGACCACCACGCTGTATTCCGTCCTCAGTCACATGAACGAGGAAAGCGTCAACATCATGACGCTGGAAGATCCGGTGGAATATCCCATCACGCGCATCCGGCAGACGTCCATCGCCGACGGCAGCAAGATCGACTTCTCCGACGGTGTGCGCTCGCTGATGCGCCAGGACCCGGACATCATCCTCGTGGGTGAGGTGCGCGACAAGGACACGGCCGAAATGGCCTTTCGCGCCGCCATGACGGGCCACCAGGTGTTCACCACCCTGCACACCAATTCGGCCCTGCGCAGCTTCCAGCGCATCAAGGACCTCGGCGTCTCGCCCGAGGTGATGGCGGGCAACATCATTGGCATCGTCGCGCAGCGCCTGCTGCGCCGCCTGTGCACGCATTGCCGTGAACCCGTGGAGGTAACGCCGGGCGGCATCGAGGCGCGCCTGTTGGGCGACCACGCCCTGGGCCGCACCGTCTACCGCCCCCACGCGGGCGGCTGTGAGGCCTGCGGTTTCCAGAGCTACAAGGGCCGCCTGGCCATCATGGAGCTGCTGCGCATGGACAGCAGCCTCGATGAACTCATCACCCGCAACGCCTCGCTGGGCGAGTTGTCGTCCCACGCGCTGGCCCATGGCTTCACGCCCATCGCCGAGGACGGCCTGCGCCGCGTGCTCGAAGGCATCACCAGCATCGAGGAGGTGGGCCGCGTGGTCGACCTGACCGTGCGGTTGGCAGGGTAGGGCGCGACAGCCATGGCCAGATTCCGTTACCGTGCCATCAACGCCGCGGGCGATGTCGTCAAGGGCGACATCACGGCCCTGCACGCGGCCGACATGCAGGCGCAGTTGCGCGCGGCCGGGCTTTCGCTCATCCGGGCGACCGAGGTGCGCCGTCGCATGGTCCGCACGGCCGGCCTGCCCACGCGCGAGCTCATCAACCTGCTGTTCCACGTGCAGATGCTGCTGCGCGCGGGCGTGCCCATGATGACGGCACTGCAGGATCTGCGCGATGGCGCCGACAGCTTGGAGCTGCGCCAGGTGGCGGCCAGCCTGATAGACCGCATTCAGAGCGGCAGCACCCTGGCCGACGCCATGGCCGCCGACCCGGGTATCTTCTCCGACGTCATGGTGCACCTGGTGCGCTCGGGCGAGGTCAGCGGCCAGCTGTCCGAGGTGCTGGAGGCGCTGGTGCGCTCGCTCAAATGGCAGGCCGAGCTGGCGGCGCAGACCAAGAAGCTGCTCATGTACCCGGCCTTCGTCACCGTCACCATCACTGGCGTGGTGGTGTTCCTGATGGTGTACCTGGTGCCGCAGCTGGTTGGCTTCATTCGCAACATGGGCCAGGAAATACCGTTCCAGACGCGCCTGCTGATCTGGATTTCGGAGGCTTTCGTGGCTTACTGGTGGCTCATCCTGCCCACGCCCGTGGTGGCCATCGTGGCGCTCTCGGCGGCGGCCCGGGCCAACGAGGAAATTCGCTTCAAGCTGCACCGGGCGCTGTTGGCCCTGCCCGCCATCGGGCCGGTCATCAAGAAGATCATCCTGGCGCGGCTCACCGACAGCTTCGCGCTGATGTATCGCACCGGTATCCCGGTGATCGAGGCCCTGGGCTACTGCGAGAAGATCACCGGCAACCTGCCCGTGCAGCGCGCGCTGGTGCGCGCGCGCGAGCGCATCGCCAACGGCTCTTCCATCAGCGACGCCTTTGCCATGGAGAACCTGTTTCCCTCCCTAGTGGTCCGCATGCTGCGCGTGGGCGAGGCCACGGGTGCGCTCGACGAGGCGCTGGGCAACGTCAGCTACTTCTTCACCCGCGACATCGATGAGTCCATCAGCCGCGTGCAGGCGTTGATCGAGCCCGTGCTCACCGTCGTACTGGGCCTGATCCTTGGCTGGATCATGCTGGCCGTGCTTGGCCCCATCTACGACACCATCTCCAAGATCCGGACATGACATCCATGGCAAGCGCAAGGTCCGGGCTGCTGCTGGTGCAGCCGCTCCAAGCCCAGTGGCACGACGCCGCTGGCCAGCCACTGGCTCAGCCGCTGGTCGCGCATGTGCCCGTGCGCGTCGTGGCCGACCTGATCGAGGAGACCCATGTCCGCATCGAGGTGCCGGCCCTCATGGGGGCGGACCGCGCCGGCTTCATCCAGGTGCAGTTCCAGACCCTGTTGCCCGACGTGCCCCTGCAGGCCACCTGGCAGGCCGCGTCTCGCCAGCCGCTGCTGCCCAAGGCTTTCGTGCTCAATGCGGTCGGTGTGTCCTCGCAGTCCCTGCGCGCGTTGCTCGACGAACAGGTACAGCAGCAGCGCCCGGTGGAAGGGGTGTGGACGCTGAGCTACCTCATGGCCCGCTGGGCCGCACTGCAGCATGGCTTGCCCGTCAGCGGCTGGCTGTTCCTTTGCCTGGCCTTGCCCCATGGCATGCGCATGGTGCTGCTGCACGACCGCGTGCCCGTGTTCTCGCGCCTGCTGCTGGACCGTGATCCGGAGCAGCAGGCGCAGGAAGTCGGCCAGACCCTGAAATACCTGGTGGACACCCGGGTGCTTGACCGCTCGGCTGCGCCTGGCGTGGTGCTGATGCAGCCCGACCCCGGCCTGGCCGAGGCCTTGCAGGCCCAGGGGCTGAACCTTCTGCCCCCGCTGCCCGCACGAAGTGCGCAGGGCGTGCTGGCCGATGTGCTGGCGCTGGCGCATGGCCGTGCCCCCGGCCAGTTGGCCTCGCCCGGACTGCGCCGCCATTTCCTGGCGGGTAAGGCCAGGCTGGGCTTGCACCTGGCGGGTTCGGCGCTGGCATTGGTCGCCGTGGCCGGCCTGTACCAGCAGGGGCGCGGCGTGCTGGACCGCATGCACCAGGCCCGGCAAGCGCAGCAACAGGCCGTGGCCATGGAGCAGACGGCCCAGGGCCTGCGCCAGGGCATCGCTTCGAGTGGCATGGACATCGCACTGCTGCGCCTGGCCATGCAGGTGCGCGAGCGCGAACTGCAGCCGGGAATCCAGCTGCCCGAACCCCTGTGGCAGCTGGGCCAACTGCTGCAGGCGCAGCCCCAGGCCGATCTCCAGCGCATGGAGATGGCGCTGGTGCCCCAGGCCTGCGCCAGCGCGCCGGTCGATCCGGCGGCGCCCCCGGCCGTGCCGGGTGACAGCACCAGGACCTGGACGCAGTGGTCCTTCGAAATTCGGCCGGCGCCGGGCCTGTTGCCCCGGGCGCGCCAGGCACTGCTCGACGATCTGGGCCGGGCAATGGCCGGCTGGAAGGATTGGAAGGTACTCACCGATCCCGCGCGGGTGGAGAGCGGCGCCGTCATCGCTGGCGGGCAGTCCGGCACGGCCGACGCCCTGGCCGCCTGGCGCTGGTGCCTCGCGCCCCAGGCCGAGCAGGAGCGTGTCACCACCGAAGGGGCCGGATCATGAAGCAGACTTTCGCCTTCGTTTTCCCGCTCGTGCGCGGGCTGGCCCTGAAATGGGGCAGCGCCCTGCTGTTGCTGGTTCTGGCGTGGGGCGGATTGTGGGGCGCACGGTATGTCCTTCAGCCCGGCTGGCAGACGGCCGAGGCGCAATTGCAGTCGGCCCAGGTGCTGCTGGACGAAGCGCGCACGGACCAGGGAGACATCGCGGCGCACCGGGGCCGTTTCGAGGGACTGAAGGCGGCCGGCCTGATTGGCGGCGAGCCGCGCGCCATTTGGGTGGAAGATCTGCTGCGCACGGCCCAGGCCCTGGGCCTGCAGTCCCAGGCCAGCTTCACCCTGGCAGCGCCCCAGCCGGTGGAACTGCCCGAGGCCGAAGCCGCCGGCGCGCGCGTCACGCGCCATGTGCTGGAGTACAGCCTGACACGGGTGCACGAGGTCGAGGCACTGCGCTTCGCGCAGCAATACCACCAGGTCCATGGGCGCGTTTCACGCCCCGTGGCCTGCACCTGGGAGCAGCCCGCGCCCGAGGGCCTGACGGCACGCTGCCGTGTCAACTTTCTGCACATTGACCCTGTTCCGGCCGCTGGCCACAATGCAGGCACCTGACCCATGGAACAGGTTCTTGCTGCCATGAAACCCGCCCTGGCCCCCATCGCATCCGCCGTGCTGGCCTGCGCTCTGGCGGCGCCGGCCTGGGCGTCTACGGCGGTGGCCACGCCGCAGTCCGCCGATGCGGTGGCGACCTGGCCCCGGCTTTTTTTCACTACCGACCAGCGCAAGGCCATCGAACGCAGCCGCCTGCCGGCGGAACCCCCGGCGCCTGCCGAGCCCGGCGCCGCAACCGCGCCCCCGGCCACGCCTTTCGTGCTGCAGGGCATGGCCCAGGGGCGCCGTGGCGCGAGCGCCTGGATCAATGGCGAGATGCTGCAGCAGGGCGATGTGCTGGCGGGCCGCACCGTGGTGATCGAGCGCCTGGCCGTGCGGCTGCGCATGGCAGGCCAGCCCGACATCGTGCTGCGCCCCGGACAGCAGAGCCTGGACACCAGCCAGCCCGTGCAGGACCTGGTTCCTGCCGACGCCTTTCGTAAGAAATAGGCCTCCAGCGCTTTATCCATGAGCGGTAACAGCTATCATTTCAATAGTATGAAAACCATCCGCACCGCACTCCATAGCCCCCCTGCGGCCAGCGCGGGCGGTTTCACGCTGGTGGAAATGGCCCTGGTGCTGCTCATCGTGGGCCTGCTGGCGGTGGTGTTCCTGCCGGCCACCAACACCATGCTGGAAAACAGCCGCCGCAAGGAAACACGTACCAAGCTGGAAGCGCTGGAGCAGGCGATGGCGCGGTTCGTCATGGTGAACCGGCGCCTGCCCTGTCCGGCGGATGGGGATCTGGCTCCGGGTAATGTGGAGCAGGGGCTGGAGCAGCCCCACCCGGGCACGGCGCCTTGCACGGCCGTGGCACTCACCAATGGCGTGGTGCCCTGGAGGACCCTGGGCATCAGCCAGGGGGATGCCAGCGATGCCTGGAATACCCTCATCAGCTACCGCGTCTGGGCCGGTGCCGCCGTAGCGGCGGATGCGCTGACGCAGCCCAACGGCATGAATATTTCCACCCTGGATCCCACGGTGGTGGGCGCCGTCAGCGGCTGGCTGGCCAACCGGGGTTTCCGGGTGTGCAATGCGGCGACTTGTCCTGTGGGAGGTGTGGCGGAGCTGGCGAGTAAAACGGGCAGTAATGGCGTGGCGTATGTCCTGATCAGCCACGGAGCCAACCGCATTGGCGGATTCAGCGCAGAGGGAGACTACGTGGCCGCCGCCAGTGGGCCCGGGCCGGGGCCGCTGGAGAACATCAATTTCAATGCGGTGGCTGTGCGCACGGCCGGGCCCAATGATTTCTATGTCGATGCCGACTTCGCGGAAAACCCCGCAGCGTATTACGACGATATCGTGCTGCGCCCCACGGTGATTTCGGTCGCGCTGGCGGCGGGCCTCGGGCCGCGCAAGCCCTGACCGCCGGCCGCACCTCCGTTGCCTATGCACAGCCCCGTACCCCGCTCCAAGGCCGTCCCGGCCGGCCGCTCCTGGCAGGCTGGTGGGGCTGTGCTGGCGCTGGTGGTGAGCCTGCTGGCCATGGCGGCCGCCACCTTGGCCATCCGCCTGGCGGGCCAGGTGAAGGAGAAGACGGTGCAGCAGCAACTGACCCAGCAGCGCATGGCGCGCATCGGCCAGGCGCTGCAGGCCTATTGGCTGGTGCATGGCTGCACCCTGCCCGGTGGGGCGGTTGGCGCCAGCAGCACGGGTGATGCGGTGGCGGGCGGAACCACCGTCCCCTGGCGCACCCTGGGCATTGCCAGCCAGGATGCGCTCGATGCCTGGGGCCGCAAGATCAGCTACCGGAGCCCGGTCTCCGTTACTCAGTTCGGCACCCCGGTCCCAACGCCGACCTGGGCACTGGTCAGCCATGGTCCGACGGGACTGGGTGCCTGGATCCAAGGGGGGCAGCAGATGCCCCCGCCCCCGAACGTGGATGAACTGGCCAATGCCAGCGGGAGTGCCCTGCAGCTCAAGCCGGAGGTCGTGGGCACGGACGTGCCGCTGGCGACGCTCTTCGACGATGCCTTGCTGTGGGGCACGCTGGACACGGCCGACTGCACCGCCGCCGCCGCGCCGCCGGTCGTTGGTGCACCCACGGCGCTGAACCTGACCACGTCCCTGCTCAACTCCATTGCGCCGGTGTCCTATTCCGGCCGCGACAGCAACACCACCTCCATCACGATCGACGGCGGCGCCGCGCTGGGCAACATCACCATCACCTCCAGCGGCGGCAACATCTCCCGCAACAGCGTTCCCAGCGGAACGGCCATCGGCGTGTGCACCACGGGCTGCGGCAACAACAACAATTCGAGCCTGAGCTTCCCCGAAACCCTCAGCTTCAAGCTCGACAGCAAGACCGCCGAGAAATTCGCACTCGGCGTGCTGAGCCTCGACCCTACCGTGCAGGTGGCCGTGACCTTCCGCCGCAATGGCAGCGACATCGGGACCTACTTCTCGCCGGTGGTGCCCGCGGTGGGGGGCGTGGTCACTGTGTTCGCCGACCTGGCGCCGTCACCTGCCCAGCCGTTCGACGAGGTGGTGGTGCAACCCCAGGGCACATCGCGTTTCTTCGTGGCGAGCATCCGCTTCTGCGCGGCCGGCGTCGCATGCAATTGAGCGGGCCGCAGGCACTACCATGCCCCAGGACTTCGAAGACTCGGCCCACGCCAGTGCGCACCATGTGGTGCGCAGCCGCAAGGCACGCCGCCGCTGGCAGCAGTTCGTGGGGATCCTCATGCTGCTGGCCGGGTACATGAGCCTCGCGGTGACGGCGGACACGGCGTCCGAGTGGCTGCTGCTGCGCGTCGTCTGCGGGTTTGGCTTGCTGTTCGCCGGGTTCGCCGTGGCCATTGGGCCCACGGTGTCGGCCATTTTTGGAGACCATGACTGAAGCACCCCAAAACCAGGCCGCCACGGCGGGCCGTGGCACCGATTGTCCTCTGCTGTGGGTGGAGGACGACCCGGTGCTGTCGGACTGGGTGGCGCAGTCCCTGCAGGACGATGGCTGGAGCGTTCTGGTGGCCCACAACCGGCATGACGCGCTATTGAAGCAGGAGCATGAAGTGCCCAAGGGCCAGGCCTGCGTGGCGATCCTGGACCTGGGCCTTCCACCCCATCCGGGCCGCCCGGACGAAGGCCTGCAGCTGCTGGCCGAGCTGGTGGGGCGGTGGCCCTTGCTGCACGCCATCGTCCTCACGGGCCAGAACGAGGTCGCCGTGGGCCAGCAGGCGGTGCATGCCGGGGCCTTCGACTTCCTGGCCAAGCCGGTGGCGCTGGCCGTGCTGCGCCAGGCCCTGCAGCGTGCCGCCTGGTTCGCGCAGCGCCAGCAGGAGCTGCTTTCGCAGGGGCGCTTGCATCTGTCGGTGTCGGCCGAACTGTCGGAGGGTGTGCGCGAGGCCAGCGACCAGGTGGCCGAGCAGCTCATCCGCCATGTGCTCAATTGCAACGGCTTCAACGTGACGGCCGCCGCGCGCACGCTGGGTCTGGAGCGTGAGCAGCTTTACTACCACATGAAGAAATTCGGCATCCAGCGCCAGATGCCCGCCGACCCCTTGGACGCGCCATGAACGCGCTGCCGTGGCTGCTGGTTGCCGTGGGGCTGGTGCTGCTGCTGGCCGCCTGGGCCGTGTGGCACCGGGGGCAGCGCATCCGCCAGTGCATTGCGCAGTTGCTTGCGTTGCCGGCCGACATGCACCCGCTGCGCTGGCCCGAACGTGCGCGCCCGGTGTTGCAGCGCGCCGGCATCGCCGGGCTGCAGTGGCAGGGCGAATGGTTTGGTGATGCGGTGCAGGGCCATTGGGGCCAGCCCGTGGCCCCCGGCTGGCAGGGCCAGACCCTCCAGGCCGGGCCGGATTGCCAGATCGAGCTGCGCTGGGCCGACGTGGCCCGCACCGACGAGGCACGCGCGCTGGCGCTGGCGGTGCTCGACGTGTTCGCCCAGACCTGGCTCTCGCGCATGCGCGAGCGCACCCAGGCCGTGGCCGTGGCCCTGGCGCAGCGCGCGCATGTGCAACTGTATTGGCAGCACGATATGCGCAACCTGGCGCAGTGGGTGGGGTTGCTGGCCGAGGAGTTCGGCGCGGCCACGCCCGAGCAGTTGCCGCGCCTGGCGCAGCGCCTGCAGCGGCAGGCGCCGCTGGCCCAGGCGCGCGCTCGCAAGCTGCTGGAGGCCTCGCAAGGGGCCGATGGGCAGGAGTTTTCTGGCGAAGGGGGGCTTCCGGCAAGGGCTGGTCCACTGTCCGTGGACCTGGAGGCGCTGGTGCAGAACGCCGCCGATCTGGCCGGGCTGTCCCTGCGGTTCGAGTGGACCGAAGACCCCACGCTGAAGCTGCCCGATGCCCAGGCCCAGGCGCTGGAGCGTGCGCTTGACAATATCTTTTCCAATATCGCCCGGGACCCGGTGGCGCGCCATGCCGGCCACCCTCTGCGCAGTGGCTGGGTGGTGCGGGAGGGGCAGCTGCAGGGTGAGTTGCACACGCCGCACCTGTCCACCCCCTGGCCCCGCCGGGCGTTCGAGCCTCTCAAGTCGCCGTCCGGCTCCGGCATGGGGCTGTACCAGGCCCGGCGCAGCCTGCGCGATGTCGGGGGCGATCTGCATGCACACAACGGCCCAGAGGGCGTGGTGTTCGGTGTGCGGCTGCCCTTGCCGGTGGCGGGGCAGCGTCAAGAAATTTGACTGTGCCGGTATGCCCCGGCTGGGCACAATGGTCCACAGGGGGTGGCCAATGGGGCCGCCAGTCCCACGCAATCAGGAGGTTTTCATGAAATCATTGCCCATGCGCCGCTCGCGACGCCAGGCCCAGTCCGGCTTCACGTTGGTCGAAATCGCCATCGTTCTGGTCATCATCGGCCTGCTGCTCGGCGGCGTGCTCAAGGGCCAGGAGCTGATCGAGAACGGGCGCGTGAAGAATGCCGCCAATGACATGAACGGCATCAGCGCCGCCTACAACAGCTACCTGGACCGATACCGCAAGCTGCCGGGTGATGACGGCCCGATCGGCACACTGACGGCACGCGGAGGTCAATGGACGACCGCCGGTATCGTGGCCGGCAACAACAACGGCGTGCTGGCCATCACGGCCGCCCAGACCTTCACCGGCGGTGGCGAAGGCACGGCGTTCTTCCAGCATCTGCGGGCCTCGGGTTTCATCACCGGGAATCCGGGTGATGCAGGCGCCAATGCCATGCCGGTCAATGCTTGGGGCGGCCGCTTGGGCATCACCAATGCCGTGGCGCAAGGTCGCCCTGCGGCGCGGGTGCTGGTGTGCCTGGGCAATGTGCCGGGCAAGGCGGCTGCGGCCCTGGATGTGCAGCTCGATGACGGCCTGCCGAACAATGGCACGTTCCGTGCCACCCAGGGCGCGAACAACGCCGCGCCTGGGGGGGCGGCCGCTGCCTATGACGAAGCGCAGACCTACACCGTCTGCCGCGACCTGGGCTGATGCACCCAGCGCCAGCGCCCAGTGGGGCGCTGGCTTCGCTGCCATCCATGCCCGCTGGCCCACGGCCAGCGGGCATTCTTCATGGTGCGTGGGGTAGGCACAGGCACAAAAAAACCGCCGGGCGTGCGCCGGGCGGTTTTTTTGGCAGGAAAACCGGGCTGAATTACTTCAGCTTGGCTTCCTTGTACTCGACGTGCTTGCGAGCCTTGGGGTCGAACTTCATGATTGCCATCTTTTCAGGCATCGTCTTCTTGTTCTTGGTGGTGGTGTAGAAGTGACCGGTGTCGGCCGTGGACACCAGCTTGATCTTGTCGCGTCCGCCTTTGCTTGCCATGGTGCTTCTCCTTAAGCCTGGCCACGTGCACGCAGGTCTGCGAGCACGGAGTCGATACCGTTCTTGTCGATCAGGCGCAGGGCAGCGCTGGAAACGCGCAGGCGCACCCAGCGGTTTTCGCTCTCGACCCAGAAACGACGGTGTTGCAGGTTCGGCAGGAACCGGCGCTTGGTTTTGTTGTTGGCGTGGGAAACATTGTTCCCGACCATGGGCTTCTTGCCCGTGACGTCACATACGCGTGCCATTGTGGACACTCCGATAGTTCAACGGCTGTTACTGGCGACAAACCCCTTGCGGCGCCCGTCTCGCTTCAGCCTCACCTCGCCATGGAAGGGTGGCGGTATCCCGATCTGCTGCAGCCCTCACGGGCCATGAATGCAGCAAAGCCCGCCATTGTAGCGCATTTGGCCGCCCGCAGCGGCGCTCTGCTTCCGGGCGGGCTGCGTGGCTTGCCTCAGCCTTGTTCCAGGTAGCGCTGTGCATCCAGCGCGGCCATGCAGCCGGTGCCGGCGCTGGTGATGGCCTGGCGGTAGATATGGTCCTGCACGTCGCCAGCGGCGAAGATGCCGGGCACCGAGGTCTGGGTGGCGAAGCCCTTGAGACCGCCCTGGGTGACGATGTAGCCGTTCTGCATCTCCAGCTGGCCCTGGAAGATTTCGGTGTTGGGTGCGTGGCCGATGGCGATGAAGCAGCCTTGCAGCGCGATGTCCTGGGTGTCGCCGTTCTGCGTGTGCTTGATGCGGATGCCGGTCACGCCCGTCTGGTCGCCCAGCACTTCGTCCAGGGTGTAGAAGGTCTTGAGGTCGATCTTGCCCGCGGCCACTTTTTCCATCAGGTGGTCCACCAGGATGGGCTCGGCCTTGAGCTTGTCGCGGCGGTGCACCAGCGTGACCTTGCGCGCGATGTTGGAGAGGTACAGCGCTTCCTCCACGGCGGTGTTGCCGCCGCCGATGACGCAGACTTCCTGGTCGCGGTAGAAGAAGCCGTCGCAGGTGGCGCAGGCCGAGACGCCCCGGCCCATGAAGGACTCTTCGGAGGGCAGGCCCAGGTACTTGGCCGAGGCGCCGGTGGCAATGATGAGGGCGTCGCAGGTGTAGGTGCCGCTGTCGCCCGTGAGGGTGAAGGGGCGCTGGCTGAAGTCGACCTTGTTGATGTGGTCGAAGATGATCTGCGTCTTGAAGCGCTCGGCGTGCTGCAGGAAGCGCTCCATCAGCGCCGGGCCCTGCACGCCCTGTACGTCGGCCGGCCAGTTGTCCACCTCGGTGGTGGTGGTGAGCTGTCCGCCCTGCGCCATGCCGGTGATGAGTACGGGGTTCAGGTTGGCGCGGGCCGCGTAGATGGCAGCGGTGTAGCCGGCCGGGCCGGAGCCGAGGATGAGAACTTTGGCGTGTTGGGGGGTGGACATGGTAAAAGCTCTGGTTTGTGCGCCCGGGGCGCATGAAGAGAGAGGGGCTCAGCAAATGGGGGCAAGGGCGTAAGTATCAACCAACTGCCGGACCCTGTATTCAAGTCCCGTTCCTGTCACGGTGATTGAAAAATGCAATGAACCGCCGAAGAAGGCGGATTTTTTTGCAAGGAGATGTTGCATGGCGATGTTGTCAAACTTGGACCTGTTGCGCCGCGTGCCGCTGTTCTCGCGGCTGACGGTGGCGCAGGCCGAGGCGATCAGCAATGCGGTGGTCAAGCGCCGCTTCAAGCGCGGCGAGGCGCTCGTGGAGCAGGGCCAGAAGTCCGATGCGCTGTTCCTGCTGCTGACTGGGCGCGCCCGCGTCACGGCGGCCGACAGCCGGGGGCGCGAGGTGATCCTGGCCACGCTGGGGCAGGGCGACTACCTGGGCGAGATGAGCATCATCGACAACGAGCCCCATTCCGCCACGGTGCGCGCCGAGGTGCAGACCGACGTGCTGATGCTCGGGCGCGCCGAGTTCACGCGCTGCCTGAGCGAGAACGCCGCCATGTCGCTGGTGGTGATGCGCGGCCTGGTCAAGCGCCTGCGCCACGCCGACCGCAAGATCGAGTCGCTGGCCCTGCTCGATGTGTACGGCCGCGTGGCCCACGCGCTGCTGGAGCAGGCCGAGACCAATGCCCAGGGCCAGCAGCTCATCACGGGCAAGGTGTCGCGCCAGGACCTGGCCAAGACCATCGGTGCCTCCCGCGAGATGGTCAGCCGCGTGATGAAAGACCTGGAAACCCGGGGTTTCATCGAAACCCTGCCGTCCGGCGCCACGCTGCTGAAAAACCGCCTCGCCACGCTGGGCTGATGCCCCGTGCCGGCCGGGGGTGATGGGGTAAGCTTCGCCCGCACGTCTATGAACCTGTTCAAGATCTTTTCATGGGGTACGTTGCCCCGCAAAGGCTGTGGCTGCAAGGCGCAAACCACAGCCGGGCTGGTGGCCCGGCGAGGATTTGCAACGCCGCAGACGCAGCTTTTGCGGGGCAACCCGAAGGGCATGGCTCCAAAACCACCACGCTCGTCGTTGCCCACCTTGCCCATACATGGGTATGGGCTGCGGCGTGCGCCTAGATCGTGACGGTTTTGAAGCCATGCGTACCCCATGAAAAGATCTTGAACAGGTTCTATGACCTATTCCCTCAACACACTGAATGCATCTCCGGGCGACAAGACCGCGCCCCGCTCTGCGGGCGCGCGTTTTGGCCACGAGTTCGCCCTGGTCGCCGGGCTGCTGGCGCTGGTTTTCTGGCTGCTGGCGCTCTTGAGCTATGCGCCGCAGGATGCCGCCTGGTCCACCTCGGGCGCGGGCGCGCAGCCGATGGTGCGCAACTGGGCGGGCCGTCTGGGCGCCTGGGTGGCCGATGGCAGTTATTTTGCGCTGGGTTTCTCGGTCTGGTGGTGCGTGGCGGCCGGCGTGCGCGCCTGGCTGGCGTCGCTGGCGCTGTGGATGCGCGGCGGCGAGGTGCCGCAGGCCGAGGCGGTGCGCCACCCGCTGGTCTGGCGCGGCCTGTTCTGGCTGGGGCTGGCGGTGCTGCTGTGCGCCAGCACGGCGCTGGAGTGGACGCGCCTGTACCGCTTCGAGGCCGCGCTGCCGGGCCACGCGGGCGGCGTGCTCGGTTACATCACGGGGCCGGCCGGCATGCAATGGCTGGGCTTCACCGGCTCGGGCCTGGCGGGCATCGTGCTCGCGGTGCTGGGCGCGGCGCTGGTGTTCCGCTTCTCCTGGGGCCATCTGGCCGAGGGGCTGGGCGCGCGCGTCGATGCGCTGGTGCAGTCGGGCCGGGCCCGGCGCGAGGTGGCCAAGGACCTGGCCGAGGGCAAGCGCGCCGCGCGTGAGCGCGAGGAAGTGGTGTTCGAGGAGCGCGCCGAGATCGAGGTGCAGCACCCGCAGCCGGTGCAGATCATCGAGCCGGTGCTGGTCGAGGTGCCGCAGAGCACGCGCGTGGTGAAGGAGCGCCAGAAGCCCCTGTTCACCGAAATGCCCGACAGCCGCCTGCCGCTGGTGGACCTGCTCGACGCGGCGCAGCAGCGCCAGGAATCGGTCTCGCCCGAGACGCTGGAGATGACCAGCCGCCTGATCGAGAAGAAGCTCAAGGATTTTGGCGTGGAGGTGCGCGTGGTGGCCGCCATGCCCGGCCCGGTGATCACCCGCTACGAGATCGACCCGGCCACCGGCGTCAAGGGCTCGCAGGTCGTGGGGCTGGCCAAGGACCTGGCGCGCAGCTTGAGCCTGGTGTCGATCCGCGTGGTCGAGACCATTCCGGGCAAGAACACCATGGCGCTGGAGCTGCCCAACGCCAAGCGCCAGACCATCAAGCTCAGCGAAATCCTGGGCTCGCAGGTCTACCACGAGGCCAAATCCATGCTCACCATGGGCCTGGGCAAGGACATCGTTGGCAACCCGGTGGTGGCCGACCTGGCCAAGATGCCGCACGTGCTCGTGGCCGGCACCACGGGCTCGGGCAAGTCGGTCGGCATCAACGCCATGATCCTCTCGCTGCTCTACAAGGCCGAGGCCAAGGACGTGCGCCTCTTGATGATCGACCCCAAGATGCTGGAAATGTCGGTCTACGAAGGCATTCCGCACCTGCTGGCGCCCGTGGTCACCGACATGAAACAGGCCGCGAACGGCCTGAACTGGTGCGTGGGCGAGATGGAGCGGCGCTACAAGCTCATGAGCAAGCTGGGCGTGCGCAACCTGGCGGGCTACAACGTCAAGATCGACGAGGCCGCCGCGCGCGAGGAGTCCATCCCCAACCCCTTCAGCCTGACGCCCGAGCAGCCCGAGCCGTTGCAGCGCCTGCCGCACATCGTCGTCGTCATCGACGAGTTGGCCGACCTGATGATGGTGGTGGGCAAGAAGATCGAAGAACTCATCGCCCGCCTCGCGCAAAAGGCGCGCGCCGCCGGCATCCACCTGATCCTGGCCACGCAGCGCCCCAGCGTGGACGTGATCACCGGCCTCATCAAGGCCAACATTCCGACCCGGATCGCGTTCTCGGTCGGCTCCAAGATCGACAGCCGCACCATCCTCGACCAGATGGGCGCCGAGGCCCTGCTGGGCATGGGCGACATGCTCTACATGGCCAGCGGCACCGGCCTGCCGATCCGGGTGCACGGCGCCTTTGTCTCCGACGAGGAAGTGCACCGCGTGGTCAGCTACCTCAAGGCCCAGGGCGAGCCCGATTACATCGAGGGCGTGCTCGAAGGCGGAACCGTGGACGGCGATGGCGATCTCAATGCCGAAGGCGGGGGTGATGGCGGCGAGAAGGACCCCATGTACGACCAGGCGGTCGAAGTGGTGCTCAAGGACCGCAAGGCCAGCATCTCCTACGTGCAGCGCAAGCTGCGCATCGGCTACAACCGCTCGGCCCGCTTGCTGGAAGACATGGAGAAGGCCGGCTTGGTCAGTTCTCTCACCGCCAGCGGCCAGCGCGACGTGCTCGTGCCGGCGCGCAGTGAGTAACCCGCCGTTTCCGGAGCCCTGATGAAACGCATTTTTGCTACTGTTTTAATAGCTTCTAGCGCCCAGTGGGCGAACGCTGATGGCCTGAAAAGCCTCGAGTCCTTCATGAAGGGCACCCAGGCCGCGCGCGCCGAGTTCACCCAGGTGGTCACCACGCCCGCCAAGGATGGGCAGGCGGCGCGGCAGAAGACGTCCAGCGGCAGCTTCGAGTTCCAGCGGCCCGGGCGCTTCCGCTTCGTCTACAAGAAGCCTTTTGAGCAGACCATCGTGGCCGATGGCACGAACCTGTGGTTCTATGACGTGGACCTGAACCAGGTCACCCAGCGCCCGCAGGCCCAGGCCTTGGGCGCCACGCCGGCGGCGCTGCTGGCCTCGGCGCCCGACCTGCAGGCGCTGCGCGCCGATTTCACGCTCGAATCCGCGCCCGCGCAGGACGGGCTGGAGTGGGTGCAGGCCATCCCGAAGGCCAAGGACGGGCAGTTGCAGAACGTGCGCGTGGGCTTCCGGGGCGAGCAGCTCGCGGTGCTGGAGATCCTCGACGGCTTTGGCCAGCGTTCCTCGATCCGTTTCGCCAACCTGCAGGCCAACCCGCAACTGCCGGCGGCCACCTTCCAGTTCAAGCCCCCAGCGGGGACCGACGTGCTCAAGCAGTAGCCAGCAGCACGAGCGTGAGGCCGATGGCGGCCGGCACCGCCTGGATGAACAGGATCTTGCGGCTGGCCGTGGCGGCGCCGAACACGCCCGCCACCAGCACGCACAGCAGGAAGAACACCTTCACCGCCTGCCCGGCATCGCCCAGCCACAGCCCCCAGAACAGGCCTGCGGCCAGGAAACCGTTGTACAGCCCCTGGTTGGCTGCCAGCGCCTTGGTGGCCGTGGCCATCTCCTGCGTCAGGCCGAAGGCGCGGCGCCCGGCGGGCTTGTCCCACAGGAACATCTCCAGCACCAGGATGTAGACGTGGAGCAGGGCGATCAGGGCGACGACGGCGTTGGCGGCAAGGGACATGGCGGTGCATCCAGGTGGAGAAGGGGCACAGGATAGCCGCGCCGCGCGAAACGTGCTGGCGCCCCGTTCAGGCCAATGCTCGCACCACCCGCGCGCGCAACTCAGGCAGCAACTCCCTCTCGAACCACGGGTTCTGGCGCAGCCAGCCGTTGTTGCGCGGGCTGGGGTGCGGCAGCGCCAGCAGCCCCGGGCCGTGGCTGCGCCACTGGCGCACGGCGTCGGTGAGCGGGCCGCGGTGGCCGGGCAGGTGCCAGGCCAGTGCGTACTGGCCCAGCAGCAGCGTCAGGCGCAGCTGCGGCAAATGGTCGAGCAGGGGCTGGCGCCAGGCCGGGGCGCATTCGGGGCGTGGCGGCAGGTCGCCCGAGCGGCCCGTGCCGGGGTAACAAAAGCCCATGGGCAGGATGGCCACTTGGCGCGGGTCGTAGAAGGTCTCACGCTCCACACCCAGCCACGCGCGCAGGCGCTCGCCGCTGGCGTCGTCGAACGGCACGCCCGAGGCGTGCACCTTGCGGCCCGGCGCCTGGCCGGCGATGAGGATGCGCGCTCCAGTGTGGGCCTGCAGCACCGGGCGCGGCCCGAGCGGCAGGTGCGCCGCGCAGAGCTGACAGGCGCGCACGCGGGCGAGCAGGGCGTCGAGTGGCTCGTTTTGCGTCACGGCGTGAGATGTGCGCCGGCTTCGGCGAGCAGGTCGCGCAACACCGAGCGGTGGCAGTGCGACTCGTCCTCGCAGTAGCAGCCGACCGAGAAGTTCGCGTCCTGCGACATCCGGGCCAGCAGCGCCAGGGTGTGGCGGTTCTCGGGCGTGGCCATCTCGGCGCGGTACTTGCGCACGAAGGCCGCCCATTCCTGGGGCGTGGCGGCGGCCTGGGCCTGCTTCACGGTCTCGGGGCTCGGGGCCAGGTTGGGGTACCAGACGTCGTACCAGTCCTTCGCCGCGAACTGCTCCTTGGGCACGCCGCGTGGCGGGCGGCGCACGGTGCCGATGCGGGTGCCTTCCTCCGGGGCGCGGGGACTGCCGAGTTGAACGATGCGAATGGGCATGGAAAAACCTCCGTGGGTGCCCATTCTGGCCTATGGCCCCCGCGTTGCCCGCTACCATCGTGGCTACCGTGAAACCGCCCGCCGTTCCCCACCAGCCCCTGGCCGAGCGCCTGCGCCCGCGCCAGCTCTCCGAAGTCATCGGCCAGCAGCATGTGCTGGGGCCGGGCATGCCGCTGCGCCTGGCGTTCGAGTCGGGCCGGCCGCACAGCTGCATCCTCTGGGGCCCGCCGGGCGTGGGCAAGACCACCATCGCGCGCCTCATGGCCGGTGCGTTCGATGCGCAGTTCATCAGCATCAGCGCGGTGCTCGGCGGCGTGAAGGACATCCGCGATGCCGTGCAACTGGCCGAAAGCGCGCGCGATGGCCTGATGCAGCAGCGCACCCTCGTGTTCGTGGACGAGGTGCACCGCTTCAACAAGAGCCAGCAGGACGCCTTCCTGCCGCATGTGGAAAGCGGGCTGTTCACCTTCATCGGCGCGACCACCGAGAACCCGTCGTTCGAGGTCAACTCGGCCCTGCTCTCGCGCGCGGCGGTGTATGTGCTGCAGCCCCTCTCCAGCGACGATTTGAAGCAAATTGTGGCCCTGGCCCAATCGCAACAAGCGCTACGTGCTATCGAAAACGAAGCGATTGAGCGGCTCGTGGCCTATGCCGATGGCGATGCCCGGCGCCTGCTGAACACGCTCGAGACGCTGGAGATGGCGGCCGCGCAGGAGCAACTGGCTGAAATCACCGATGCCTGGGTGCTCAAGGTGCTGGGCGAGCGCATGCGCCGCTACGACAAGGGCGGCGAGCAGTTCTACGACACCATCAGCGCGCTGCACAAATCGGTGCGCGGCTCCGACCCCGACGCAGCGCTGTACTGGCTGGTGCGCATGCTCGACGGCGGCGCTGACCCGCGCTACATGGCGCGCCGGCTGGTGCGCATGGCGGCCGAGGATGTGGGCCTGGCCGACCCGCGTGCGCTGCGCCTGGCGCTGGACGCCGCCGAGGTGTACGAGCGCCTGGGCAGCCCCGAGGGCGAGCTGGCGCTGGCCGAATGCGTGGTGTACCTCGCCGTGGCGCCCAAGTCCAACGCTGTCTACAAGGCGTACAACCAGGCCCGCGCCTTCGTGAAGCAGGACGGCACGCGCCCCGTGCCCATGCACCTGCGCAATGCGCCGACCCAGCTCATGAAGCAGCTCGATTACGGCAAGGGCTACCGCTACGCGCACGACGAGGAGGGCGGTTTTGCCGCCGGCGAGAGCTATCTGCCCGAGGGCATGGCGGAGCCCGGCTTCTACCAGCCGGTGCGGCGCGGGCTGGAGATCCGCATCGCCGACAAGCTCGACGAACTGCGGGCGCGCAATACGGCGGCGCGGGACGGCGCACCGGATGGGGCCGATCCGCATTCCTGAACGGCCTTGCCTTGGGCGGCCAGGCGCTGGGGTTGATAAGTCCGCACAGCAATAACCGGCGACACATAACCCGTTCTTATGCGCCGCGAACCTCACTGATGCGTGGGGAACCCAAGGGAAAACCCCTCCGTGGGGGCTGTGGGGTGCGCGTTTGCAAGTCGCTACAATTCCGACCTCAAACCCGCATGGCTGCATTCCCGGCGGGTTTTTTGCTAGATGGCAGGCGGGCTCAAAAGGCTGTACCGTTTCTGGTGCCTCCAGCGTATGCCCGTCACAAACGAAGGACTTTTCTTATGGACATTTTGCTGCAGCAGATCATCAACGGTCTGGTTCTCGGCAGCATGTACGCCTTGATAGCCTTGGGCTACACCATGGTGTACGGCATTATTCAACTGATCAACTTCGCCCACGGCGAAGTGCTCATGATCGGTGCACTCACCAGCTGGAGTTGCATCGGCCTGATGCAAGGGGCCATGCCAGGCGCGCCAGGGTGGGTCATTCTGCTGCTGGCCACGCTGATCGCCTGCGTGGTGGCTGCCACGCTGAACTACACCATCGAGAAAATCGCCTACAAGCCGCTGCGCAGCAGCCCGCGGCTGGCGCCCCTGATCACCGCCATCGGCATGTCGATCCTGCTGCAGACGCTGGCCATGATCATCTGGAAGCCCAACTACAAGCCCTATCCGACGCTGCTGTCGAGCTCGCCCTATGAAATCGGCGGTGCCTTCATCACCCCCACCCAGATCCTGATCCTGGGTGTGACGGCCGTTTCCCTGGCCTCGCTGATGTACCTGGTGAACCACACCAACCTGGGCCGCGCCATGCGCGCCACGGCCGAGAACCCGCGCGTTGCCTCCCTGATGGGTGTCAAGCCCGACATGGTGATTTCGGCCACCTTCATCATCGGCGCCGTGCTCGCGGCCATCGCCGGCATCATGTACGCCTCCAACTACGGCACGGCGCAGCACACCATGGGCTTCCTGCCCGGCCTCAAGGCCTTCACGGCAGCCGTGTTCGGCGGCATCGGCAACCTGGCCGGCGCGGTGGTCGGCGGCATCCTGCTGGGCCTGATCGAAGCGATTGGCTCGGGCTACATCGGCACCCTCACGGGCGGCCTGCTGGGCAGCCACTACACCGACATCTTTGCGTTCATCGTGCTCATCATCATCCTGACGCTGCGCCCCTCGGGCCTGCTGGGTGAGCGTGTGGCGGATCGCGCCTGAGGAGCACCACACCATGAAGAACACCAAAGTCAACTGGATCCTCGGCGGCCTGGCCCTGCTGATCCTTCCCCTGATCCTGCAGTCCTTCGGCAACGCCTGGGTGCGTATCGCTGACCTGGCCCTGCTGTATGTGCTGCTGGCCCTGGGCCTGAACATCGTGGTGGGCTACGCCGGCCTGCTCGACCTGGGCTACGTGGCCTTCTACGCCGTCGGCGCCTATATGTTCGGCCTGCTGGCCTCGCCGCACCTGTCGGACAACTTCGCGGCCGTCGCCGCCATGTTCCCCGATGGCCTGCACATCTCGCTGTGGCTGGTGATTCCGCTGGGGGCCCTGATAGCGGCTTTCTTCGGGGCCCTGCTCGGGGCGCCCACGCTGAAGCTGCGCGGTGACTACCTGGCCATCGTGACGCTGGGCTTCGGCGAGATCATCCGCATCTTCCTGAACAACCTAGACCACCCCGCCAACCTGACCAACGGCCCCAAGGGCATCGGCCAGATCGACTCGGTGAAGATTTTCGGCCTGGACCTGGGCAAGCGCCTGGAGCTGTTCGGTTTCGACATCAATTCCGTCACGCTGTACTACTACCTGTTCCTGGTGCTGGTGCTGTTCAGCATCCTGATCTGCTACCGCCTGCAGGACTCGCGCGTCGGCCGCGCCTGGATGGCCATCCGCGAGGACGAGATCGCCGCCAAGGCCATGGGCATCAACACCCGCAACATGAAGCTGCTGGCATTCGCCATGGGCGCGTCGTTCGGCGGCGTGTCGGGCGCCATGTTCGGTGCCTTCCAGGGCTTCGTCTCGCCCGAGTCGTTCAGCCTGATGGAGTCCGTGATGATCGTCGCCATGGTGGTGCTGGGTGGCATTGGCCACATCCCTGGCGTGATCCTGGGCGCCGTGCTGCTGTCGGCCCTGCCCGAGGTGCTGCGCTACGTGGCCGGCCCGCTGCAGGCCATGACCGACGGCCGCCTGGACTCCGCCATCCTGCGCCAGCTGCTGATCGCCCTGGCCATGATCATCATCATGCTGCTGCGCCCCCGTGGCCTGTGGCCTTCGCCCGAACACGGCAAGAGCCTCACGCAGAAGTCCTGAACACCGCAGAAAGTCAGAAACATGGCAGAGAAATCCAACGATGTGGTGCTGAAGGTCGCCGGCATCTCCAAGCGCTTCGGCGGCTTGCAGGCCCTCTCCGACGTGGGCATCACCATTGAACGCGGTCAGGTCTATGGCCTGATCGGCCCCAACGGCGCCGGCAAGACCACGTTCTTCAACGTGATCACCGGCCTCTACACGCCCGACAGCGGCACGTTCGAGCTCGCGGGCAAGCCCTACGAGCCCACCGCCGTGCACGAAGTGGCCAAGGCGGGCATTGCCCGCACCTTCCAGAACATCCGCCTGTTCGCTGAAATGACGGCGCTGGAGAACGTGATGGTCGGCCGCCATATCCGTACCCATTCCGGCCTGCTGGGCGCGGTGTTCCGCACCAAGGGTTTCAAGGAAGAAGAGGCCGCCATTCGCCGCCGCGCCCAGGAGCTGCTGGACTACGTCGGTATCGGCAAGTTCGCCGACTACAAGGCCCGCACGCTGAGCTACGGTGACCAGCGCCGCCTGGAGATCGCCCGCGCCCTGGCCACCGACCCCCAGCTGATCGCGCTGGACGAGCCCGCCGCCGGCATGAATGCCACCGAGAAGGTGCAGCTGCGCGAGCTGATCGACCGCATCCGCAAGGACAACCGCACCATCCTGCTGATCGAACACGACGTGAAGCTGGTGATGGGCCTGTGCGACCGCGTGACGGTGCTCGACTACGGCAAGCAGATTGCCGAGGGCACGCCCGCCACCGTGCAGAAGAACGAAAAAGTGATTGAGGCCTATCTGGGCACCGGAGGACACTGAGAATGGCCGAAAAATCCAACAAGGTACTGCTGCAGGTCAAGGGCCTGAAAGTGGCCTACGGCGGTATCCAGGCCGTCAAGGGCGTGGACTTCGAGGTGCGCGAGGGCGAACTCGTTTCGCTGATCGGCTCCAACGGCGCCGGCAAGACCACGACGATGAAGGCCATCACCGGCACGCTGCCGATGAACGATGGCGACATCGAATACCTGGGCGAGAGCATCAAGGGCAAGGGCGCCTGGGACCTGGTCAAGAAGGGCCTGGTCATGGTGCCGGAAGGCCGTGGCGTGTTCGCACGCATGACCATCACCGAGAACCTGCAGATGGGCGCCTACATCCGCAGCGACAAGGCCGGCATCCTGGCCGACATCGAGAAGATGTTCACCATCTTCCCGCGCCTGCGTGAGCGCAAGGACCAGTTGGCCGGCACCATGTCGGGCGGCGAGCAGCAGATGCTGGCCATGGGCCGCGCGCTGATGAGCCAGCCCAAGGTGCTGCTGCTGGACGAACCCTCGATGGGCCTGTCGCCCATCATGGTGGACAAGATCTTCGAGGTCGTGCGCGACGTGTACGCCCTGGGCGTGACCATCGTGCTGGTCGAGCAGAACGCCAGCCGCGCGCTGGCCATCGCCGACCGCGGCTACGTGATGGAGTCGGGCCTGATCACCATGACCGGCCCGGGCCAGGATCTGCTGAACGACCCCAAGGTCCGCGCCGCCTACCTGGGCGAATGACCCCGGCGCCAGCGGAGTGGCTCCGCGGCGCACCCCGAAGGCACCGGCAGCAATGCGGTGCCTTTTTTGCGTGCCAGGCCGGAGATGGGTGGTTTGCTATGTTTTTTGTAGCTTGATGCGCTTGCTGGTATTGCGGTAGAGCCGGTTTTTATTCAAAGATATTGGCGACGGCCGTTTTGCTGCCTGAAACACCATGAACACATTGCAATCCTTGCCGGTCTCCGTGCAAACCGTGCTGCTGCTGGTGGCCAGCAATGTCTTCATGACGTTCGCCTGGTACGGGCACCTGAAGAGCCTGGCCACTTCGCCGTGGTACGTGGCGGCCCTGGTGAGCTGGGGCATCGCACTGTTCGAGTACCTGCTGCAGGTGCCGGCCAACCGCATCGGGTTCACCCAGTTTGATGTGGGGCAACTCAAGATCCTGCAGGAGGTGATCACCCTGACGGTGTTCGTGCCCTTCGCGGTGTTCTACCTGGGCCAGCCGCTCAAGTGGGACTACCTCTGGGCGGGTCTGTGCATGGTGGGTGCGGTGTATTTCATCTTTCGCGGGGCCTGAGAACGTCCACACGTTCTGAAGGACGGCACTGCGTCAGCTTCGTGGAGGCAACCGTTTGAAACAGGCGGTTAAACTTCCTCAATTCACAGGACGGTCACCGTCTTGTCCCTTCTTTGTCATTTTTTCGATTTCACCCCGGGAGCCCCTATGCTGTTTGGCAAGCTTTTGCCGCGCGAAGGCAATTTTTTCGAGATGTTCAACCAGCATGCCGACCGCATCGTGGAGGCCGCGCGCGCCTTCTCGCAACTGGTGGCCAACTACAACGATCCGCACCTGCGTGAAAAATACGGCCAGGACGTGGACAACGCCGAGCGTGCCGCCGACCGCGTGACGCATGACATCAACAAGGCGGTGCACAAGACCTTCATCACGCCGATCGACCGCGAGCAGATCCACTCGCTCATCAACACCATGGACGACGTGGCCGACCTGATCCAGGATTCGGCCGAGACCATGGCCCTGTACGACGTGCGCCACATGACCGAGGAGATCACGCGCCTGACGGATCTCAGCGTCAAGTGCTGCGAGCGCCTGCGCGATGCCGTCAAGCTGCTCAACAAGCTGGCCGACCCGGCCACGGCCGAGGCGGCGCTCAAGACCTGCGAAGAGATCGACAAGCTCGAAAGCGATGCCGATCGCGTGCTGCGCAGCGCCATGAGCAAGCTGTTCCGCGAGGAGGCGGACGTGCGTGAGCTGATCAAGCTCAAGGCCATCTACGAGCTGCTGGAAACCATCACGGACAAGTGCGAGGACGTCGCCAACCTCATCGAGGGCATCGTCCTCGAGAATTCCTGATCCGTCCGGAAGCGGTCCTGCAATGGAAACCGTACAAACCGCCCTGTGGGTCGTGGTGCTGCTGGTGGCGTTGGCGATCCTGTTCGACTTCATGAACGGGTTCCACGACGCCGCCAACTCCATCGCCACGGTCGTCTCCACCGGGGTGCTCAAGCCCGGGCAGGCCGTCGTGTTCGCGGCCTTCTTCAACTTCGTCGCCATCTTCATCTTCCACCTCAGCGTGGCCGCCACCATCGGCAAGGGCATCGTGCAGCCCGGCGTGGTGGATACGCACGTGGTGTTCGGTGCCCTCGTGGGGGCCATCACCTGGAACGTGATCACCTGGTACTACGGCATCCCGAGCAGTTCCTCGCATGCGCTGATCGGCGGCATCGTGGGCGCGGTGCTGGCCAAGACCGGTGCCAGCGCGCTCGTGGCCGCGGGCATCTTCAAGACCGTGGCCTTCATCTTCGTCTCGCCGCTGCTGGGCTTCCTGCTGGGTTCGCTGATGATGGTGGTGGTGGCCTGGGTCTTCCGCCGCACCAGCCCGAACAAGGTGGACAAATGGTTCCGGCGCCTGCAGCTGGTTTCGGCCGGCGCCTACAGCCTGGGCCACGGCGGCAACGATGCGCAGAAGACCATCGGCATCATC
>Ga0208516_100235_pt1 | contig 27879 bp, 23 predicted proteins | sample LakWasM117_HOW13_2_FD_183931 | JGI IMG/M metagenome (GOLD analysis project Ga0208516, IMG submission 183931) | Freshwater sediment methanotrophic microbial communities from Lake Washington under simulated oxygen tension - Sediment Metagenome... | ecosystem: Environmental > Aquatic > Freshwater >...
GCAGCTCCTGCGGCGGCAGAGCGGGCACTTCCACGTGCAGGTCGATGCGGTCGAGCAGCGGGCCGCTGAGCCGGGCCTGGTAGCGCGCCACCTGGTCGGGCGTGCAGCGGCAGGCGCGCTGCGGCGAACCCCGGTAGCCGCAGGGGCAGGGGTTCATGGCGGCGATCATCTGGAAGCGCGCCGGGAACTCGGCGCGCCGGGCCGCGCGCGCGATGGTGATGTGGCCCGTCTCCAGCGGCTCGCGCAGGGCTTCGAGCGCGCTGCGGGGAAATTCGGGCAGCTCATCCAAAAACAGAATGCCATGGTGGGCCAGCGAGATCTCGCCCGGGCGCGGGGGCGAACCCCCTGTAAACGTAGACGATATTTGAGAATGATCAACAATTCTCGGAATTAAATGCGAATGAACAAGCTACTCTGGAGCGGTTGATCAGGCCGCGCCCAAATCGACGCGGCTGCACAGTCTTGCTTCTGTCGAATTCGACAGGAACCTTCGAAATCGTCGTTGGGGGCTTGTCGTATGAATTCTTCGATTCGAGACATGACAGCGTTCGAGCGGGATGGCGCATCCGAAGCCTCGTCTGACGGGCATTCCGTTGGTGATGTCATTCAGGACGCGTCCGATGTCTTTGTTCGCCGAGGGGCCGCTGACAACGCTCCTACTCCAGTCCGACGCATTCCAATTTCAACGCGCAGCATCACTGGCCAATTAAGTGGCCAAGGCTTTGAGTCCGCGCTTGAGCGTGATTTGCTAATGCAACTTGCTTGGGACGAGGAAGTGCTCTGGTTCGTGACTCAGCCAGTCCACATCAACTACGAATTCCCGCTTAAGAGGCCCCGCCAATACACCCCCGACGTTTTGATCGAGTTCGACTCAACGTCTGCGGGTGACCGCTCGCCAATGCTGTGCGAAGTCAAGTACCGCGCGGAAATCGCAAAAAACTGGAGAGAGCTTCGTCGCAAGTTCCGCGCTGCAAAGGCGCATTGCGCGAACGTAGGTTGGCGATTCTTTGTCCTGACTGAAGACCATATCCGTACGCCCAGGCTGAAGAACATCCAGTTTCTTTGGCCGTATCGAAACGCGTCCTTCAACACAGGCCTCACCAAGCCCCTACTGGATGCTCTTCGGTCTCAGGGGCCCGCGACGATGCTGCAGATCATTGACGTGGTGTGCAGCAGGTTGACTGGAGTTGAAAGGGAACAGGTCATCTGGGCGTGGTGGGTGCTGGTCGCAAACAAGGAAGTCGATTTCGATATGAATGAGCCCATTCTTATCGAGACCTTGTTCTACCTGCCGAGGTCTCAGCATGAGAGCGATTGAGCTGTTCATCCGGCCTGGCACCAAGGTCCTGTCCGCAGATGTGGTCTGTGAGGTTGTGGACTTTGTCGACCTTGAGCGCGTCGTCATCGTGGATGCGACTGGAACCCATAGCGTCAAGCGTCTTGCTGAAATCAAGGCCCTCGAAATCCAGGGCGCTCGCTCGGGCAATGTGGACCTTGCCGCTGTAGACGAGCTTCAATGGAAGAAGGCGTTCGAGATCTACAGGCACCTCAAGCACCTCTTGGAAATGCCGCCAGATCAGCGCACGCTGGCTGAGGTGCAGAAGTCAGCCGCAATTCTCGGGAGGCATTCATCCTCCGTGTATCGCTGGATTGCCGCCTACCAAAAGACCGGGAACATCTCCTCATTGCTGAGAAAGAAGCGGACCGACGCCGGAGCGACCAGACTTCCGGCTGCAGTACTCAGCATCGTCAATGATTGCATCCAAAAGCACTATCTGACCGAGCACCGAAAGTCGATCGCAAGCGTGGCCGCTGAGGTGGCCATGGTGTGTAAAGCAGCTGGCCTGAAGCCGCCCAATACAACGAGCGTGAGATCGATCATTCTTCGCCTGGATCCAGCGTTGGCCGAGGAAAAGCGCCTCTCAAGAAAGAGTTCGCTGGAGAAGTACTCACCCCTTCGGGGCTCGTTCCCCAACGCCGATCTGCCGCGCTCGGTGGTCCAAATAGATCACACACCCATGGATGTGATCATCGTCGATGACACACATCGCAAACCCATTGGACGCGCCTACTTGACCATCGCCATCGACGTGCGTTCCAAGGTCGTGATGGGGTTTGTCATTTCGATCGAAGCCCCTGGTGCGTATGCCACGGGAACGTGTATTGCGATGTCGATCCTGCCCAAGGATGAATGGCTGCGTGAAAGGGGAATCCCGGCCAAGTACACGTGGCCGTGCCACGGAATGATGCGCACCGTCCATACCGATAACGCCAAAGAATTCAAGGGAGAGATGTTGAGGCGCGCCTGCCACGAATATGACATCGTGGCGGAGCGCCGACCAAAGGGCCAGCCACAGTATGGTGGGCATGTCGAACGGGCTTTTCGGACCTTCATGAAGAAGGTGCATGAGGAAGTGCCGGGGACGACGTTTTCCAATGTACAGGACAAGGTGGACTACGACGCTGAAGGCAAAGCCGTGATGACCTTGGCTGCACTGGAGCGCTGGTTTACGGTCTATCTGCTCGGCGTCTACCACCAGCTTGAGCACAAGGGAAACAACGGTGAGCCTCCGATCGACGTGTGGACGCGTGCCCACCTGGTGGGTATCGACGGAATGCCTCCGCTCGGCCTGCCTCCTCCAATCTCTCCTGAGAAGCAGGAGCGCCTCCGACTCGATTTCCTTCCTTGCTTCGAGGCAACGGTACAGCAGTACGGTGTCAAGAGCTGGAGCATCGATTGGTATTCCAGCCGCATTCAACGCTTCATCCGAGAGAAGGGGCCTGATGGCAAGGCGCACAAGTTCGTTTGCCGATACGACCCAAGAAATCTCAGCACGATCTGGCTGTATGACGACCGACGGCGGGAGTACATCCCGCTCCCGTTCCGCGTTGCCTCTCGTCCCCCAGTGTCTCTGTGGGAAGTGAGGGCGGCCAAGAAGAATCTTCGAAAGGATGGCCGCCCTGCCACGAGAGAGGCGCTCATTTTCGAGGCCATCACGTATATGCGGAGCATTGTCCAAGAGGAGGCCAAGTCCACCAAAGCTGCGAGACGGACTGCACAGCGTCAGAAGGAATGGGCCAAGTCGGGAAAGCCAGCAACCAAGAAGAATCTTCCACCGCCGCCATCTAAGGTGGAGGTGCGAGAGATGGAACCGCTAAGTGAAGCGGAATTGCTTGACGGAATTCGGGAGGCAACATGAAAAAGAGACGAGCACTTACAGATCGCGTGCGCGAACTTCTGATGGCAAGCGCCGAGGAGCGCATTGCTCACATCCAGAAGGACGTTTTCATCCCTTATCCGAGAGCAACAGCGCTTCTCGATGCGATGGACGACTTGCTAACGCGGCCCAAGAAGACTCGACCACCGAACATCCTGATTCTGGGGCGCTCGAACAATGGGAAATCGCAGCTCTTGCATGAGTTCAAGATGCGTCACACAACAGACGAGCATCCCACGGGGAATGCAACGCATGCCCCGGTAATCTTCATCCAGGCGCCGCCGACCCCCAACGACAAGCTCTTCTTGGATCGGGCGCTGCGCGTCTTCAATGTTGAACCGCGAAAGAGCGCGACAGAGGGTGAAAAGATCGATGTGTTCCTGGAGATGCTGCACGCTTGTAAGACGCGAGTCTTGTTGATCGACGAGCTCCATTCGATCCTGGCAGGCCCTATCCATAAGCAATTGGCGATGCTGAACACCTTCAAGTACCTCAGCAACGAATCAGGCGTCTCTATCGTTGCTGCCGGGACAGCAGCTGCCAAGGATGTGATGGCCACGGAAATGGAGCTAGCCAACCGATTTGCGGTTTGGCCGTTGCCCCGCTGGGTGCACACAGATCTTGAGTACCGACGACTTCTGCAGAGATTCGAAACCGTATTGCCCTTGAGGGAAGAGTCGGGCCTCGATCAACCTGAATTGGCGAATGCCATCTTCGATCTGTCCGATGGGACCATTGGCGGGATAGGAGATGCAGTGCGAGATACGGCGATCAAAGCGATTGAGACTGGTGCTGAAGCCATCACGCTGCAGGTCGTGGAAGCCGTGCAGGGCAAGCGATCTGGAGACAGGGGAGATTGTGCAGAAGTCTGACCGGCTTCAGCTCTGGCCGAGGCACTTCAAGCCTCTGCCGGATGAACTGCCCAGCAGTTGGATTGTGCGGCTGGCCCATGCCCATGGATACAAGGCAGAGCAGGTCTGCCGCATGTTGCTCGGCCATGCGCATCCTATGTGGAATCGGGACCTCGACAAGCAAATGTCGCCTGAGCTGCGAACCGCGCTGAAAGCGGTCACTGCGGTCACGGACGACCAGCTCGATCGGGCCGAACTGAAATCATTGGAAAGCTATGTCTGCGAGCATGTGAACATCAATGGCCTCAGCAGATGGATCGTCCCCCTCTCGATCTACCACCGAAAGAGAAAGACACCGGGCCTGACCTGCTGTCCCATCTGCCTTGCAACGGATGCGGTGCCCTACTACCGACGGACTTGGCGGCTTTCGTTTGTCACGGTTTGCACCCGTCACCATGTGGAGCTACTGGACGCTTGTCCTCAGTGCAAGGGTCCGATTGTTCCGCATCGGCTGGATGTCGGGCCCGATGGATTCAGCCCCAGATCCAATCTCTTTGTTCGGTGCTTTCAATGTGGATCTGATTTCAGAAAAGTTGTGCCTCAGCGAGCCGATCCGACCTTGGTGGCTTGGACGAAGTTGCTGGAGCAAGCGACTGCAGATGGATTCGTTCGGTGGGCTGACATGCCTCCGATGTATTCCTTGCTCTTCTTCAATGGCTTGCGACCTGTAATGAGGACGATCATTTCAGAGGTGTTACTGCCACGGGACCATGGGGATCTGCAAGGAGATTTCGACAAGCTTCCGTTGGAGTGGCGGCGGATTGCGGTCGCTGAGTCCGCAAAGATGCTTGCTGCCGGGGCAGAGCCTGCAAGGTGTTACGCGAAGAATGCGGCTCTGCGCTACAACACCCTCGTCCCGAACGAAGCGTCCGCACCATTCTGGCTTGTGGAATTGCTCACTCCTTTGAAGCGCAGCCAGCACCCGAAGCGGTCATCTGCTGAGATCGAGGCGATCGCGAATGTTCTTGAGCAGAAAGCGGGACGGTCTACCGTCGCTTTGGCAAGACGAGTGTTCAACGTGAACTTGGACCACACCAAGGCCGATGCAGTGGCGTTCAAGCGGTATGTCTCAGACGACGCATATGAACTGTTGATAGCGTCTCTCGACCATGCGATCGCTGCGACTTTCAACGAGCGATTGCGGTTGTCATTTCTGCAAGACAAGGTGATGTTTGGGTTGGTCCGAGTTCTGGGGTGGAACTGCCGCAATCTGTCTGCGCTGTGCGTGCATGAGATTCGTCATCTGATGCCCAGGCCTCGCAAGGTGAAGAGTGGCGGGTTTGAGGAGGCGCCGCGGTCGCGAGAGGCGATCTGCAATCGGCTGTGGTGGCATCTGGAGAATGTGCGCCCGAAGCTTCTGAAGGGGCATTCTCCTGAAAATGTATTCATCTCTGGGGTGACCGGGAACTCATTGGGGGACACAGCCATAAGCATGCGCTTTGTGCAGGCTGTCGAGCGTGCGAATCTTCGCGCATCTATTTTTGACATGTCAGCGCTTGGGCGGGGTGAGCTCCGTGCCGTCGGATCGTCAATGTGACAGCCACGTCAAGCGTTCGCGATGAGAGTCATCGTCGCTCTGAGCGTTGCGCTCAGTCGCCTTCTCTCTCGACATTCGATCAGCCCTCGGGGTTGTGGTTTGTGTCATGACAGGCGATGATTTTCCATCTGCCCGCGTCAAGCGGCGATTGGAAGAACCCGAAGTGGGATCGAGTCAGCAGGTCACTCAGCAACGAGGACCTGTGAAGCGCACGGGAGTGGAGTCTTTGCTGGGAGCTGCAATGCAATAGTAGCTTTGCGCAGCGTCGCAGGTTCGGTCCTGACCATTTGCGCCGAGCATTCACATCGTTCCTTTGAGTGGGAATCCATATGAAGAATCTGCACTATGAGTATCTGGGCAGGCGCATGCGCGAGTACCATCGCACGCACCAGTGGCGCCTGTCAGGTGGCGGCCTGTTTATCCCGCATGCCTACAGCAACATGGGGCCGGAAAGTCTGTCGTACTGGGATGACGTGGGCTTTATCCTCAACGGCCGGCGCGTTATCGTCTGGTGGCAACACCCACGACACATCTACGGGGAGGCTATTTCCTCCATGGCCTGGGAGGAAGTGGGTGACGGTCCCCGAGACGACTGGCTTTTCGAAGGTTCGACCAAGAGCTACAAGATGGTTGGCAAGTCGAGAAGGCGTAAAAAGCTGAGCAGCTTCATCAGCCGAGAGCCGTCGGAAGCCCAGACGCAGCATTACGCCAAACTGCGGCAGATTGAAGAACGGTTGACCCAGGATGGGATTGAGCTGAGCATTCAACCGTCATGGAAATGGAAGCGCATCACTTGGGCCATGGGCGTGAGTTTGGTGGCACCGATGGAAGTGCGTAACGAACAGGAGCTTGCAGAGTTGGCGCGCTTGGCTCGTGACCTCATCTTCCAGAAAACCACATTGGCCCGAGAGTTCCCAAACTTTGTGTATGACCGAGCGAGCTGGCTGCGCGATCAAACCGTATTGGCGGCGCAATCACTCAGCGAATTGCGCAGCATAGCCGCAGACAGGCTTGCCATGGTCGATCAGCAACAGTGCTGAAAAAATGAACGCGTGCTACGCCGCTGGACGCCTAGCAGGGTGGTGCGGCTCGCTGTTGTCGTCCGAAGCGAGGGGCAGGACTTGCGCCGCGAGGCACCTCTGCCAGGCCTAGGGCCCCACGTAAGAGGGCAGTGGACCGAGCACCTCGTGACTTCGGATAAGTTCATTGCTTTCCAGGCGCCTGCATGTCGGGTCCCGCCCCATAGTTCGCTTAAAGTACAAATGGGGAGGCCGTGTCGCGGCGACTGGTTCGAGATTGCTTGAGTCAGTCACGCCGTCGTGCCTTGATTTGTACGACCGCCTAAAACAGCACTTCAACTCAAGCAGATGATTACTCACTCGATGCCTGCAGCAGCTGCGGGCGCGGCGCCCGCCGCAACCGTGGTTCCCGCAGCCGCAGCACCTTCCCCAGTGCCTCCAATCCGCTTGGCCTGCGTGGAAGTCTGCAACTTCCGGCGCCTAGCCTGTACGCGCCTGGACCTTGACGAGGAAACCACGGTACTCGTCGGCGCGAACAATAGCGGCAAGACGTCCCTGCTGACGGTGCTGCGAAATTTTCTAGGCGATGTTCCAGGCTTCCGGCCGTATGACCTCAGCCTATCTCAATGGGCGAAGCTGCGTGAATTGAGCAAGGCCTGGGAGGACCTGGCTGAGGACCCAACAACGGACACAAAGGACGCGGAGCTGTGGGAGAAGCAGCTCCAGCATCTGCTTGGATGCATGCCGTTCGCGGACCTGTGGTTCGATGCGAAGGAGGGTGCCTACAGCTACGTCGCTCCGTTCATTACGTCGCTGAAGTGGGCCGGTGGGGAGGTCGGTGTCCGCGTTCGCCTTGAGCCGGTATCGACCGCGGATGAACTGCGCAAACTTGCTTGGGCCTATCGAGAAGCACGTTCGCCCGTCAAGGAGCTTCCTCAGGCGGGGCACGCATGGCCGGCGGACATCATCGACTACTGGCTACGTCATCCTTCGGACCTGCGCCGGGTCGTGGTGTACCGGCTTGACCCGTCGAAAGGACCTCTCACAGCCAAGCCCGCAGCAGTACCGCAAGATCTGCCACTAGGCTCGCTAGCGGTCGACCTGAGCCACTTGAAGAAGCTGATTCGGCTGGACTTTGTTGCGGCTCAGCGCGGATTCGGCGCCGAAGAAGACGAGACCAAGTCGGAGTCGCCGAACTCTCGGCCTGGCATGTTCTCCAGCCAACTGTTGAAATTCGCGCGCCAGCATCTCAACGTGTCCACCAGCGCGCCGGGCCACGGCAAGGAGCTGGTCGCGGCTATCGCAAAAGCCCAAGCTGACTTGGACGACCTCATCTACAAAGCGCTCAAGCCGGCGATGGAGGATGTTGAGGTTCTTGGGTATCCCGGACTACACGACCCTCAGCAGTTCCACTTCCGCACTCGGATTCAGACTGCGGACCTTCTCGCACACAGTACCGCTGTCCAGTACCTCGTCGATAAGACCGCCACGAACGAGTCGCTGCCGGAGCACTCCATCGGACTTGGTTACCAGAACTTGCAGTCCTTGAGCTTCATGCTTGTGTCGTTCAGGACTGCTCGTCTGAGCCCTCCGCAAGGCGCTCCGGCAGCTGTGCACCTCGTGATAGTTGAGGAGCCTGAAGCCCACCTGCATGTGCAAGTACAGCGTAACTTCTCCGCCAACGCCCTGGGGTTGATACGGCCGAGGGAGGCAGTGCATTCGACCCTACGCAGCCAACTGCTAATCAGCACACACTCAAGCCACTTGGCCCACGGGAACAGCTTCACTCGCCTTCGGTACGTGAAGCGCCTGCCTGCTGCAGCTGAAGGTATTAAGCCAAGTACCGAGGTCGTCAATCTTGGCGACGCTTTCGGTACCGACGTGGAGACCCGCACCTTCGCAGAGCGCTACTTCCAAGTGCAGCACACCGATTTGCTGTTCGCCGACGCAGCAATCTTCGTCGAAGGGACTGCCGAGAAGATGCTGGTGCCGCTCTTCATCGAGCGAGACTTCGAGAAGCTTTCAAAAAAATACGTGTCCTTCTTAGACATCGGTGGAAGCCATGCGCATCGACTAAAGCCGCTGGTCGAACGGCTCGGTATCCCGACGGCCGTCATCACGGACCTGGACCCCGTTGTCCCCAAGAAGACCGCTGACGACAAGACGGTGTGGACGGCCGTCCATATTGCGGGGCAGCCCGACCTAGCCTCTGGCAATGACACCTTGGCCTCGTGGCACCCGAAACTGGCTGACTTCAATGAATACCGTGCACCAGCTGTTGATGCCCGTGTGTGGTCTTCCGCAGGTGGGGTGAAGGTCTGCTTCGCGTGGCAGCTTCCTGTTGCCGAGGCGAGTGATCAGTGGCCGAGCTCATTTGAAGACGCATTGGTACTCGCCAATATTCCCTGGTTCAAGAAGCTCGGCGAGGAGGTCGACAAGAAGAAGCCCAAGGGCGCGCTCGGCAAGGTGGTTGGGCTAGTGGTTGACCACCCCAACCACGGTGAGTTGGCGAAGGAACTCCACACCCTCATGCGCAGCAGTTTCAGGAAGGGCGACTTCGCAGCAACCCTCTTTGAGATGCTGAACGCGGGTGCAGCGCTGGAATGCCCGGCTTACATCAAGGATGCGCTGACCTGGTTGAGCGCAGAGCTGAAGGTCAACGCGGGAGAAACCCCATGACCGAGAAAGTTCAGCTTGAGGGGGATGACCGCGATGCTCACGTCGTAGAAGACATCTGTGGCTATATCGCCGCGACGCCGCCGCGGAGCTTCTTCTTATTCGCCGGCGCAGGGTCTGGCAAGACTCGGACCCTTGTGGAGGCGCTCCGCCGAGTCACCGGTGTGGTCACCCATGAAGCCGGCTATGAGTATGCTAAGCGCCTGCGGAGCCGCGGTCAAACGGTACGCGTCATCACGTACACCAAGAATGCGACGGACGTTGTTATCGGACGCCTCGGTGAGAACGACCTGACCTCCGTTTCTACCATCCACGCATTCTGTTGGGAGCTCATCCAGGGGTTCGATGAGGACATCAAAGAAGCCTGTCTAGCTCTCAAGAATGAGGAGCTTGCGGAAGCCAAGCAGGCGGCGGCGATGAAGAAGAACGGGGAGACCGTCACCGACCTACGGAAGTACGCAGAGATTGCGGCGGAGGCAGATGAGATTCGCACCATCGAGAGGTTTCTCTATCACCCCGACCGCAATACCTACGGCCCCGGTGCTTTGGCACATTCTACGGTTCTGAGTGTCGCTGCCTGGCTGCTCAACCACCGGCCAACGCTCCAACGCATTCTGGAGGAGAGGCATCCGCTCCTGCTCATCGATGAGTCCCAGGACACCATGCGGGATATCCTCGACGCGCTTCTGAAACTTGAGGCGACGCGGCCGGGGAAATTCAATCTGGGATTACTTGGCGACCACCGCCAGCGCATTTACCAGGATGGCCACCAGGACCTGCCAGCGCACGTGCCGAAGCACTGGGAGTTCCCCGCGCTGAAGATGAACCACCGCAGCCAGAAGCGGGTTGTGGAGCTCATCAACGCGATTTGGGACGCTGACATTAAGGGACGCACTCAGCCCAAGACGGGATTCGCCCAGCATGCTCAAACGGCGAAGTCGGCTGGCGTCGTCCGAATGTTCATTGGCGACGCCAAGCTGGAGACCGCGGAGAAGGTCGAGAAGGAACGAACCTGTGCGGCTGCGATGGCTGAGGCCACGGGCCTAGATGCCTGGGCCGACGGCACGAGGACGTTCAAGACTCTGGCTCTTGAGCACAAACTCGCCGCGAAGCGAGGAGGATTCTTCGACGCGTACTTCGCCATGGACTTGCTGGACGAGGACGCCGCTGCTCCGAAGAGCAATGGTGAGCGAACTGGCCCCTCGATGGTGAGACCCCTGCTGGGGCCGGTCCTTGACCTCGCGAAGTGCTTCACCGAGACAGGCGATTTGGATGAATTCGCGGCGATGAATGTGCTCCGCGCTGCGAAGGCGTTGGACCGCCTTTCAGGTGGCGTCGATGAACGCCGCGCTGAGTTGACCAAACTGCATGACGCAGTGATGGCGTTCGGCGCAGCGACTCGGAAGCCTGACGCAACTGTTCGGGATGCCCTTGAGCCCCTTCTGGCTGCCCAGGTCTTCGATGCTCATGAACGCTTGATAGATGCGTTCACTGATGTGACACCGCCTCCGGACGCGCCGAAGGTCGTGAGCAGGGAGGAGCGGGCGGACCGCTTAAGGCGCGGCTGGTGCCATCTCTTCGATACGCCGTGGGAGCAGGTTGGTCGCTATCGGGCCTATCTTAGCGGCGACGCCGAGCTGGCGACCCACCAAGTGGTTAAGGGGTCAGAGTTCCCGCACGTCATGGTCGTGATGGACGATCACGACGCCAGGGGATTTCTATTCTCCTACGACAAGTTGTTCGGAGCCGAGCAGCTTTCTAAGGGGGATAACGACAACATCGCGGCTGGGAAGGAGACCACGGTCGACCGAACCTTGCGCCTGCTCTATGTCACCTGCAGCAGAGCGGAGGAGAGCCTTGCCCTTGTGCTTTGGGCGAGCGACCGAACCGCTGCGGCCGATGCAATCAAGGCCACCGGTTGGTTCCTGCCAGAGGAGGTTTCTCTGCTGGAATGATGCAGCAGAGTCGTGAATGCGCATCACGTGAAGGAAAGGAAGCGTTAGTGCTCGGCCCTTGCGTCTAATACGCCAAACCAGGACTTCAGGTTTCCTTATGGATTGGCAGGGAATTGCTGAGGGTGCTTCTGGAGGTCAGGCACTCTACGGCGAGTGAACGAAGTTCTCGCCAAGCAGACGGTGAGGCTACTCAGGGCCAGGAACACTCATCTCACCAGCGACTTCTTGAATGCATCTCCCGGAGAAGAGCGCCTGGCTGCATTCCCCAGTGCAAACACGCATTCCAGGTAGCCCTTGGCCTGTTCCCACTTCGCGCCTTCACTCTGCAGATCGAACAGGTTGCGCGTCACCTCCACCGCCTCCGGCCAGCGGTCCCCACTCACTCCCGCAGCCATCGCATCGCGCGTGTCGCCTCCGTCATGGCGATCACCATCCTGGGCCGCGTACGTGTGAAACTCCAGCACTTGCGGCGGCCGGACAAACCTCGCTCCAGTGCACATCTCGGAAGATCGACCTTCCTCGCGCGTCACATGGGCCGCAGCAAAGGAATCCTGGACGGTGTGCAGCACCGATCCGAATGCGATGTCACGGATCTGCTGGATGAGCCCCATCTTTCCGTCTTGTCGACCCAGCAGGTAAAGGTCCGAAACCCGCCAGCCCGAGCATCCGAAGTGCTCCTTGATCACCGGGATGTCGATAGTGTTGAGGAAGGTGGTGTGCTCAATCTCCTTGCTGGAGACCTTCCATGCGAACTCGATCCAGTTCAGGATCTTCTCGCGCGTGACGGCAGGATCGGTGCTCTCTTCGCTGGCCATGCCGTGCAGGAACTGCAGGTCACCGAAGTGCGAGCGTGTCATCACGTTGCCGTGCAAGGTGCCGGCCGAGCGGTCGCACCCCGTGATGCGGCGCTTGAGCGCCTTCTTCTTGGCGTCCTCGAACAGGCAGAGCCAACACAAGGGTTGCGTAGCGAAGCGGATCGTCTGGTCGGTTCGGCACGTGTTCAGTCCGAGATAGCGGCAGTTGCCTTGTTCGGGCTCCAGCTTGAACGGTGGAAGGTCATTCCACCGGACGCCGTAGACCACGAAGGGTGAGGCGACACCGACGTTGCGCCCCGAGCAGTAGGTGTCGCTTTGCAAGGAGCCCAGTTCCGCCTGGCACCCTCGGCCCAGGTGCGTGATCTCCTCGTGCACCGGAACCTTGACCAGAACACCCAGGCGGTTAGCAACGCCATCGAGCACCCATTCCTTCTCGTTGGTCAGGCGAGCCTCGTGGTCCGTCCCGAGCGGACCGATTTGGAACGCCAGTGCGGCGGCCCATGGCAGGAGAGCGCACAGCAACAACGCCCATCGTTTGGATACCGGCATTCGAATGTCCCCCTCGGAGAGCATTGTGCAATTGCCGACTTTGCGTGCAAGAAGAGATTCGCCCATTGGCTCTTCGGCGCGCAGCTGATCTGACTCAGGTCAAATGCCGCACCATCGGTCAGTGCTGCACCGCAACCCCGCGCAGAAACTCCACCCCAGTGCGCCGCACCAACTCCTGGTAGTTGATCGGCGGCTCGGCCATCTCCCCCTGCCGGTTCTCCTGCCAATGCACCCAAGCCCGCTGGGTGGTCGCGTCGTAGACGAGCTTGAACAGGTAAGTGGGCACCTTCACGCCATTGGCACCGATACGCGGTGCCCCTTCCGTGAACACCGGCCCGGTGATGACGAACACATCGCCTTTGGCCCGCCGGACGTAGCGCCGGGTGTCCTGCTCGATCTGGTTCCAGGCACCGCCGTTGTGCTGGGCGTTCTGCGGGACCATATTGGCGAGGCTGAAGCTCTGCGCCATCGCGGTCGGCGTGCGCATGTCACCCGCAGGGGCCATGTGCCCCCGGCTGTAGCCAGAGTGCTTGTAGTCCTCCAGCTCAGCCCGCTCACCCTGGGGCAGCCGTGCATCGGCAAAGAACCGCTTGGCCCGTCGCTCTTCTGCGTCCTCTAGAGTCTGCCGATTGAGCCGTTGCGCCACATAGACGGGTGTCTTGGTGGCTCCGCTGTGCAGCACGGCAAAGGCCTCGTAGCACAGCTCCCTGAGCCCCTGGCGTGGCGCGATGGCGGGTGGCAGGCCGTTGGCAAAGAACTCGGGGCACTCGGCGAAGCGGGAGGGATGGGGTGGGTGCAGGGCCGCGCTGTCGAACTGCGGTGCACGGGCGATGGAGAGACCGGAGAAGGCCAGGCCAGCCACCAATGCAACCAGGGTAGGCCCCTGGCGCCACCAGCGCAGGCGGGAAGAAAGAAAAGTCACTGAAGCTAGATCCACAAACCAAAGAGGCCCGATTGGAGCACTCTTCACTTGGCTGCGAAGACCAGGGGGCAAGGTGGGGCCGGTTTTGATGGTTTCGGGTGGGAGCCGTTCTACAGCAGCTTGCGCAGTGTTTCTCTGAACTCCCGGGCATTGGCCTGTGCCTTGTCCTCCATGCAGTTGTTGAACACTGCATGGGCGTACTTCACCGATCGCGCGATCGGCCTGAAGCGCTCGCAGAAAAGCTGCAGTTCCTCGGAGCTGTAGGCATAGTCAAAGCGCTCGGCCGCTGACTTGACCAGAGCCATGTAGGCCTCGGTAGTGCGCCCGTGCAGGCGCAGTAGCGCATGGTCCGGGTGCGTGGCCTCCCAGACCGCCGGCACGCTGTTGCGGGTTCCTTGTGGTCCATCCACGCTGGTGTGCACCAGCCCCAACCGGCGCAGCATTGCCAGGGTCTCGGACGTGACCTGCGCCGTTTCTCATCAACTGGGATTGCGAAACTCGATGCTCAGGGTGACCGAATGGTTGCCCAGGCTGTCAGCTTGTATCACCCACATCGCGCGTACGCCAATTTCGTCTTCAGTCATGGGCCCTTCGGATGTGATGGAAGCTTCGATGGGCCAGTTGCGCGTTGGCCGAGGGTGACGTCAGCGAACTGGTCGCCCATGCGTAACATCAAGCGGGATCGCACAACCAGAGATGCCGCAACACGATAGGGTTATCGCGGCCGTGAAGTCGCGGCGCTGAACGCAGGTGCGAGGTCTGAACGACGGCACGTGTATGCGAACATCCAGCAGGTGCAACCTGGACGGGTCCGGACTCCAGCGCTAGCCGCTGGGCGTTGGTCTGTACGGGCGATCCCGCACGACTGCGCTTGAAGTAAGTCGTGAGCGCCGAATCAGGTTGGCGGTCCTTGGCCGAGAACACGTAGGCCACCATGTGTGCATGGGGCATGCGCCAGGCATAGCGCCCGTCCAGGAACCGCTGAATGCCCTGGTCGCTATACTGCGTCAGCCGGCGCTGCTGGTGCAGCACCTTGCATTCCAGAAAGAGCGCATCGTGGCGCGGATGGCTGATGCCGGGGCGCGCACGTGCGGGGTAGACGGTGATGTCGGGTGTTTTGTCGATCGAGACGTCCAGCCAGTCAGGCAGCTTTGAATCGCGGGTGGGAATGCCGAAGAAATTGGGCGTGAAGCCGGGCACTGAGCCGTCCGTGAGCATGTCGACGAGGATGTCGAGCAAGCGGTCAGTGATTCGGTCTTCGTCGCGCGTGGCCAATACCGCCTGATGGTCACGCAGCATCGTGCGCCAAGCTTGGCGGATCGCCTGTTCTACAACGAGGATCACACTGGGATTCCACGGCGGAAATGCGTCGTATTGGGCAGGCGCCCGCCCAAGGCTGGTGAACGTCACGTTGGCGATGCCTCCGCCTGATCGCGGACGAAGACTGAGAGCTCGTCTGGCGCATGGAACGACTGCACCAGGTCGAGTGCCAGGCTACGTGCTTCAGTCGTTGTCCAGTAGCGCTTCTGGTCGAGCAGGCCAAGGACGATTCGGTCCTTGAGCTTGATCATGACGCGGCTACTCCAGTAGCTTTGCGCGAAGGTCACAAGATCGGCGAGATCGGAGGCGGGCACTGCGTCCCCGTTCAACCTGGGGCCCGAGCTCAACTCGATAAAAACCCATCCATCGATGGGGCGCGTACTCAGTTCCCTCAGCTGGAGACCAGCGGCGAACGGCATCATGATCGAGAACACTTCGCCACAAAATGTGTCACGTAGGGCTGCAGTGGTCGGCGCAGTTGCGTGTTTGGAGACATCGGTGAATGGCAGCTCCATCTCCAGCGTGTCGCGCACCAACTGACGGTCCGGTACACTCAAACCATGCAGGTCGAAGACCAACATGTCCAGATCCGACCAATCAACGTTGCCTTCGCGCAGCTCGGCTGATACGGCGCGAAGCCGCTTCCACTGGGCGGGCCGCACCAGCTCTTCGCGGACCAGAGGAAACTCCATCAAGTCCTTCTGCAGCGACGAATCACGCTCGACGCCGAACTTCGGGCTTGTGAGCAGCTGGTGGTACAGGAACAGGTCACTGTAGGAGACGACGTAGATCAAGTCCATCAACCCCGCCAGCTCGGGCTTGTTAAACGCCGACAAGCCGATGAAGCCTTTGCGGTAGGCCACATCGGTCGCCGCGAAAAGCGCACCCCGTATCGTTCGATCGACCTTGGGTGACTCTCGCAGCAACAGTAGCGGTCCACGATAGATCTCAGGCGACCGTGGCCACTGCAGCTTGGGCAACTCGAAGTACTCGTCCGGGGCTCCCGAAAGCCTGGCTCCCGGTGCAGCTACGAAGGCCATGTCGTGCTGCACATCAAGCAGGCCGAAAAGGTGGCTGGCGTCCTCCACGCGCTTGTCATCCTTGCCGAACTGGTAGCCGCTGCTGAAATCTCCCCCGTGCCTAGCCACCTGCTGACCCAGCGTAAGCGATTTTTCGCCATTCATCCGCTGCAGCAGGTCCCACCCTAGGAGGCCTCCCTTATAGACCGCTCTCAATACCTGAGGGTGGCTGCAGACCTCGTGCAAAGCCAGCGGAAGGGCTGCGCCGGGATCAATACGAAACGCCCCTTCGTTTGACAACGCCGGCTCATGACGAGGGCTGATGAAGTAGAAGCTATCCAATGGATGGGGCGTCTCGTTTACCGCGACCATCAACGCGAACTGTGCGTCGTTCTTGGGCCAGATCTTCTCGTCCTGGCGCAGCGCCGCGAAGTTCATGACGCCGGTCACGCGCAGCCTTTCGAACAGATGACGACGCAGCCCGAACGATTCTGCCTGGAACAAGATGCGTCCGTGCACCGCAAAACCAATAGCACCGCCCGGCTTGGCCCACGACGACGCGGCGAGCACGAAAGCGATATCTGGGGACCCGTAGCGTGCAACCATGGCCGCAGCCGGCGGCGTCGCGGGCTGCCCCGGATTCGCCAACAACTGGCGCAAGGTGTAGTTGAGCGCGTCTTTGCGTACGTCCTTGAAGCCATTCCACGGTGGGTTGCCGACGATGATGTCGAAACGCCCGGCGTGGCGGCTCAGCACTTCGGCAGACAGACTCCCCAGCAGAACGTCATTAGGCGATTCTTTGGGGGCACGCGACCGATCGAGTGCTGCCTCATCCACGGGATGCAAGATGGTCCCGATCAGCTTATCGAACTTGAGATCGGACAGCGGGCTCGGGTCAGGATCGAGTTCGAGCGCACACAGGTACAGGCTCAGGGCGGTGACGTTCAACGCATCGCGGTTTACGTCTAGGCCAGTCAGCTGCTCCATCAGGATGCGCCGAATTGCGGCGCGGCGCGGACGCAGACCCGACGCACGCCAGTGCTCGGCAACGAGTCGTTTGAAGGCCAGCACCAAGAAAACCCCACCCCCAACCGAAGGGTCGAGGATGCGGGCGCGGTCGGGAGTCGTGCTGCTCACAGCGCTAAATGCGCCGTCCACAACGATCTCCGCGAGCTTGCGCGGGGTGAAATGGATGCTCGTCGCTTTGGCCAACTCAGGAACGAACTGGTGCGCGAAGTCTTCGTACACTTGGCTCAGCACGTCCACTGGGACGTGCTTGAAGTAGATACCACTCCATTCGAAAGGCAACTGGCCACGAACCGCCTTGCATTGGATGTTGGTCAGTTGCCTGCACACTGTATCGGCGGACGACGCCAGCAGCTGCTGAAGTTCGATGTATTTGCGCGGATCGTGGTTCGATCCGCCCAGGCTGAGCAGATCTCCGTTGAAAGTCTTGTCCAGCCACGTGCAGGTTTCGAGTAACGCTTCGAGGTTGCTGAAGACCGCACTGAGGTCCGCAGCCCGCCGACTGATACTGCGCAAATCGCCCACGTTGACGATTTCCCTGTCCACCAGAAATCTGAAGAACAGCGCACGCCCTACTAGCGCGAGCACCTGCTGGACGCTGAGCTGGGGGACTGCGCGATGAATCTCGCTCGCTGCGTCCGTCAGCAACTGAAACAACAAGCCGTCCAGCCACTGTACTGCGGCCTTACGCGACCTGCGCGTCCCACGGTTGGATGTCGCCTGGGCGGTGGTTCCGCTGAGCATGCCACGGAACGTGGCGTAGCTGGCTGCCTCGGTGTCGGTGAACATTGGCGGCGGCAACGCGTCATCCATTAAAACGGGGTAGACAACCACCTGTCCTGGCTCCACCACGGCAAGATAGCGAGCATCAGCGCGGCAGGCCAGTACGCGCACGAGCTGAGCAAGCTCGTGCGGATCGCCGCGCTTGCTGCCAAGAGTGTCATGCCTAACAAAATAGACAAGTGGAACTCCGCCAGACTCGACGACAACATCGGGTAGCAACTCGTCGCTATCGTCGCTACGGATCAGGTCGAGATAGCGCACATGGCGTGGCCCCGGAACGCCGCCCAGGTCGACGGTGCTTTCGGCCGTGACGCCAGCTTTGGCGAACCAGTCCTTCCAATCATCTTGCAGGCTACCCATGTCGACGAGCCCTAGCTTGATTGGTCGCAATATTTTCCCGCCCCACGCTCTGGGGGCCGAACTCCAACTCGCGCTGGCTATTGCGCACACCGTCTACGCCTGCGCAATGGCTGTCCACGAGACGCAGGATCTTGTCGAGATCGACGACAACTCCCGCAATCAGGCTGCCGTGGTCCTCACTCAGTGCAGCCTCTGGCGGATCAAATGTCAGCAACAGCTGAGGGACAGCGATCGAACGTGGGCCCCGCAACGCCTGCTGAATGGGTGACACCCATCTCGCGATCGCGTCCTTGCGCAGACCCATGCGCTCCAACTCACACAGGACGGCAACGACGGTCAGGTCATGGCGCGTGTACTCGACTGCCACCCGTTCGCTGGCGGGACGCGCGGCGAACTCTGGGATGTTCTTCAACAGGTTGCGCAGCCGATGCCGATCCACTTGGCCAACGGCCGCCAGGTCGGCAGAAGTGATGCGGCGAGAGAGCATTTCCGCATCATATACGCAGCCCTGTGCGCAATAGTCGCAGATCTGCGATGATTTTACGCAAATCTGCGTGGATTATGCGCAGTTTGCCATGCCGCCGCTCCAGGCGGCCCCGTCCTTGGCTGCACAACCAGGCTAGGCGTGAAGCGTCCGCACCCGCTCGGCTGTGCTATTGGAATGTCGAGTGTCAGCGGTGCGTTCGAGAACGGTCCTTCGGTCAGCCGTTTTCCACCCACATCAATAGCTGCTCTCTGGTCAAGAGCGCAATTGCATGGTGGACGGTCGTCTGACCGTAACCGCTGCAAAAGAGACAGCCAAGTCGACTGCCGACAGCCGACTACCGGCATCGAAGCCACCCATCGCAACTGGCGGTTCTGGGCCTCAAGCAACCATCTGCCCAGTCGCCACGCGCCTCTCCATTCAATCCCTGTAAAGGTTCACCTTAGCTTTGCCGGGGTATGCCGTGCTGTTTGACGCCCCCTTCTTTCGTGCTGCATCATGAATCCCATGTTGTTCACCTCTCCCTCCAATTGCGCAGTCATCCGAGTAGTCATAGCTACTCCGGCGTGCTGCGCGCGATTGGTGAACACCTAGTCAACCTTCCCCCGCCAGCCCGCTGTCCCAACAAGCGGAGCCTGGCCCAGATCGACGACATGACCCCAGGCTCCATCCGTTTCACAGGAGCCCGCCATGTCCCTCAAACCATCAAACAACAGCCAGGCCGATCCGCCGGATCCTGCTGGGTATGCGCTACGCAAACTGACCCATTTCGATGGCACGACCATCCACCAGCTGCGCCTGCTGTTGCCGCAAGGGGTCATGGACGAGGCCGAGGAGCGCGCCCGCCACCAACAAGCTGTCAGGGCGCTCGGTGTCGCCACCATCCCATCCGACGACCCTGTGCCTGGAAGCATCGCAACGCCGGTGAAGGGTGCGCAAGAGCCTCGCGCCTGCAAGGCCGTCTCGCACCCCGCTGAGCCCAAGCGTCCCACGGGGCCGTACAGTGAACTGGACACAGAGGTGGAGCAGGAATTCCTGCGCATGCGCGCCCAGGCCGTTGCCAGGCGCCCCCAGCGCTCCTTCGAGCGCATCCTCAAGGCGCGCGGTGCACTGGCCATGTCCTGCGTCCCGGTGTACGCCTGGGACGACCCACTCCAGCTCATTGCGCGCAAGGGCAGCACGCCAGACCGAGAAGCCCACAAGCGCAACAAAGAGATCTACCTCAAGCTGGCCACCAAGGGCCATCTGCGCACCGTGGGCTACCCACTGCGTGAACACGACGAGGTGCTGGCGTCGCTCGACCAATTGCGGCAGCAGATGCCGCATTTCGGGGGCGTGCTCGATCTGGTCCGAGAGAGCCTGAACCTGGCTTTTGTTCGCCAGAGGCCCATGGCGATTCCCCCGCTGCTGCTGCTGGGGCCGCCCGGCATCGGCAAGACGCACTTCACGCATGCACTGGCCAAGGCCTTGCGCATCCCCGTGCGCCGCCATGGCTTCGACAGCGGCGTCACCGACGCGGCGCTTCTGGGCAGCGACAAGCATTGGATCAACACCACCTTCGGCCTGGTTTTCGACATGGTGGCCATGGGAGACTCGGCCTCGCCCATCGTCCTGCTCGACGAGATCGACAAAGCCCGCCCTGGTGAACGCGCAAATCCTTTCGGACCTCTGCATGCGCTGCTCGAACCCGTAACGGCCAAGGCGGTGCGGGACATCAGTATCGACATGGAGGTCGACGCCAGTCACATCGTGTGGATCGCCACGGCCAACGAACCCTGGATGGTCCCGGCGCCGGTGCGCTCGCGTTTTAGGGATTTCACCATCGAGGCCCCCACGGGCGAGGCCGCCTTGCGGGCGGCCCAGGTGGTGGCGACTGCCGTGCACCAGCGCATGGGCACCGAGCTGTTCGATCCTCCCGGCCCGCGCATCGTCAGCGCCATCGCTCACCTGTCCGCGCGCGAACAGATCCGGGCCCTGGAACAGGGTTACGGACGGGCCCTGGTCAAGGGGCGGCGCGCGATCAGCAAGTGCGATCTACCACCCGACATGCTCATGGCCGAGCTGGACGGTGATGGTCCTGGCGGCGGTCCCGACGGCCCCCCGTCGGGTGGCTGGTTGCATTGAGGAGACCCGTGATGACGTTCAACGACGCACTGGAACTCTTCAAGCGCACGCTGGCCACCGAGCGCGCGCGCCCGCAGGTGCACGGCACGATGCTCGACCTGGCCGATCCCACCATCGTTGGAGGCATCAGCCAGTGTCTGCAGCAGGCGCTGGCCACCGGCCAACGGGTGTGGATGACCTCGGACCTGCATTTTGGGCACGGAAACATCATCGGTTTCTGCAACCGGCCGTTTGCCAGCACGCCCTGGATGAACCAGTACCTGCAAGCCCAGCTGGCCAAGGTGGATCCACAGGAGTGGCTCGTCATCGTCGGTGACCTGGCCATGGGAGACCACGATGAGGCCATGGCGTGGATCCGGGGCATCCCCGGTCGCAAGGTTCTGGTGCTCGGCAACCACGACCTGCGGCGCGACGGCCAGTGCCTGTACCTCGATGAACAGGCCCCGGACGGCTCGCTGCTGTTCGAGGCCGTGGTGCCGTTTCTGCACTGGCAGGGTGTGGGCGACCAGGCGGTGTTTGTCTCGCACTACCCAGCGACGGTGGATCACACGGCCGCACGGCTCTTGAACTACCACGGGCACCTGCACCGTGAGGTGCTGCCGGGCACCGAACGCACGCATTTCGTCAACGTCGGCTGGGATGTCACTCAAGGATTGCTATGCCTTTGAATCAACGCACGCTCAAGGCCCGTTCCGAACCCACATGGAAGGTTCATATCGACCATCGCTCGCGCGTTCCATTGCCGCCCGGGATCGATTGGAGTGTCGGAATGCGGGTGTACTTCTCCCTCAAAAAATCCGGCCCTCCAGGGATCGTGCTCAGCCCACGTCCGGCCGGCCTGTACCAAGGACGGCTGCTCTCGGCGCGCATCCAGCGGAACCACTTGGCACCGCGCGCACGCTGCCGTCTTGGCACGACGCCAACCATGAGCCAACCCGGGAGCCACGCATGAAGCTGCTCGTCCTCTCCGACCTGCATGTGGAGTTCTCTCCCTTCACCCCGGACCCGGTCGCAACCGCTGCCGCCGACGTGGTGGTCCTGGCTGGCGACATCCACAAGGCATGGGAGGTAGTGCCCTGGGCACGCCGGACCTTTGAAAACAAACCGGTGGTCCTGGTCGCGGGCAACCATGAGCTCTACCAGGGTGACTGGGAGCGCACGCTCGACACCATTCGCGAGGATGCCCTGGCCCACCAGGTGCATTTCCTGGAGAACGATGCCGTCACAATTCAAGGAGTACGGTTCCTGGGAACCACCCTGTGGACCGACTTCGCGTACTTCGGGCAGCACACCATCGAGGAGGCCATGGCTGCGGCGCGCAAGTTCATGGCCGACTACTTGGTGATCGCGGGCTGTACGCCCGAGCGCACTGTCGAGCGCCACCAGGCCAGTCGTGCCTGGCTGGAAGGTGAACTGGTGCTGCCCGGCGAGGGTTCGCACCGTGTGGTGGTGACCCACCACTGCCCAAGCAAGAAGTCGACGGCAGCGCGGTACAGGAACGATCGCTGCACCGCAGCGTTTGCCTCCCAACTACCGGCCGAACTGCTCGACCAGGCCGGGCTGTGGATCCATGGCCATACGCATTCCTCGCACCTCTACCGGGTGGGCCGCTGCCGCGTCGTCTGCAACCCGCGGGGCTATCCGTTGGGGTGGATCGACGGAGAGTATGAGAACCGGGACTTCCATCCCGGGCTGCTGATGGAACAGACCAGCGATGGGCGCTGGGTGCGCAGCGACATGCCGGGGGAGGCCACCCCATGAAAATGCTTGTCTACTCCGACCTGCACCTTGATCTCCATCCGTTCGAGCACCAGCTGCCTGCCGAGGTCATGCAGAGCATTGACGTGGTGGTCCTGGCGGGGGACGTGGCGGAAGGGGCGCGCGGTCTGCGGTGGGCCAGGGAGGCCTTCCCGGACACCGCGATCGTCTATGTCGACGGGAACCACGAGTTCTACGGCCAGCACTGGGATCGGCACCTGGATGTCATGCGGACCCTGGCGGCAGAACGTGAGGTTCACTACCTGGAGAACGACAGCGCCACGATCGCTGGCGTCCGTTTCCTGGGCTGTGCCCTCTGGACGGACTTTGCCTTGGCAGGGGCCGACACCAAGCTCCTGGCCATGAACACCGCCCGCCAGAGCATGAACGACTACCGGTGCATCAAGATCAGTCCGCTGCCCGAGATGTACGGGCAGCAACGAAAGCACCGGCTGTTTCCTGCGCTGGCGGCGCGCCGGCATGAAGCCAGCCGCCTGTGGCTGCAGGAGCAGCTCGGGCAGGGAGATCCGGAGCGCACCGTGGTGGTGACCCACCATGCACCGCATCCCTGGTCGATCCCTCCAGCGTTTAGGGGACATCGACTGTCACCTTGCTACGCCAGCAATCTGGAAGGATTGATGGGAAGGTCCCGGCTGTGGGTCCACGGTCACGTCCATGAGAGCGTGGATTACGAGGTGCAAGGAACACGCATCCTGTCCAACCCCCGGGGGTACAAGCTCCTGGGCCAGGGCATGGAGAACCAAGCGTTCCGGGCGGACTTCCTGGTGGATGTTTGAGACGGGGAGAAGCCCATGAGGGGAACCATTGCGCTGGATGCAGATGGTGTGCTGTTGGACTACGGCACGGCCTATGGACGGGCTTGGGCCAGGCATTGCGGGAACGAACCGGTAGAACGAGATGCCCATGCGTACTGGCCGATGGAGCGCTGGGGCGTGCCGCGGCTGTCAGGGCGGGAGCTGGAGGGATTGTGCCAACAGTTCGATGAAGGGTTTTGGAGTTCCATGCCTGCCATTCCGGGGGCCTTGCAGGCCTGCGAACTCCTGGTGCGCCATGGTTACGAGCTGGTGTGCGTCACTGCGCTGGAGGAAGAGTTTGGGGCGGCGCGCCGGCGCAACTTAGAGGCTCTGGGGTTCCCGATCGAGCAGGTGATCACGACGGGCAATGGGGCGCCGCAGGGAAGTCCGAAGGCAGCGGCGCTGCGGTCACTGCAACCCGTGGCGTTTGTGGATGATTTCGGGCCGTACTTTGCAGGGGTGGACGCGGGGATTCACAAGGCCTTGGTCATGCGGGGACCCAACGGAAGTCCGAACACTGGGGAGGTGCTGAGCCTGGTGGACTCGGGCCATCCGGATTTGCTGGGGTTTGCGCAGTGGTGGCTGGCGAGGTGTTCGAAGTCGTTGCAAAAATCACGCATTTGTCCGTCGTGGAAAGGCAGGGAGTGAGGTTCTAGCCAAAATGTAGTCTCGCATGAACATCAACGACCGCAAACCAAACTGCGACGATCCACTGATGCTATGGGCCGTGCGCGAATCGGACCCAAAGCGCTTTGTCTATGTTGGCACGCTGACAGCGAAAGAGAATGGCGCAGCATGCGGTTGCCTTTGCCGCGGATGTGGCGAACGGCTGCTAGCCATCAATACCGACAAACCCCCGTCTCACTTCGAACGTCGTGGCACCAAACGTCGCCATTTCAAGCATCGGACCACAGCCGCAGCCGATTCCCGCTGTCTCAGCAAAATCGCTCGACTTCTTGCACTGCAGGTCTTTGTGGAGCAGCAGGTGGTTTACTTGCCCTCAAGGGAGCGAAAAGTAAACCGCCTGCTACCCAATGGTTCCAGCTTGGTAGCTGACCTCAGCAATGCGCCTGAGACGATTGGGGTGTCAAGTCGCACATGGATCGACGACTTCAGTGCAGTATTGGTTCTTGAGGACGGCCGCGAGTTGTTGGTCACGATTCGCGCTCGCCATACCTTGGACGCCGAGATCAATTCAACATGCGTTTTATCGCTCGCCGGAATCAACGATCCCATGATCGCGAGCTGGGACACAGAAAAGATCCTCGCTCATCTGCGAGCGCCCCAGAATGGCGCTGAATGGTCGCGGCATTGGGACGACAACGAGCGCTTTGCGATGACCGAAGACGCTTTAGCCCAACAGCATGCTTTGCTGTTAGGGGACATCCCTTCCGAGTGGCTCGAAGGGCTCGATGGAAAGCAATTCGGGGAGACCATCCTTCACTACCTGATCAAGAAGGCCGTGGCCGAGCGCGGCGCCATCCAGGTACCGGCCTATCGTGTTCCCGTTACACGACGGATGCCAGACGGTGAAATGGCAGAAGAGATGGCCCACTGGCCGGCATGTACCTTGGTACTTCAAGAGGTTCGTCTTGAGAAGCGCCTTGGGAGCATGGTTCCAGACGTCATGTGCCGTGCCACCGTCCAAGGCGAACGGTTCGCTCCGTTCGAACTCATGATTGAAGGCGCGGTCACTCACTTGGTGGACTCGGAGAAGCGAAAGAAGATTGTTGACGCCAATGTGGCCTGCATTGAGATCATTGCCAGCTTCTTCGATCGTGTTGGCCAAGTTCCCGCTGCAGAGATCGAAGAGCTTGTGTGCTCCAGCACCGCAGCAAAACAGTGGATTTATCTACCCCAAGCGCACCGTGCCGCAGAGAAGAGGCTCGACATGCGAGCCATCGCCATCGAGCGCAGACAGAAAGAGGAAGCGCGTCGCCGAATTCAAGAAGAAAAGGAGCGCGAGGATAGGGAGCGCAAAGAGGCCCTGGAGACACAGCGTGTAAATCAGTGGCTCACGAAATCCACTGACACCGCGTTAGTTGCTGGTTACGTGAAAATCCTCAAATCTCTCTGGTCTGACTCCTCGACCTATGTGGACGGGTACAAAGCAAAGTACCACACGTCCCTTGTCGATGAGCTCCGCAAGCGATTGATTCTGACCGAGCACTCCGCGCACGTCGAGTCCGTTACGGGGATTCTGCGAACGCTCGTAACCGCAAGGGATGGATTTTGGGAAACGACAGGAGAAGGATCGATGCGAGCGCTAGGGTTCGCTGCTCAAGGTGGGAACAACGCTCGTTACGCCGTAGATCTCATGTTTGCCTTGGCAAAGCGGCGTGGGGAGATGAGCGCAGCGCAACGGCAAGCCTACAAAGATTACTGTGCCCTTGTACGCAAGGAGGTTGCACAGGAGAACCCAAAGTTCCGACGAGATGAGGGGTTACTCAAGCTGCATGCATTGATCATTCCGGCCTTGGGAACCAGCAGGGAGTCTGAATTGGCGTCTCCCCGGCACTACGCGCAGATGAAGAATGCACGAGAAGCTGCAGAACGACAGGCAGTAACGCGGCAAAAGCGGTTGGCTGCGGTCAACGCTGGTCGATTGAAGCAAGAGAGGGCGTCCTTAGATCATGCTATTCGGGGCGCCATTCAAGTAGCGTCTAGTTCCCTTCGTTGGCAGATATTCCCCTTCGAGTCTCCGACGTCGACAGTTCTTCTCACTCGCTACAACCAGACTCGCCCGGCTGATATGAGATTTGTTGACCTCAGCGCGCAGGAGCTGATTCAGACAGCAGAGAAGTTTCGGAAAAGCGCCGCCTCGATAGAGGCGGCGCTTTCTGCGGTGAAGTTTGCGGCAGTAGAAGACGTGCACATGGCAGCACGCGCCCTAGTGCATGCCGGTCTTTGTACGCGCAATACCAAATAGTTTGGCCGCACTTGTCAATCCGTGGGATCGTCCCTTGGTAAGCTGACTTGTCTAGCGAAGGAAGCCGCCGCAGTTGTCGGCTGCGAACGCCTGCCGAAGCGAGCAGAAGATATACAGGCCGAACCTGTCAGAACGTCTTGAACGAGTAGTCCCGGACCCAGGCCAGGGGAGCCTCGTTGCCATTGGTCGTGGCATACGACTTGCCCTTCGCTTCGACGCGGTAGCTCGTGTTGTCCTTCAGATAGCCCTTGCTCACCCAGACCGAGCGCCAGGGCTGGGTGGCCAGCGTGTAGGTGTTGATGTTCAGCATCTCGTGCATCTCGCCCGTGGCCTCGTTGCGCAGCGAGATCGAGTCCACGGTGATCACGCCTTCCTTGTTCGTCTCGAACGTGAGGCCAGGACCGAAATTGCCGTTCAGGCCGGGCAGGGGATCGGGGCGCTCGGGACCGCCCATGGCGGGGATGCGCTCGCTGCCCTGGCAAGGGAAGTTGCGGACTTCGTTCTTCGGGACGGTATTGCGCTTGGTGCCACCGTAGTTGAGCACGACCGTTGCGTTGTCCGCAGCCATACTGAGCGACTCGGAGGACGTGCCCACGCCGATCTCGCTCCACTGGCTCAGGAGGTTCGCCTGGTGGTACGGAGCGGCCAGCAGATCCGCTGCGACACGGCCCTGGATGACGCCCATGGTGCCCACACCTTCGCTGGCGGCCGAAGCACGGTCAGCGGTGCCGCCGCCGGCCATCACACGGTCGTAGATCGACGCGCCGGTGAACCCGGCAGCGCCCGGAATCTGGTCGTGGGTCGGGATGAAGCCGTTGAGCGCCACGTAGCGTGCATGGCCCTTGGCGGCATTCGTCAGGTCTGTGACGGGCACGAAGGCGGGGTAGCCACATTGGGTGATGGCGTTGTTCACGGCCTCGAAGATGAGCGAGCTGGCCGTGCCGGGACCATAGGACGTGGGCGTACCACCTGGGACGGTGGGCGTGCCCGGCGTCACAGGAATGCTGGGGATGGTGGGCGTCGTTGGCGAAGTGTCTTCATTGTCGCCGCCGCCTCCGCAGGCGCCCAACATGATTGCCAGGGCCGCACCGCTCACCATTCGAAAATGCTTCTTGTTCATCTTGACGTCTTCCTCAACCTAAACCAGTAATTGGCAGCGTTTGCAGTTCGCGACGCTGCCGAGATGGAACGTGCCGCAGTTGCTGCACGGTTTAATTATTGGTCTTTAAAGATTGTTTAAAGCGTGCATAAGAGATAAAAACGACAGTCCAGAATTGGTCTGTGTCAATCAATGACGTCTTATCCAAGAATCTCTCGGCGCTGATGGCTGCGCACCAAGATCTCGACACGCCTGCGCGGGTCGGGACGGCGGCTGGATTGGGGGCGTCCAACGTCGGGCGGATGCGGCGCGGCGAAGTGGCTTCGCAGATCGACAGTGTCGAAAAGGTCGCCCGAGCTTTTCGGCTACGCGCCTGCGATCTTCTTGATCCAGAGCTGGCGAAGCGCTTGGAAGAAGGGCAGCCATTGCGGGCAGGCGAGCCCCGTCCGCCTACGATGCCGGAAGACGAATGGCGGGCACTTTCGCCCAGAACGCGTGCCTTTGTGGAAGATCTATGTTCCCGGGCGCTCTCCGGAATGCTGCGTGATGACGACATCGTC
>Ga0208516_100242_pt1 | contig 27408 bp, 29 predicted proteins | sample LakWasM117_HOW13_2_FD_183931 | JGI IMG/M metagenome (GOLD analysis project Ga0208516, IMG submission 183931) | Freshwater sediment methanotrophic microbial communities from Lake Washington under simulated oxygen tension - Sediment Metagenome... | ecosystem: Environmental > Aquatic > Freshwater >...
CAAGGAAGTGCGCGGCCAGAAGATCCCGCAGGTCAAGGAAAGCCACCTGGTCAAGCCGGTCAACCCCGCCGCGCCCGAGCTGCACAAGTCGCGCTGGCAATGCAACTCCTGCCACGTGCCGCAGGTCGACGCCAAGCCCCTGGTGGAAAACATCTTCAAGGGCAACACCGCCGCCAAGTAAGCCATGACCGGGCGGCTGCCTGCCCGGTTGTCTCCAAGACCCCCGCTTTTCCGCGCCACGGCAGCGTCCCTGCCCTCTGGTGCGGTTTTTTGCTTTCTGGGGCCGCGGCGCCCGTCCATCGGGCGCCACGCGCTATCTAAACAATAGCAATCAGCGGTGGCTCAGGCGGCGCACGGCCCAGTCGCCCAGGCTCTGCACGGCCTGCACGAAGAACACCAGCACCACCACCACGGCCAGCATGATGTCGGGCAGGAAGCGCTGGTAGCCGTAGCGGATGCCCAGGTCGCCCAGGCCGCCGCCGCCGATGGCGCCGGCCATGGCCGAGTAGCCCGTGAGGCTCACGAAGGTGATGGTCAGCCCCGCCACGATGCCGGGCAGCGCCTCGGGCAGCAGCACCTTCCAGACGATCTGCCCGGTGGTTGCACCCATGGCCTGCGCGGCCTCCACCAGGCCGTGGTCCACCTCGCGCAGCGAGGCCTCCACCAGCCGCGCCACGAACGGCGCCGCCGCGATGGTCAGCGGCACCACGGCCGCCGCCGTGCCGATGGACGAGCCCGTGATGAAGCGCGTGAGCGGGATGATGGCCACCAGCAGGATGATGAAGGGCGTGGAACGCACGGCGTTCACCAGCCAGCCCACGGTCTTGTTCAGCGGGCCGTTCTCCAGCACGCCGCCCCGGTCCGTCAGGCGCAGAAACACGCCCAGCGGCACGCCCAGCAAGGCGCCCACCACGCCGGAGATACCCACCATCACGACGGTTTCCCACAGCGAGGTGGCAAACAGCTCCAGCATCATTTCAGAAAAATTCTCGAACATCGCTCAATCCTCCAGCACCACATTCACCTCTTGCACCTCCACACCCTCCGCGCGCAGCTGCGCGATGGCGCCGCGCAGTTGCGCGGGCTCGCCGCTGGCATACACCGCCAGCGAACCGAAGGTCTGGTCCTGGATTTCGTCCACCTGGCCGTGCAGGATGCTCATGTCCACCCCGAAGCCCCGGACCAGCCGCGACAGGATGGGCTGGTAGGCGCTGTCCCCCGCGTACGACAGGCGCAGCAACTGGCCCACGGCCCCCTGCCCCGCGCCCTGCAACTGGGCTGCGAGCTTGCGCACATGGTCCAGCACGCTGGCGGGCAGCTCCTGCGGCAGGATTTCGTCGATCAGGCTGCGCGTGATGGGCTGCTGCGGGCGCGTGAACACGTCGAGCACGCGGCCCTGCTCCACGATGCGGCCCGCGTCGATCACGGCCACGCGGTCGGCGATCTGCTTGATGACCTGCATCTGGTGCGTGATGAGCACCACCGTCAGCCCCAGCTCGCGGTTCACCTGGCGCAGCAGGTCGAGGATGGAGCGCGTGGTCTCGGGGTCCAGCGCCGAAGTGGCCTCGTCCGACAACAGCACCTGGGGCCGGCTGGCCAGCGCCCGCGCGATGCCCACGCGCTGCTTCTGCCCGCCGCTGATCTGCGCCGGGTAGCGGCCAGCGAGCTGCGACAGGCCCACGAGTTCCAGCAGCGGGTTCACGCGCTGGGCGATCTCGCCGCGCGGCATGCCCGCCAGTTCGAGCGGCAGCGCCACGTTGTCGAACACGGTGCGCGAGGACAGCAGGTTGAAATGCTGGAACACCATGCCGATGTCGCGCCGCGCGGCGCGCAGATCGGCGTCGCCGAGCTGGGTGAGGTCGCGGCCGTTGACGATGACCGCGCCCTGCGTGGGCCGGTTGAGCAGGTTGATGGTGCGCACCAGCGAGCTTTTGCCCGCGCCGCTGCGGCCGATGATGCCGAACACTTCGCCCGGCGTGATGTGCAGGTCGATGCCGCGCAGGGCCTCGACCGGGCCTTGTGGGCCCTGGTAGGTTTGGGACAGTCCCCGGATTTCGATCATGGAAAAGGAAAGGCCGCTCCGCGCTGTATCGCGCGCAGCGGCCTGGATCAACAACGATGGCAGCACTCTACCCAATGAGCATGAGAAACCAAACTATCAAAAAATTAAGTAATAAGACAGCATAGTTATGAAGCCGCCGTGATGCTCGCCAATTGATAGCATCCAGCGCCCATTGCACAAGCTCCAAAAGCATTTTTGGAGACAAGCACCGCACCCGGGCGCCAGCACCCGCCCCGCTCCTAGAATGAACGCATCGCCCACCCCACGGAGTTCCCCATGCGCACCAAGTCCCTGGACCGACTGCTGTTCGCGCAAGGCGACGAGTGCTTCTTCTGCCACCAGCCGCTGCCGCGCGAGCAGGCCAGCATCGAGCACCTGGTCGCCGTCACCCACGGCGGCAAGGACAACGACGAAAACCTCGTGGCCTGCTGCCAGGCGCTCAACACGCTGTTCGGCCGCATGTCGCTCAAGGAAAAGCTCGCCGTCGTCCTGAAGCAGAAAGGCCCGTTCCAGTGCCCGGCCCGGCTGGCGCCCGCGCCAGCGAGTGCGGCACCGGCCCCCATGCCCAAGGCCGCCGCACCCGCCAGCCCCGGCACGGCCCTGCAGGTCGTGCTGGCCGGGCTGCGCAAACGCGGCAACGCCCGCCCACGCACGCTCGACGCACTCGCCCCGCTGGTGGCTGAACTGCTGGAGCAGAACGGCTTTGCCGCCCGGGAAGCGAAGGATGTGCTGGCCCGGCTGCGCGGCCAGCACTACATCGAGGTGCAGGACCGCCGGATCACCGCCTACCTATTGCCGCCGGCCCGGGGCTGAAGCAGCACCCTTTCAGCGTTGTTTGCTATTAGTTTTATAGCTATTAGCGCAGTATCTGCGGGCGCAACAGGCATTTTTCATTGAAATCTCAGGGCACCGCATGGCGCAGCCGCCGCAGGCTGAAACCGGCCGCCACGCTGGCGAACAGCGCCGCCAGCCCCAGCGCGATGACCGGGCCGCGCCCGTCGTGCGCGTTGGACACGCTGAAGACCATGGCCAGCAGCACCGCGCCCGTGGTCTGCCCCGTGAGCCGCGCCGTGCCCAGCATGCCGCTGGCCCCGCCCGAGCGGTGCACCGGCGCCGAGGTCACGATGGTGTGGTTGTTGGGCGACTGGAACAGCCCGAAGCCGATGCCGCACAGCGCCATGCGCCACACGATGTCCACCCCCGTGGGCTGGGCGGGCAGCAGCGCCAGCAGCGCAAGACCCAGCGCGAACAGGCCCAGGCCGATGCCGCCGAGCAGCCCATCGGGGTAGCGGCCGATGAGCCGGCCCGCCAGTGGCGCCGCCACCACCGTGCCCAGCGGCCAGGCCGTGATGAGCAGGCCCGCCTCCACCGGCGAGCGGCCCAGCCCGTCGAGCAGGAAGAACGGCAGCCCCACGTAGGCCAGCATCTGCGCCGCGAACGCGCCGATCGAGGTGCACATCGACAGCCGGAACACCGGAATGCGCAGCAAGTCCACCGGGAACAGCGGCACCGGCAGCGCCCACTGGCGCCGCAGGTACACCACCCCCACGGCAATGCCCGCCGCCAGCAGCGCCAGCCCGGCGGCCGACGGCGCGGCACCGGCGCGCGTGCCCAGCATGTCGGCGCCGAGGAACACCAGGCCGAACATCAGCACGTTCATCAGCACGTCGGGCCAGGACAGCCCCGCGCCCTGTGGCCGTGCCGTGGCGTTGTGCGGCAGCGCCGCATACCCCAGGCCCAGCACCAGCAGGCCCAGCGGCAGGTTGAGCGCGAACAGCCAGGGCCACGGCCCGAGCGACAAAATGGCCGCCGACACGCTGGGCCCGGCCACCGAGGCCGTGGCCACCACCACCGAATTGAGCGCCACGCCGCGCCCGAGCAGGTGGCTCGGGTAGATGCGCCGCACCAGCGCCGCATTCACGCCCATGATGCCGGCCGAGCCCAAGCCCTGCACCGCGCGCCACAAAGCCAGCGAGGGCAGCGAATCGGCCAGCACGCAGCCCAGCGAGGCCCCGGTGAACAGCGCCAGCCCGCCCAGGTACACGCGGCGGTAACCCACCAAGTCACCCAGCATGGCGCAGGGCAGCAGCAGCCCCAGGGTGGCCACCTGGTAGGCATTGACCACCCACACCGACTGCGCCGCGCTGGCCTGCAGGTCGCGAGCGATGCCCGGCAGCGCGAGGTTGACGATGGTGCTGTCGAGCACCGACATGGCGATGCCCATCACGATGACAAACATGGCGCGCAGCCGCGCGGGGGGTGGAAGGCCGTCTTGCATGGAGAGAGGAGGCGCCCGGGTGCGCCGGGCAATGGCTGCCGGCGGAGATGCGCGAGGGCATTGTCGCCCGGATGCGCGGGACACGCCGGCCTGCCGCATGAAGCCCCTTGGCCCGGCAGGCCCTGCGCCCGGAAAAGCCTGCCAACAGGCGACACACGCCATTCAAAAGACCCTGCTACCATCTTCTGGCGCCTTGTCGGGGGCCGCCGGCGAGCACAAAACACACCGACGTGGAGGAGAGCCCCACCCATGCCCAACACCCATCTCGATGCGCCGCTGTTCATCAAGGAGATGCGCGAAACCACGGTGCACACCACGCGCACGCCGTTCTTCTTCAACGATGGCGGCACGCCGGCCTACCTGAGTGAGCTGCCCGCCGGCCTCGCGCCGCTGGTGCCGGCGGCCACGAACCCGGCCCTGGCCATGGGCAACGAGTACGCCGTGGCCAACGTGCTGGGGGTCAAGCCCACGCCGCCCTACGGCATCGAAACGCAGCTGGGCTTTGCCGCCCCGCAGGTCGAGTTCGCGCCGCTGTGGGCCACGCGCGACGTCGCGGCGGCCTTCGGCATCACGCTGGTGGAGCCGGGCCAGGCGGTCCGGCTGAGCAGCCCCGTCGCCGAGCTTCACCAGGTCGAATACGAATACGGTGTTTTCGCCGGCCACTGGTCGCCGTACCAGGGCACCGGCAATGCCCTGCTCAGCGTGGTCTGCACCGACCTGGAGCACCACGACTTTCCGCATGTGTTCGCATCGACCGACCCCACGCAGCCGCTGGTGATCTCGGTGGGCCGCTACTGGCCCGGGCTCGGCCGGATCCGGCTGGCCGACCTGTGGGTGCCGCGCGGCAGCGCGCTGTACATCCCGCCCCAACCCGCGTCCGAGCACCCGGAGTGCATCGACCTGCACAACAACCGCAATTCGGCGCGCGCCTGCTGGGGCGACATCCGGCAAAGCAGCATCGTCACGCACACGCTGCTGCAGACCCAGAACGGCTTCTTCTACTGGTACTGGAACGCGATCGCGACGGTACATGGCAGGCCCGTCGCCATCGGGTAAGAGCGGCTAACAAAACTCAGCGTAGCGGTTCTGGCTAGGCGCTGCGTCGCAGGCAGTACAAGCAGTACGACAAGACGCAGCAACGACGCCAGAAGAGTTTTGTTAGCCGCTCTCAGCCGGCATTTCACCAACACAGACTCGGAAGGGAGAGAGAGCATGTCCTATATGGGTGACCTCGACAGCAGCAACGCGGTGTACAGAACGCTCCTGGAATCGACCAAGGCCATTCCCTGGAAGATCGACTGGGCCTCCATGAAGTTTTCCTACATCGGCCCGCAGATCGAGGCGCTACTCGGCTGGAGCCCGGAGAGCTGGATGACCGTGGAGGACTGGGCGGCGCGCATGCACCCCGAGGACCGCGACCAGGTGGTGAATTTCTGCGTCGCGCAATCCCAGGCCGGGGTCGACCACGAAGCGGACTACCGGGCGCTGACCAAGGACAACGGCTATGTGTGGATACGCGACGTCGTTCACGTGGTGCGCAATGGCCAGGGCGAAGTCGAAGCACTGATTGGCTTCATGTTCGACATCACCGAACGGAAAAAGACCGAGGAAAAACTGCTCGCGCTGCAGAAGGAACTCGAAGCGCTGTCGTTCAAGGACGGGCTGACGAACATCGCCAACCGGCGCCGGCTCGATGCCAGCCTCGCACTGGAATGGGAAAGCGCGCGCAGCAACCGCCAGCCGCTGTCCATCCTGCTGTTCGACATCGACTATTTCAAGCAGTACAACGACCTCTACGGGCATATCCGGGGCGACAAATGCCTGGTCGACATCGCGCAGACGCTGAGCCTCGCGCTGGACGGCCCGTGCGACCTGGTCGCGCGCTATGGCGGCGAGGAATTCGTCGTCCTGCTGCCGCAGGCCGATGCCTCCGTGGCACTGAAGGTCGCCGAGCGCTGCCAGCGGCTGATCCAGAAGCAGGCGATCACCCACGCGCAGTCGCCGCACGACCAGCGCATCACCGTCAGCATCGGTGTCGGCACCACCGTGCCGAGCGACCCGATGAAGCCCTCGGGCTTCATCGAGGCCGTGGACCAGCAGCTGTACGCGGCCAAGAAGAACGGCCGGAACCGGATCGAGACCGTGCAGGTCGCGGCCTGAAGGCGCCCGGCGATGGGTCTGGCCACGCGAACTTGAGCCCAGGCCAATCAGCGGCTCCTCGGGCGCGTCATGGCGCACGCCCTCCCCTCCCACCGCCTACCGGCACCCGGTCACTGGGCAGGCCATTCGTGCCACGCACATCCGGGCCGGCAAGCAGCACGCGCTGCAAAACCGTGCCCAGCACGATGGCGGGCAACACCCACAATGCCTCCGCGCGGCCCTGCCCCAGCGTGGCAACGGCCGTTCCCGGGCAGTAGCCGGCGATACCCCAGCCAACCCCGAACAGCATCGAACCCCCTACCAGCCGGGCATCAATGATGCCGGGCAAGGGCCAATGAAAACGCACATCCAGCAAAGGCGCCGCACGCCGCCGGATGCAAAGGTGCGCAATCGCATAGACACCCACCGCCGCGCCAAGCACGAACAACAGGCTCGCATCCCAGCGGCCGGTGACATCCAGAAAATCGAGCACCTTGCGCGGATTGGTCATCTGCGCGACGGACAGCCCCGCGCCGAACAGGACGCCGCAGAGGCCCGCCGCCAGGGGTCGGCCCCAGCGGAGCAAGGCACTCATGGCGCGACCCCCGCCACATGCCGCACCCCATAGGTGGCGACCATGGCCGCCAGCAGGAATGTCAGCGTGGCCAGCAGCGACCGTGCGGACAGCCGCCCCAGCCCGCACACGCCGTGCCCGCTAGTGCAGCCATTGGCCAGTGAGGCGCCGAATCCGGTCAGCAGCCCCGCCAGGACCAGCAGCGGCGCGGGAAAGCCTGTGCGCGCACCGGCCGTCGCGTCGGTACCGGCCACGGCGGCATGGCCGGCCGCGCCCGTCAGCAAACCCAGCAGGAACATCCAGCGCCAAAGCTGCCCCGAAGGGTGCCGCGTGAAGGCATCTCCCAGAATGCCACTGACGCCCGCGATACGCCCCAGCAGCGCCAGCAGCAACACGCTGGCCAGGCCGATGAGCAGGCCGCCCACCAGGGCAGGAGCAAAGGAAAAAGATTGCATGGTGATCATGGGGGGTTAGGGCCGCATGCAGGGCGTCACAGCAAGGCGTCGGCCCAGATGTTGCGCGCCCAGGCGCGGGCGTAGCGGCCCTCCAGATCGTTGGCCTGGCTGGAGAGCCCGCCCGAGCCCGGCACCACCACCAGCGTCTTCTTCTCCGGGTCGTAGCGGTGCACCGAGGCCACATGCACCACGTCGGTGTCGGAGACAAAGCTGTAGCAGGTGTTGGCGATGACCGGCACCGGGTTGGGCGCGCGGCCCGTGAGCGCGGCGATCACGGCGTCGGCCGCCACCTTGGCGTGGTTGTTGGCCATGAAGCCCGACTTGGGCATGCCCGGCGCCGACAGCGTGGCGTCGCCCAGCACATGGATGCCCGGCACCGCCAGCGACTCGAAGGTCTGGAAGTCCACCCCCACCCACTTCTTGCCGTCGGCCAGCAGCCCAGCGCCGGAGGCGATGCGCCCGGCTTTCTGCGGCGGCACCACGTTGAGCACGCCGGCCCGCACGGTCTCGCCCTGCAGCTGGATCCGGTTCTGGCCGGCATCCACGCGCACCAGCTCGCTGCCCGGGCGGTATTCCACGATGCCCGGGTAGCGCTCGCTCCAGGCCTTGAGGAACAGGCCCTTCTTGCTCACGATGTCGGGGTTGGCATCAAGCACCAGCACCTTGGAGCGCGGCTTGTGCTGCTGGAAGTAGAACGCCACCTGCGCCGCGCGCTCGTACGGCCCGGGCGGGCAGCGGTATGGCGCCTTGGGGATGTGCAGCGCGTACACGCCGCCATCGGGCAAGGCCTCGAGCTGCTGGCGCAGGGCCACGGTCTGCGGGCCGGCCTTCCAGGCGTGCAGCACGCGCGCCTGGGCCTCGGCGCTCTCCAGCCCGGGCACCTCGTCGTAGAGAAAGTCCACGCCGGGCGAGACGATGAGCCGGTCGTAGCGCAGCGCATCGCCGCGCGCCAGGCGCACCTCGCGCTGGTGCGAGTCGATGGCCAGGGCCTCGTCGCGCACCACGCGCACGCCGTACCTGGACTGCAGGGCGCCGTAGCCGGTGGTCAGGTTCTCGATGGTCTGGCTGCCGCCGAGCACCAGGTTGCTCAGCGGGCACGAGACGAAGGCCGCCTCGCGCTCCACCAGCACCACCTCGATGTCGGGCGCCCACAGGCGGATGTACTTGGCGGCCGTGGCGCCGCCGAAGCCGCCGCCAATCACCACCACGCGCTGGGAAGGCCGCGCCGCCGAGGCGCAGCCCGCCAACGACAGCGCCGCCATGCCCAACAGGTGGCGTCGATTCAATGCATTCGTCATGTCGTCCTCGTGCGTTCAGCGTTTCTGGCGGGAAAAGAACTGCGCGAGCTGCTCCAGCTCGGCGTCGGAATAGCCCTTGGCATGCTGGTGCATCACCGTGGCGGGCAGCTCGCCCTTTTTGTAGGCCAGCAGCTTGTCGAGCAGCTGCTTGTGCTCCACCCCGGCAATGGCCGGGATGCCGCCCAGGCTCGCGCCCTGCGTGCCGTGGCAGGCCGCGCAGGAGGCGGCGGCCACGCGGGTCTGCGCCTCCTGGCCCTGCGCCAGCACGGCCAGGGCGGCCGGCGCCAGCGCGCCAGCGGCGAGCCATCGTTTCCATGTCTTCATGTGTCTTGCTCTCCATCCATGTTCTTGGCCTGCAGCCTGCGGCTATTCCGTGGGGCCGCAGGAAATGTCTTCGGCGGTGGCTGGCGCCGCCGTGCTGGCCGGCGCGGCCGGCTGCGGGGCCTGCGCCTGCGCGGCGCACAGGCCGTGCGCCCCGGCCAGCGCGAGCGCCGCGAGCCAGCGCCTCATGCCGCCACCACGGCGCCCTGCCCGGCCAGTGCGGCCTCGCGCTGGCGCAGCTGCGCCGGGTGCGCGGGCCGGGGCAGGCCCAGGTGCTCGCGCAGCGTGCGGCCGGTGTAGGCGGTGCGGAACAGGCCGCGCCGCTGCAGCTCGGGGATGACCAGGGCCACGAAGTCCTGCAGGTCGTAGGGCAGCGTGGGCGCCATCACGTTGAAGCCGTCGGCCGCGCCGGTGGTGAACCAGTACTCCAGTTCGTCGGCGATGGACTGCGGCGTGCCCACCACCGTCCAGTGGCCGCGCGCCGTGGCCACGCGCTGGTAGAGCTGGCGCAGCGTGAGGTTCTCGCGCCGCGCCAGGCCCAGGAACAGCGCCTGGCGGCTCTGCCAGCCCTCGGTGGGCGGCAGGTCGGGCACGGGGCCGTCGAGCGGGTAGGCAGAGAAGTCGAAGCCGCCGACAAAACTCGACAGCAGGCCCAGGCCCACCGAGGGCTCGATGAGCGACTGCAGGCGCTCGTACTTCTCCTGCGCCTCGGCCTGCGTGCGTCCCACCACGGGCGAGACGCCGGGCAGGATCTTCAGCGCGTTCTGGCTGCGGCCGTGGGCCGGCAGGCGGTTCTTGAGGCTGCTGTAGAACGCGCGCGCATCGTCCACCGACTGGTGCGCGGTGAACACCAGCTCGGCCGTGGCGGCGGCCAGCTCCTGCCCATCCTCGGACGAACCGGCCTGCACCATCACCGGGTAGCCCTGCACCGGGCGCTGGCTCTGCAGCGCGCCCTGCACCTGGTAGTGCTTGCCCCGGTGGTCGAGCCGGTGCAGCTTGGCCGGGTCGAAGTAGCGGGCGCCTTCCTTGTCGAACAGTTGCGCGTCGTCCTCGAAGGTATCCCACAGGCCCTTGACCACGTCCACGTATTCACGCGCCTTCTCGTAGCGGCTGGCGTGGCTGAGCTGCTGGTCCAGGCCGAAGATGCGCGCCTCGTGGTCCGAGCCCGAGGTGACGAGGTTCCAACCCGCGCGGCCGCCGCTCAGGTGGTCAAGCGATGCCACCTTGCGCGCCAGGTGGTAGGGCGGCAGGTAGGTGGTGGAGACGGTGCCCACGAGGCCGATGCGCTCGGTCACCCCGGCCAGCGCGGTCAGCAGCTCCAGCGGCTCGAACTGGTGCGGCGGCACGTTGCGCGCCAGCGCCTCGGCAGGCGCGCCGGGCAGGCCCATGGTGTCGGCGCTGAAGATGGCGTCGAACAGGCCCGCCTCGGCGATGCGTGCAAGGTTCTTGTAGTGCTGCGGGCGCAGCGCGGCGGACGGGTCCACGTCCGGGTGGCGCCAGGCCGCGATGTGGTGGCCGACGCCGAACAGGAAGGCGCCGAGGTGGAGTTGTCGGGGTGCGGTGCTCATGGTGTTACAGCCTCTCTTCTTGGGGAAATGGAGCCGCGATCGGCGGCCTACAGCTTGGCGATGGAAACCTCGGTGGACTTGACGAGGGCGACCACGTCCGAGCCCACGGCGAGGCCCAGGTCGTCCACCGAGCGGGTGGTGATGACCGAGGTGACGATGCCCCACGGGGTCTCGACATCGACCTCGGAGACGACGTCGCCCCGGATGATTTCGCGCACCTTGCCCTTGAACTGGTTGCGCACGTTGATGGCTTGGATGGACATGGTTTTCTCCTTGAAAAGTCCGTTGAACAAAATGGAAATCAGATGGCCCAGCGCAGGCCATGGGCGGGCACGCCGGGCCAGGGGTCGCTGGTGGTCGCGGGCTCGGCGGCGGGCTTTTGCAGCACGCGGTCGAGGATGCGTTTTTCGAGGGCGGCGAAGGCGGCGTCGCCGTGGACGCGTGGGCGCGGCAGATCGATGGTCTGGTCCAGGGCGATCTGGCCGTCCTCGATCAGCACCACGCGGTCGGCCAGGGCCACGGCCTCCTGCACGTCGTGCGTGACGAGCAGCGCCGTGAAACCGCTGGCGCGCCACAGGTCTTCGATGAGGCGGTGCATCTCGATGCGCGTGAGCGCGTCGAGCGCGCCCAGCGGCTCGTCGAGCAGCAACAGGCGCGGCTGGTGCACCAGCGCCCGGGCCAGGGCCACGCGCTGGCGCTGGCCGCCCGAGAGGCGCGCCGGCCACTCGCCCTGGCGCTCGCCCAGGCCCACCTGCCGCAGCACCTCGGCGGCGGCGGCGCGCTGGCTGCCGGGCAGGCCCAGCGCCACGTTGTCCTGCACGCGCTTCCAGGGCAGCAGGCGCGCATCCTGGAACATGATGCGCGTGGCCTGCGACAGGCCAGAGAGCGGCGTGCCATCCAGGCGAATCTGCCCGCTGCTCGCTGGCTCCAGTCCGGCCACCAGGCGCAGCAGCGTGCTCTTGCCGCAGCCGCTGCGGCCCACGATGGCGACGAACTGGCCGGGCTCGATGTGCAGCTGCGTCTGGCGCAGCACCTCACGCTGGCCGTAGCGCTTGCCCAGGCCGGTGATGTCCAGGCGCACGCCGCCAGGGCGGGATTCAGGGTTTTTTGAAGTCAAAGGGGCCTCCCGCGCCCATAGAATGGGCGCTAGCAGCTATCAAAACAGTAGTGATTGAGTGAAGTGGTGCGCGCGTTCAGCCGGCCTGATAACCGGGATGCCAGCGCAGCCACCAGCGCTCCAAGGCCTTGGCGAACAGGTCGGCCAGCTTGCCCAGCAGCGCGTAAAGCAGGATGCCCACGAGCACGATGTCGGTCTGCAGGAACTCGCGTGCGTTCATCGTCAGGTAACCGATGCCGGCCTGCGCCGAGATGGTCTCGGCCACGATGAGGATCACCCACATCAGCCCGAGCGAAAAGCGCAGCCCCACGAGGATGGACGACAGCGCGCCGGGCAGGATGATCTGGCAGTAAAGCTGCCAGCGCGAAAGGCCGTAGGTGCGCCCCATCTCGATCAGCCCCGGGTCCACCCCGCGGATGCCGTGAAAGGTGTTGAGGTAGATCGGGAAGAACACCGACACGGCGATGAGGAACAGCTTGGCCGCCTCGTCGATGCCGAACCACAGGATCACCAGCGGAATCAGCGCCAGCGCCGGGATGTTGCGCACCATCTGGATGGAGGTGTCGAGCAGCGTTTCGGCCACCCGCACCGAGCCTGTGAGCAGGCCCAGCAGCAGCCCCAGCCCGCCGCCAATGGCCAGCCCGGTCAGGGCCCGCCCGGCACTGACCTGCACATGGGTCCACAGTTCGCCCGAGGCAGCCAGCGCCCAGGCGGCCCGCACCACGTCCACCGGCGCAGGCAGCACGCGGCTGGAGAGCCAGCCGAGCTGCGAGGAGGCCTGCCACAGGGCAACGAGTGCCAAGGGCACAAGCCAGGGCAGCAGGCGGCGCGACGCGCCGTGCGCATGGCGCAGGGCGACGCGCCGCCAGGCACGCAGCCCGGTGGCGTCGAAGGCAGCTGGCTGCGGGAGCCCGGGAAGGGTCTGAACGGTCATATGGTTCTCCGGTGCGGTGGCGATCAATACGAGATGGCGAAACCGGCCTTGGGCGCGCGGCGCAGCACGCGGCGCCGCCGGGGGCCCAGGCCCCAGGACTGGGCCGTGATGCCCAACAGGCGCTGCAGGCGTTCGTGCAGGGGGAAGGGAATGGGGGTGCTCATGGCGTGCTCCTTGGGGTGGGTTCGTTCGTGCCTGCTCAGCCCAGGTCCACCGGCGCGGCGTGCAGCAGGTTGAGCTTTTTCGGGATGAGCTTGAGCTCGAAGAAGGTGTCGGCAATGCCCTGCTGCTCGGCCAGGATCTCGCGCGTCACCGGCGCGACGCCAAAGCGTGCGCGGCCCAGGTACAGGTCGGTGATGGACTTGTCCAGCCCCAGCACGGCCGACAGCTCGGTGGCCGCCGCGCCCTTGTTCTTCGAGGCCCAGGTGTCGATGGCGTTGACCTCTTCGATAGCGATGCGCAGCACGTCGGTGTTCTTCGTGGCGAAGTCGCGCGAGGTGAAGTAGTAGGCGCGGTTGTTCACCACGCCCGTGGCATCGGTGAGCAGGCGCGCGTCCAGCGTCTTCTGCGCGGCGGCGAGGAAGGGGTCCCAGATGATCCAGGCATCCACGGCGCCTTTCTCGAAGGCAGCGCGCGCATCGGCCGGGGCGAGGAACACGGACTGCACGTCGCCGTACTTCAGGCCATGCTTTTCCAGCAGCTTGACCAGGAAGTACTGCACGTTCGAGCCCTTGTTGTAGGCCACGCGCTTGCCTTTGAGGTCGGCCACGGAGCGGATCGGTGAGCCCTTGGGCACGACCACGGCCTCCAGCGCGGGGCGCGGCACCGTGGCGCCCGCGTAGACCAGCGGCGCGCCCGCGGCCTGGGCGAAGATGGGCGGCGCCTCGCCCACGTCGCCGAAGTCGATGGAGCCGACGTTGAGCGCTTCGAGCTGCACCGGGCCGGCGGTGAACTCGGTCCAGGTGACCTTCACGCCCAGCGGCGCCAGGCGCTTTTCCAGCGTGCCGCGCCCCTTGAGGATGGACAGCCAGCCCTTCTGGTGGCCGATGCGCAGCACGCGGCTGCTGCCTTGCGCCAGGGCGGCACCGTTGGCCGCCAGCGCGGCAGCGGCCAGGCCGGTGGCAAGGATGTGGCGGCGGGTGAGGGAGAGCTTGGAATACGTCATGGAATAACTCCGTTGGGTCGGTGCGCGGGCAAGGCTCCGCCCTTGCCGCGTGCGCGGGTTCAAAAAACAGGGACAGGGGAAGGAATCCGTCCGGGCCGGGGCGCCCGGGCTTCAGGGCATCACACGCTACATCGCACCTGCGAGAAGGGCACCGGCGCGAACCGGGTGGCCTGCGCGGGCGAGGGACGCAAGGTTTCGGTGACCAACAGATTGACGGCGTCGTCCAGGCGGATGGCGATGTCGCGCCCCACGGTGTAGGCGCCTTCCGGGGTCACCGTCACCTGGGCATCGGTGGCATAGATGCCCGGCAGGATGTGTTTGGCGCCAAGCGACTGCAGCACGGGCCGCAGCGCATAGTCCAGCGCCAGCATGTGGTGCGGGCTGCCGCCCGTGGCCAGGGGCAGCACGGTCTTGCCCTGCAGCGCGGTCTGCGGCAGCAGGTCGAGAAAGACCTTGAGCACGCCGCTGTAGGCGGCCTTGTAGACCGGCGTGGACACCACCAGCACGCGCGCCTGTGCCACCTGGGCCACGGCCTGGCTGATGCTGCGGTGGTGCGCATCGGCCAGCAGCAGCGCCTGGGGCGAGAGGTCGCGGATGTGGACACGGTCCACGAGCGCCCCGCGCACCGTCAGTCGCTGGGCCACGGCATCGAGCAGTGCCGCGGAACGCGAGCGCTCCGAGGGGCTTCCGGCTATCAACAGGGCAGACATGGTGTGCAACCTTCGTGGAATGGGTGGATTTACTTCTTGGAGTAGATCTGGTCGAACGCCGCGCCGTCGGCGAAGTGCTCCCTGGCGGCCTGGGTCCAGCCGCCGAAGGCCTCGTCGATGGAGAACAGGTTCAGTTTGGGGAACTGCTTGGCGTACTTGGCCTGGGCCTTGGCGGAGACCGCCGGGCGGTAGAAGTGCTTGCCGGCGATGTCCTGGCCTTCCTCGGAGTAGAGGTGCTGCAGGTAGGCCTCGGCCACGGTGCGCGTGCCCTTCTTGTCCACGTTCTTGTCCACCACCGCCACGGCGGGCTCGGCCAGGATGGAGAGCGAGGGCGCGACCACGTCGAACCTGGCGCCGAACTCCTTCTCCAGCAGGTAGGCCTCGTTTTCCCAGGCGATCAGCACGTCGCCCTGGTTGCGCTGGGCAAAGGTGATAGTCGAGCCGCGCGCGCCGGTGTCGAGCACGGGCACGTTGCCATAGAGCTTGCCGACGAACTCCTTGGCCTTGGCGTCGCCACCGTACTTGCGCTTGGCGAATTCCCAGGCCGCGAGGTAGTTCCAGCGCGCGCCGCCCGAGGTCTTGGGGTTGGGCGTGATCACGCTGATGCCCGGCTTGGCGAGGTCGTCCCAGTCCTTGATGCCCTTGGGGTTGCCCTGGCGCACCACGAACACGATGGTCGAGGTGTAGGGCGCGCTGTTGTGCGGCAGGCGCTTTTGCCAGTCCTTGGTGATCCAGCCACCGTGGGCGTGCAGCGCATCGGTGTCGCCGGCCAGGGCCAGGGTGGCCACGTCGGCCTCCAGCCCGTCGATGATGGAGCGCGCCTGCTTGCCCGAGCCGCCGTGCGACTGCTTGATGCTCACGTCCTGGCCGGTCTTGGCCTTCCAGTGTCTGGCGAAGGACTGGTTGAACTCCACGTACAGCTCGCGCGTCGGGTCGTAGGAGACGTTGAGCAGGGTCACGCCCTGGGCCCAAGCCGGTGCGGCGCCCAGGGTCAAAGCGGCAGCGGCCAGGGGAATCTTGATAAAGTGGCGGCGAAGGTTCATTTTGGTGGTTCCAGCGGTTTTGTTGTGCGGTAAAGGCATTCTGAAAGCCGCTCTTCAAAACTGGAACTACTGAGTTTTCAGTTTTTAATTACCCAAACATCTAAAAGGCACCCCCATGGCACGCATGGTTCAATGCATCAAGCTCGGCAAGGAAGCCGAAGGCCTTGATTTCCCCCCCTACCCCGGCGAGCTGGGCAAGCGCATCTGGCAGAGCGTGAGCAAGGAGGCCTGGGCCGGCTGGATCAAGCACCAGACCATGCTGGTGAACGAAAACCGCCTGAACCTGGCCGACGCGCGCGCGCGCCAGTACCTCGCGCGCCAGATGGAACAGCATTTCTTCGGCGGCGGCGCCGACTCGGTGCAAGGCTACGTGCCGCCAAGCGCCTGAAGCGCCCTCGCTGCACACGTACCGGCGCCCTCCGTGGCGCCTTTTTCATTTGTTTTTCCGACCGCACACCATGGCCGAACGCATTGACTGGCTCGACGACGGCACCCCCTACAGCCCCCGCTTCGGCGACCGCTACCACAGCGAACAGGGCGGCATCGCGCAAGCGCGCGAGGTCTTCCTGCACGGCTGCGGCCTGCCGCAGGCCTGGGCCGGGGCGCCGCAGTGGCGCATCCTGGAAACCGGCTTTGGCTTCGGGCTGAACTTCCTCGTCACCTGGGCCGCCTGGCGCGCCGACCCGCAGCGCCCCACGCTGCTGCACTTCGTCTCGCTGGAAGCCTGGCCCGTCTCCGCCGCCGACCTGCTGCGCGCGGCCGAGCGCCACCCCGAGCTGCTGCCGCTGGCGCAGGAGCTGTGCGCGCAGTACTGGGGCCTGCTGCCCGGCGTGCACCGGCTGTGGTTCGACGGCGGGCGCGTGCTGCTCACGCTGTGCATCGGCGACGCGCAGGCCCTGCTGCGCCAGCAGCACTGGGAGGTGGACGCGGTCTACCTCGACGGCTTCAGCCCGCAGAGCAACCCCGACATCTGGAGCCCGCACACGCTCAAGGCCGTGGCGCGCTGCTGCCACCGGGGCACGCGCCTGGCCACCTGGACCATCGCCCGCACGGTGCGCGACGCGCTGACCCAATGCGGCTTCACGGTCGAGAAGGTGCCGGGCGTGCCGCCCAAACGCGACAACCTGCAGGCCACCTTCAACCCCGCCTGGGAGCCGCGCACCAGCCGCACGGCCGAGCCCGGCCCGGAGCACCCCACGCCGGCGCGCTGCATCGTCATCGGCGCGGGCCTGGCCGGTGCCGCCACGGCCGCCAGCCTGGCGCGGCGCGGCTGGAGCGTGCAGGTGCTGGACGCTGGCGCCACACCGGCCAGTGGCGCCTCGGGCCTGCCCGTGGGGCTGTTCGCCCCGCACCTCTCGCCCGACGACAACGTGTTCGCGCGCGTCTCGCGCAGCGGCGTGCGCGCCATGCTGCAGCAGTCGCAGGCCTTGCTGCAGGACGGCGTGGACTGGAACCCCGTGGGCGTGCTGGAGCGCCGCCCCGACCCCAACCTGGGCCTGCCCGCCGACTGGGAACAAGGCCCCGGCGCCGACTGGAGCCGGGCCGCCAGCCCGCAAACCCTGGCCGCCGCCGGCCTGCCCGAAGACGCCCCCGCCTGCTGGCACGCACGCGCCGGCTGGGTGCGCCCGGCCACCCTGGTGGGCCGGCTTCTGGCCCAGCCCGGCATCGCCTTCCAGCCGCACAGCCGCGTCGCCGGCCTGCACCGCACCGAAGGCGGCACCTGGCAGGCGCTCAACGGTGCCGGCCAGAGCCTGGCCGAGGCCGAGGTGGTGGTGCTGGCCACCGGCCCGGCCTGCAATGCGCTGCTGGAACTGGTGCAGGGGCCACGCCTGCCGCTGCAACCGGTGCGCGGCCAGCTCTCCTGGGGGCCGCAGCCCGCCGGGGCGGCGGGCCTGCCGCCCTTCCCGGTGAACGGCAACGGCGCCCTGGTGGCGCATGTGCCGCACGCGGGCGGCCTGGCCTGGCACATGGGATCGACCTTTGACCGCGACGTGGAGCAGCTGCCCATCCCGCCCGAGGAAGAAGCCGCCGCGCATGCCACCAACGGGCGCCGCCTGCAGTCGCTCGTACCCCCGGCGGCCCCGGCGCTGCGCCCGGCCTTCGAGGGCCAGGCCCCGCTGCACGCCTGGGCCAGCGTGCGCTGCACCTCGGCCGACCGCCTGCCCATCGTCGGCCCGGCGGACGCGCAGGCCCTGCCCGGCCTGTGGCTGAACACCGCCATGGGCGCGCGCGGGCTCACCCGCGCCGTGCTGTGCGGCGAACTGCTGGCCGCGCGCCTGCAGGGCGAGCCGCTGCCGCTGGACGCCAAGCTGGCCCGTGCCATGGGCACGGAACGGCTGCGGGAGGCATAAACCCCGCCGAACCCGCGCCAATGCTTGTGCATAAGCTTATGCACATAAGGGAAGCACGAAACAATCGTTTGTTTTCATATGCCGGCCGCCTACATTCGCAGCCATGCATGATTTCGCGTTCATTTTTGCGGGTTTCGCTGTCGGTCTGATCGTTGGCCTGACAGGGGTGGGCGGCGGCTCGCTGATGACGCCCGTGCTCATCTTCTTCTTCGGCGTGAAGCCCCACCTGGCCATCGGCACCGACCTGCTGTTCGCCGCCTTCACCAAGCTCGGCGGCACCGTGAGCATGGCGCGCCAGCGCCTGGTGCCCTGGCGCGTGGTGGGCCTGCTGTGCGCCGGCAGCATCCCGGCGGCGCTGACCTCGCTGTGGCTGCTGCACCGCATGGGTCCGGGCAGCGAGCGCGTGCAGCACCTCATGACGAGCACGCTGGGCGCCGCCCTGCTGCTCACCGCCGCCGCCACGCTCTACAAGGTGCTGGCGTTCTCGCCCAAGCACCAGGCCATCGAGCTGGCCGCGCGCCAGGCCAATGCCGCCAACGCCGCCGAGCCGCGCCACTGGAGCCTGCCAGTGCTGCTGGGCGCGGTGATCGGAGCCCTGGTCACCTTCACCTCGGTGGGCGCGGGCGCCGTCGGCGTCACCGTGCTGCTGCTGGTGTTCCCGCACCTACCGCTGCCGCGTATCATCGCCGCCGACATCGCCTACGCCGTGCCGCTGACGCTGGTGGCCGGCATGGGCCATGCCTCGCTGGGCTCGGTCGACTGGCCGCTGCTGGCGCAACTGCTGGCCGGCTCGCTGCCCGGCATCTGGCTGGGCTCGCGCCTGGTGTCCCGCACGCCGGAGCGGCTGATCCGCTCGGCCCTTTCCGTGCTGCTCGCCTGGGCGGGCGCCAAACTGGTTCTGATCTAAGTCTCACCAAAGAGATTCTCCCCACCATGTACCAATACACCGCATTCGACCAACAGTTCATCCGGCTGCGCTCCCAGCAGTTCCGCGACCAGCTCGAACGCTGGCAGGCGGGCAAGCTCGCCGAGGATGAGTTCCGCCCGCTGCGCCTGCAAAACGGCTGGTATGTGCAGCGCTACGCGCCCATGCTGCGCGTGGCCGTGCCCTACGGCGAACTCTCCAGCACGCAACTGCGCGTGCTGGCGCGCGTGGCGCGCGAGTACGACCAGCCCGACGCCACCCTGCTGGCCGAGGCCCAGGCCACACAAGAGAAGCTGGGCGACATCCCGCTGCACGACGGCCGCCGCATCGGCACCAAGCTGAAGTACGGCTACGGCCACTTCACCACGCGCACCAACGTGCAGTTCAACTGGATTCCCCTGACCAAAGCCGCCGACGTGATGGACCTGCTCGCCAGCGCCAACCTGCACGGCATCCAGACCAGCGGCAACTGCATCCGCAACATCAACAGCGACGCGCTGGCCGGCATCGCCGAGGACGAGATCGCCGACCCGCGCCCGTTCTGCGAGATCCTGCGCCAGTGGAGCACGCTGCACCCCGAGTTCGCCTTCCTGCCGCGCAAGTTCAAGATTTCGATCAACGGCGCGCGCGAGGACCGTGCCGCCCTCGGCTGGTACGACGTGGGCCTGCAGCTCGTGAAAGACGACGCCGGCGCGCTCGGCTTCAAGGTGCGCGTGGGCGGCGGCATGGGCCGCACCCCCACCATCAGCCCGGTGCTGCGCGAGTTCCTGCCCTGGAACCAGCTCATGAACTACCTGGAGGCCGTGATCCGCGTCTACAACCGCTACGGCCGCCGCGACAACTCCTGGAAGGCGCGCATCAAGATTTTGGTGAAGGCCGAAGGCCAGGCCTACATCGACCAGGTGGACGAAGAGTTCCGCCAGATCGTTGAAGTGGAAGGCGGCCCGCACACCATCACCCAGGCCGAACTCGACCGCGTGACGGCCTGCTTCCAGGAGCCGGCCATTGACCTGAGCCCCTCGGACGCCGAGGCCGAAACCCTGGCCCTGCTGCGCACCGCTGGCGGCGAGGACTCCGAATTCGGCCGCTGGGTGCACCGCAACGTGCTGCCGCACCGCCAGCCGCAACTGCGCGCCGTGGTGCTGTCGTTCAAGCGCCTGGGCTACGCCCCTGGTGACGCCACGGCCGAGCAGATGGAAGCCGCCGCCGACCTGGCCGACCGCTTCTCGGCCGGCGAGCTGCGCGTGACGCACGAGCAGAACCTGGTGCTGCCCTGGGTGCGCCGCGACCAGTTGCCCGAACTGTGGAAAGCCGCCCGCGCGCTGGGCCTGGCCAAGCCCAACATCGGCCTGCTGACCGACATGATCGCCTGCCCCGGCGGCGACTTCTGCGCGCTGGCCAACGCCCGCTCGCTGCCCATCGCCGAGGCCATCACCGAGCGCTACCAGGACCTGGACGAACTGTTCGACCTGGGCGAGATCGACCTGCACATCAGCGGCTGCATCAACAGCTGCGGCCACCACCACAGCGGCCACATCGGCATCCTGGGCGTGGACAAGGATGGCAAGGAGTGGTACCAGATCACGCTGGGCGGCGCCGACGGCTCGCACCTGTCGGGCCCGGCCTCGCCCGGCAAGATCATCGGCCCCTCGTTCAGCGCCGCCGAGGTGCCGGGCGTGATCGAAGCCCTGCTGACCACCTACCGCAACCTGCGCCAAGAGCTGCCCGACCACTCGCAAGGCCCGAAGTACGAGACCTTCATCGACACCGTGCGCCGCGTGGGCATCGACCCCTTCAAGGCCGCCGCCAACGCCGTGCGCCTGCCCTCCGACGCCGTTTCCGCCTGAGTTAGCGAAGAGAAATACTATGAAAATCATAGCTGCCAGCGCCCACCAGAAGGGCAACGAGAGCCAAAACATCCTTGAACTGCCGAACGACGCCAACCCGCTGGCCCTGGACCTCGCGGGCGTGGTGCGCATCGACCTGCACTTCCCCAAGTTCAGCGACGGCCGCGCCTTCAGCCAGGCGCGCCTGCTGCGCGGGCGCCTGAAGTTCACGGGCGAAATCCGCGCCACGGGCGACGTGCTGATCGACCAGCTCGTGCAGATGGCGCGCTGCGGCTTCGACGTGGCCGTGCTGCGCGAGGGCGTGGACCTGGCCGACGCGCAGCGCCAGTTCGACCGTTTCAGCGCCTTCTACCAGGGCGACGCGACGCACCCGCTGCCCCACTTCCGCGAGGCCGCATGACCATGAGCACACTCGACCTCGCCCGCATCAATGCCGAACTGGGCCGCGACGCTGCCGGCCTCACGGCCTGGGCCCTGGGCCTGGCCCAGCCCACCATCGTCACCACCAACTTCCGCCCCTTCGAGGCGGTGATCCTGCACCTGGTGACAAGCGTGCGGCCCGACGTGCCGGTGGTCTGGATGGACAACGGCTACAACACCGAGGCCACCTACCGCTTTGCCGACGAGGTGACGAAGCAGCTCGGGCTGAACCTGCAGATCTACCTGCCGCTGCGTTCGCGCGCGCACCGCGAGGCGGTGGAGGGTGCCACGCCCGCACTCGACGACCCGCGCCACGCCGCCTTCACCGCGGAAGTGAAGCTCGAACCCTTCACCCGCGCCCTGCGCGAGACCGCGCCCAAGGTGTGGTTCACCGCGCTGCGCGCCACCGACACCGCCGTGCGCGCGCAGATGGACCCCGTGAGCATCAACCCCGACGGCCTGATCAAGGTCGCGCCGCTGCTGCACTGGACGTCCAAGGAGCTGTACGAATACTGCGAAAAGCACGGCCTGCCCAACAACTTCGACTACGTGGACCCGACCAAGGGCGAAGACAACCGCGAATGCGGCCTGCATCTTTCACATTAAAAATGATAGCTGTAAGCGCTTGATACGTAAGCTCTAGAGTCCGATTTGATTGAAAATCCAATGAACGCCCGCATCGACACCTCCCCGCTGAGCCACCTCAGCAACCGCCACCTCGACGCGCTGGAAGAAGAAACCATCTTCATCCTGCGCGAGGTGGCCGCCGCTTTCGAGCGCCCCACCCTGCTGTTCTCGGGCGGCAAGGATTCGCTGGTCATGCTCAAGTGCGCCGAGAAGGCCTTCGGCGCAGGCCGCATCCCCTACCCGCTGCTGATGATCGACACGGGCCACAACTTCCACGAGGTGACGGACTTCCGCGACTTCCGTGCCAAGGAACTGGGCGCCGAACTCATCGTGCGCAGCGTCGAGGATTCGATGGCGCGCGGCACCGTGCGCCTGGCGCACCCCGGTGAGAGCCGCAACGTGCACCAGTCGGTCACGCTCTTGGAGGCCATCGAGGAATTCCGCTTCGACGCCCTCATCGGCGGCGCCCGCCGCGACGAGGAAAAGGCGCGCGCCAAGGAACGCATCTTCAGCCACCGCGACAGCTTCGGCCAATGGCAGCCCAAAGCCCAGCGCCCCGAGCTGTGGACGCTGTTCAACACCCGCCTGCAGCCGAACGAGCACTTCCGCGTGTTCCCCATCAGCAACTGGACCGAGCTGGACGTGTGGCAGTACATCGACCGCGAGCAGATTACCCTGCCCTCGCTCTACTACGCGCACCCGCGCCAGGTGGTCGAGCGCAAGGGCCTGCTCGTGCCCGTGACCGAACTCACGCCGCCGCGCGAGGGCGAGGTGGTGGAGACGCGCCAGGTGCGCTTCCGCACCGTGGGCGACATCACCTGCACCTGCCCCGTGGAGAGCCCGGCCGCCACGGCCGCCGACATCGTGATCGAGACCCTGGCCGCCGACGTGAGCGAGCGCGGCGCCACGCGCATGGACGACAAGACCTCTGACGCCTCGATGGAAAAGCGCAAGAAAGACGGGTATTTCTAATGACTACGAATTTGATAGCTACTAGCGCAAGCGCAGCGGGCGCTGCAGCCCAAAACGGCCACACTTCCGCATTGAAATTCATCACCTGCGGCAGCGTGGACGATGGCAAGAGCACGCTCATCGGCCGCCTGCTGGTCGACAGCAAGGCCGTGCTGCAAGACCACCTCGCCGGCGTGCAGCGCCAGGGCGAGACCGACCTGGCCCTGCTGACCGACGGCCTCTCCGCCGAGCGCGAACAGGGCATCACCATCGACGTGGCCTACCGCTACTTCGCCACCGAAGAGCGCAAGTTCATCATTGGCGACGCGCCGGGCCACGAGCAGTACACGCGCAACATGGTCACGGCCGCCTCCAGCGCCGACGCCGCCGTGGTGCTGGTGGACGCCACCAAGCTCGACTGGAAGAACGCCCAGCTCGCCCTGCTGCCGCAGACGCGCCGCCACAGCCTGCTGGCGCACCTGCTGCGCGTGCACTCGCTGGTGTTCGCCGTGAACAAGCTCGACGCCGTGGAAGACCCGCAGCTCGCCTGGCGCCACATCAGCGCCGCGCTGGCGCAGTTCGCGCAGGACGCCGGCATCCAGGTGGCCGCCACCGTGCCCGTCTCGGCCCTCAAGGGCTGGAACGTAGTGGATGCCCAACCCGGCTGGTGCGGCTACGAAGGCCCGAGCCTGCTGCAGATCCTCGAACTGCTGCCCAACACCCCCGCCGACACCGGCCTGCCGCTGGCCTTCCCGGTGCAGTGGGTGGAGAAGTTCTCCTCTTCGTCCGACACCTCGCAGGGCCGCCGCGTGTTCTGGGGCCGCGTGGCCGCCGGCAGCGTGCAGCCGGGCACGCCCGTGCAGATCTTCCCCAGCGGCCAGCGCGCCAGCGTGGCCCAGGTGCTCGACCACGCGCGCCGCCCCATGGACGTGGACGCGGGCCAGAGCGCCGGCATCGTGCTCGACCGCGAGGTCGACGTCTCGCGTGGCGACTGGATCGTGGCCGCGCCCACTGAGGCAGCCGCCGCCGAAGACGACTTCGACACCCCCGCCGCCGTGCCCGCCTGGCCCGGCAGCCGCGAACTGCGCACCACCGTGGCCTGGATGGACAACGAGCCCCTGGTGGCGGGCCGCGTGTACTGGGCGCTGCACGGCCACCGCTGGGTCAAGGCCAAGGTCAAGCGCGTGGTGCACAAGCTCAACATCAACACCCTGGCCGAGGAAGACGCCCAGCAACTCGACCCCAACGCCATCGGCCATGTGGAGCTGCTGCTGCAGGAACCCCTGCCCGCCGCGCCGTTCGGCCAGGCGCGCGTGCTCGGTTCGCTGATCCTGGTGGACACCGCGAGCCACGCCACCGCAGGCGCCGTGCTGGTGAATTGACCCTGCGTATTGACCTCGGTCATTGTCTTTTCCACTGAACCGGCAGGGCTGACGCCCTGCCGGCCTTTACCCGTCCTAAAATCACGGGTTTTCCCGATCCCCAAAAAACACTGCCATGACCCACGTCGTTTCTGAAAACTGCATCAAGTGCAAATACACCGATTGTGTGGACGTGTGTCCCGTCGACTGCTTCGTCGAAGGCCCGAACATGCTGGTCATCAACCCGGACGAGTGCATCGACTGCGCCGTCTGCGTGCCTGAATGCCCGGCCAACGCCATCTTCGCCGAGGAAGACCTGCCGCCCACCGAGCTGGCCTTCATCAAGATCAACGCCGATCTGACCAACGCCCCCGGCTGGAAGCCGATCACCAAGCGCAAGCCCGCCCTGCCCGACGCCGACGAGTGGAACGGCCAGCCCGGCAAGGTCAAGGACATCCAGCGCTGACCACGCCCGAGGCGCGGCCCCGCCCGCGCCCCACCGCTTGAACACCGCCGCCCCACCCCAGGCCCCCACCGCCGTTGACGCCGTCGTCATCGGCGCGGGGCCGGTCGGCCTTTTCCAGGTGTTCCAGCTCAGCCTGCACGGCCTGCGCGCCCACGCCATCGACGCCCTGCCCCACCCCGGCGGCCAGTGCGCCGAGCTGTACGGCGACAAACCCATCTACGACATTCCCGCCGTCCAGGCCTGCACCGGGAACGAACTGGTGCAGCGCCTGCTGGCGCAGATCGAACCCTTCGCCCCGGTGTTCCACCTTGGCCAGCAGGTGGACACCGTGCAGCCCCAGCCCGGCGGCGGCTTCCTTGTCGGCACCACACAGGGCACGCAACTGCAGGCGCGCACCGTGTTCATCGCCACCGGCGTGGGCGCCTTCGTGCCGCGCGCCCTCAAGCTCCCCGGCCTGGAAGCCTACGAAGGCACCCAACTGCGCTACCGCCTGGACGAAGGCACCCACCTCGCCGGCCAGCGCGTGGTGGTGCATGGCGGCGACGAGCCCGCCGTGCAACAGGCCATCGCCTGCGCCACCGCCCCCGAGGCCCTGCGCCCCGCCCGCACCACGCTACAGCACCGCCGCGACGTCTTCGACGCCCCGCCCGCCCTGCTGGAGCAATTGCAGGCCCTGCGCGCGGCCGGCCGCATCGAGGTGGCCATCGGCGTGGCCGGCGGCATCGTGGAAGAACAAGGGCGCCTGACGGCCCTGGAGCTGACCACGCCCGAAGGCGCGCCGCTGCGCCTGCCGCTCGACCTGCTGCTCGTGCGCCTGGGCCTGGTGCCGCGCCTGGGGCCCATCACCGAATGGGGCCTGGCGCTGGAGCGCAAACAGCTCATGGTGGACACCGCCACCTTCGCCACCAGCGTGCCCGGCATCCACGCCGTGGGCGACGCCATCACCTACCCCGGCAAGCGCAAGCTCATCCTGAGCGGCTTCCACGAAGCCACCCTCGCCGCCTTCGGCGCGGCCGAGTGGCTGGCGGGGCACAAGCTGCCGCTGGAGTACACGACGAGCAGCGCCCTGCTGCAACAGCGTTTGGGCGTGCGCTCCGCCCCCTGAGCGCCTGGGTCGTGCGGCCCCTCCGGGCTGCAAAAACAATAGCACCTTACGTAAGCCTGCCTTTGGCTCATGCGGATTTTTCGTTTCCCTCATGCCGGGTAAAATCTCCAGTTGATAACAATTTGATACGTTTGATGCGCCTTTCCGCCAATGAAACCACCCTGCCCCGGTTGCACCTGATCGGCACGCTGGGCCTGGTGCTGATCGTCACGCTGGCAATGGCAGGCTTCTATTCGTGGCAAAACGAGCGGGAACTGCACACATCGTTCGAGCACATCGAACAGGTCATCACGCAGCAGCAAAAGGAACGCCTCACCGCCGAGATGCAGTCGGCGGTGGACTACCTCGATTTCGTGCGCTTGCGCACCGAGGACGTGCTGCGCCACAACGCCGTCGAGCAGGTTGATTCGGCCATGCAGATCGCCCAGGCCATCTTCGATCGCGAGACTGGCCAGCGCCCGCCCGCACAGGTGCAAAAGCTGATCATCGAGGCCCTGCGCCCGGTGCGCTTCTTCAATGGCCGGGGGTACTTCTTCATCGACGACATGCAGGGCCGCTTCCTGCTGCTGCCCACCGCGCCACAGCTGGAGGGGCGTGCCGGCATCGACAACCAGGACGACACGGGCACCTTCATCATGCGCGGGCTCATCAGCGCCGCGCAGCAGCCCCAGGGCACAGGCTTCTTCCGCTACCGCTGGTACCGCCCGGACGCCCCCCAGACCATGGCCGACAAGGTCGCCTATGTGCGCCACTTTGCGCCCTACGACTGGCTCATCGGCACGGGCGACTACCTGTACGAATGGGAGAGCCTGCAGCAACAGGAAGCCCAGCGCCGCCTGCGCTCCCTGCGCTTCGGTGCCAGCGGCGCGGTCGGAGTGATCGACCGCGAGGGGCGCTCCGTGCTCAGCCCGAACAACGCCGCCCTGGAAGGGCTGCTGCCCGCACAGATGCCCCCGGTGGAGCAGCGCGCCCTGGAAAAACTCCGGGCCACCGCCCAGGCCGGCGGGGGCTTCGTCGAGTACGAATGGCCCCGGCCCGGGGCGGGCGACGGCGAGCCACCGGGCCGCAAGACCGCCCTGGTCAGCACCTACGCGCCCTGGGGCTGGGTGCTGGTGACCACCATGCCCAACGATGAACTCCACTCTACGCTGCACACGGCGGCAGACGCGCAGGAGAAGGAACAGACCCAGCGCCGGCTGGTGCTGGTGCTGGTGCTGCTGGCCTCGCTGGGCCTGGGCCTGGCCGGGTCGTTCGGTTTCTCGCGCTGGTCACGCTGCTTGTTCAGCAACTACCACCGCGAGCTTCGGGCCGCGCAGGAAAAGCTGCGCATCGCGGCCATCGCATTCGAGTCCCAGGAGGGAATTTTTGTCACCGACATGCGCGGCAAAATCCTGAGCGTGAACCGCGCATTCACCACCATCACCGGCTACAGCGCCGAGGAGGCCATCGGACAGACCCCGGCGCTGATGAAGTCCGGACACCACGGCCCCGACTTCTACGCCGCCATGCAGGCGGCCATCGCCGCCACGGGCGCCTGGTCGGGGGAGATCTGGAACCGGCGCAAGGACGGCTCCCTCTTCCCGGAATGGCTGACGATCACCTCCGTCAAGACCGAGTCGGGCGAGGTTACGCACTACGTCAGCACCCTCACCGACATCACCCAGCGCAAGGCCGCCGAGGAGGAAATACGC
>Ga0208516_100244_pt1 | contig 27097 bp, 22 predicted proteins | sample LakWasM117_HOW13_2_FD_183931 | JGI IMG/M metagenome (GOLD analysis project Ga0208516, IMG submission 183931) | Freshwater sediment methanotrophic microbial communities from Lake Washington under simulated oxygen tension - Sediment Metagenome... | ecosystem: Environmental > Aquatic > Freshwater >...
GCTTGTCCAGCACCACCTCGGGGTAGTGCTGCGCCACGTCGTCGGCGCGCTTGTCCCACCAGGGCATGCTGATGGCGATACCGTTGCTCTTGGTGGCCAGCGTGACGTGCTTGCGCGGGCGGCTTTGCGCCAGGTCGAAGGCGAACTTCAGCAGGCGCTCGGCGCCGTGGCGCGAATAGACGGATTCCTGGATGACGATCTCGCGGTCCGTGCCCTCGTACATGATGCCGCCGAGCGACGTGTATTCGCCCTCGGTGTTCTCGCGCACCACGTAGTAGTCGATGTCGCCGGGCTTGCGTCCGGCCAGGGGGCAGGGCACGCCCTCGAACAGGCGTACGGGGCGCAGGTTGATGTACTGGTCGAACTCGCGGCGGAACTTGAGGAGCGACCCCCACAGCGAGATGTGGTCGGGCACCGTGGCAGGCCAGCCCACGGCGCCGAAGAAGATGGCGTCCATGCCCGACAGTTGCGCCTTCCAGTCGTCCGGCATCATCTTGCCGTGCTGCTGGTGGTAGTCGCAGTGCGCCCAGTCGAAGGCGTGAAATTCCAGCGGCAGGCCGAAGCGCCGGGCGGCGGCCTCGATGGCGCGCAGGCCTTCGGGCATGACTTCCTTGCCGATGCCGTCGCCGGCGATTACGGCGATGTGGTGGGTGTGGGACATGGTCTTTCCTTGCAAATGAATGGGGCTGCGGGCATTCTTGGGCAGAACGCAGTCAAATACAATCAGCGCACTGTGGTCTCATTGTTTACAGATCGTGCATAAAGCTCCGTCCCCTGACGACCTGCGCGTGTTCGCCGTGGTGGTGCGCAAAGCCAGCTTCGCCGAAGCGGCGCGCGAGCTGGGTGTGTCGCCCGCCTTCGTGAGCAAGCGCATCCGCCTGCTCGAAGAGGACCTGTCCGTGAAGCTCCTGCATCGCACCACGCGCCGCGTGGCCGTGACGGAGGAGGGCGAGCGCGTGTTCCACTGGGCGCTGCGCATCCTCGACGACGTGGACCAGCTGCTGCAGGAGGTGGCCGTCACCCGCCGCGAGCCGCGCGGCCTGCTGCGCGTGAGCACCAGCTTTGGTTTTGGCCGCCATGTGGTGGCGCCGGTGCTGTCGCGGCTGGTGGAGCGCCACCCGGGCCTGCAGGTGCGGCTGGAGGTGTTCGACCGCCTGGTGGACGTGGCGGGCGAAGGCTTCGACCTCGACGTGCGCGTGGGTGACGAGATCGCCCCGCACCTGATCGCGAGGCGCCTGGCCGACAACCACCGCGTGCTCTGCGCGGCCCCCGCCTACCTGCAGCGGCGCGGCGCGCCGCGCACCCTGGCTGAGCTGCCGGGCCATGACTGCCTGGTGATCAAGGAGCGCGACCACCCCTTCGGCGTGTGGCGCCTGCGCAGCGGCGCGCAGGAGCAGACCGTGAAGGTGCGCGGCCCGCTCTCGGCCAACCATGGCGAGATGGCGGTGCAATGGGCCGTGGACGGCCGGGGCATCGTGCTGCGCTCGCTGTGGGACGTGGCGCCGCTGCTGCGCGCCGGGCAGCTGCTGCAGGTGCTGCCCGAATGGCGGCAGGAGGCCAACATCTGGGCCGTGTACCCCACGCGGCTGGAGCGCTCGGCCAAGGTGCGCGTGTGCGTGGAATTTTTGCAGGAACACTTCCGCACGCACGGGGCCGGCGGGCTGGCCGGAGAGGGCGCGCCATGACGGGTTCCCTCTGGATGGCCGTGCTGCCGCCCGAAAGCCTGGCCGTGCTGGCGGCAGCCACCTGGGCGGGGGCCAGCCTGTTCTCGGCCGCGGCCTCCGCGCGCATGGGGGCGTTTGCCTTCACGCGCTGGCGCATGGTGTTCGCGGCATTGCTGCTGGGCGCCATCGTGCTCGCCACGGGCAACTGGCGCAGCCTGGGGCGGGAGGCGCTGGGCCTGCTGGTGCTGTCGGGCGTGATCGGCATCTTCGTGGGCGACACGGCGCTGTTCGCCTGCATGAACCGGCTCGGGCCCCGGCGCGCGGGCATCCTGTTCGCCACGCATGCGCTGTTTTCGGCGCTGCTGGCGGCGCTGTTCCTGGGCGAGTCGATCACCGGCTGGGCGCTGCTGGGCAGCAGCATGTTGGTGGGTGGCGTCATGGCCGCCATTGCGTTTGGCAAGCGCGAGGACGAGGCCCACCACTGGGAGGCCACGCGCGGCCGCCTGGCCGTGGGCGTGCTGCTGGGGCTGCTGTCGGCGCTGGGGCAATCCGTGGGCACACTGATCCTCAAGCCGGCAATGGAAAGCGGCCTGGACCCGGTGGCCGGCTCGGCCGTGCGCATGGCGGCGGGTTTTGGCAGCCATGCGCTGCTCTGGCTCACCGGCTGGCAGGCCACCCGTGTGCAGCAGCAGCTGCAATGGCGCGACCTGGCCTACACCTTCGCCAGCGCGGCGCTGGCACTGGCGCTGGGCATGACGCTGATTCTCAAGGCGCTGCAGCATGGGAGCGCCGGGCTGGTGGGAATGCTCTCGTCGGTCACGCCGGTGATTCTGCTGCCCCTGCTGTGGTGGCGGCTGGGGCGGCGCCCGGCGGCGGGCGCCTGGTGGGGCGCCGCGCTGGCCGTGGCGGGTTGCGCGCTGATCCTGGGGCGCGCCTGAACGGCGTTTAGGCCGAAAACACCTGGATCGCGGCCATCAGGCGGTGTGCCTGGTCGCTCATGCTGTTGGCGGCGGCGCTGCTCTGCTCGACCATGGCGGCGTTCTGCTGCGTCATCTCGTCAAGCTGGGCCACGGCCATGCCGACCTGCGAGATGCCGGTGCTTTGCTCCTTGGACGCGGCCGTGATCTCGGAGATCAGGTCGTTCACGCGGTGCACCTGCGACACCACCTCGGAGATGGTCTGCCCCGCATGCGCCACCAGGCGCGAGCCGCTGTCCACCTTGTCCACCGAGTCATCGATGAGCTGCTTGATCTCCTTTGCGGCGGCGGCCGAGCGGCCCGCCAGGCTGCGCACCTCGGAGGCCACCACGGCAAAGCCCCGGCCCTGCTCGCCGGCCCGTGCGGCCTCCACGGCGGCGTTCAGCGCCAGGATGTTGGTCTGGAAGGCAATGCCGTCGATCACGCTGATGATGTCGGCGATCTTGCGGCTCGAATCCGTGATCAGCGCCATGGTGGACACCACGTCGGCCACCACCTCGCCGCCCTTGGTGGCCGCCTGCGTGGTGGCATGCGCCAGCTGGCTGGCCTGCTGCGCCGAGTCGGAGTTCTGGCGCACGGTGGCGGTCTGCTGCTCCATGGCCGCGGCGGCCTCCTGCAGGTTGGAGGCGGTTTGCTCGGTGCGGCTGGACAGGTCGTTGTTGGCCACCGCAATCTCTCGGCTGGCCAGCTGCACGCCGGACACCTGTTCGTGCACGTCGGCCACCAGGGACTGGAGGTTCAGGCCCGACTGGTGGATGGCCCGCGCGATCAGCCCGATCTCGTCGCAGCGGTTGAAGTCCAGGCTGGCACCGGCTTCGCCGCTGGCCACCATCTGGGCCGTGCCAAGGATTTGCTTCAACGGCGCGGTGACCTGGGCCTCGATGAACAGATTGCACAGCAGCAGGCCCAGCACCAGCATGCCGCCCATGCTCGCCAGTGCAATGCCGTCCAGGCCCGAGAAGGCCAGCATGATGGCGGACACCACCGCCATGGCCAGCAGCGGCAGGCGCACGCGCCAGGCCGTGGGCAGCAGTTGCAGGGCGCTGGTCCAGCGCATGAGGCCGGTGCGCACGATCAGGCCGTGGTGGAAGGCGAGGCCGCCGGCCCGCCCTTCTCGGAAGCGCCGGTACAGCGCCTCGGTCGCCTCCACCTCGGCGCGCGCGGGCTTGGTGCGCACCGAGAGGTAGCCCACCAGCTGGCCGTTGCGGCGCATGGGCGAGGCGTTGGCGCGCACCCAGTAGTGGTCGCCGTTCTTGCGGCGGTTCTTCACCAGCGCCGTCCACGACTGGCCTTGCTTGAGGCTGCGCCACATGTCGGCGAAGGCCTCGGGCGGCATGTCGGGGTGCCGCACCATGTTGTGCGGCTGGCCCATCAGCTCATCCAGGTCGAACCCGCTGGTGCGGATGAACGCCGCGTTGGCGTAGCTGATGTGGCTGTTCGTGTCGGTGGTCGACAGCAGGGTTTCCGAGTCCGGGAACTGGTATTCGCGCTGGGTGACGGGCTGGTTGTTTCGCATGGGGAGCCTGCAATGGCAAAGGGAAGAAAACCGGTTCTTTCCGGCGTGGGCCACTGGGCATCACGCTGCCATTGAATGCCGGAGGCGATGCCCCGGCCTTGGCAGGGGGCATATGGCCTTCGGTTTCGCTCCGTCTTTCCGGGCAGCGTAAAAGCCCCCGGTGCAGGCTGCCAGGTTCAGCCCGCCAGTGCTGCCTTCACGGCGCCGGAAACCTGGCCCATGTCGGCCTTGCCCGCCAGGCGCGTCTTCACCACGCCCATCACCTTGCCCATGTCGCCAGGGCCCGCGGCGCCCAGCTCGGCCACGATGGCCTTCACGGCGGCGGCCACTTCCTCGGTGGACATGCGTGCGGGCAGGTAGGCCTGCAACACGGCCATCTCGGCCTTTTCCTTGTCGGCCAGGTCCTGGCGGCCCGCGCCCTCGAAGGCGGTGATGCTGTCCTTGCGCTGCTTGATGAGCTTGTCCACGATGGCGACCACGGCCGCGTCGTCGAGCGTGATGCGCTCGTCCACTTCCTTCTGCTTCATCGCGGCCTGCAGCAGGCGGATGGTGCCCAGGCGCTCGCTGTCCTTGGCGCGCATGGCGGTCTTCATGTCTTCGGTGATCTGGTCCTTGAGGCTCATGGCAGCTCCTTCAATCAGGTTTGGCGGGGGACAGGGTCTGCCAAAAGGCTTTCTGGCTAGGCGTCAACGCCGCCAGAAAGCCTTTTGGCAGACCCGAAAAAACAAAAACCCGCGCTTGGCGTCCCTAGCGCGGGTTGAGCGGCTGTCCTAGGACGGGCCGGAGCGGTACTTAGTACAGCTTCTTGGGCAGCTGCATGCTGCGCACGCGCTTGTAGTGGCGCTTGACGGCGGCGGCCTTCTTGCGCTTGCGCTCGGCGGTGGGCTTTTCGTAGAACTCGCGGGCGCGCAGGTCGGTCAGCAGGCCCAGCTTTTCGATGGTGCGCTTGAAGCGGCGCAGGGCAACGTCAAAGGGCTCGTTCTCTTTTACACGGATGGTGGTCATTAGCTAATGTTTTCCAAAATGTGCCCGCAGAGGGTCTTGGGGAGATCGGGCCTCAAGACCTTGCGTGGCGGGTTCCCCGTCTGTAACTAGTATTTGGCCGACGGGGCAATGCCAGCAAAGCCGAATATTATAGCCTTTGTTCGGCAAACATCAAGCCGGCAGCCCCTGCGCGCACGCCTGCGCACTCGCCCAGGCCCACTGGAAGTTGTAGCCGCCGAGCCAGCCGGTCACGTCCACCACCTCGCCGATGAAGTACAGCCCGGGCTGGGCCTTGCATTCCATGGTCTGCTGCGAGAGTGCGCGCGTGTCGATGCCGCCGAGCGTGACCTCGGCCTTCTTGTAGCCCTCGGTGCCGGTGGGCGTCAGCTCCCAGCGCGCCAGTTGCTCGGCCAGCCGGGCCAGGGCTTTGTCGGAGGCTTCGTTCACGGGGCGCTGCCAGTCGGCCTCGCGCCCGGTCCAGGCATCGGCCAGGCGGCTGGGCACGAGCTGGGCCAGTTCGTTGGCGATGAGTTTGCGCGAGCGGGTCTTGGCCAGCGCCAGGGCCTGTGGCAGATCGGCCGTGGGCGCCAGGTCGATGCACAGCGGCGTGCCCTCCTGCCAGTAGCTGGAGATCTGCAGCACCGCCGGGCCGGAGAGACCCCGGTGGGTGAACAGCAGGTCTTCGTCGAACGCCATGTGCGCCTTTTTGGCGCCCGTGCTGATCCGCACGGGCAGTGCCAGCCCCGCCAGCTGCGCATAGGGCGCCCAGCCTGCGCCGTCGAAGGTCAGCGGCACCAGGCCCGGGCGGCGTTCGATGAGCGGGATGTTGAACTGCTGCGCGATCCGGTAGCCGAAATCGGTGGCGCCGATCTTCGGGATGGACAGCCCGCCCGTGGCCACCACCAGGCTGCGCGTCTGCACCGGCCCGCGATCGGTATTGATTTGATAGCTGCCGGCGCTTGATCCATCGGCCTCGGAGGCCAAAAAAGCTATTTTTTTGACACTGCAGGGCTGCCAGTGCGTCACGCCGCCGGCCGCGCATTCGGCCAATAGCATGGCAATGAGGTCCTCGGCCGAGCGGTCGCAGAACAGCTGGCCCTTGTGCTTCTCGTGGAAGGGGATGCCGTGCTTTTGCACCAGCGCGATGAAGTCGGCGGGCTGGTAGCGCGAGAGCGCCGAGCGGCAGAACTGCGGGTTCTGCCCGACGAAATGCTTGTGCGGCGCCTGCGGATCGAGGTCGCGGTTGGTGAAGTTGCAGCGCCCGCCGCCCGAGATGCGGATCTTCTCGGCTACCGCCTCGGCATGGTCGATGAGCAGGACTTTGAGGCCGCGCTGGCCCGCCTGGCCCGCGCAAAAAAGGCCGGCGGCGCCGGCGCCGATGATCACGGTATCAAAAAATGGAAGCGTTGGCACGGCGGTTGGAAGCGGTGAGGCAAAGGCGCTGATTGTGCCGTCTTCACTAGTCGCAAGGGTTGTGTTAACAGGAGCAGCCGCGCTCCGCAAAACAGTGTTTTTTGGTAACGTTGGAGTGGTAGCGGTGTTCCATGGGTGTAGCGCACCAATAATGACGCGCTTGCTCAAGGAGAACCTGGAAATGACGTCTGCATTCGGTATCAATGCACAGGCCATCACACGCCGCCGCTTTGGCCAGTGGAGCCTGGTGGCCGCTGCCTCCGGCGTTGCCGGTTGTGGCGGTGGGGGCGAGGCGCCCGCAGTGGAGTCGCCTGCCAAAGCCGGCGCACTAGAACTGGTGGCTGGTGCTCTGGGTGGCGGCGGGTTCGCACTGCAGCAAGGCTCCATGGCGCGGCTGCCCGATAGCCTGAGCGGACCTGCGTTCAACACCCAGGGCGACTTTCAGTTTGTGAGCGGGACCTATGACTGTCGCGTGGGGCGCAGAAGTAGGCAGGGGGTGTCGTCGTTTTCTCCGATCCCCTCGGCTTCCCATGGCTTGTTGTTTGATTCCCTCGACCGCTACCTCGTGACGGGGGGCGGGGGAAGAATTGACTATTTGCAGGGCGAAACACCCGTGCGCCTGGCGGGAGGCGCTTCCGGTACGGGGCTGATCGATGGGGTGGGAACGGGTGCGTCTCTCATGCGCTTTGACTCACCGTTGCTGGCCAAGGACGGGCTCGTGTACTTCATCGATGCAGATTCCCACAGAGGTTTTCAACCGGTGTTGCGCACCCTGGGGACGGATGGAACGGTGAAGACACTGTTGCCGATACCCCATGGGAGCAAGCTCCTGGAGTCCCCCTCTGGTGGCGTGCGGCGTTACACCTATTCGCCATATGCGTCAGAGCCGAAGGAGTGGGCGGATCTGGTGTTTGAAGGTAACGCCTACCAATGGCGGGTTCTGCCCAACCAGTGGGCTTTCGAACAGTGGATGCCGCTGCAAATGGTCCAAGGATCCACGGATGCGTATTGGGCGTTTTCCGGAGCGGAAGGAGGGCCGGAATTCAGCATTGCTCAAATCGATTTATCGGGGCGCTCGGTGTCCGCAGGGTGGAAAGTGCGGGGCAGTGCGGTGGCGGTCGTCTCCCAAGGGCCGTCGCATACAAACTCGGCCTCCCTGTTCGTGGTGGCTTGCAGTGGGCTGTGGCAGGATGGATCGGAGGTTGTGGAGTGCAGGCTGGAGTCCACAGGTGCAGTGGTTCACCGATGGTTGGGCCTGCGGGCCAACAGGGGCGAGGCAGACGGCCAGGGCCAGCAGGCACGTTTTGACTTCTCGTGGGGCACTGAGGCATTGCCCGATGGTGCCGGTGGTTTGGTGGTGCTCGAGTACCGGCGGGGCGGTTCGTCGGCCACTACACCTGTGCCTGCCCTCCGATCGGTCAGTGCCCCGGGCCGGGTGAGCACATGGGCCGTCGAGCCGCGCGGGTCTCGGTTGGCCATCGCCTATGGGCATCTGGTCGGCCATGAGGGCGGAACCAAAAATACGTTGGTTCGAGTGCCCAGGGATGGCCAATCTGCCTGGCAGACATGGACAAGTTCCAGCCATTTTGCTTCCACAGGGGTAAACAACCCAGGTGTACAAGTTCTGCGGACCGATACGACGGGGCTGCTGTGGTTTGCCAAGCGCTATTCGCCGCAGCCCGGCGATGGCGATGTGTATTTCGGTAGGGCCAAGGGGAACTCGCTCGTGGGCACGATCGATGCCAATGGGCAGGTGCAGATTGTGGCGGGGGATCCGCAGGCCTTGTACACACCTCAGACCTATCCCCCGCTGGCACAGCGCCCCTGGTACATGGACATTGCGGATATGGCTTTCGAGGGAGGCGCTGCCCAGGTTTCGTGGGTGCTGTGCAACCGCGTGGAGTTGGATGGCGCCACCTACTTCGTGCGCTTCCACCCGGAACTGGTGCGCATCGATGCCCAGGGCATCCAGCGATTTGCGTTGTCTTTCGAGATAGACCCAAAGCTGCCGGAGTTCTATAAGGAGCCCTTCCAGCAGATCTGCGTTCTGCCCGGGCGGCCCGGCGAGGTGTTTCTCTCCAGCGCCTGCGGCGTGCACCGGTGGACGCAGGCCAAAGGGTTGGAGCTGCTGGCGGGCCAGAACGAGCCTACGCCCGGAGGCGTTTTCACCGGCCCGCTGCCGGGCGGGTTGAACTTGGTGAAGTTCCTGGCGCCAGGGCCCGACCGGACCAGTCTGTACGTGGGTAGCGAGAACAGTGTGCTGCGACTGGTGCTGACGGACTAGGCCCGACGGTTTGGGCGGTACAGACTGCCGCCGAAGTGGTAGTCGGTGCCATGGCGCAGCATGTATTCGGGCCGGTTAGCTCAGATCAGGTCATTTTTGCACCAGCGCGATGAAGTCCGTGGGGGTGCAGCGTGAGAGCGCCGAGCGGCAGAACTGTGGGTTCTGCCCGACAAAATGCTTGTGCGGCGCCTGTAGATCGAGGTCTCGGTTGGCGAAGTTGCAGCGTCTGCCGCACGAAATGCGGATTTTTTTAGGCCACTGCCTCCGCGTGGTCGTAGAGCAGCGCCTTCAGGCCGCGCTGGCCGGCCTGTCAAGCGCAAAAAAGGCCGGCAGCGCCGGCGCCGATGATGATCGGTGTCATAAAAGGGATGGTCATGAGCGCGGCGGATTGCAGAGGGCGGCCCGGGCCGGCGGCGCGGTAGCATGTGTCCTCTGTCCGCCAGGAGCTGTCCCATGAAACTGATCCGCTACGCCGGCTGCGCCCTGATGCTGGGCTTTCTGGTCCCGGCCTGGGCCATCAACAAATGCACGGATGCTGATGGCAAGGTGTCCTTCCAAGACGCAGCCTGTGCGGGCCAGGGTGAGACGATCGAGGTGCGGCCGGCCATCGAGGGCGCCACCCCCGTCCAGCCTCCGCGCTCCACCGCGAAGGAGGGGGCGTTCGGGCCGACTTGGCAGCGCAAGCACTACCTGCAGTCACAGGGCGTGCCCCAGGCGCGCGCCGCTATCGAGCGCAACCAGCAGGAATGCGCGGCGCAGCCCGAGGAGGTCACGACCCACGCAGGGCCCCTGCGGCGCAGCACCCTGCCGTCAGGCTCCCTCTTCGCGCAGGAACGGGGTGCGTCCGATGCCGATAGCAAAGCCGCGTGCAATGCACGCACCGAGGCGTTGCGCAGACAACTGAAGTCGCTGGAAGAGGAACTCGCCAAACTCTGACGGGGTGCATCGTGTCCTGCGGAAATGGGGGGCAGGAAACTTGTCGCCTGTACCCGGCTTCAGCAGAAAAGGCCCGCAAGGCCCTTTGCTTTTCACTCAGCGGTGCCGTCCCGCCAGCGCCACGGCCTGCAGCGAGAGGCCGTCAATCTCGTTCGTGATGCCCGAGAGCACGTTGGCCACCACGGCGAACTCGCGGCCGTGCGTGCCGGCGCGGGCCGCCATCACCTGGGCGTTGAAGCTCACCACCTTGGCTTCGCGGGCCACGGTCTGGATCGAGGCGACGATGCCCGTCAGCTCCTTCATCATCGCGTCGGACTGCGTGCGGGCCAGTTGGTCGAAGGCCGTGGTGGCGCGGTTGAGGGCGTCGAGCACCGCGTCGGTGCCTTCCACCAGCAACGCCAGCGCCTCCTCGGTGCGCGGGCTCTGGCGCTCGGCCAGGTCCAGCGTCGTGCCAACCTGCCGGGCGAACGACTCGATCGTCGTGCCCACGCCGTCCGGGGCCGCGTAGGTGCGGCGGATGAGGCTGGCGCCTGCTTCGTCGAGGTGGCGGTGCGTTTCCAGCAGCCGTGCCTGACTGGCATTGAACAGGGCCAGCGAGGTGCGTGCCGCCTGCAGGTGCAAGGCGCTGCCGCGCGTGGCCAGCACGGTCTGCAGCACCATGCGCTGCGAGAGCATGCGTTGGCGTGCCGCGATGTTGACGATGGACATCTCTTCGCCCTGGCCGGTGCCAGCCTTGTGCGTGGCTGTGCCTGGCATGCCGGCGGGGAAGGGAAGGGGGTGGGCTGCCATGGGGTTCCTTGCTCGGGTTGCGTTCACGAGGGATTCCAAGCAATACCCGGACCAGTTTTCGGGCCGCGCCCTGGGGATGACCTGTATAACTCCCTGCGGTCTGTGGCAGCGCGGCCTCGGGCGATCCGCTGCGTTGCTTTTCTTGCCAATAGCGGGGCTATTGGCTGCAAAAAGACGCCTTGCGGCCCGTCCCGATCCGCACTACCACCGACACGCGAGGGTTATGCAGGTCATCCCTGGCGGGTCAGCCGGCGCAGCGCAGCGCGGATGGTCCAGCGGCTTCGGCCAGGGCGGAGGTGCCCCGCACCACGTCACCCACCACGATGATGGACGGGCTGCCCAGCCCTTCGCACAGAATGGTGTCCGCGAGCTGGTCCAGCGTGGTGGTGGCATGGCGCTGCCCGGGCTGGCTGGCGCGTTCGATGATGGCCACGGGCGTGCTGGCGGGCAGGCCGGTGCACAGCTCCTGCTGGATGTGCGCCGCGCTGCCCATGCCCATGTAGATCACCAGGGTGAGCCGGGCGCTGTGGGCCGTGGCGGCCAGCAGCCGCCAGTCGGGGCCGCTGGTGCCGGGCTGGGTGTGGCCGGTGATGAACAGCACGCCGTGCGCGTGGTCGCGGTGCGTGAGCGGGATGCCCAGCGAGGCAGGAGCGGCCAGCCCGGCCGTGATGCCGTTGACGACCCGCACCTCGATGCCGGCGGCGCGCAGGTGCTCCACCTCTTCGCCGCCGCGCCCGAAGATGAACGGGTCGCCCCCCTTGAGGCGCACCACGGTCTCGCCCTCCTGCACCGCCATGAGCATGAGCTTTTCAATGAAGGCCTGTGGCGTGCTCTGGCAGCCGCCGCGCTTGCCCACGCGCACCACGCGCGCATGGCGCGGGGCCAGGGCCACGATGGCCTCGCTCACCAGGTCGTCCACGAGCAGCACCGTGGCCGACGCGATGGCGCGCATGGCCTGCAGGGTGAGCAGTTCCGGGTCGCCCGGCCCCGCGCCCACCAGGGTGCAGGAACCGTGCGGACCGCAGTCTGCCGGAGGAAGGGGGGTGTGGGCGGCGGGGAAGGTCATCAGTGCGTCTCCGGTGCGATGGCACCGGTCAGACGCAAGATGTGTTCCACCTGCAGCGCGATGGGCGTGGGCACGGGCAGTTCGCCCGCGAGCACGGCGCGTGTGTACTGCGCTGTGCTCTCGGTATCCGTGGCCGGCAGCGTGGGGAGCGTGGCCAGCGGGCCGCCCTGGGCCTCCTGCAGGCGCTGGGGCTTTCCGGCCAGGAAACCATCCATCTGCGGCGTGCGGCGCGGGTCGGCCACGGGCTCACCCTCGGTGCCGCGCAGCAGCATGGCGTCGGCGCCCGTGAGGGCGATGGTGGCCGCCATGGACTCGGCGTATTCCGGGTGCGTGTAGCTGCCCACGATGAGGCTGTCGCCCGCCACCGGCAGCAGCGGGTCCATGAGCTTGACGAGGCTGTGCGCGCTGTTGCGCAGGCCCAGCGTGCGGCGCACGCCCAGCAGGCGCTCCAGGCCCGGCAGCAGCAGGCCGGTGGGCGCGAAGGCGACGTGGCCGGGCTCGATCTCCTCGACCTCCTGCAGCGGCGCAATGCCCAGCGCGGCCAGCACTTGCTGGCTGGAGGAGATGCGGCGGTCCTCGGTGGCCGTGCCGTGCACCAGCACGGGCACCCCCTGGCGCGCCAGCAGCAGGGCCAGCAGCGGGGTCAGCACGGGCAGCTTGCGCGCGCCGTTGTAGCTGGGCAGCACGACCAGCGGGCGGCTGCTGGCGGGCAGCATCTCCATGCGCTCGTGCACCGCGTCGAGGAAGCCGGCCATCTCTTCGGGCGTTTCGCCCTTGACGCGCATGGCGATGCAGAACGCGCCCACTTCGAGGTCGTTGGCCACGCCGTCGAGCACCTGGCCCATCAGGTCGGCGGCATGGTCGCGCGACAGGGGGCGGGCGCCCGCCTTGCCGCGGCCGATGGCTTTGAGGTATTGGCTGATGCCCATGGTTCTGGATGCCTTGAGGCGTAGCTGTGTTGCGGGCATTGTGGTCCATCCCCGGCGATGCTGCTGGCGCTGCCCGGGCAGGGCCAGCGCCGCACTCGGGATCACTGGGCGGGCACGGCGCGCACCATGCGCTGCAGCTCGGGAAGGCACGAGCCGCAGTTGGTGCCGCAGCGCAGCTGGGCCTGCAGTGCGGCCAGGCGCTCGCGCTCGCTGCCCTGGCACTGCGCCAGGGCGCTGGTGATGGCGCTGTCGCTCACGCCGAAGCAGCCGCAGACCTGCTTGCCCTGCGCCTTGCCCGCGTCCAGCACGGCGGCAGGGGCGTGCACGCCCGGCGCCAGCAGCAGGCGGCCAGGGCCGTCGGCGGGCAGGCCCTGGAGCAACAGGGTGCCGATCCAGGCTTCGGCCCGGGTGTCGCCCCCCAGCAGCACGGCGGCCAGCGTGGCGGGGCCGTCGCCGCGCTCCAGCCGGGCGCTGCGGTGCTGGCCCTGGCGCAGGTCGGTGTAGCGCAGGGTGTCCGCGCCGTCCAGGCCGATCAGTGCTTCGATGCGCGCCAGCAGGGCCCGGGGCGGCGCATCGTGCGCGCCCGCGCGCAGCAGCACGCCGGTGCGGCCGCCCGCCGTGCCGGGGGCGCAGAAGGGCACGCAACTGGCGAAGGGGAAGGCCTCCATCAGCCCGGCCAGCGCCTGGCGCGTGGCCAGGGCCTGGCCATCGGGCAGCCAGGCCCGCGCCACGAGGCGCCAGGGCAGTTCGGCCTTGAGCACCTTCACGGCCGCGTGCTTGAGCTCGGGCTGTTTGGAGGTAGGGCAGAACGCGGACGTGGTGAGCGTGTTCACCCCGGCCAGCGGCTGGCCCGTGGACGAGTGCCCGCCCAGGTATTCGCTGCCCCAGTGCATGGCCAGGAAGACCTGCCCGGGCGCCATCTCCGCGCTGGCCTGCACAGGCACCACGATGGTGCCGCGCGCGCTGGTCACGTAGGCCAGGTCGCCGTCCTGCAGGCCTTGCGCGGCCATGTCCCGGGCGTGCATCTGCAGGGCCGGTTCGGGGGCATGGCCGAAGAGCTGGCCCAGCGTGCCGGTGCGGCTCATGCCGTGCCACTGGTCGCGCAGGCGGCCGGTGGTCAGGCTCAGCGGGTAGCGCGTGCTGCGCGGCTCGGCCACGCCCTGGCATTCCAGCGGCACGAAGCGCGCGCGGCCATCCGGGGTGGGAAAAACGCCGTCTTCGTACAGCCGGGCTTTGCCGGTGGCGGCCGCGTCCGGGCAGGGCCATTGCTGCGGGCCTTGCGCGTCGATGCGTGCATAGCTCAGGCCGGTGATGTCGAGGTCGCGCCCGCGCGTGCTTTCGCGGTGCTCGTTCCAGATGGCCTCGGCGCCCGCGTCGGCCCATGCCGTGGGGTAGGGGAACAGCGTGGGCTGGCCCGGGCGCAGCCGCGCTTCGAGCCGGTGCGCGAACTGCACGGCGATCTGCCAGTCGTGCCGCGCCGCGCCGGGCGCGTTCACGGCGCTGCGCACGCGCGAGATGCGGCGCTCGCTGTTGGTCACGGTGCCGGTTTTCTCGCCCCAGGTGCTGGCGGGCAGCAGCAGGTCGGCGTACTGGCAGGTGGCCGTGGTGGCGAAGGCCTCCTGCACCACCACGAATTCGGCGCGCTGCAGGGCTCGGCGCACGGTGGCCTGGTCGGGCATGCTCTGCGCCGGGTTGGTGCAGGCGATCCACAGCGCCTTGATCTCGCCGTCGGCGGCGGCCTGGAACATCTCCACGGCGGTGCGGCCGGGCCGCGCGGGCACATCGGCCAGGCCCCACAGCGCGGCCACCTCGGCGCGGTGGGCGGGGTTGGCGAGGTCGCGGTGGCCGGACAGCAGGTTGGCCATGCCGCCCACCTCGCGCCCGCCCATGGCGTTGGACTGGCCGGTGAGCGAGAGCGGCCCCGCGCCGGGCTTGCCGATCTGACCCGTGGCCAGGTGCAGGTGCACCAGCGCGGCGTTCTTGGCCGTGCCGCGGCTGCTCTGGTTCAGGCCCTGGCAGTACAGGCTCAGCGTGGGCGCGCGCGTGCCGTTCTCCAGGCCGGCGAACCAGCGCGTGGCGGTGAGCAGGTCCTGCGGGGGGATGCCGCATTCCAGCGCCACGCGCTCGGGCGTGCACTCGACGATGTACGGCTGCAGCGCCGCAAAGCCCGTGGTGTGGGCGGCGATGTAGGCGCCATCGAGCCAGCCCTCGCGCTGCATCAGGTGCAGCATGCCGCCGAGCAGGCGCACGTCGCTGCCGGGCAGCAGGGGCAGGTGCAGGTCGGCGACCTCGGCGGTGTCGGTGCGGCGCGGGTCGGCCACGATGATCTTGAGCTGCGGGTTGGCGCGCCGGGCGTCCTCGATGCGGCGGAACAGCACCGGGTGCGCCCAGGCCGTGTTGCTGCCGATGATGAACAGGCACTGTGCGTGCTGCAGGTCGTCGTAGCAGGCGGGCGGCGCGTCGGCGCCCAGGGTCTGCTTGTAGCCGGCCACGGCGCTGCTCATGCACAGGCGCGAGTTGGTGTCGACGTTGTTGGTGCCGATCAGCCCCTTGGCGAGCTTGTTGAAGACGTAGTAGTCCTCGGTGAGCAACTGGCCCGAGATGTAGAAGCCCACGGCATCCGGCCCGTGCGCCGCGATGGTGCGGGCAAAGCGCTCGGTGGCCAGGTCCAGCGCGGCGTCCCAGCCCATGGCCTGGGGCGCGGTGCCGCGCTCCGTGCGCTGTAGGGGCTGCAGCAGGCGTGTCTGCAGTGTCACCGGACGGCTGGCCGTGTGGTGCAGGCTGGCGCCCTTGCTGCACAGGCGGCCGAAGTTGGCGGGGTGCTCCGGGTCGCCGCGCACACCGGTGATGGTGTCGCCCACCGATTCGATGACCACGCCACAGCCCACGCCGCAGTAGGGGCAGGTGGAACGGGTTTCGCGGATGGGCGCATCGTGCGGAAAAGAGGTCGTGAGGGGCATGGCGTGGTTTCCGTTGGCGGGTCTGCCGTGCTGCATGCAAGCCTTGTGCCTGGGTCAGCGCAGTGAATGGATGACGCCGAGCAGCGCCACCACGGCCAGGGCCAGCACCAGCGCGAGGCCGCGCCAGAACATCAGCGGGTTGCGCTCGGCCAGGGGCGTGCGCTGGCGGGCCAGGGTGGCGGCACCGGGCTGGCGCAGGTCGTGCACGAATTCGGACAGCGCCTCCTGGCGCTTGAGCGGGTTGGGGTGCACGGCGCGTTCCAGCACCGCGTCGATCCAGGCGGAAATGGACGGCTCGGCGTTCAGCGCGCTGGCGTAGCGCAACCGCACCAGCGCGGCGCGCGTGCGCAGGCCGGCCACCTGCGTGCCGTAGGGCAGGCGCCCGGTGAGCATCTGGTAGGTGATGACCCCCAGCGAGAACAGGTCCGAGCGCGGCGTGCCCGGCTCGCCCAGGAAGTATTCGGGCGCGGTGTACTGCACCGTGCCCAGGATGTCGGAGGCCGCGCCGGGCGGCGCGTTCTCGGCCAGGCCCGCCACATGCACCGCGCCGAAGTCGATGATCTTCACCGTGCCCTCGTCGTCGATCATGATGTTCTCGGGCCGCAGGTCCTGGTGCAGCATCTCCATGCGGTGGAAGGCCTGCAGGCCGCGCGCGATCTGGCCCACGATGTCGCGCACCACCGGCAGCGCGGGCCGGGGGTGGTCGATCATCCACTGCGCCAGCGTCTGGCCTTGCACATGCTCCAGCGCCACGTAGAGGTGTTCGCGCCGGCGCTGGCGGGCGGCGGGCCGCAGCACATGGGGGCTGCGCAGGCGCCGGGCGATCCACTCCTCCAGCAGGAAACGGTCGAGGTAGGCCGGGTCGCCGCGCAGGTCGATGGAGGGGATCTTGAGCACCGCCTTCTCGCCGCTGTCGGGGTCGATGGCGAGGTAGATGTGGCTGCGGTGGCTCGCGTGCAGCTCGCGCACGATGCGGTAGCCGTCGAGCATGTGGCCCGGGTCCAGCAGCGGCGGCAGGCGCAGTGCGGCGCGCTGCTGCTGCAGTTCGCCCGCGTCGTGTTGCGCGGTGCGGTCGATGCGCACGATCTGCACCGTGAGGTTGTCCGCGCTGCCGCACCGCAGTGCCTCGGCGACGATGCCGCGCGCCGCCTGGTCGAGGTCGTCTGCATGGGCCGCGATGGCCTGTACGATGAAGCCCGCGCCGACATGCTCGTGCACGCCGTCGGTGGTGAGCACGAAGGTGTCGCCGGCCTCGACGGGCAGGGCGCGGTAGTCGATCTCCAGCTGCGGCTGCATGCCCAGCGCGCGGGCCAGGTAGCTCTGGCCCTCGGGCAGGTGGAGCCGGTGGTCCTCGGTCAGCTGCTCCAGGGCCTTGCCCTGCACGCGGTGGATGCGCGCGTCGCCCACATGGAACAGGTGCGCCGTGGCCGACTTGACGATCAGCGCGCTGAGCGTGCACACATGGCCCCGGTCGCGCTCGAAGCGGTGCGGGCCGCGCTGGGTCTGCGCGTGCAGCCAGGAGTTGGTGGCCGCCAGCACGCACTGCACCGAGCGGCGCACGCTCCAGGCGTCGGAGGTGCAGTAGTAGTCCTGCAGCAGCGCATGCACCGCCGCCGCACTGGCGATGTGGCTCACCTCGCTGCTGCTGATGCCGTCGGCCAGCGCCGCCGCCACGCCCTTGGCGGCCAGCGCCGGCCCCTCGGGGACGCAGGCGCCATGGAAGTCCTGGTTGACGGCCTTGCGCCCGGGGTCGGTGTGCTGCCCGATGCTGACCCGCAGTGTGCCGTCCATGGGCCGCCCTGGGAGGAAAGGATCAGACCAGCGTGCGCTTGGGCGCGGTCTTGATGTGGGTGGCGTAGAGCGTGAGGCCGGTGAAGGCCAGGCCGCCCACGAGGTTGCCCAGCACCACGGGGATCTCGTTCCAGATGAAGTAATCGAGGATGGAGAAGTTGCCGCCCATCATCAGGCCCGAGGGGAACAGGAACATGTTCACCACCGAGTGCTCGAAGGTCATGGCGAAGAACAGCATGATGGGCATCCACATCGCGATCACCTTGCCGCTGACGGTGGTGGAGATCATGGCGCCAACCACGCCCGTGGACACCATCCAGTTGCACAGCATGCCGCGGATGAAGATGGTGAGCCAGCCCATCAGGCCGTACTTGGCGTAGCCCAGCGTGCGCGCCTCGCCGATGTGGCCGATCTTCTGCCCCACCTCGTTGGGCGGCACCGAGAAGCCGTAGGTGAAGATGAAGGCCATCATGAAGGCCACGGTGAGCGCGCCCAGGAAGTTGCCGATGAACACCAGGCCCCAGTTCTTCAGGATGCCCTGGAGGGTGACGCCCGGGCGCTTGTCCAGCCAGGCCAGCGGCGTGAGCACGAACACGCCGGTCAGCAGGTCGAAGCCCAGCAGGTAGAGCATGCAGAAGCCCACGGGGAACAGGATGGCGCCCACCAGCGGCGAGCCGGTCATGACCGAGGCGGTCACGGCGAACACCGCTGCCAGCGACAGGATGGCGCCGGCCATGTAGGCGCGGATCAGCGTATCGCGCGTGGACATGTAGATCTTGGATTCGCCGGCGTCCACCATCTTGGTGACGAACTCGGAAGGAACGAGGTAGGCCATGGTTGTCTTTCTTCTGTGGTCGGTATCGGGGCGTGGGGGTCAGGCCGTGGCGGCGGCGTGCTGGCAGGGCCCGGCGAGGGGGCGCGTCTCGGTGGTGGCGTGGTGTGCCAGCTCCTGGGCGTCGAGGAAGACCTGGCCGTCCTCCACCTTCACCGCAAAGCGCGGCGTGCAGCCTTCATCGGGCGCCTGGGCCTGGCCGTCGGCCAGGCCGATGGTCCAGTTGTGCAGCGGGCAGGCCACGTTGTTGCCGAACACGATGCCCTGCGACAGCGGCCCGCCCTTGTGCGGGCAGCGGTCGAGCAGGGCGAAGACTTCATTCGCCTCGGTGCGGAACACGGCCACCTCCAGGCCCTGGGCGCGCTGCACGCGGCGCGCGCCCAGCACGGGGATGTCGTCCACGCGGCAGATTGGTTTCCATGCGGTCATTGCTATTCCTTTCGTAGCTGGTAGCGCTTATCTGGTAAGCGCTACAGGCATTTTTTGTTTGAGAATCAGGCGACGGTGATCGGGATGAATTGGCGCTGGTCCACGCGCGCCTTGTCGAACTCGAACCAGGGGTCGGGCTCGCCTTCGAGCGCCCACTGCAGGCGTGCCCACAGCGCCTTGCGGCCTTCGTGGTCTTCGAGGATCTTCTGCTTCACATGGTCCAGGCCCACGCGCGCCACGTAGTGCACGGTGCGCTCCAGGTACCAGCCTTCCTCGCGGTAGAGCTCCATGAAGGCGCCCGTGTACTCCAGCACCTCCTCGGCGGTCTTGAGTTTGGTGAAGAACTGCGCCACCTCGGTCTTGATGCCGCCGTTGCCGGCGATGTACATCTCCCAGCCGCTGTCCACGCCGATGATCCCCACGTCCTTGATGCCGCTTTCGGCGCAGTTGCGCGGGCAGCCGCTGACGGCGAACTTCACCTTGTGCGGCGCGTTCATGCGCCACATGGCGCGCTCCAGGTCCTTGCCCATCTTGGTGCTGTCCTGCGTGCCCATGCGGCACCACTCGCTGCCCACGCAGGTCTTCACCGTGCGCAGCGCCTTGGCATAGGCGTGGCCGCTGGGCATGCCGATGTCGCGCCACACGGCCTGCAGGTCTTCCTTCTTCACGCCTAGCAGGTCGATGCGCTGGCCGCCCGTCACCTTGACGGTGGGGATGTGGTACTTGTCCACCACGTCGGCGATGCGGCGCAGCTCGTCGGCCGTGGTCTCGCCGCCCCACATGCGCGGCACCACGGAATACGTTCCGTCCTTCTGGATGTTGGCGTGGCTGCGCTCGTTGATGGCGCGGCTTTGCGGGTCGTCCTGCGCCTCCTTGGGCCAGGTGCTGAGCAGGTAGTAGTTGACGGCCGGGCGGCAGCTCGGGCAGCCGTTGGGCGTCTTCCATTCCATGAAGCGGAACACCGCGCCGGTGCTCAGCAGCTTGTTGGCGCGGATCGCGTCGCGCACCGCCTGGTGGCCGTGGTCGGTGCAGGCGCACATGGGCTTGGTTTTCGGCGTGGCAGAGTAGTCGCCGCCGGCCGTGGCCATGAGGATCTGCTCCACCAGGCCGGTGCACGAGCCGCAGCTCGCGCTGGCCTTGGTGTGCTTGCGCACCTCGTCGAGCGTGAACAGGCCCTTCTCCTTGATGGCCTTGCAGATCTGGCCCTTGGTCACGCCGTTGCAGCCGCACACCTCGTCGGAGTCCTGCATGGCGGCGGCCTTGTTCTGCCCCTGGTGGCCGCCGTCGCCCATGTTCGATTCGCCGAACATCAGCTTGTCGCGGATGTCGGCCACGGGGCGGCCATCGCGCAGCAGCTTGAAGTACCAGCTGCCGTCCACCGTGTCGCCGTACAGGCAGGCGCCCACGAGCTTGTCGTCCTTGAGCACGAGCTTCTTGTAGACGCCGCCGCTCGGGTCGCTCATGACGATTTCCTCGGTGCCCTCGCCGCCCTGGAAGTCGCCCGCGCTGAACAGGTCAATGCCCGTCACCTTGAGCTTGGTGGAGGTCAGCGAGCCCTGGTAGCGGCCGATGCCGAACTCCGCCAGGTGGTTCGCCAGCACCTTGCCCTGCTCGAACAGCGGCGCCACCAGGCCGTAGGCGATGCCCCGGTGCGCGGCGCACTCGCCCACGGCGTAGATGCGCGCGTCGGTCGTGGTCTGCAGCGTGTCGCTCACCACAATGCCACGGTTCACGTGCAGGCGCATCTTTTCGGCCAAGGCCGTGTTGGGGCGGATGCCCACGGCCATCACCACCAGGTCGGCGGGCACCTCGGTGCCGTCCTTGAACTGCACGGCGCGCACGCGGCCGCTCTCGTTGCCCAGCAGCGCAGCGGTTTGGCCCTGCATCAGGAACTCCATGCCGCGCTCCTGCAGCGACTGCTGCAGCATCTTGCCGGCCACGCTGTCGAGCTGGCGCTCCATCAGCCACTCGGCTGCGTGCACCACGGTGACCTGCATGCCGCGCTTCATCAGGCCGTTGGCGGCCTCCAGGCCGAGCAGGCCGCCGCCGATGACCACGGCGTGCTGGTATGTCGCGGCGGCGTCGATCATGGCCTGGGTGTCGGCGATGTCGCGGTAGGCCAGCACGCCGTCCAGCTCCTTGCCCGGCAGCGGCAGGATGAACGGGTTGGAGCCCGTGGCCAGGATCAGGCGGTCGTAGCCCGCGCTGATCTGCTCGCCCGCCGCGTTGGTGCCGTGCACCACGCGGTGCACGCGGTCCACCTCGGTGACGGTGCAGCCCGTGTGCAGCGTGATGCCGTTGTCCTGGTACCAAGACCAGTCGTTGAGGATGATCTCGTCCACCGTCTGCTCGCCCGCGAGCACCGGCGAGAGCAGGATGCGGTTGTAGTTCGGGTGCGGCTCGGCACCGAAGACGGTGACGTCGTACAGATCGGGCGCGATCTTGAGCAATTCTTCGAGCGTGCGCACCCCGGCCATGCCGTTGCCCACCATCACCAGCCTGGATTTTTTCATCGTGCCCCCCAAGGCAGTTCGCCAAAAACAAAAAAGCGTCCACACGCTGCGCGGGCCTGGGGCCGGTGCTGCGTGGGGACGCCATCGTCCTGTGGGGCTGGTGCGCCGTTGCACTGGCCCCGCATGCGGCCTGCAGTGGCCGCGCAGGGAGTAATGCAATCAGCGTGCCAGGGTGAGAAATGGTGCCGTGGCGGTGCGGCCTGCGCCGTGCAGGGGCGCCGCTGCACCACGGCGGGGGGTGTGCACCATGCTGGGTGCGCGGTGCCAGCGGTTGGTGCGTTGCCGCCTGCGCCAGGGCGGCGCCGCACGTAAAAAAGCCCGCACCGTTCGCACGGTGCGGGCTGGGTGGGAGGACGCCGCGAGGCGTCGCCCTGCAGGGTTTAGCTGCGTTCGCCGGAGGCGATCTTGTGGGCGCGGGCCGCGGTCACGGCTTCGAGGCGGACGGCCGGGCGCTCCAGGGTGCTCTGGGCCAGTGCGGCGCGGTCAGCGATCGGGCCCTTGGCGAAGTCGGGCAGGGCCTTCTGGCCTTCGGCGCGCACTTCGGCGCGGGTACGGGTGGACTGGGCGCGGGCTTCGAAGTCGGTGCCGTACAGGTCGCCGTTGAGTTCAGCGGCTTGTGCGCCGATCGAGGCGAAAGCGGCAACAGCGGCGATGGAGAGGATGCGTGCGGTGTTCATGATGGTGTCCTTTCAAAACGTACTCTGTGGATCCGCTGGCCGTAGGAGCCATCGTGTCCTGCGGGGCGGTTTCGGTGAGTCGCCTTAGCGGTTTCGTCTCATCGATGGGTTGAACTGTACGCACCTTGAAGTCATTTAAAAACTATCCAGTCGCGAACTAACTGTTCCAGTATTAGGAATAATAAGGCCATGATTTTTGGGGTAGGCAGGCCGATGGCCGCATGCGGCGTGTGCATAGGACAACGCCCGGTTGCGTTGCGGGCGCGGATGGGCTGAAATGGCTTACCGCATGTGCGTTTTTGAAGGGAGGTGTTCCATGACCGCAGTCGCCGAAATCCTTAAATCCAAGGCCGATGTCGCCGTGTATGCCATCGCGCCCACGGCCACGGTGTTTGAGGCTTTGCGCCTCATGGCCGACAAGAGCATTGGTGCCCTGCTCGTGAAGGATGGCGAGGCCATCGTGGGCATCGTCACCGAGCGCGATTACGCCCGCAAGATCGCCCTGATGGGCCGCACCTCCACGGAGACGCTGGTGCGCGACGTGATGACATCCTCGGTGCTGTGCGTGCACCCCCACCAGACCAGCGAGGAGTGCATGCAGCTCATGACTGGCAAGCGCCTGCGCCACCTGCCCGTGGTGGACAACGGCAGGCTGCTGGGCATGATCTCCATCGGCGACCTGGTGAAGGACATCATCTCCGAGCAGAAATTCATCATTGAGCAGCTGGAACACTACATCACGGGCGGTGGCCGCTGAACGACAAAATCCCTGGCCGCATGGCCAGGGATTTTGGAGTGTGGGGCAAGGTCAGGCGGCTTTTTCCACGTGGCCCTGGCGGGTGTACAGAAAGTCGATCACCGCCTTGCGGTAGTTCACATAGCGCGCATCCTCGGCCAGTTCCACGCGCGAGCGCGGGCGGGGCAGTTCCACGCGCAGTACCTCGCCGATGGTGGCGGCCGGGCCGTTGGTCATCATCACGATCTTGTCGGACAGCAGCACGGCCTCGTCCACGTCGTGCGTCACCATCACCACCGTGCTCTGCGTGCGCGCCACGATTTCCAGCAGCTCGTCCTGCAGCTTGGCGCGGGTGAGCGCGTCGAGCGCGCCGAAGGGCTCGTCCATCAGCAGCACCTGGGGTTCCATGGAGAGCGCCCGGGCGATGCCCACGCGCTGCTTCATGCCGCCCGAGATCTCGCCGGGGCGTTTTTGCCCTGCAGGCGTCAGGCCCACCAGGGCCAGGGCGGCGTCGGTGCGGTCCTTGAGCTGGGCCTTGCTCTCGCGGGCGCCAAACACGCGTTCCACGGCCAGGTAGACGTTGTCGAAGCAGGTGAGCCAGGGCAGCAGCGAGTGGTTCTGGAACACCACCGCACGCTCCGGGCCCGGGCCCTTGATCTCCTTGTTGGCGCACAGCAGCGCACCGTTGGTGGGCGTGGTCAGCCCGGCGATCAGGTTCAGCAGGGTGGACTTGCCGCAGCCCGAGTGCCCGATGAGCGCCACGAATTCGCCCTTGGCAATCGTCAGATGGATGCCCTGCAGCGCCGGGAACAGGCCCTTGGCGGTGCGGAACGTTTGCTCGACGCCCTGGATCTCGATGAACTTGGTGGTCAGCGATGCGTTCATGATTTCACCTCTTCAAATGTGAATGCGGTGGCCAGCTTGATGAGCGCGTACTCCAGCACCAGCCCCACGATGCCGATCACGAAGATGGCAATGATGATGTTCTTGACGTTCAGGTTGTTCCACTCGTCCCACACCCAGAAGCCGATGCCCACGCCGCCCGTCAGCATCTCGGCCGCCACGATCACCAGCCACGCCGTGCCCACGGCCAGGCGCACGCCGGTCAGCATGTAGGGCAGCACAGCGGGGAACAGGATCTTGGTGGCGATCTTCCATTCGCTCAGGTTCAGCACGCGCGCCACGTTCATGTAGTCCTGCGGTACGCGCTGCACGCCCGTGGCGGTGTTGATGATCATGGGCCAGATGGAGCAGATGAAGATGGTCCAGATCGCCGCCGGGTTCGCGCCCTTGAACACCAGCAGCCCGATGGGCAGCCAGGCCAGCGGCGAGACCGGGCGCAGCAGGCTGATGAGCGGGTTGAACATGCGCGAGAGGAAGGTGAAGCGCCCGATGGCGAAGCCCGCCGGAATGCCCACCAGCGCCGCCAGCCCGAAGCCCACGGCCACGCGCTGCAGCGAGGCCAGCACGTTCCAGCCCACGCCCTGGTCGTTCGGGCCGTTGCGGTAGAACGGGTCGCTGAACACCTCCAGCGCCTGCACCCAGGTCTCGTAAGGCGTGGGAATGCTGCGCCCCGTGCTGGCCGACACCAGCGCCCACAGCCCGACCAACAGCCCCAGGCCCAGCACGGGCGGCAGCACGTTCTGCCAGAAGGCGCGCGAGAGCGCGGACCCATCGCGCGCCACGGAGGCGGGGGTGCTGGCTGGTTTTGATGCCTTTTCGGCACCTTCGACCGTGGATACTGCGCCAGTAGCTATGTTTTTAATAGCATTCGGCGGCGTGGCTGGCGTGGGTTCCAGCGGTGAATGAAAGACGGCGCTGACCATGGTGATCTCCGGTGAGTCGAAAGAGGTAGGTGGCGAAGGCCTCTTAGGCCTTGATCTTGAAACCGTCGGCGTACTTGGCCGGGTCCTTGCCGTCCCAGACCACGCCGTCGATCAATTTGGTGCTGCGCATCACGTCCTTGGGCACGTTGATCTTCATGGCGCTGGCGACCGACTTGTACAGGTCCACCTGGTTCACCTGCTTGGCCACGGCCAGGTAGTCGGGGTGGCTCTTGAGCAGGCCCCAGCGCTTGTGCTGGGTGAGGAACCACATGCCGTCGGAGAGGTAGGGGAAGTTCACCGCGCCGTCGTTGAAGAACTTCATGTGGTTCGGGTCGTCCCAGGTCTTGCCCATGCCGTTCTGGTAGCGGCCCAGGATGCGCTGGTTGATGGCATCCACGCTGGTGTTCACATAGGCCTTGCCTGCCACCGTCTCGGCCATCTTCATCTTGTTCGACAGGCTGGCGTCGATCCACTGGCTGGCTTCGAGCACCGCCATCATCACGGCGCGCGTGGTGTTGGGGTACTTCTTCACGAACTCGGCCGTGGTGCCCAGCACCTTCTCGGGGTGGTCCTTCCAGATGTCCTGCGTGGTGTTGGCCGTCACGCCGATGCCGTCCATGATGGCGCGGTGGTTCCAGGGCTCGCCCACGCAGAAGCCGTCCATGTTGCCCACGCGCATGTTGGCCACCATCTGCGGCGGCGGCACGGTGATCAGCTTGGCGCCCGACAGCGGGTTGATGCCCGCCGCCGCCAGCCAGTAGTGCATCCACATCGCATGCGTGCCCGTGGGGAAGGTGCCCGCGAAGGTGTATTCGCGCTTCTCCTTGGCCATCAGCGCCGCGAGCGAGGGGCCGTCCACCGCACCCTTGTCGGCCAGGGCCTTGGACAGCGTGATTGCCTGGCCGTTGTGGTTCAGGTTCATCAGCACCGCCATGTCCTTCTTTGGCCCGGCCGTGCCCAGGTGCACGCCGTACACCAAGCCATACAGCACATGGGCGAAGTCCAGCTCGCCGTTCACCAGCTTGTCGCGCACGCCGGCCCAGCTCGCCTCCTTGTTGGGGATGATGGTCACGCCGTACTTCTTGTCGAAGCCCAGCACCGAGGCCATCACCACGCTGGCGCAGTCGGTCAGCGGAATGAAGCCGATCTTCACCTCCTTCTTCTCCGGGGCGTCCGAGCCCTGGGCATGGACAAGCGCGCGCAGCGCCGGGCTCACGCCCACAGCGCCCACGGCAGCGGCCTGCAGCACGGTGCGGCGATTGAGGCTGGTTTTCAGAAGATCGGTCATAGGGCTCCCCTTGCATCGTGAAAGTAAAAAAGGCGTCCTCACGCTGCGTACGCGTGCCAGGGGCAGCGCATGCGCAGGGTGGGGACGCCTTTGTCCGGTTTCTGGTTGCAGCCACCCGCCGTTGGGTGGCGCCGCCGTGGTGACCCTGTGGGGGTCTGCAAGGATTAACGCAAGGCTTGTGCCAGCTTTTTGGAGCTGTGCTTGCTATGGAATTGGGAGCTGTTCGCGCTTTGTTTCAGGGCGCTGGAGGTCGAATTTGTCTAAGCCGATGCGTGAAAGGGTGCACCGGGGTTGTGCGGTGCACCATGGGGGCGCGGGAGTGGGGTAGTGCTTTGATCGGCTGGGTCCTGGGCGAGGGACTGTTTTGTAGCGATTGCGGCCGGTGATGCCGGCCATCTGAGCTCACGGTCTGGGCCACACAGCGGTCATTCATGCGCAGTGACATCTCGGACCCAATGGCCGGGTTCAAAGTTCTGCTGGACTTGCCGGCCAGCCGGTACGTGTGTGACGCCTGAACGTCGCCGACCTCGGCGTGAACTTACATGCGGCTTAATGAACCCACAGCACCTCAAACTGCTGTCGGATTGAATCGACCCGTATCGACACCTCATCACCCTCGCATTTTCCCAGCATGGCCCTGCCCAAAGGGGCTTCGCTGCTGATGACCTGAACGCCGCTGACCAACTTCATGCTGCCACCATCCGGGCCGAGAAAGAGCTGTTGTTGCTTGTCGGCGGAATCGACCAGGCAGACCAGCGCGCCGAGCTGTATACCTTTGCTGGCGTCATAGGGGCGCGGGCGGAATTGCCGCCAATTGGCCATCGCCTGGCGGATGGCTTCGGCGCGCCGAGCTTGGCCGGTGGCCAGATAGGCAGCTTCGAGTCCCAATGTGTCGTACTTGTTTTCGGCGATGTTTTCTTCGTGGGTCGCCGTTTCATGGGCCGCCCGCACTGCCTGTTCGGCTTGTAGCAGGTCTTCGGCGAGCCGTTCCAGCACCTGCTGCTGCAGCAAGAATTTATCCATGATGAAAGGTAGGCAATTCGGAGCAAGCGGGGGGGGAAGGTCTTGATTGTGGAGGGCTCCACCAGCCTTCGACGCTTCTGTTGGCTGCAGGTTAACTTCAACTGTGGGCACGCTGCTGCAGCACAATCAGCTGGGCCATTGGCAGAATTCGACCAGAAGCCGACCCCTTCCTGATGCCTCGCCAATGTTTGCTCAAGCGTCACTTTGGAACTCGCGAGCGGGTCGGCTAAAACCGTACGAGCAAGCGCTCTTCTGAACGTTGCCCTGGTGGCCCTGCGCTCCCATATAGCGCCGGAATCTATGGCGCCGTAGGCAGCGCATTCATGGAGCGCAGAATGCTGCGTGTGATGCTCTGGCGCTTCGCAAGGTCGCCGAGCCTGTTCGGCGTGTCCATGTTCAATGCGAAGAAGATGGGGCCGCTGGGCCACTCTACCCAACCCACCCACCAGCCAATCATTCCGGTC
>Ga0208516_100245_pt1 | contig 26984 bp, 25 predicted proteins | sample LakWasM117_HOW13_2_FD_183931 | JGI IMG/M metagenome (GOLD analysis project Ga0208516, IMG submission 183931) | Freshwater sediment methanotrophic microbial communities from Lake Washington under simulated oxygen tension - Sediment Metagenome... | ecosystem: Environmental > Aquatic > Freshwater >...
CGCTGTTCCTCAACATCTACGAGTACCTCTCCAAGGGTGTGGACCTCGATTCCGTGGAACTGCTGACCAAGGCCTACCGCCTGTACAACGAGCAGGTGCAGACGGCCGAGATCGAGCCCCTGCTGTCGTTCACGCGCGCCTGGCGCCTGGTGAAGTTTGTCGATGCGGGCATGCTGACGCGCACCAAGTGCAGCCAGTGCAGCGGCCAGTTCGTCACCGAGCTGTACGAGAACCGCCACTACACCTGCGGCCTGTGCAACCCACCGGCGCGCGCGGGCAAGAGCAAGGCGGCTGGTTCGCTGATGCTGCACTGAGCAGCGGTTTCAAGCGAAATTGGGCTCTGGCGCTTGTGCAGAAAGCGCCATTAGCTATTGAATAAATAGCAGATCAGCGCGCCACCAGCAGGCCGCGCACGTCCTCGTCCAAGGCCACGGCGTAGTTGTGCGCCGCCACCACGGTATTGCCCTCGGGCAGCACCAGCTTGAGGCTCACATACACCTGCCGGGCCGACACCGCATAGGTGCCCACCAGCACGGCCTGGGCCTGGTGCGCCTGGCCCACCTCGCGCAGCTCGCGCGACAGCAGCAGCTCACCCAGCTCGCTCTGCATGGCCACGCTGTCGCGCAGCTTGAGCTCCACCACGCGCACGCCGCGCTGCGCCATACGCCCGGCGATCTGCTCGGCCACGATGCGCCCGAAGCGCGAGGATTCGTTGAGCCGATCCACGCTCACCAGCGTCCCCACCAGCACGGGCTGGCGCGGGTCCAGCATGGCTTCCTGCAGCAACTGGTCGGTCGCGCCATGGCTGGACTGGACGAGGTTGCCGCGCACCATGCTGCCCAGCGTGGGCCCATAGTTTTCGCCGTAGTAGTAGCCGGCGCAGCCCGTCAGGGCCGTGGCGCCCGCGGCCAGCAGCAGCGCCAGGGCGGTGCGACGCATCATGGCGCCACCACCTTCCAGGTCTTGACCGGAATGGGCGGCGGTGGCGGCAGCGGCGCCTGGTAGAGCACGGCGTCTTCGCGCTCGATGTAGTACATGTCGGCAGAGCCTGCAAGGTAGCGCTCGCGCGTCTTGAGCGCCGTGGTGATGAGCACTTCGGTGTGCGTGGGCCCACCGGCCGCAGCGCCCTGGGTGTGCATCTGCATCAAGTCCAGAGCCAGGCCCGCGCCCACCCCCAGGGCCGTGGCCACCCCGGGCAGCAGGTTGCGGTCGGAGTAATGCACCTTCCAGTCACGCCACACGCCCACGCCCGTGCCCAGCATGGTCAAGGGCAAGGGGATCGGCGGATTGCTCGGCAGCATGGCCTCGTGCTGCACCACCTGCGTCTGCACCTCCAGTTCCACGGCGGTCGGCCCGGTGGACAGGGCAACGCCCCGGTCCAGCAGTTGCACGCGCAGCAGCTTGAGGAAGCCCTGATTGAAGCTGGAGCCATCCGCCACGGTGACATGGATGGGGTGCTCGCCCTCCGGCCAGGCGGCGATCTTCTCGGCCACGCGCGCCGCCACGTCACCCGCCAGGACATCCCAGTGGTGCACGGCACGCGCCTTTTTCTGCCCGGTGGCGGGGTAGTTGTCGGCGCGTGGCTTGTCCAGGGTGCCGCAGCCCGCCAGCAGCGCCGCCGCCACGATGGCAGCAAGGGGGAAGGTCGTCGTTCGCATGTACACCATGGTACGTGCGGCCACCGGGTCCGATCCGCGCAACAAAATGGTTTTTCCCGGCCAGAAAGCGGCTTGCCACCGGCGCCGTGGATCGACAATCGTCCACAATCCCATCACCGTTGACCCTGGAGACCACATGCGCAGCAGTGCCCGCCCCTACACCCACATCGCCTCGTCCCTGATGGTGCTGAGCGCACTGCTCGCAGGCTGCGGAGGCGCCACGGACAAGGACCCGACCCCCACGCCCACACCGCCGGTCACCGTTCCGCCCGGCCCCATCAGCCTCACATTCACCAGCCCCGTGGCGGCCAACAATGTGCACGACGTCAATGCATCGGTTCCGCTGCAGGTCTCGGTCACCGTCAACGCCAATCCGGCGGCCAACGGCACGACCGTGACGCTCTCCACGACGTCCTCGGCCAGCCTGGCCCCCGTGGCGCCGACGACGACTGGCGGAGCCGCCACCTCGACGCTTACGAGCACCGTCGCCGGCCCGGTGGTGGTGAATGCCACGGTCACCAGCACCAGCAACACCGCCAACGAGAGCCTCAAGCTCTACATCCGCCCAGCGCACCAGCCCCTGGAACTGCTGGTGCCGGCCTACTTCGCCACCGGCACCGACTCGCCCTGGGCCAGCCTCACGGCCGGCGGCACCAGCTACCCGAACGTGAAGATCACGGCCATCGCCAACCCGAACAGCGGCGTGCTCACTGCGGCGACCACGGCCAACGCCGACCTGGTGACGGCCATCACCAACTTCAAGAGCGCCAACCGCAAGGTGATCGGCTATGTGTCCACCCTGTACGGCAACGGCGCGCGCTCGGAGGCCGACGTCAAGGCCACCATCGACAAGTACATTGAGCTGTACCCCGGCCTCGAAGGCTTCTTCATCGATGAAATGGCCTCGGGCAGCAACCGCCTGGCCCACTACGAAGCCATCTACAGCTACATCAAGAGCAAGGGTGCCTCCCTGGTGGTGATCGGCAGCCCAGGCATCTTCCCCGACCCGGCCTATGCGGGCGCGGCAGACGTCCTCGTCACGTTCGAGGGCACTGCGGCGGGCTACCAGGCCCTGGACCCGCAGCAGCCGTCCAACACCTGGGTCTACAGCAAGGCCAACACCGCCCAGGCGATGCTGGCCCACAGCGCCGACACCTGCACGGCCATGCAGGACACCGTCAAGTACGCCAACCTGGCACGCCAAAACACCGGCCTGGTGTTCGCCACCGACCAGACCACCAACCGCAGCGCCAGCAAGCTGCCCAGCTACTGGACCAAGCTGCTGGGCACGGTGGACGCCCTCAACGCCGGCCGCACTCTGCCGGCGTGCTGAGGGGCGCGGGAAGGCGCTCGCGCCCTCCCGTTCCTCTTCAGGGCATGACCTCCACGTACTCGTACACCTCGCAGTCCGTGATCTGGCGGCGCACCGGCAGGCTGAGCTTGCTGAACCAGGCCTGCGGATCATGGCGGTCGATCTCGCGGCCCATGAAGCGCAGCAGGTCGCAGATGGGTTCGACCACGTTGCCACGGTAGCGCAGGTCGTTCTTCACGTAGCCCAAGTACATATTCTTCATGCAGTTGCCACGGCACCACGAGTAGGCCTCGCAGCTGCCGCAGGGCATGCTGGGCTCCTGCTGCAGCGGGCTGGGCTTGAGCCAGTTGTCCTGCACGCTGCCCATGAGCATGGCGGGCACGTACATCATGTCGGGGCAGGGGTAGATCTGGCCGTTGGGCATGACGTTGATGAGGTGCGAGGACACGCGGCACTGCGTGCGCCCGGCGTACAGCTCCTGCGCGCGGCCCGGCAGCACCTTGTTGCGCACCATGCCCATGAGCGGGATCAGCGGGTAGAGCTTGTCGGTGCTGGCGAAGAAGCGGTCGATGAGCTGCACCAGCACGGCCTTGCGGCGCTCCACCGAATCGCCCTCGTACATCTCGTCGGCGACGAACTGCCAGTAGAGGTAGTCGAACGGCGAATCGTCCTCCACCAGGCCGTCAAGCTCGTCGAAGGTGGTGGCCGGGTTGCCCCAGGTGACGCGTGCCGTGACGCTGCCGCCGATCTGGTCGCGCGTCTGGCGCAGGTTCTTGAGCACCTGGCGGTAGATGCCCCGGCCGCGGTAGCCGTCCGTCGTGGCTTCGCCGCCGTCAATGGAGATGAGCACGTTCGAGAGCTTGGCCAGCACCCAGTCGGGCAGATCGTCGAGCAACGTGCCATTGGTCTGCAGCTGGTAGCGCCAGTGCGGGAAACGCTGCATCACCTCGATCATCATGGGCCGGTTGAGCGTGGGCTCGCCGCCGTAGAAAGTGACGTAGACCTCCTTGCCGGCCAGGTGCCGCTCGGCGAAGGCGACGAGTTGCTCCATGCTGTATTCGACGTGGACCTGCGAGCCGAGCACATCGCCCACGCCCAGCGAGCAGTAGCTGCACTTGAGGTTGCACTTGAGCGTGGTGAGCAACTGCAGCTCGACACGGTTGCCCACGATGGGGTCGGCGGTGCTGGCATCGGCCACGGGGGCGGCGGGGTTGCGGGGATAGAACTGGAGTGGAATGTCCATGGTGGGGCCTGGAAGAATGGTTTTTGGAATGCGCCTGCCCGGCCCGCGAACAGGCCGGACCCGCAGGCCGCCACGGCGCGGCGTGCCATGAGGGCACGCGCGCCAGGGTGGACGCGGAAAAAGGCAGGAAACGGGGCGCAGCGCCCCAGGGAGAGATCAGCGGACGCAGGCCGCCGGCGGGGCGTGCTTGTCCAGCGAATTGGCGCCGAAACGGCGCTGCTGCTGGCCCGCGTGCAGTGACGCCACGCGCGCGCGTTGCGCGGCGCTGGAGTCCGGGGGAAAGGCCATCCACTGCATGGCGCGGATTCTCGCACCGGCACCAGCCCCTGGCCTGATGCCACGACCGCCCGGCATCAGGGTTTACCTAAAGATTGATCTACCTCTAATACCCCTACCTGGATGTCAATACATTTGTAAGTTCCTGTAATGTTGATTTGAGGCCGCGAATGAAGAATTTTCTGAACCAGCTCTCGATGCGCGTGAAGTTGGGCCTACTGACCCTGGTCAGCGTCGTAGGTCTGTTAGTGACCGCTCTGCTGTTGGTGTATAGCCAATACGATCAAAGCCTGAAGGATCGGCAGAGAGAAGTCCAGCACGCGGTGGAGACGGCCAGTGGCGCACTGGCCTGGGCGCACCAGCAGGAAGCGGACGGCAAGATGACCCGCGAACAGGCGCAGGAGATGGCCAAGGCCGCCGTCGCCAAGATGCGCTACCACCAGACCGAGTATTTCTGGATCAACGACCTCGACGGCAACATGCTCATGCACCCGATCAAGCCCGAACTCGTGGGCAAGGGTTCCGACACGGTGCGCGATCCCAATGGGTTCCTGGTCACACAGGAAGCCGCCAAGACCGTGCGCAACAGCGGCAAGGGCTTCCTGAACTACATCTGGCCCAAGCCGGGCAAGGACAAGGCCGTGGGCAAAATTTCCTTCGTGCAAGGCTTCGAACCCTGGGGCTGGGTGGTGGCCTCTGGGCTCTACATCGACGACCTGCGCGATGACTTCCTGGCCAATGCGGCCAAGGCAGTAGGTGCTGTGGGAGTCGTTCTACTCATCGCCGGCTGGATTGCCTATGCCATTTCATCCTCCATCGTCCGAGGCGTACAGCGTGCGGTGAAGGTGGTCAACGCCATGGCCCATGGTGACCTGACCGTGCCGATACGGGTTAAGGGCAAGGACGAAATCGCCGTACTGTTACAAGCCGTTTCGGCGATGCAGGCCCAGTTCGCTTCCGTGGTGACATCGGTACGCCAGGGCTCGGAGAGCGTGGCCACCGCCAGCGCCCAGATCGCCTCGGGCAACCAGGACCTGAGCAGCCGCACCGAATCCCAGGCCAGTGCGCTGGAGCAGACGGCTTCTTCCATGGAGCAACTCAGCGCCACCGTGAAGCAGAACGCCGAAAGCGCGCGCGAGGCCAACCAGCTCGCGGTGAACGCCTCGACCGTGGCCACGCAGGGCGGCGCCGTGGTGTCGCAGGTGGTGCACACCATGAAGGAGATCAACGAATCCTCGCGCAGGATCTCCGACATCATCCAGGTGATCGACGGCATCGCCTTCCAGACCAACATCCTGGCGCTGAACGCTGCCGTGGAGGCCGCGCGCGCGGGTGAGCAGGGGCGCGGCTTCGCCGTGGTGGCCTCCGAGGTGCGCTCGCTGGCGGGCCGCTCTGCCGCTGCCGCACGCGAGATCAAGGACCTGATCAGCACCAGCGTGGAGCGCGTGGAGCATGGCTCAGCCCTGGTGGACCAGGCGGGCACGACGATGACCGGCGTGGTGGAAGCCATCACGCGCGTGACCAACATCATGGGCGAGATCAGCTCCGCCAGCCACGAGCAGGCCCAGGGCGTGGCCGAGGTCGGCGCCGCTGTCTCGCAGATGGACCAGGTCACGCAGCAGAACGCCGCCCTGGTCGAGGAAATGGCCGCCGCCGCGAGCAGCCTCAACACCCAGGCGGAAGACCTGGTGGCCCATGTGGCCGTGTTCAAGCTCGGCGCCGTAGCCACGAGCCTGCTACGCCCGCAGGCGGGCCACACACCCGCCCAGGTCTCCCGGGGTCCGGCGATGCTGGCCATCGGCGCCTCCTGAGCACCAGGCCACCGGGCGGCATTCGGCCCGGCGATTTATGCAAAAAGAGCTGCTACCGCCCGTGCGAAGGGCGCTTGCAGCTCTTTTTTTAATAGCATCCCGAACCGCAGGCCCGGGGCAAGCACAGGCTCAGCCGGTGTTGCGCAGCCCGGCCGCGATGCCGTTGATCGAGATGTGGATACCCGTCTGCACGCGTTCATCGTCCTGGCCCGCGCGCCAGCGGCGCACCAGCTCCACCTGCAGGTGGTGCAGCGGGTCGATGTACGGGAAGCGGTGGCGGATGGAACGCGCCAGCGCCGTGTTATGCGCCAGGCGCTGCCGGTCGCCGGTGATGCGCGTGAGCGCGTCGGCCGTGCGGTGCCATTCCTGCTCGATGGCGGTGAACACTTTCTTGCGCAGGCGCGCATCGGCCACCAGCTCGCTGTAGCGCGAGGCCAGCGCCAGGTCGCTCTTGGCCAGCACCATGTCCATGTTGGACAGCAGGGTGTTGAAGAACGGCCATTGGCGGTACATCTTGCGCAGCAGCGCCAGCTGGGCCTTGGGGTCCTTGCCCGGCGCTTCCAGGAAGGCCTCGACGGCCGCGCCAAAGCCGTACCAGCCCGGCAGCGTAAGGCGGCACTGACCCCAGCTGAAGCCCCAGGGGATGGCGCGCAGGTCCTCGATCTTCTGGCTGGGCTTGCGCGAGGCCGGGCGCGAGCCGATGTTCAACTCGGCGATCTCGCGGATCGGCGTGGAGTTGAAGAAGTAGTCGGTGAAACCCGGGGTGTCGTACACCAGCGCGCGGTAGGCCTGCATGCTGGCCTGCGAGAGCTGTCCGGCCGCATCCAGGAAGGCCGTGGTCGCCGGCTTGGTGGGCTGCAAGAGCGTGGCCTCCAGCGTGGCGGCCACCAGGGTTTCGAGGTTGCGCCGGCCGATCTCGGGGTTGGCGTACTTGGAGGCGATCACCTCGCCCTGCTCGGTCAGGCGGATCTGGCCGCGCACGGTGCCCGGGGGCTGCGCCAGGATGGCCTGGTAGCTCGGGCCGCCGCCGCGCCCCACGGTGCCGCCGCGCCCGTGGAACATGCGCAGGCGAATGCCGGGCAGTTCGTCGAACAGCGCCACCAACGCGATCTCCGCGCGGTACAGCTCCCAGTTGCTGGTGAAGATGCCGCCGTCCTTGTTGCTGTCGGAATAGCCCAGCATGATGTCCTGGTCGCCCCCCGAGCGCTGCACCAGCGCGGCCACGCCGGGCAGCTGGTAGAACTCGCGCATGATGGGCGCGGCATTGCGCAGGTCCTCGATGGTCTCGAACAGCGGCACCACGATCAGGTCGGCGGTCGCCGCGCCAGACGCGGGCGCCGCATCCTCCAGCGTGCCGCGCAGCAGGCCCACTTCCTTCTGCAGCAGCAGCACCTCCAGCAGGTCGCTCACGGTCTCGGTGTGGCTGATGATGTAGTGGCGGATGGCGTCCTGCCCGTAGCGCTGGCGCATGCGCAGCGCGGCCTCGAAGATGGCCAGCTCGCTCCGCGTGTGCTCGGAATAGGCGGCGCCCATGACACGCAGCGGGCGCGCGTCCTGCAGCAGGCGCAGCAGCACGGCACGGCGCGCCTCCTCGGACAGCGCGGCGTAGTCGGACTCGACGCGCGCCACGGCCAGCAGCTCGGCCACCACGCGCTCGTGCTGGTCGGAGCTCTGGCGCAGGTCCACCGTGGCCAGGTGGAAGCCAAACACCTCCACCGCGCGGATCAGCGGGTGCAGGCGCTGCGCGGCCAGCGGCGCGCCATGGTGCGCCTGGAGCGAGGCCTCGATGGTGCGCAGCTCGGCCAGGAAATCGGCCGCGCTGGCATAGGGGTTCTGCGGCGCGACGGCATGGCGCGCGGCCACGCCACCGCTCAACTCCTGCAGCGTGGCGGCCAGGCGCGCATAGATGCCGGTGAGCGCACGGCGGTAGGGCTCGTCGAGGCGGTGCTCGTTGGTGTCGGGCGAGCTGTGCGCCAGGGCCTGCATCTCGGGCGTCACGTCCACCAGCCGGGCCGACAGCGACAGCTCGCCGCCGAGCAGGTGCACCTCGGTCAGGTAGTGGCGCAGCGCCACCTCGCTCTGGCGGCGCAGCGCCTGGGCCAGGGTGTCGGCCGTCACGTTGGGGTTGCCGTCGCGGTCGCCGCCGATCCACTGGCCCATGCGCAGGAAGCTGTGCACCTTCTCCTGGCCCAGCGCGCGCTCCAGGTCCGCGTAGATCTTGGGAATTTCGCGCAGGAAGGTGGCTTCGTAGTACGACAGCGCGTTCTCGATCTCGTCGGCCACGGTGAGCTTGCTGTAGCGCAGCAGGCGCGTCTGCCAGAGCTGCGCCACGCGGGCACGCAGCTGCGCCTCGTTGGCGTCCAGCTCGCGCGGGGTCAGCGCGTCCTTGGCGCTGTTGTAGAGCTGGGCGCGCTCGGCGATGTCGTCGCGCGTGGTCAGCAGCTGGGCAATGTCGCGCTCGGCATCCAGGATGCTCTTGCGTTGCACCTCGGTGGGGTGGGCCGTGAGCACCGGCGCCACGTAGCTGCCGGCCAGCGTCTGCGCCACGGTGCGCGGCGCAATGCCGGCCCAGCGCAGGCGCGAGAGCGCCACCTCGATGCTGCCCTCCTGCGTGTCGCCGGCGCGCTCGCGGATGGTGCGGCGGCGGATGTGGTGCCGGTCCTCGGCCAGGTTGGCCAGGTGTGAAAAATAGGTGAAGGCGCGGATCACGCTCACCGTCTGGTCGGCGCTCAGGCCCTTGAGCAGCTTCTTGAGCGCCTTGTCGGCCTCGTGGTCGGCGTCGCGCCGGAAGGCCACCGAGAGCTTGCGCACCTGCTCGATCAGGTCGAACGCGGCCACGCCCTCCTGCTCACGGATCACGTCGCCCAGGATGCGTCCGAGCAGGCGGATGTCCTGGATCAAGGGAAGGTCTTTATCGGTTTTTTTCGCGGTCACGGGTTGTCTCCTGGCGGCAAGGCGGGCTGTGGTTGCTGCGGCGCCGCATGCTAGCATCCCGCGTTAGATTTTTCCCTGCAAAAGCATGACGTCCCAAAGCCCCACCCTTCCCCCGATCGTGATCGCCACGCGCGAGAGCCGCCTGGCCCTGTGGCAGGCCGAGCATGTGCAGGCCCTGCTGCGCGCGCGCGGCCACGACGTCAGCCTGCTGGGCATGACCACGCTGGGCGACCAGATTCTCGACCGCTCCTTGAGCAAGGTCGGCGGCAAGGGCCTGTTCGTCAAGGAGCTCGAAACCGCGCTGGAGGACGGCCGCGCCCACATCGCCGTGCACTCGCTCAAGGACGTGCCCATGGTGCTGCCCGAGGGCTTCGCCCTGGCCTGCGTGATGGAGCGCGAAGACCCGCGCGACGCCTTCGTCTCGCCGCGCTACGCCCGCCTGCAGGACCTGCCCCAGGGCGCCGTGGTCGGCACGTCCAGCCTGCGCCGCCAGGTGCTGCTGCACGCGCTGCGCCCCGACCTGAAGATCGAGCCGCTGCGCGGCAACCTCGACACGCGCCTGCGCAAGCTCGACGAAGGCCAGTACGACGCCATCGTGCTGGCGGCCGCCGGCCTCAAGCGCCTGGGCCTGGGCGAGCGCATCCGCACCGAGTTCTCCACCGCCGAGATGCTGCCCGCCGCCGGCCAGGGCGCCCTGGGCATCGAAGTGCGCGCCGACCGCCAGGACCTGGTGGACGCCCTGGCGCCGCTGGCCCACATGCCCAGCTGGCTCATCGTCACCGCCGAGCGCGCCGTGAGCCGCAGCATGGGCGGCAGCTGTTCCATGCCGCTGGCGGCGCACGCCCGCCTCGAAGGCGGCCAGTTGCACATCGACGCAGCCTGGGGCGACCCCGAAAGCCGCATCCCGCTCGTGCGCGCCAGCGCCAGCGGCCCGGCCGACACGCTGGAGCAGGCCGATGCGCTCGGCGTGGCCGTGGCCGCGCAGCTGCGCGCCGGTGGCGCAACGGGCTGATGCCCCGCGTCATCGTCACCCGGCCCGAGCGCGAGGCCCTGCAGTGGGTCGCCTCGCTGCAGGCGCGCGGCATTGATGCGCAGGCCCTGCCGCTGATCGCCATCACCCCGCCGGCCGATGCCAGCGCGCTGGACGCGGCGCGCACGCGCGTGGCCGGCTACCGCGCCATCATGGTGGTGAGCAGCAACGCCGCGCAGCATTTTTTTGATCAAAAAACGGCTCAGACGCTTACTGGTCAAGCGCTAGCAGCTATCAAAACAAGAGTCTGGTCGCCCGGCCCCGGCACGGCCCGCGCACTGCAGGCGCTGGGCGTGGACGCGGCCCGCATCGACATCCCGGCGCTGGACGCAGCGCAGTTCGACTCCGAATCGCTCTGGGCCGTGGTGCACGGGCAGATCGGCCCAGGCGACCGTGTGCTTATCGTGCGCGGCACCGAGGCCGGTGCCACGGAGCAAGGCACCGGGCGCGACTGGCTGGCCCGGCAGATCCAGGCGGCCGGCGGGCAGGTGGACTTCGTCGTCGCCTACACGCGCGGCGCCCCCGCATGGGATGCGGTGCAACAGGCCCAGGCCCGCACGGCCGCCAGCGACGGCGCGCTGTGGCTGCTAAGCAGTTCGCAGGCCGTGGACAACCTTTGCGCCGCCCTGCCCGGCCAGGACTGGCAGCAGGCCCGCGCGCTGACCACGCACCCGCGCATTGCCCAGGCGGCCCACGCCGCCGGTTTTGGCAGCGTGCGCGAATGCCGGCCCGCCCTCGATGACGTGGCGGCCTCGATAGAATCGGCGCCATGAGCTCCGTGCCCCCCACCGACACGACCGCCCAGGCCGCCGTGCCCGCCGCGCCCCCCCGTGCGCAGGACGGCCGCACGCTGGTCTACGCCATCGGCGCCGTGGCCGCCGTGTCGCTGGCCGCCAATGCGCTGCTGTGGCAGAAACTCAGCACCATCCAGGAGGCCCTGGCCCGCCAGAGCCAGGACGCCAGCACCCAGGCCGTCGAGGCCCGCACCATCGCACGCCAGGCCCAGGAGCAGGCCACCGAGACCAGCGCCCGCCTGACCGTGCAGGAAACCCGCGTGAACGAGGTGGCCTTGCAGCGCAGCCAGCTCGAAGAGCTGATGCAGAGCCTCTCGCGCTCGCGCGACGAAAACCTCGTGGTGGACATCGAATCCTCCCTGCGCCTGGCGCAGCAGCAGGCCCAGCTCACGGGCAGCCTCGAACCCCTGGTGGCCGCGCTCAAGACGGCGCAGCAGCGCATCGAGCGCGCCGCGCAGCCGCGCCTGGCCCCGGTGCAGCGCGCCATTGGCCACGACCTGCAGCACATCACCAGCTCCACCGTGGCCGACACCACGGGCCTGCTGGCGCGCCTGGACGACCTGGTGCGCCAGGTGGACGAGCTGCCCCTGCAGAACGCCGTGGCCCAGGCCGCAGCCACGCGCCGCATGAACGCCCAGGCCGCAGCCTCGGGCGGCGCGGACGCCCCCCCGCCCGCCGGCCAGGCCTGGTGGCAGGCCGCGCTGCAGCGCGGTTGGGAAGTGGTGCGCGACGAGGCCCGCAGCCTGGTGCGCGTGAGCCGCATCGACCAGCCCGACGCCATCCTCGTGGCCCCCGACCAGGCCTTCTTCCTGCGCGAGAACCTCAAGCTCAAGCTGCTCAACGCGCGCCTGGGCGTGCTGGCACGCCAGCTCGACTCGGCCCGCGCCGACCTCGGCGCCGCCAGCACCGCGCTGAACAAATACTTCGACCCGGCCTCGCGACGCACGCAGAATGCCGCCACGGCGCTGCAGCAGGCGCAGGCGCACATCAAGACGGTCGAGCTGCCCCGCCTGGACGAAACCCTCTCCGCCCTGGCCACGGCGGCCGCAGGCAGATGATGCATCACCCCCCTGTGCGGCTGCGCCGCTTCCCCCCGCTCTCGCAGCGCCATGCGCTGCGGGCAGGGGGACGCCACCGGTGCGGCGGGGCAGCCCTTGCACGGTGGCCGCTGGCCCGGGCCGCGCGGTTCCATGCCTTGCGGGTGGCGCACAGCGCCATCGGTCGCTGATATGCGCGCGGCACTCTGGCTCCTGGCCCTGTTCGGCGTAGCGGTCGCGGCCGCGCTGTTCGCGGGCAACAACCAGGGCACGGTCACGCTGTTCTGGCCGCCCTACCGGATCGACCTCTCGCTCAACATGGTGGTGCTGGCGCTGGCGCTGGGCTTTGCCACGCTCTACGCCGCGCTGCGCGCCCTGGCCGCGCTGCTGGAGCTGCCCCACCAGGCCCGGCGCTGGCGCCTGCAGCAGAAGGAGCGCGCCATGCACGCGGCCCTGCTCGACGCCCTCACGCAGCTGCTGGCCGGGCGCTTCCTGCGCTCGCGCAAGGCCGCCATGGCGGCGCTGGAGCAGGAAAGCGCCCTCGGCAAGGCCGGCGCCCCCGCTCCCCACGGCCCCCAGCTGCGCACCCTGGCGCACATGGTGGCCGCCGAAACCTCGCACGCCCTGCAGGACCGCGCGCAGCGCGAAACCCACCTGCAGCAGGCCCTCGATGGCACCCTGCCACGCCGCGCCTCCCATGCCCAGGAGTTGCGCGAAGGCGCGCAGATGCGCGCGGCACGCTGGTCGCTCGACGACCGCGAGGCCGATGCCGCCCTGGAGCGCCTGGCCAGCCTGCCCCAGGGCGCCGCGCGGCGCACACTGGCGCTGCGCATCCGGCTCAAGGCCACGCGCCTGGCGGGCCGCACGCGCGAGGCCCTGGACACCGCCCGGCTGCTGGGCAAGCACCGCGCCTTCTCGGCCGACGCAGCGCAAAGCATCGTGCGCGGCCTGGCCATCGAACTCATCCATGGCGCCCGCGACCCGTCCCAGCTGCAGGCCACCTGGTTGTCGCTGGAGCCGGCCGACCGCGCCATGCCCGAGCTGGCCATCCATGCCGCGCAGCAGCTGGCACAGTTGGGCGGCAGCGCCCAGCAAGTGCGCCAATGGCTGTTGCCGGTGTGGCAGCAGATGGTGGACCTGCCCGACGCCCTGGCCGACCAGCACGCGCTGCGGCTGATCAACGCCCTGGAGGCCGGGCTGGACGACATCGACGCCGCGTGGCTGGCCCGCATCGAAGCCGCGCAGCAGGCCAACCCGCGCGACACGCGCCTGCAGTACCTCGCCGGCATGGCCTGCCTGCAGCGCCAGCTCTGGGGCAAGGCCCAGCAGTTGCTCACACAGGCCGCGCCGCAGCTGCGCGACGCCCCCCTGCGCCGCAAGGCCTGGCAGCGCCTGGCCGAGCTGGCCGAGCAACGCGGCGATATGCCAGCGGCCGCCCAGGCCTGGAAAAACGCCGCCCTGGCCCTCTGAGAGACCGCGCCGGCCTCTGCACGGCGCCCCCCGCGCCGGCCCGGACGGAACTCCGTCCATTCAAATGATTCGTACGAAGGCGTCAATTGCGTTGAAACCGCAAGAAGGCCGCGCTTCCTACACTTTCCCCATACCGCAGCCCACCGGCCACGGAACCTCTACCCACCCGCCCGCTCACAACGCCATGACACGCTCTTCCCTTGCCACCGCCCCGACCCGCTACGGCGCCACCGCCATCGCGCTGCACTGGCTGCTGGGCCTGGCGCTGATCGGCCTGCTCGGCTTCGGCGTATACATGACCGACCTGCCGCTCTCCCCCACGCGCATGAAACTCTACAACTGGCACAAGTGGACCGGCGTGGCCTTGCTGGCGCTGTCGCTGGTGCGTGTGCTGTGGCGCTTCACGCACCGCCCGCCCGCGCTGCCCGTGGCCGTGGAGCAGGCCATGCCCGGTTGGCAGAAGCTGGCCCACCACGGCACGCACCTGGCCATGTACCTGCTGTTCTTCGCCGTGCCGCTCACCGGCTGGGCCTACAGCTCGGCAGCGGGCTTCCCCATCGTGTTCCTGGGCCGCTTCCCGCTGCCCGACTTCGTGCCCGTCAGCGAGTCGCTGGCCGAGTTCTTCAAGCTCGGACATGCCACGCTGGCCTTCACCCTGGCAGGCCTGGTGCTGGCGCATGTGGCCGCCGTGCTCAAGCACCAGTGGGTGGACAACGATGGCCTGCTCCAGCGCATGCTGCCCGGCCGCGGCTGAACCTGCTCCTTCCCTTTTCCCCGAACCGCACAGGACGTATTCCCATGCCCAAGTCTTCCTTCCTCTCCGGCCTCGCCCTGGCCAGCACCCTCCTGCTGGCGGCGCTGCCCGCCCAGGCGCAGCAGCAACTGGTGCCCGCGCAAAGCAGCATCGAATTCACCGCCAAGCAGATGGGCGTGCCCATGCAGGGCCAGTTCAAGAAATTCGACGCCCAGGTCGCGTTCGACCCGGCCAAGCCGGCCACCAGCCGCATCCGCTTCACGGTGGACACGGGCAGCGTCACCATGGGTGCCCGCGAGACCGATGCCGAACTGCCCAAGCCGGTCTGGTTCAATGTGGTCAAGTTCCCGCAGGCCACGTTCGAGTCGTCCAGCATCAAGGCACTGGGCGGTGGCAAGTTCGATGTGGCGGGCAAGCTCACCATCAAGGGCTCGGCCGTGGACGTGACGGTGCCCGTCACCCTGGCCCAGTCGGGCGCCAGCACCACGGCCACCGGCACGCTGCCGATCAAGCGCCTGGCCTTCAAGATCGGCGACGGCGAATGGTCCGACACCTCCATGGTGGCCGACGAGGTGCAGGTGAAGTTCAAGCTCGCACTCACCGGCGTGGGCAAGGTCTGAGCCCCCCCTACCGTTTTCTCCCCGCGTTTCTTTTTTATCGTTCTTTTTCCACAGGAGCTCTCCCATGCGCATTTCCCTCATCGCCCTGGCCGCAGCCGCCACCCTCGCCACCGGCATCGCCCAGGCCGAGCCGGCCAGCTACGGCATCGACCCCACGCACACCTTCGTGACCTTCGAGATCAGCCACTTCGGCGCCACCGTGAACCGTGCCCGCTTCGACAAGAAGCAGGGCTCCGTGCAACTGGACAAGGCCGCCAAGTCGGGCAAGGTGGAGATCAGCTTCGACACCACCTCGGTGAATTCCGGCACCCCGGCCTTCGACAAGCACCTGCAAAGCGCCGACCTGTTCGACTCCGCCAAGCACCCCACGATGAAGTTCGTGGCCGACAAGTTCGTCTTCAACGGTGACAAGGTCGCCAGCGTCGAAGGCCAGCTCACGCTGCTGGGCAAGACCGGCCCGCTGACCCTCAAGGCCAACCAGTTCAACTGCTACGACAGCCCCATGCTCAAGCGCGAAGTCTGCGGCGGCGACTTCGAGGGCACCCTCGACCGCACCCAGTGGGGCATGAACTACGGCGTGGAATGGGGCTTCCCCAAGAACGTGCGCCTGATCGCCCAGATCGAGGCCGTCAAGCAGTAAGCTGCCCTGGCGTCCCCCGCCAACCCGCCGCTCCGCTGGGGTCGGCGGGTTTTTTCATGGCGCGGCGGCAGCGCAAAATGCTATTAATTTAATAGCTACTAGCGATTTATTTCAGGGATCTACAGCCTGTTTACGCATTGATTTCACGTACTGGGCGGGCGTCTGCCCCGTCCAGCGGCGGAAGGCACGCGAGAACGCGTTTTCATCCGAAAAGCCCAGCGCCTCGCTCACGGCGGCAATGGTCTGGCCGCTGCCCAGGGCCTGCAGCGCCATGTCGTGCAGCAGTGTCTCGCGCAGGCCCTTGAACGAGATGGCCTCGGCCGCGAGCTTGCGGTTGAGGTGGCGCCCGCTCATGCCGAGCTGCTCGCCGATGCGCTCCTTGCCCCAGCGCGGGTGCTCGCGGATGAGCTGCTGCACGCGCGCCGAGACGCTGTCCTGCGCCAGCGAGGCCAGCATCTCGTCGGCCAGCGCGCGCAGGTGCAGGTGCAGCGCGCCACCCGCCTGCACGATGCCCTGGCCCTGCGCCGCAGCGTCCATGGCCACGGCGTTGACCGCCTGGCCGAAGCGCACCGGGCAGCCCAGCAGCGCCTCGTAGGCCGCGCCTGGCGCCCGCGCGGCGTGCGCGAACAGCACCTCGCTCGGCGCGAAGCGGCCGTTGGTCATCCAGCGCGCCAGGCCCACCACGCAGCCCATCACCGCTTCCACGCGCTGCTCGCGGCACAGCACGTAATCGGGTACATAGCGCAGCTGCACCTGCGCGCCCAGCGGGGCGATCTCGAAACGCGCGTTGTCGCCAATGATGGGGGCGTACTCGGTCAGCACCTCCAGGGCGTCGCCCAGGGTGTCGCAGCTCAGCAGCAGCATGCCCACGATGTCCAGGTGCCCGGCCTGCAGGTCGGCGCCCAGGCGCAGCGCGGCCAGCGGATCGTCCGGGCAGGCCTGCACAAACAGCGCCCACAGGGCCTCCTGCCGCGCCATGTCCACGCGGCTGTCCTGGGCCGTGGCCTGGCGCATCGCCTCGGGCACCTGGCCGCCCTGGCGGGTGATGGCCTCGACCAGCGCCCGCGTGAAGCGGGCCGTGACGCTGAAATGCTCGCGCGTGTTCTCCATGGGCTCCCTGTCCTGAATTGACGTCCGAGTGTCCCGCATGGAGCGGGACGGCGTCCAGCATTTCTCCTAAAGTGCCTTCAAACACGGGGGACGGGCCTGCGCCTGCGCACGGCACCGCCACCCCACCACAAAAGGAGACAAGACATGGCGCCCATCGACCAGGTGCAACTCAGTTTCAACCCGCAAACCCTCACGCTGCTCAACACCGTGCTGGGGCTGGTGATGTTCGGCGTGGCCCTGGACCTCAAGGTCGAGGACTTCCGCAACGCCCTCCAGACCCCCAAGGCGCTGGCCCTGGGCCTGTTCGGGCACCACCTCCTGTTCCCGGCCATGACCTATGGACTGGTCTGGATCCTGCAGCCCCAGCCCAGCATCGCGCTGGGCATGATCCTGGTGTCGTCCTGCCCGGCCGGCCACATCTCCAACTTCCTGGTGCACTTCTCGCGCGGCAATACGGCGCTGTCGGTCAGCGTCAGCGCCCTGTCCACCGTGGCCGCGCTGGTGATGACGCCGCTGAACTTCGCCTTCTGGGGCAACCTGCACCCGATCACCAGCGGCCTGATGAAGGAAGTGGCCATGAGCCCCTGGGAGATGCTCGAAGTCATCGTGCTGCTGCTGGGCGTTCCGCTGGTGCTGGGCATGTGGGTGGCACGGCGCTTTCCCGGCTTCACCCGGCGCATCCACAAGCCCATGAAATGGCTGTCGCTGCTGGTGCTCGTGGGCTTCATCGTGGGCGCGCTGGCGGCCAACTTCAAGCATTTTCTGGCCTATGTGCACTTCGTGGTGCTCGTGGTGTTCATCCACAACCTGTTGGCCCTGGCCTCGGGCTACGGCCTGTCGGCGGCGCTCGGGCTGCCCGAGCGCGACCGGCGCGCCATCACCTTCGAGATGGGCATCCAGAATTCGGGGCTGGGGCTGATCCTGATCTTCAACTTCTTCAACGGCCTGGGCGGCATGGCCATCGTCACCGCGTGGTGGGGCATCTGGCACATCGTGGCCGGCATGACCCTGGCGCTGTACTGGAAGCGGCGCGACCCCGGCGGCCCCGCGCCCACCGCCGTGCAGGAGGCCACGCCATGACGCAGCGGCGCATTCTCGTCACGGGCGCCAGCGGTTACCTGGGTCGCCAGGTGGTGGCCCGGCTGGCCGACCCCACCCTGGCCGACCGACCCGCCTGCCTCGTGGCCCACGACATCCGCACCAGCGCCGTGCGCCTGCCCGGCGTGGCCTACGAGGAGGCCGACATCCGCGACCCGCGCATGGCCGGCATCATCGCGCGCCACGGCATCGACACCGTGGTGCACCTGGCCTCCATCGTCACGCCCGGCAAAGACAGCCGGCGCGATTTTGAGTACGACGTGGACGTGAACGGCACACGCAACCTGCTGCAGGCCTGCGTGCACCAGGGCGTGCGGCGCATCGTGGTGTCCTCCAGCGGCGCGGCCTACGGCTACCACTCCGATAACGCCGCCTGGCTGACCGAGGACATGCCAGTGCGCGGCAACGCGGTGTTCGCCTACGCCCACCACAAGCGGCTGGTGGAGGAAATGCTGGCCGAATACCGGCACCAGCACCCGGCGCTGGAGCAGGTGGTGCTGCGCATCGGCACCATCCTCGGCGCCACGGTGCGCAACCAGATCACCGACCTATTCGAGAAGCCCCGGCTGCTGGCCATCCGGGGCGCGGACAGCCCCTTCGTCTTCATCTGGGACCAGGACGTGGTGGCCATCATCGTGCGCGCCGTGGGCGACGGGCCGGCGGGCATCTACAACGTGGCCGGCGACGGCGCGCTCGGCATCCACGAGATTGCCGCGCGCCTGGGCAAGCGCTGCCTGGTGCTGCCCGCCGGGCTGCTGCAGGCCGCGCTGGCCGTGCTCAAGCCCCTGGGGCTCACGCAGTACGGCCCCGAGCAGCTCGACTTCCTGCGCTACCGGCCGGTGCTGCTGAACACGCGCCTGAAGGAGGTGTTCGGCTACACGCCGCGCTACACCTCGGCCGAGGTGTTCGAGCTGTACCGCCAGGCGCGCAGGGCGCACGCGCCGGGGAGTGCTTGAGATGCGCAGCTTCGTGTGGCGTTGCGTCGTCATCACCGGTGCCGCTGGCGGCCTGGGCCGGGCACTGGTCGATGCCTTCCTGCAGGCCGGCGCGCAGGTGCTGGCGCTGGACCGCGACGCGGCCGCCCTGGCCGCGCTGCGCCAGGCCTCCGGCGAGTCTGCCGCGCTGGCCACTGCCGTCTGCGACATCACCGAGTCCCAGGCCTGCAACGACGCCATCGCGCAGGTGGTGGCCCGCTGGGGCGGTGTCGATGTGCTCATCAACAACGCCGGTATTTCCCACCGCAGCCTGTTCGCCGCCACCGACCCCGCCGTCATTCGCAAGGTGATGGAGGTGAACTTCTTCGGCGCCGTGCACATGACGCATGCCGCCCTGCCCCACATCACGGCCCGGCGCGGCGTGGTGGCCGCCATCTCCAGCGTGGCCGGGTATGCGCCGCTGCTCGGGCGCACCGGCTACTGCGCCAGCAAGCACGCGCTGCACGGTTTCTTCGACACCCTGCGCACCGAGGTGCAGGCGCAGGGCGTGCAGGTCACGCTCATCTGCCCCTCGTTCATCGCCACCGGCATTGGCGCGGCGGCGCTGGGCGGCTCGGGGGCGGCGGCGGCTTCGCCCCGCGTCACCACGGGCGGCGAATCGGCGCCCGAAGACATCGCCCGGCAGATCGTCGCCGCCCTGGCCCAGGGCCGCACGCAGCTGCTGCCCGACCGCACCTCGCGCCTGGCCTGGTGGGTCAGCCGGCTGGCACCCGGCTTCTACGCCCGCACCATGGCACGCCGCGTGCGCGCCGAATTCGAGACCTAGAGGAAACCGCACCATGCATGCACGCATCCCACCACGAATGGCAGCCGCCGTCTGTGCTTTGGCACTGCTCGCCGCACCGGCGGGCGCCGTGACCGTCACCGTGAAAGACCCCGCCGGCCAGCCCGTGCCCACCGTGATGGTGAGCCGCCAGCCCGTGGCGCCGGCCGCCGTGGACACCTCCGACAACGGCTACCCCGCCAGCGGCCAACCCCAGCAGGCCTACGTGGAGCTGGCCCGCTTCACCGACGCGCGGGGCCGAGCCGAGATCCCGCCGGCCGACCACCCGTGGAAAATCCGCCTGCGCAAGCCCGGCTACCAGGACCTCACCGTGACGGCCACCGACCTGGGCGGCAAGGCCCTGGTGATGACTCCCGAAAACGACTCCGCCGCCCTGGCCGCGCAGCAGCCCGCCAACGCCTGGTCGTCCACCATCGACCTGGGCAACGCGGACCTGAAGAAGGAGTTCATGCTGCAGTGCAACTTCTGCCACCAGCAGGGCGGCGCGCTGCTGCGCCGCGAGCGCTCGGCCGAGGAGTGGAAGGCCGCCGTCGCGCGCATGGTGCGCTATGGCGCGCGGCTCTCCAGCGTGGGGCAGAAAGAGATTCCCGCGATGCTGGAAGCGCACTGGAAGAAGATCCACGCCAACCCGGCGCTGGTGCCGACCGGCACGCCGTGGGACGCCGCACTGTCGCGCGCCGGCATCCGCGAGATGCCCATCGGCGACAGCATGTCGCAGATGCACGACCTGCTGCTGCACTCCAACGGCATGGTGTACGTGGGCGACAACCTGCAGGACCGGGTGTACGAGGTGGACCCGGCCACCGGCAAATACACCGTCTACAAGATCGCGCCCAAGCCAGGCGAGCAGCTCGGCGGCCTGCTGGCGGGCCGGCTGCACGGCTTTCCCAAGCACGAGACCTACCAGGGCATCCACTCGCTGGCCGAGTCGCCCAAGGACCAGCACATCTTCATCACGCCCTCGTACCAGCGGCGCCTGATCGAGTTCGATCCACAAACCAAGGCGTTCACCTATCACGACATGGACGGCGGCTTCTACCCGCACACCGTGCGCTTCGACGCCAAGGACCGCGTGTGGTTCACGCTGGCGCTCTCCAACCAGATCGGCATGTACGACCGCGCCGCGAAGAAATACACGCTGTACGACCTGCCGTTCCGCAGCCTGATGGAGCGCATCACGGTCAAGCTCACGCCCTTCATCTTCAAGCTGCTCGAATGGGGCATCCCCATCGCCAACTACGTCAAGGTCGACCATGTGTCCACCGGCGTGCCGCTACCCTACGGCATCGACGTCACCCCCGACGGCAAGGCCTGGATCGCGCGGCTGCACACCGACGAGCTGGCCTCGGTGGACCCGGACACAGGCACCGTGACCATGGTGAAAACCCCGTTCAAGGGCCCGCGGCGCCTGCGCAGCGACAAGGACGGCAACCTGTGGATCGTGGCCTTCAACGAGTCGCAGATCGTGCGCTACGCCCCGGCCACCGGCGAGTTCACGCGCCTGGACCTGCCCGTCGTGCCCCTGGGCAGCGACACGCCCTACTCGCTCAACGTGGACAAGGCGCGCCACCAGGTGTGGGTGAACGGAACGAATTCCGACGCGCTCTACCGCTACGACATCGCCACGCGCGCCTGGAGCGTGTACCCCATGCAGCGCCACGTCACCTTCACACGCGACGTGGAAATCTCCCCCCAGGGACAGGTGTACGTGACCAACGCCTCCTTCCCGAGCTGGCACATCGAGGACGCGCAGCCCACGCTGATCGAACTCACGCCATGAGCCCGGCCATGCAGATTTCCATGCCGCGCTTCTACCTCTCGTGCCTGCTGGCCTTCACCGGCGGGCACATGGTCAACTACACCGTCATCCTGTACCTGCAGGAGAAAGTGGGGTCGGACGGACTCTCGGGCGTTGGCTTCGGGCTGTCGTTCGGCAGCTCCATCGTGTTCGGCTGGTTCGCCGGCGTGCTGTGCGACCGCATCGCCCCCGCGCGCGTGATCCACGCCGCCCAGGCGCTGTTCCTGCTGTGCCTGGCCGGCCTGTGGGCCACCGACGCGGGCGCCGCCAGCCCGGTGGCCGGCACGCTGTGCTCGGCCTTCCTGGGCGGGCTGGCCTGGTCCTTCGTCGGGCCGGCGCGGCTGGCCACGCTGGGGCAGATCGCGCCGCCGGCCAAGCTCAAGCCGGCCACCATCGTCTTCAACCTGCAGGTGCTGCTGGGCTTCGGCCTGGCGCCCGTGCTCATCGGCGTGGTGCGCAGCCAGCACGGCTGGCCGGCGGTGTTCGCCACCGGCATGGCCCTGTTCGCCGCTTCGTCCCTGCTGCTGCTGGGCACCCGCACACGCGGCAGTGGCCAGCCCCACCGGGGCGTGGCGCATGAGCTGCGCGAGGGCTTTGCCGCCGTGCACGCCAATCCGCTGCTGGCCCAGCTCATCGGGGCGGCCATCGTTGCCTACGCCATGACCGGCCCCATGCAGATCCTGCTGCCCAAGCTGGCGCGCGAGGGGCTGGGCCTGTCGGAGCTGCAGCGCGGTGCCTACCTGGGGCTGATGGCGCTGGCGCTGATCGCGGGCGGCGTCTCGGCGCTGCTGCTGGGCAAGCGCCTGCACCACGGCACCGCCATCTTCGGCGGCACCGTGGCCGCGAGCCTGCTGTTCGCGTCGCTCGCGGCCTGGAGCAGCCCGGCCGTTTCGGCCATGGCGCTCGGCGGCATGGGGCTGCTGGGCGGCATGGTGATCAGCTTCGTCATCGCCGGCATCCAGGGCCAGGCACCCGAGGCGCTCCGCGGGCGCATCCTGGGCATCTACTCCATCATTTCGCAGGTGGTGCCGGCTGCCTCGGGCGTGGCGGCGGGCGTGCTGGTGCGCTCCACCGGCACCGCCAGCGCCATCGCCCTGGCGGGCGTGGGCCTGGCCGCCACCGCGCTGCTGGCCGCGCTGGCCATGCCGCAACTGCGCCGCATGAAAGCCTGAAGGGAACGACATGATGATCGCCATCCTGCTGCTGCACGGCCTGTGCTCCCTGTTCCTGGTGGGCGCGCTCAGCCACCAGGCCGCGGCCACCTGGCGGCGCGCGCCGCTGGCGGGGCGCCCGACGGGCGTGGTGGCCGGCTTTGCCGCCGTGCGCGCGCCGCTGTACGCGCAGGCCATCGCCATCAGCTACGTGCTCACCATGGTGCTCGGCGACGTGGTGTACGGCCCGTACCGCGTGGACGTGAAGACCATGCTGTTCGACCTGCAGCTGTGGCCCTGGAACGGCGTGTTCGAGATCAAGGAGCACCTCGTGGCGCTGGGCTTCTTTCTGCTGGGGCCTTACCTGGTGTTGTGGCGCGTGCCTCTCGGCGCCACGCAGGCGCGCAGCCGGCGTCTGCTCACCAGCCTGCTGGCCGCCATCGTGTGGTACGCCCTGCTGGCCGGCCACCTGCTCAACAACCTCAAAGGCGTGGGATTCTGATGGAGCACACCGCATCCCCCCTCGGGCGCTGGACCCTGGCCGCGCTGGTGGCCAGCGCCGCCTATGTGCTGGCCTATTCACAGGACGTCACGCTGTTCTACTACTACCCCATGGGGGGCGAGTGGCACTGGCGTCCCCAGGGCGAGGCGCTGGGCCCGCGCATCACCTACTACGGCTGGAAGGCCATCGGCCTGCTAGCGGGCGGTGCCACCCTGCTGCTGCCCCGGCGCTGGACGGACCGCCTGCCGCCCGATACCGTGTGGGTGGGCGCGCTGCTGCTGGCGGCCGTGGTCTGCGCCCATGAGAGCCACTGGTTCCTGAAATGACCACCATCGCCCAAAACCTGCGCCGCGCCGCCCTCGGCCTGCTGTTCATGACAGCACTGGGCGCCTGGGCCAATGGCACGCCGTTCTTCTTTCCGCAGGGCCGCAGCGACGGCAACAGCCCCAACGCCCTGGTGTACGCCGGCAACATCAAGGACACGCAGGGCCGCTACGTGGATGACGTGCAGATTCTGGTGATCGCCGAAGACCTGGGCATGACGATTCCGGTCAAGAACGACCGCCCCGGCCACTACCGCACACCCGACGTGCATGGCTGGATCGAGAACCTGGGCGGCAAGGTCAACCCCGAAAAGATTCGCATCGACATCCGCAAGCGCGGCTACGTGCTGGCCCGGCCGGTGGCCATTCCACGGCGCACCACGGGGGTGCATTCGGTGGACATCCTGCTCAAGCCCAGTCAGTGAACCAGCAGGGGCACCAGCAGCCCGCCGTCGCGCCACAGCCGGTTGGGGCCGCGCGGCAGGCTGCGCGGCGCGCCCGGGCCCAGGTTGCGTTCATAGATCTCGGCGTAGTTGCCCACCTGGGCGACCATGCGGCGCGCCCAGTCGGGCGGCAGGCCCAGGGCCATGCCGGTTTCGGCGGCAGGCCAGGGTGCTTCGGCATTGGCGCGGTGGACGCCCAGCAGTTCGGCCTCCAGCAAGCCGTGCACCACCCAGCGCACGGCGCGAGCGAAGTCGCCGTCATCACTGCGCAGCAGGGGCGCCAGCGGCTCCAGCCGGCCCTGCGGCCCGGCCTCCAGGAAATACACCGGGCCGAATTCGAGCTGCCCCGGCGCCTCGCGCGTCAGCGTCCAGCTCAGGCGGTGGAACACCAGGTCGATGCGCGGGTCGGCCAGGAACTCGTGCACCGTCTCCAGCGGCACGAAGCGCACCCGCGTGGCGGCACCGAGCACGGCGGCGGCCACGGCGCGGCACAGGTCGGCCTCCAGGCCCTGGTAGCTGCCATCGGGCTGGCGCAGCGCAAAGCCGGGGTCGTTCGCGGACACGCCGCACACCAGCGAGCCCTGGCGGCGGATGGCGTCCAGACGCTCCCCGGCCTGCGCGCCCGGCAGCAGCAGGCACAGGAAAAACAGCAGCGCCAGGGCGCGCCACATATGGCGTAATGGCATGCGCAAATTATGGCCGCGCTCCTCCCCTCCACCGCCCGCCGAAGCCTGCTCCTGGGCGCGCTGTCCTGCGGCGGCCAAGTGCTCGGGGCGCCCCCGCAGCGGGTCCTCGTCGCGGGGGCCGGCATGGCGGGGCTGTGGGCGGCCTGGGCGCTGGAGCAGGCGGGGCTGCAGGTCACCGTGCTGGAGGCCGGCCACCGCATCGGCGGGCGCAACTGGACGGTGCGCCCGGGCGACACCGTGCCCGGCCCGGGGGGCCAGCCCCAGCGCTGCAGCTTCTCCGAAGGCCAGTACCTGAACGCGGGGCCCTGGCGCATCCTGCCCTGGCACCACCGCGTGCTGGGCTGCGCGGCGCGCCACGGCATCGCGCTCGAAACCCTGTCGGCCTTGCCCGGCGAAGCCGTGCCCCTGCAGCCCGCCGGCGGCATGGATGCCCTGCCCCGCGCCCTGGCGCAGGCGCTGCGCAGCCCCGTGCGCACCGGCATGCAGGTGCTGGGCGCGGAGCGCGGCGGTGCCGGCGTGGTCGTGTGGGCGCGCGGCGTGCAGGGCCTGGAGCGGCTGGAGGCCGACTACGCCGTGCTCGCCCTCCCCCTGGCGCTGCTGGGCCGGCTCGCGCTGGAATGGCCCTGGCCGCTGCGCCAGGGCCTGCAGGCCGTGCGCACGGCCGACGCCATCAAGATCGCGCTGGAGACCGATGGCACCTGGGCCAATGGCACCGCCGCCAGCGGCTCGCACCAGGTGCTGGCCCCGTGCGGCAGCCTGCCCGTGGCGCAGCGCATCGCCTGCGTCTATGGCAACGCGGACTGGATTGCCCGCCACGCCACCGGCCCCCAGGCCCAGCCGGTGGCGCGCGCCCGCAGCCTGCTGCGCCCGGCGGCCCGGCTCGCCACGCGGCCCTGGGGCCAGCCGCTGGTGGTGCAGTGGTCGCACCAGCCGCTCGCCGGCGGCGCGGCAGCCCGCGTGGACCCGGGCACGGCGCAGGCCTTGCAGCAGGGCGTGCCGCCCCTCTTCTTCGCCAGCGATGCGCTGTCGCCGCTCAACGGCTGGCAGGAGGGTGCGCTGGCCTCGGCCGAGCAGGCCGTGCAGGCGCTGCTGGCGCACCAGCAGCGCGCCTGGGGGCTCTGACCAGGGCAAGAATTGGAATAAAAACGATCTCCATCGCCCACCCCATGGGCGCCACCAGCTATCAATCACATAGCAATCCACGGCCTGCGCCCCTGCCCCGGTAAAATCACGCGCTCTGACAGAACTGACCCGCCCATGACCGCAAACGCCCCCACCACTCCGGCACAACCCGGCCTGCAATCCCTCTCCAAATCGTTCGAACCCGCCGCGCTGGAAGCCCATTGGGGGCCCGAATGGGAGAAACGCGGCTACGGGGTGGCAGGTTTCCGTGGCACCGGCGCGCCCGAGGCGGGCCAGAGCGCGTTCTGCATCCAGCTGCCGCCGCCCAACGTGACGGGCACGCTGCACATGGGCCATGCGTTCAACCAGACCATCATGGACAGCCTCACGCGCTACCACCGCATGAAGGGCTGCAACACGACCTGGGTGCCCGGCACCGACCACGCGGGCATCGCCACGCAGATCGTGGTGGAGCGCCAGTTGCAGGAACAGGGCGTGAGCCGCCACGACCTGGGCCGCAAGAACTTCGTCGCCAAGGTGTGGGAGTGGAAGGAAAAGTCGGGCAACACCATCACCACGCAGATGCGCCGCATGGGCGACAGCGTGGACTGGAGCCGCGAATACTTCACCATGGACGACAAGCTCTCCAAGGTGGTCACCGAGACTTTCGTGCGCCTGTACCAGCAGGGCCTGATCTACCGGGGCAAGCGCCTCGTCAACTGGGACCCCAAGCTCCAGTCCGCCGTGTCGGACCTGGAAGTGGAGAACGAGGAGAAGGACGGCTCGCTCTGGCACATCGCCTACCCGCTGGCCGACGGCTCGGGCCAGCTCGTGGTGGCCACCACGCGCCCCGAGACCATGCTGGGCGACGTGGCCGTGATGGTGCACCCCGAGGATGAGCGGTACCAGCACCTGATCGGCCAGATGGTCAACCTGCCGCTGTGCGACCGCCAGATCCCGGTGATCGCCGACGAGTATGTGGACCGCGAGTTCGGCACCGGCGTGGTGAAGGTCACGCCCGCGCACGACCCGAACGACTACCAGGTGGGCCAGCGCCACAAGCTGCCCATGATTTGCGTGCTCACGCTGCAGGCCACGGTGAACGACAACGCCCCGGCCAAATACCAGGGCATGGACCGCTTCGTGGCCCGCAAGGCCGTGGTGGCCGACCTCGAAGCCCTGGGCCTGCTGGTCGAGACCAAGAAGCACAAGCTCATGGTGCCCATCTGCACCCGCACCGGCCAGGTGGTCGAACCCATGCTGACGGACCAGTGGTTCGTGGCCATGGGCAAGGTGGGCGAAGGCGATGCCACGGGCAAATCCATCGCGCAGAAGGCCATCGACGCCGTGGCCACCGGCCAGGTGAGCTTCGTGCCCGAGAACTGGGTCAACA
>Ga0208516_100247_pt1 | contig 26947 bp, 20 predicted proteins | sample LakWasM117_HOW13_2_FD_183931 | JGI IMG/M metagenome (GOLD analysis project Ga0208516, IMG submission 183931) | Freshwater sediment methanotrophic microbial communities from Lake Washington under simulated oxygen tension - Sediment Metagenome... | ecosystem: Environmental > Aquatic > Freshwater >...
GCCCACCGGGCAGGTGTTCAGGTGGCACTTGCGCATCATGATGCAGCCCTCGACGACCAGCGGCGCGGTGGCGAAGCCGAACTCGTCGGCGCCCAGCAGCGCGCCGATGGCAACGTCGCGACCGGTCTTCATCTGGCCGTCGGCCTGCACGCGGATGCGGCCGCGCAGGCGGTTGAGCACCAGGGTCTGCTGGGTTTCGGCCAGGCCGATTTCCCAGGGGCCGCCAGCGTGCTTGATGGACGACCAGGGCGAGGCGCCCGTGCCGCCATCGTGGCCGGCGATCACGACGTGGTCGCTCTTGCACTTGGCCACGCCGGCCGCGATGGTGCCCACACCCACTTCGGACACGAGCTTGACCGAGATGTCGGCATGCGGCGCGACGTTCTTCAGGTCGTGGATAAGCTGGGCCAGGTCTTCGATGGAGTAGATGTCGTGGTGCGGCGGGGGCGAGATCAGGCCCACGCCGGGCACGCTGTGGCGCAGCTTGCCGATGTAGTTGGACACCTTGCCGCCGGGCAGCTGGCCGCCTTCGCCGGGCTTGGCGCCCTGGGCCATCTTGATCTGGATCTGGTCGGCCGACGACAGGTATTCGGCCGTGACGCCGAAGCGCCCGGAAGCCACCTGCTTGATCTTGGAGCGCAGCGAGTCGCCGTCCTGCAGCGGCAGGTCGACCTCGACGTTCTCGGCGCCGATCACGCTCTTGAGCGTGTCGCCCTGCTTGATCGGAATGCCCTTGAGTTCGTTGCGGTAGCGCGCGGCGTCTTCGCCGCCCTCGCCGGTGTTGCTCTTGCCGCCGATACGGTTCATGGCCACGGCCAGCGTGGCATGGGCCTCGGTGGAGATGGAGCCCAGCGACATGGCGCCGGTGGCGAAGCGCCGGACGATCTCCTTGGCGGGCTCGACCTCTTCCACGGGGACGGCCTTGGCGGGGTCGAACTTGAACTCGAACAGGCCACGCAGCGTCATGTGGCGCTTGCTCTGGTCGTTGATCAGCTGCGCGTATTCCTTGTAGGTGCTCCAGTTGTTGGAGCGCGTGGAATGCTGCAGCTTGGCGATGGCGTCGGGCGTCCACATGTGCTCTTCGCCACGCGCGCGCCAGGCGTATTCACCGCCGGTGTCGAGCATGTTGGCGAGCACCGGATCGTCGCCGAAGGCGGCCTTGTGCATGCGGATGGCTTCCTCGGCGATCTCGAACACGCCGATGCCTTCCACGCGGCTGGCCGTGCCCGTGAAGTACTTGCCCACGGTGGCGGTGTTCAGGCCGATGGCCTCGAACAGCTGGGCACCACAGTAGCTCATGTAGGTGCTCACGCCCATCTTGGACATGATCTTGGACAGGCCCTTGCCGATGGCCTTGACGTAGTTGTAGATGGCCTTGTCGGCCGAGAGGTCGCCGCCCAGCTCCTTGTGCATGTCGGCCAGGGTTTCCATGGCCAGGTAGGGGTGCACGGCCTCGGCGCCGTAGCCCGCGAGCACGGCGAAGTGGTGCACTTCGCGCGCGGTGCCGGTTTCCACCACCAGGCCGGCGGTGGTGCGCAGGCCCTCGCGCACCAGGTGCTGGTGGATGGCCGACAGCGCCAGCAGCGCGGGGATGGCCACCTGCGTGGCGCTCACGCCCCGGTCGCTGATGATGAGGATGTTGGAGCCACCCTTGATGGCGTCCACGGCCTGCGCGCACAGCGACGCCAGCTTGGCTTCCACACCCTCGCGGCCCCAGGCCAGCGGGTAGGTGATGTCGATGGTGGCGCTGTGGAACTTGCCCTGCGTGTGGCGGGCGATGTCGCGCAGCTTGGCCATGTCGGCGAAGTCAAGCACGGGCTGGCTCACTTCCAGGCGCATGGGCGGGTTGACCTGGTTGATGTCCAGCAGGTTCGGCTTGGGGCCGATGAAGCTGTTGAGCGACATCACGATGGCCTCGCGGATCGGGTCGATCGGCGGGTTCGTCACCTGGGCGAACAACTGCTTGAAGTAGTTGTACAGCGGCTTGTTGCGGCCCGAGAGCACGGCCAGCGGGCTATCGTTGCCCATGGAGCCGATGCCTTCCTCGCCGTTCTTGGCCATGGGGGCCATCAGGAACTTGATGTCTTCCTGCGTGTAGCCGAAGGCCTGCTGGCGGTCGAGCAACGGCAGGCTGGCGGCGGCAGGGGCGGCAGCGCCCTCGCCCGTCTCGATGCTGTCGAGCTTGATGCGCAGGTTCTCGATCCACTGCTTGTAGGGCTTGGTGTTGACGATGTTGGCCTTGAGCTCGTCGTCCTCGATCAGGCGGCCCTGCTCCAGGTCGATGAGGAACATCTTGCCGGGCTGCAGGCGCCACTTGCGCACGATCTTGTTCTCGGGCACGGGCAGCACGCCCGATTCGGAGCCCATGATGACGAGGTCGTCGTCGGTGATGCAGTAGCGCGAGGGGCGCAGGCCGTTGCGGTCCAGCGTGGCGCCGATCTGGCGGCCGTCGGTGAACACGATGGAGGCCGGGCCGTCCCAGGGCTCCAGCATGGCGGCGTGGTATTCATAGAACGCGCGGCGGCGCGGGTCCATGGTGGTGTGCTGCTCCCAGGGCTCGGGAATCATCATCATCACGGCCTGGCTGATGGGGTAGCCGGCCATGGTCAGCAGTTCGAGGCAGTTGTCGAACGTGGCGGTGTCGGACTGGTCGGCGAAGCTGATGGGGTAGAGCTTCTGCAGGTCGGCCGCGAGCACGGGCGAGGACATCACGCCCTCGCGCGCCTTCATCCAGTTGTAGTTGCCCTTGACGGTGTTGATCTCACCGTTGTGCGCCACATAGCGGTAGGGGTGGGCCAGCGGCCACTCGGGGAAGGTGTTGGTGGAGAAGCGCTGGTGCACCAGGCCCACGGCCGAGACGCAGCGCTCGTCCTGCAGGTCCAGGTAGTAGGTGCCCACCTGGTCGGCCAGCAACAGGCCCTTGTAGACCACGGTGCGGCTGCTCATGCTGGGAACGTAGTATTCCTTGCTGTGCTTGAGGCCCAGCGCCTGGATGGCGGCGCTGGCGGTCTTGCGGATCACGTAGAGCTTGCGTTCCAGCGCGTCCTGCACGATCACGTCGTTGCCACGGCCGATGAACACCTGGCGCAGGATGGGCTCCTTGGTGCGCACGGTGGGCGACATGGGCATGTCGCGGTTCACCGGCACGTCGCGCCAGCCGAGCAGCACCTGGCCCTCGGCCTTGATGGCGCGTTCCATCTCCTGTTCGCAGGCCAGGCGCGAGGCGTGCTCCTTGGGCAGGAAGATCATGCCCACGCCGTATTCACCGGCGGGCGGCAGCGCCACGCCCTGCTTGGCCATCTCTTCGCGGTACAGCGCGTCGGGGATCTGGATCAGGATACCGGCACCGTCGCCCATCAGCTTGTCGGCGCCCACGGCACCGCGGTGGTCGATGTTCTCCAGGATCTTCAGCGCCTGCGTCACGATGTCGTGGCGCTTCACGCCCTTGATGTGCGCCACGAAGCCCAGCCCGCAGGCGTCGTGCTCGTTGGCGGTGGAATACAAACCGTGTTGCTTCAGATGCTCTATCTCAGCGGCCGTGGTCATGGCACTTTCCTCATTCATTGCGCAGGGAACGCAAGATTAGTGCATTGCAGCAATATCAGGCAAGCAAAACAATAGGGGTCAGAGTCGTATTAACATTTTTCTAGCAACAAAACATTTAAATTGGGGACAAATCAAATTTAATAGCGCATAGCGCTTTATTTCAGCGCCTTCCAACGCGAATCAATCCTGTTTTTTGCTGCCGGAAGGAGGCCGTCCCGCCCGCGCCCGGGAGACGCGGCGCTCTAATTTTTTTTGCAGATCCACGATGAATGCCGGTTCACCCAGGGCCCAGCCACGCAAGGTGGCGTCGGTCAGCCGGCTTTGCTGGTCGGCCGCCACCCCGGCCTGCACCAGCTCGCCATAGGCGGCCTCGCGCGCAAAGGGGGTGTTGCCCAGTGCCCAGTACAGGGCATGGGGCGTGACCAGGCGGTCATTGCGCAGCCCGAGGTAGTGGGCATGGCTGGACCAGAACCAGTCCGTGGGGCGCCCCGCCATGCCGGCGCGCACCGGATTGAGGTCGATGTAGGCCATGCAGGCCAGCAGGTAACGTTCGGACTGGATGAGCGTGGAACGGTAGCGCCCTTCCCACAGGGTTCCGCTGCGGCCATGGCGCTGGTTGAAGTAGCGCACATAGCTGCGCCCCACGGCCTGCATCATGCGCGGCAGGGCCTCGGCGCTGTCCGGCGTGGCGAGCAGGTGAAAGTGGTTGCCCATCAGCACGTAGGCATGGACGGCCACACCGTGGGCCCGGGCGTTGTCGGCCAACAGGGCCAGCATGGTTTCGTAATCCTGCGCGTCGGCAAAGATCACCTGGCGGTTGTTGCCGCGCTGGATGATGTGGTGCGGATAACCCGGCAAGGTGAGGCGTGGCAGGCGGGCCATGGGCAAGAACGGTCTGGTCAGGTGGTGAAGGAAGTCCTGGCCGGATTATTCATGGCATTCGGTGCCGGCCGCACGGCAGCGTGGTTTGCATGCACCATTTGCCATGCACCATTTGCCATGCGCCAATGCTGGAAAGCGGCGCGCAACCGCCCGGGACACCGCCCGCGCGAAGGCCACGATCCGCGTCAACATGGTCGATGGCGTGGCGCAACAGGAGGGCCAGGCCCACAGCGTGGAGGAGCGCCTGATCGCCAACGGCATCGCTCACCACACCCCTGGCGTGCGCAAGCTGCTCAATAACCTGGCGATGAACGGAGGCGTCGTTTATCCTTCCATCCCCACGCCCCATTTTTTCCTTGTACCAAGAGATTCACCATGAATGCCCTGCGCCTGTCCTCTCTGGCTATCGTGCTTGCTGCCATCGGTCTCACGGCCTGCACCAGCAACGGCAATTACGCCACCACCAACCACCAGCGCCACCGCGCCGCCGCCATGGACTCCGACACCGCTGCGCGCGTCAAGGCCATGATCCAGGTGGACGAGCGCATCACGCTGCGCAAGACGGTGTCCGTCAATTTCAAGAATGGCGTGGCAGAGCTGCTGGGTGAAGCCCGCAACAGCGAGGAACGGGCACTGGCCCAGGAAATCGCGCTGCGAACCCCCGGGGTGCGCCAGGTGAGCAACCTGATCACGCTCCGCTAGGGGCGTGGTGCCACGGAGGCTTCGGCGGGCGCCTCCAGTCCAAAGCGCGCCCCCAGCACCCGGTCCAGACCGAATTCCGCCAGGATCGCCTGCAGGCGCTCTGCCGCGCTGCGCTTTTTCTGGCCGGTGTAGCGGGCAATGATGAGTTCGTTCTTCATGCTGTGCTCCCAGCCCACCAGCTCGGTCACTGTGACCTGGTAGCCGCTGGCCTCCAGGTAGAGGCAGCGCAGGACGTTGGTGATCTGGCTGCCCAGCTCACGCGTGTGCAGGGGATGGCGCCACAGCTCGGCTAGCGGGGTGCGCGCCAGCTGCAGGGCCTTGCCCTGCCGCAGGCAGGCCGCCACCTCGGCCTGGCAGCACGGCACAATGACCATGGCGCGCGCGTGCTTTTGCAGACCGAAGGCAATGGCGTCGTCCGTGGCCGTGTCGCAGGCGTGCAAGGCCGTCACGATGTCGATGCGCTCGGGCATCTCGCGCGCATCGGCCGATTCGGCCACCGACAGGTTCAGGAACGACATGCGCGCAAAACCCAGGTGCCCGGCCAGTGCCCGGGATTTTTCCACCAGTTCGGGGCGCGTCTCGATGCCGAAGATGTGGCCGCGCCCCAGTGCCTTGAAGTACAGGTCGTACAGGATGAAGCCCAGGTAAGACTTGCCGGCGCCATGGTCGGCCAGCAGGGGGGCATGGCCGTCGGCCGACAGCTCCTGCAGCAAGGGTTCGATGAACTGGAACAGGTGGTAGACCTGCTTGAGCTTGCGCCGCGAATCCTGGTTCAGGCGCCCATCGCGCGTGAGGATATGCAGCTCCTTGAGCAGCTCGACCGACTGCCCCGGGCGGAGCTCTGGAATATCCGCCACGGGCCCAGCTACCGCTTTCTGGTTTTTCGTGCGCTGTGGTTTCATGCATCGCTCCGTTTCTGCGCGCCATGCGCCACCGGACAGCTGGCCGCCACGTCCAGGGCTTGCCAGCCCGCCGTACCCATCTCCTGCAGCACCTGCATGTTGCGCTCGTAGATGGTTTCCGCCTCTGGGAAGGCTTCCACCGCACGGTCGATGCTGTCCTCGCGCAGCAGGTGCAAGGTGGGATAGGGGGCCCGGTTGGTGCAGTTGGTCACATCATCGACCGCCGTGCCTCCGAATTGAAAGCGGGGATGGAAAGAGGCGACCTGCAGAATGCCGCCCAGGTCCAGGGCGTCGAGACATCCGTCCACCACACCGAGAAAGTCGTTGAAATCCAGGAAATCCTCCAGGCAGGAGGGCGCCATCAGCAACGTGGTGTCCCGCACCTCGGGCGCGCTGGCGGCGAGGGCCAGCAGTTCGCGCTCGAGGTCCTGCTGCAGTTCCCGCGCATCCGTGGCCGCGCTCACCACGTAATGGATCTGCCCCTTGGCATGCACCCCTTTGGCGAAAGGGCAAAGATTCAGCCCGATGACGGCACGCTCCAGCCAACGGACGGTGTCTTGCACCACGGTATCGGGGTCGGGCCGGGCGGCCTCGGGGTGATCTGCGGGGGCTGTCGACATGTCTGGAAAGGCGTGGAAAGGTGGGGGATTCTAGCGGCCCGGGTGCTCTGGCCCCGCCCACCCTGCGGGGGGGCCTGGTGTCTGGCCTGTCAACCGGGGAAGCGGCGCCCCGTCATGCGTTCATGCTCGCGCACAGCATAGCGGTCTGTCATACCGGCAATGAAATCGGCCACCACCCGCGCTCGCCCTGCCAAATCGGCCTGCACCTGGCATCTTTCCGCAAACGCCGGCTTCATGGCCTGGGGATCTGCAAGGTAGCCGGCAAACAGCTCGCGCACCACCTGCCGGGCATGGTCCGTGGTCTGCACCACCTGCGCATGGCGATAGAGATTGTGGAACAGGAAGCGCTTGAGCGCCTGCGACTGGGCGCGCATTTCCTCGCCAAAACCCACCAGCGCGGGCATGCCGCGCACCTCGTCCACACTGGCGGGCCTGGCCTGCGCCAGCGCTGCCTGGGTCGCCCCGATCACATCGTAGACCTGCGCGCTGAGCATGCGCCGAATGGCGTCATAGAGCAGACGCCGCTGGCCCCGCGGGGCATCCAACTGCGGGAATTCGGCCAAAGCCTGCGCCCGGTGCCGCTCGAACAACGGCAGCTCACGCAGCTGCTCCAGGGTGATGAGTCCGGAGCGCACGCCATCGTCGATGTCGTGCGCGTTGTAGGCGATCTCATCGGCCAAATTGCACAGCTGCGCTTCCAGGCTGGGCTGGTGGCGCAGCAAGAACCGCTGCCCCACCCCTGCGGGCTCCAGCGCCTCCAAGGCCTCGGCGTTGGAACGCGAGCAATGCTTAAGAATGCCCTCGCGCGTCTCGAAGGTCAGGTTGAGCCCATCGAATTGGGGGTAGCGCAACTCCAGCGCATCCACCACGCGCAGGCTCTGCAGGTTGTGCTCGAAGCCCCCATGATCGGCCATGCAGGCGTTGAGCGCATCCTGCCCGGCGTGTCCAAATGGCGTGTGACCCAGGTCATGCGCCAGGGAGATCGCCTCGACCAAATCCTCGTTGATCCGCAACGAGCGGGCAATCGAGCGCCCAAGCTGCGCCACTTCCAGCGAATGTGTCAGACGGGTGCGGAACAGATCCCCCTCGTGGTTGAGGAACACTTGCGTCTTGTAGACCAGCCTGCGAAACGCCGTCGAATGCACGATGCGGTCGCGGTCACGCTGGTATTCCGAGCGCGTGGGAGCCGGCTCTTCGGAATGCCTGCGCCCCCGTGTGCGCGCTGGATCACAGGCACAGGCCAGCAGTTGGTGGGCTTGCATCAAACCGGCCTCTAACCCTTCATTTTTCAAGCGTCAATAGCTATTAATTTCATAGCAATCAAGAACAACAGGCGTCGATCACTTCGCGCACCAAGGTATCCGGCGCGGCACGCACCGCAGCGCGCCCCGGCCCATCGATCACGACAAACCGGATTTCTCCTGCCTCGGCCTTCTTGTCCACACGCATCAGCTCCAGGTAGCGCCCGGCATTGTCCGTGGCGTCGAGCACCGGACCGCGCAGCTGCAAACCCGCCCGCTGCACCAAGGCCCGCAGGCGTGCAACAAACGCAGCATCCACGAACCCCAGGCGCTGCGACAGCTCCGCGGCCATGACCATGCCGGCCCCCACACCCTCGCCATGCAGCCAGGCGCCATAACCCATGCCCGCCTCGATCGCATGGCCAAAGGTATGGCCGAAATTCAGGATGGCGCGCAGGCCCGATTCCCGTTCATCCTGCCCCACCACCCAGGCCTTGATCTCACAGCTGCGCCGAACGGCATGCGCCAGGGCCGTGCGGTCACGCGCCAGCAGGGCGTCCATGGAAGATTCCAGCCAATCCATGAAGGCCATGTCGGCGATCGGCCCGTACTTGATGACCTCGGCCAGACCTGCGGAAAGCTCCCGCTGCGGCAAGGTATCCAGCGTGGCGAGATCGCACACCACCAATTGCGGCTGATAGAACGCGCCAATCATGTTCTTGCCCATCGGATGGTTGATGGCCGTCTTGCCGCCCACCGAGGAATCGACTTGCGCCAGCAAGGTGGTGGGAACCTGCACGAATGGCACACCACGCATGTAGCACGCAGCGGCAAAGCCGGTCATGTCTCCGATCACGCCGCCACCCAATGCAAACAGCACAGTCTTGCGGTCGCAGCCGTTTTGCAGCAGGGTATCGAAAATCAGGTTGAGGGTCTGCCAGTTTTTGTGTTCTTCGCCATCCGCCAGTTCGACCTGCAACACTTGCGGGTAATGGTGCGCCAGAGCGCTCTTCAAGCGCACTGCATACAAAGGGGCGACGGTGGTATTCGTAACGATGAGTGCGATCGCCGCCCGAGGCAGCTTGGCATACATCACTTCATCATCCAGGAGTCCTGCACCAATTTCGATGGTGTAGCTGCGGTCTCCAAGTTCGATCTGGACGCACTGCTTTGCGTACGCGCTAACTGGCATATTTAAAGTTTCTATCGCGAAAGAGGTTGCCAGTATCCGTCTTAGGTCTGGTCCGGTATTTTTTGTTAGGCCAAACTGGTCTAGTTCAGTTGCATCATAAGGGAACCTCTCAATACCCCGACTTTCCGTCAACTGCTGAACAGATGCACCCTTGGCACGCACCATCATTTCGGCGAAGTAGGCCGGGTGTGCGCCCTTGCGGCCATCGCTGTGAGCGAGAAGTCCATCCACCAGTGCGGCCAGTTCGCCGAAGTCGATGTGCTGGGCGATGACTTGCTGCGGGTCGCCTACTCATCGATCTTGCGTTTGCGCAAGGCGTCAGCAAAGAGGTCGGACTTCTGGGCGCTGCGGGGCGTGGTCATGCGGTGGCTGGGACGAGAGTAAGGGAATCAGGTTGAGTGGCTAGGTTTTGAGATGTTCTCATAAGCGCAATCATTAAATCAATCGCACCAGATTAAAGAAATTCCCCAGCAAAAATATCACTCCCATCGCGCCTGGAATTCATAAAACATGACAGCAAAAACAGAATATCTCAGACATTAATACCAATCTCAAAAACACCAAAATATAGGAAATATAAAAAAACAGCCCCTTGGAGCTCATCCAAGGGGCTGAACAACTACTCAAAACAAGGAAAATCTATTCTTAAATTATATTAAATCAACCAAAGCCCATTTGCCAAATTATCAACTGACAACGATCGTAACTTGGCGGCTCACAGTCAAATCACCACGTTTAACGGTAATGATGAAAGTGTAGGAACCAGCGGTCGTCGGGGTGCCGGAGATTGTTCCATCAGCTGCCAATGACAGTCCAGGCGGCATATTTCCAGTTATTGTCCATGTCACTGGCACCGTAGGATCACCAATCGAGAATGAGAGAGTGTACGAATAAGCGACTCCAATTTTCCCTTCTGGCAAGGCGCATGGCTTACTAACATCACTAGTGCATCCATCAATCGCAAGCTCACCTTCGACCTTAATCGTTAGGTTCTTTGCAAATGGAACACCAGTTTCATCAGTAACGGTTACCACGACGATGTAGCTGCCTTTCTTGGCCGTAGGTGTACCGCTGATCACACCATCAGAGCTCAACGTCAATCCACTTGGCAGTGCATTACTTGACCATTGGTATGGCGGCACTCCCCCTTGTGCAGTCAAGGCATATGAGAAGGGCATGCCATTTGTGACCGTGATCTCCTTATCCACAATAGTCAAAGGAACGGAAGCCAACGCTTTGTGCACGCTCACAGCCATGAGCTGCGTCACAGCATCTTGAATGCCATTGGCCACATTATTGTCATATCGATCCACCGTCAATTCCAGAAGAATAACACCGGCACTTGGTCCGCTTGACAGCGAGAATTGCCCCTCACCACCAATTGTCTTGACTTGAATCGAGCTACCAGATTGAGCTCCTGCCAGCAAGCGTGCGCCAGCAGAGGCACCAAATGGCCTAATCTTTACTTGCAAATTGGCCGCTGTAGGTGCAGGGATAGGCTGATTAGCGTCATCCATGATCAATGCACTGACAGCGACATTATTGCGAATATTATAAATATTATCTCGCGTTCCAAGATAACCAGGCGCCTGCGCGGTCGCAATCACACTTGCTGGCTGCCCGGTCTGTGCACCAACAACAATATCCACACTTGCACTTGAAATCTGCTTGTCAACAGGATTCGTCACCGAACACGTAATCCGCGCAGTGCCTGCCTTGGTTCCCGCATGAAAGTGGAAGGAAGCAGAACCTGAGTTAGCACCCAGCGTGATTGCTCGGAATGCCAATGGATTTCCATCTTCATCCTCATGCTCATCATTGCCATCAATATAGTAGAGCGCCCCAGAGTCCAAACCTTGAACCATAGCACATCCGAAAATATTTTCCCCGCCCTGAATTGGCGAATTGCCTTCACGCGCCTCGACATAGAGCGTGGTGGTATATCTGGCATAAGCACCAATACTTGCACCTTCATTTTGAAGATTGATCGGCAATTGATTTTTATCAGCTCGCAAGGTAATTGTATACGGGAGATTGGTATCTCCTGGGCTTCCCCCACCACCGCCACACGCAGCAAGCACCGTCACAAGGGACAGCGTCAGAAATCTAAATAGTTTCCGCATTTTTCTTCCTATCACAGTTTAATCATCAGCGCACGGACACCCGATCCGTAATCACCTTTGGAGTAATAAAAATCAACATTTCACGTTTTTTACTCTCATTGGTCCGAGTCTTGAAGAAATTACCAAGAACTGGCACATCTCCAAGGAAGGGAATCTTGTTTTCCGAATCAGTTTCTTCCATTTCAAAAATACCGCCAATGACCACTGTTCCACCATTCTCAACCAACACCTGCGTCTTCACACGCTTTGTATTAATTGCTCGGACATTCAACAAAAGCTCACCCGGACTATCCTTGTTAACATCAAGGTCGAGAATTATATTTCCCTCTGGTGTAATCTGAGGCACAACTTCGAGTTTGAGAACTGCTTTCTTAAACGCAATAATCGTCCCACCATTAGGCGCCGTCACAGGATACGGATACTCGGTGCCCTGCTCGATGGAAGCCTTCGTTTGATCCGCAGTCACCACGCGCGGACTAGAAACAACCTTACCTTTACCATCTGCTTCCAGCGCAGATATTTCCAAATTAAGAAAACGGTTTGCCGCTGAATTAAAAATCGAAATAGCGAAGCTCCCCGGATCGTAACCATTCAAGGCCGTCGCAGGAAGGTTGACAAAATTACCAAGGGCATTTGTAGCCCCACCAGCGCCAGAGCTAGCGACGGCATTACTGTAGCCGGAACCAACTACAACACGGTTACCCCCACCAAGGGAATAACCACCATCGCCACCCTTGTTGGCCCGAAGGTCAGTTCCACCCAAACGAACACCCAATGACCGACCAAACGTATCCGAGGCTTCCACAATACGTGCTTCAATCATGACCTGCCGGACGGCTACATCCAGGGTAGACAGCAACTGACGCACTTCTTCCAACTTACTAGCCGTGTCGGTCACAAAAAGCTGATTGGTTCGCGGCTCGGCAATGGCACTCCCGCGCTCCGACAAGAAACGGTTGGATGTCCCTGCCCCAGAGCCTCCGGAACTGCTTGTGGTGAGCTGCACCACCATATCAGCAGCTTTCGCATAATTCATCTGGAAAGCCTGCGTACGCAGTGGTTCCAGCTTCTGGATGGCGAGAGCCGCTTCAAAATCCTTCTTGGTCCGGTCATCGATTTCATCCTTCGGAGCAATCCAGAGCACGCTGCCGGTCTTGCGCATGCCCAGCCCCTTGGCATCCATGATGATTTGCAGTGCCTGGTCCCAAGGCACATCTTTCAGGCGCAGTGTTAGTGCACCTGTAACCGTATCGGATGTCACGATATTGAAATTCGTGAAATCAGCAATCACCTGCAGCAGGGATCGCACCTCGATATTTTGGAAATTCAGCGACAGCTTCTCACCACTGTAGCCAGGTCCCTGCGTAAGTTTGCTCAGATCCACCTTCTTCTGACGGACCTCCACCACGAACTGGTTGTCGCTCTGGTAAGCACTGTGCTCCCACTCCCCCACCGGCTCGATCACCATGCGCACACGGTCCCCTTGCTGGGTCGTGGTCACCAATTGCACGGGCGTCCCGAAATCCGCCACATCGAGCCTGCGGCGCAGTCCTTCGGGCAGGGATGTGCGGATGAACTCCACGGTCAACCCCTTGCCCAGCTGGCGCAAATCCACCCCCACCTGGCTGCTGGCGAGTCCCACCACCACACGCCCCGAGCCATCAGGGCCCCGGCGAAAATCGACATCCTTGATGGGCAGGATATCGGCGTTGGTGCCCTCTGCGAATACGGTCGCTTGCGGAGGCTGGCTCACCGCAGTGGCCGCCACCACGGGTTCAAGCTGCACCAGCAAGGCCTTGCCCTGTATTTCAGCCCGGTACGAGGTTGCCTGCTTGAGGTTCAGCACCACCCGGGACCGCCCCGCTGCCTGGACCACATTGACCGATTTCAGGTTGCCCTGGTTGATTTCGACCAACGAGCGCCCCATGGCATTGGTAGCACCAGCAAAGTCAAGCGCAATGCGCGCTGGAGATTGGGTGGCAAATCCCGTCGGCACGGCCGACAGCGGCTCGGACAACTCGATACGTACGACTTCGGCGCCCGCCTGCAATGTAGCTGTCACGGCTTCGATGGCGCTCTCGGCCAATGCCGCACTCGTCACCAAGGTCGCCGCCGCAACCATCGCAGCGCGATGGAATAACTTCATGATCGAAATATTCTTGTGCTTCATTTCTTAGCCTCCTCCTGCAGCTCCAGCGAAGTCGTACGCTCAATCCAATCGCCCGTGGCGTCTTGCACGATTTCCCGCAGCTGTATGGCAGTTTCCGTAATGGCGGTGATTCGCCCATAGTTCGGCCCCAGGTAATTGCCAATCTGGACCTGGTACAAAAGCTTGTCCACCTTCAGCAGCGCCGTGGGTTTACCTGTCTTGTTGAGACTTCCCACCATGGCCATGGTATCGATTGGGAAGGCCTCCAAAGGCTCCTTGCGGCGTGCCATTTCCGGAGCAATCAGGGCTGCATTGGATGCCGTCTGCGCAGACTCGCGCCGCAGTGCCTGCGTCAGTTTGAGCGCATTGAAAGGTTCCATGCCATTTTCCGCCGCATAAGGCTGCGGTTGAAATTTCTTTGGTTCAGCAATGGGCGTGACACGCGGCTTGGCTTGCGCCCGTTCGCTGGCCATCCATTGGCGCAATTCATCATCCCCCGAAGCACCACAGCCCAGCATGGGCAAGGTGCATACAGCGATCCATGCAATCCTCAGGGCCTTCATTTTTTCGCTCCTGAAGTGGCCTTGCGCTGCGCCTGCACCTCTTCTGCATCAAGGTAGCGGAACGTACGCGCCGTGGCATCCATCGTGAGGCTTCCACCCAGTTTGTCTTTGTCCTTTGTCGGCACGGCAATCGCGATATCGTTCAAAGTCACGATGCGCGAAAGGTGCGCAATATCGGCTGCAAAAGCCCCCATGTCATGGTACTTGCCCGTGACACGCACAGCGATCGGCAATTCAGCGTAATACTCCCGCGCCACGACCTGGCCGGGGCGGAAGAGTTCGAATTGCAGACTGCGGCCCAGGCCCGCCTGGTTGATGTCGGACAGGAGTGCTGCCATCTCGGCCTTGCTGGGCAATTGTTTCTCCAGCTGGATCACATACTGCTGAATCTGCTCGCGCTGCTTCTTCAGGAGATCCAGACTCACGGCCTTTTGTAGCTTGGTCTGGTAATCCTGCCTCAAGGTCACTTCCTTGGCGCGCTCCGCCTCCAACTCCGCTTCATAGTCAGTCAACTTGACAAACCACAATGCCACGGCCACAGCGACCGCCAGAAAGACGCAGAGCAGATAGCGTGGCAATGGCGGCCACAGAGAGGGATCCTTGGTGTCAAGATTCCTGAATTGGCGCTGCAACTGCTCCTGCAATGCGGCCGTGTCAATCTTGGGCGTTTGTTTTTTTGCCATGACTACTTCCCTGCCACACTTGCCGCATCCATGGCTTTCTGCACTTCACTGGAGCGCATCAACTGGAACCGCAAGTTGAATGCAGAAACACGTCGCTGATCGCGCTGCGTCAGAGCAACGCTGCTGGCCACGATCTCCACCAGTTCCGGCTTGGAGAGCCAAGGCGTATTGTTCGACAGGTTGCGCAGCATTTCGGAAACCCGCTCATTCGACTGCGCCATGCCCTGCATGACCACGCTCTGGTTGGTTTGCTTGAGCGAGGTGATGTAAACCCCATCCGGCAACTGCGCCACAAGTTCACTGAGCAAATGCACCGGAAGATTGCGATCCGACTGCAGATCCTCCACCGCCTTCTGGCGCGCACGCAAGGCCGCGATTTCCTCCTCAATGGAGGCAATCTCCTTGATCTGCCCCTCCAGGACCTTGATCTCGCCCTGCAGAAAGGTGTTCTTTACCTGCTGGGTCTCGATCATCATCTGGAACCACCAGTAAATGGCGCCAGCAATCAACAAGCCAACCAGGGCCGAGGCCAGCATGGTGGCCTGGAATGTTTCGCGGCGGCGTTTGCGCGCCGCTTCGCGGTGGGGGAGCAGGTTGATGAGAATCACTGCAGGAACCTCCGCATCGCAAGCCCGCATGACGTGAGATAGGACGGCGCTTCACGCACCATTTTCTTCATACGGACGGAACTCCCGATCTCCATGCCATCGAATGGATTGACCACGGAGCAAGGGAAACCCGTGTGCTGGGTGACGGCATCCGTCAATCCTTGCAATGGCGCCGACCCTCCGGCCAGCATGATGTGATCAACCCTATTGTGCGGGGTGCTGGTGAAGAAAAACTGCAGGGCCCGGCCAATTTCCTGCGACAGGCTTTCCACGAAGGGCCGCAGAACCGTCGACGAGTAATCATCCGGCAGATCGCCGTTGCGCTTCTTGCTCTCGGCCTCTTCTGCCGAGAATCCGTACTGGCGCACGATGAGCTGGGTCAATTGCGCTCCACCAAATGCCTGGTCCCTGTCATACAGCACCTCGTCGTTGCGAATGACCTGCATGCTGGTGGTCAGCGCACCCACCTCAAACAGCGCCACCATGGTGTCCACGCCCTTGTTGGGCAGGGCCTCGATCAAGCGGCTGGCAGCCAGCCGGGAGGCGTGCGATTCGATGTCCACGATGGCAGCCTTCAGGCCGGCCGCTTCGGCCAGCCCCTGGCGGTCCTGCACCTTCTCGCGGCGCGAGGCTGCGATCAAAACCTCGACATCGCCCGGGGAACTCTTGCTGGGCCCGATGACACAGAAGTCCAGACTCACCTCGTCCAGCGAGAACGGAATGTACTGGTTGGCCTCGGACTCCACCTGGACCTCCAGTTCCTGGTCGGTCATGCCCGCGGGCAAGGTGATTTTCTTGGTGATCACGGCAGAGGGCGGCAGCGCCAGGGCTACGTTCTTGGTCCGTGTCCCGCTCTTCTTGACCAAGCGGCGCAACGCCTCGGCCACCTCGTCGAATTTCTCGATATTGCCGTCCATGATCCAGCCACGCTCCAGCGGCTCGATAGCACAGCGCTCGAGCACCAAAGCCCCCGCCTTATCGCGCCCTAGCTCGACCAGCTTGACACTGGAGGAACTGATGTCGATGCCCAGCAGCGGCGCGGACTGGCGACTGAACAAGGATCCCGCAGAGATCAAGATAGTCCCCCTGAAAATTGTCAATCTGACACAACAAAACTTAACATTTCACATGAATGCTATCAGTAAGATACTTCTCCAGCAAAGGGTTTTCCGGATCCGCCTCTCTTCAACCGTTGTCAAAAGCAGACGTTCGATCCCGGACTTCACAAGCCCGAAGGCATGCCGCATCACCTTGGCATCGTCCGTCTGAAGTTCATTTTTCCACGCCATCAAATACTTGGCGCCATTTTTTATAATGGTGCGCCTTTTCCATCCGGAGCGATATGCCGCCCCCCGTCACGCACAAGTCCGCCGGCTCTCCGCCCCCCGCAACACCCTCCCGGCGCCCCCCATGGCTGCGCTGGCTCCTGCGCATCACTGCCTGGCTGCTGGGCTTGGCCGTGGCTGGCGCGCTGGCTTTGGCCCTGGTGATTGCCGTAGCGCTGGCCATGGCCTACCCCAACCTGCCGGACATCTCCGACCTGGCCGACTACCGCCCCAAGCTGCCGCTGCGCGTCTACTCCGCAGAGGGCGCGCTGCTGGGTGAGTTTGGTGAAGAGCGCCGCAACCTGACCCCCATCGCCGAAATCCCCAAGGTGATGAAAGATGCCGTGCTGGCCATCGAGGACACGCGCTTTTTCCAGCATGGCGGCGTCGACTACAAGGGTATGCTGCGCGCCGGATTGGCCAATCTGGGGCGAATGAAAAGCCAGGGCGCATCCACCATCACCATGCAGGTGGCGCGCAATGTTTACCTGTCCTCGGAAAAAACATTCACTCGTAAAATTTACGAAATATTACTAACATTCAAACTCGAACACTTTCTGACCAAGGATCAGATTCTCGAGATATACATGAATCAGATTTTTCTCGGAAATCGCGCATATGGTTTTGCTGCGGCCTCCGAGGTTTATTTTGGCAAACCCCTGAAATCGGTATCCATTGCCGAGGCCGCGATGCTGGCCGGCCTCCCGAAAGCGCCTTCCGCCTACAACCCCATCAGCAACCCGAAGCGCGCGCGGGTGCGCCAACTTCACATCATCGACCGGATGGAGGAAAACCAGTTCATCACGGCCGAGGAAGCCGCAGCGGCGCGCAAGGAACCGCTGAAGATCCGCACCGGAACGGACAGCACGCGCATCCATGCCGAATACGTGGCCGAAATGGCCCGCCAGCTCATCTTTGCCCAGTACGGAAACGAGGCCTATACCCGTGGCCTGAACGTCTACACCACGCTCAATGCCGGGGAGCAGGAGGTGGCCTACCGCGCCTTGCGCCGGGGCATCATGGATTACGAGCGCAGGCAGCATTACCGCGGGCCGGAAAAATTCGTCACCCTGCCCGGCAACCCGCAGGAACTGGAAGAAACCATCGACGACATCCTGGCGGACCATCCGGACAATGGCGATGTCCTGTCCGCCATGGTGCTGGAGGCCAACGCGCGCAAGATCGTCGCCATGCGCCCGAACGGCGACACCATCGAGATCACCGGCGACGGCCTCAAGCCCGTGCAGTCCGGCCTGAGCGACAAGGCGCCACCCAACACCAAGATCCGCCGGGGCGCCGTGATCCGCGTGGCCAAAACGGTGAAAAACACCTGGGAAGCCACCCAGCTGCCCGAAGTGGAAGGCGCCTTCGTCGCCATTGACCCGCGCAGCGGTGCCATCAAGGCCCTGGTCGGCGGCTTCGACTTCGACAAGAACAAGTTCAACCACGCCACCCAGGCCTGGCGCCAGCCCGGGTCGAGCTTCAAGCCCTTCATCTATTCGGCCGCCCTGGAGAAAGGTTTCACGCCCGCCACCGTCATCAACGATGGCCCGCTGTTCTTCGATGCCGGCGTAACCGGGGGCAAACCCTGGGAACCCAAGAACTACGACGGCAAGTTCGAGGGACCGATGACCATGCGCTCGGCCCTCGCCAAGTCCAAGAACATGGTGTCCATTCGCGTGCTGCAGGCCGTTGGCCCCCGCAACGGCCAGGAGTGGGCGACCCGGTTCGGTTTCGAGGCAGAGAAGCACCCCGCCTACCTCACCATGGCCCTGGGCGCCGGATCGGTCACCCCGATGCAGCTGGCCGTGGGCTATTCGGTTTTCGCCAACGGCGGCTACCGCGTCAACCCCTGGCTGATCACGCGCGTGACCGACCAGAAAGGCCGGGTTCTGTCGGAAATTCCGCCCCCCCCTGCGGCCGACCATGAACGCGTGATCGACGCCCGCAACGCCTTTGTCATGAACAGCCTGCTGCAGGAAATCACCCGCTCGGGCACGGCCGCCCGCGCACAGGCCACCCTCAAGCGCCCGGACCTGTACGGCAAGACCGGCACGACCAACGACTCCTGGGACGCCTGGTTCGCCGGCTTCCAGCCCACGATCACGGCCGTGACCTGGATCGGCTACGACACACCGCGCAACCTGGGCAGCCGGGAAACCGGCGGCGGCCTGAGCCTGCCCGTCTGGATCAGCTTCATGGAGCAGGCCCTCAAGGGCGTGCCTGTCATGGAGCCCACGGTGCCCGCTGGCGTGGTGAACGTCAGTGGCGAATGGTTTTACGAGGAATATGCGCGCAATGCCGGCGTGGCCAGCTTGGGGCTCGATGGCGCCGGTCCAGCCGGGCATGCGGCGCCGGACGGCCCCGCGCCGGAAGAGCGCAACCGCATCCTGGACCTGTTCCGCAACTAGGCAACCACCGCACCGGCGCACGCCCCGGTGCGACCCCTCACGCCTGGAAGCGCAGCGCCTGCCCCGCTTGCGCGGAGGCATCCGCGCAGAGGCGGGCAAAGAACTCCCCGCCGCCCTTGGTGTCCTGCCATGCGCTTCCATCGAAACGGTAGTGGTAGCCCCCGGAGCGGGCCGCCATCCAGATCTCGTGCAGGGGTTTCTGCAGGTTGATGACGATCTGGCTCCGGTTCCTGAACGTCAGCGTGACCATGCCGCCGGTGCGCTGGCTGTCGAGGTCCGCGTCCGACTCGTCGTTGATGCGGTCGCAGCATTGCTCCACGGCCAGCAGCAATTGTTCGGCACGGTCCATGAATTCGAGGTCGGTCATTACAATTTCAGCATGTTGAGAACTGCCCAAATTCTAGTCAGGTCCATAGCCCTTGCTGCCAGCGTGGCATGCCTGGGGGCCTGCGGCCAGCGCGGCCCGCTGTTCCTGCCCACCGATGCGGCCGCCCACCAGCGTGCCACACTCCCCCAAACGCTGACGCCCGGGCAGACCCCGGCGCCAGCCCCCCGATCCGCTCCCGCATCCACCGCCACGCCATGACCCTCTCCGCACTGCCCGGCCACCCCCACATCGCCTACCGCGACAACGAATTGCACGTGGAGGACCAGCGCGTCAGCGCTCTCGCCCACGCGCACGGCACACCGCTCTTCGTCTACTCCACCGCCTCCATGCGCGATGCGTTGGCCGCCTACCAGCGGGGATTTGCCGGCCGCAAGCTCCATGTCTGCTACGCCATGAAGGCCAACTCGTCCCTGGCCATGCTGCAGTTCTTCGCCCGCCAGGGCTGCGGATTCGACATCGTCTCCGGCGGCGAGCTCGAACGTGTGCTGTCCGCTGGCGGCGACCCGGCCAAAGTGATCTTCTCCGGCGTAGGCAAGACCCGGGCCGAGATGCGCCAGGCCCTGCAGGCCGGCATCCTGTGCTTCAACGTGGAAAGCGAGGCCGAGCTCGAAGTGCTCAGCGAAGTGGCTGCAGGCATGGACCGCAAGGCGCCCGTGAGCATCCGCGTGAACCCGAACGTCGACCCCAAGACCCACCCCTACATCTCCACCGGGCTCAAGGGCAACAAGTTCGGCGTGGCCCATGAGCGCACGCTGGCCACGTACCAGCGCGCGGCATCGCTGCCCGGGCTCCAGGTGGTGGGCATCGACTTCCACATCGGCTCGCAAATCACCGAAGTCACCCCCTACCTCGACGCCACGGACCGCCTGCTCGACCTCATCGAGGAGATCGAGGCCGCCGGTATTCCCATCCACCACATCGACTTCGGCGGCGGCCTGGGCATCAACTACAACGGCGACACCCCGCCCGCCGCCGATGCCCTGTGGCAGCAGCTGTTCGCCAAACTCGACGCACGCGGCTTTGGCGACCGGCAGTTCATGATCGAGCCGGGCCGCTCCCTGGTGGGCAACGCCGGCCTGTGCGTCACCGAGGTGCTGTACCTCAAGCCCGGCGAGGAGAAGAACTTCTGCATCGTCGATGCCGCCATGAACGACCTGCCCCGGCCCGCCATGTACCAGGCCTTTCACGCCATCGTGCCGCTGACCGCCCACACCGGCACGCCCGCCCAGGTGTACGACGTGGTGGGCCCGGTGTGCGAAAGCGGCGACTGGCTGGGCCGCGACCGCAGCCTGGCAGTGCAGCAGGGTGACCAGCTGGCGGTACTGTCGGCCGGCGCCTACTGCATGGCCATGTCCAGCAACTACAACACGCGTGGCCGCGCGGCCGAGGTGCTGGTGGACGGTGGCCAGGCGCATGTCATCCGCACCCGCGAAACCGCTGCGGACACCTTCCGCAACGAACACTTACTGCCGTAATGGCAGCTGGCGCCCATGAAATGGGCGCCACAAGCTACTATTTTTATAGCAATCGGCGCGCTTTGAGAGGGCCTTCCCGGGCGGCGCTGCCCGTGCGCTGCAGCGCGTGGTGCCAGACGCGCCAGCCCAGCAGGGCCGCGAGGATGGCGCCATAGGCCCACACCTCGGCGAAGTCGTTCTTGCCCGCGCGCATCCAGTAGAAATGCAGCACCGCCAGCACCGCCACGGCATACACGGCGCGGTGCAGGGCGCGCCAGCGCTTGCCGCCCAGCCAGCGGATGGCCCGGTCGAGCGAAGTGGCCGCCAGCAGCACCAGCAGCCCGAACGCCAGCATGCCCACCAGGATGAAGGGCCGCTTGGCGATGTCGCGCGCGATCTCGGCGGCGTCGAGCCCCATGTCGAACCCGGCGTAGCTCAGCAAGTGCAGCAGCGCGTAGAAAAACACAAATAGCCCCAGCATGCGCCGGAACCGCGCCAGCGCGGACGTGCCGGTCTGCACACGCAGCGGCGTCACGGCCAGCACCAGGCACAGCATGCGCAGCGTCCAGTCGCCCAGCGAGCGGATCAGCGCCTCGGCCGGGTTGGCACCGAGCTGGTTGGTGGCAGCCGCCCACACCAGCCAGGCCAGCGGCAGCAGCGCCAGCCCGAAAACCACAGGCTTGGCGGCACGGTGCAGCAGCAGCGGGTTCATGGCGGGGCAGGCGTTCAGAAGAACTTGCGCAGGTCCATGCCCGAGTAGAGCTGCCCCACCTGCGCCTCGTAGCCGTTGAACATCAGCGTCTTGCGCTTCTTGGCGAACAGCCCGTCTTCGCCAATGCGCCGCTCGGTGGCCTGGCTCCAGCGTGGGTGGTCCACCTGCGGGTTCACGTTGGAATAGAAGCCGTACTCCTGCGGCGCCGCCTTGTTCCAGGCCGTGGCAGGCTCCTTCTCGGTGAAGCGGATCTTGACAATGCTCTTGGCACTCTTGAAGCCGTATTTCCAGGGCACCACCAGGCGCACCGGCGCGCCGTTCTGGTTCGGCAGCACCTCGCCGTACATGCCGAAGGCCAGCAGAGTCAGCGGGTGCAGCGCCTCGTCGAGCCGCAGGCCCTCCACGTAGGGCCAGTCGAGCACGCGCGACCCGATGTAGGGCATGCGCGCCTTGTCGGCCAGGGTCACGAACTCCACGTATTTCGCACTGCCCAGCGGCTCCACGCGCCGGACCAACTCGGCCAGGGAATAGCCCACCCACGGGATCACCATGGACCAGCCCTCCACGCAGCGCAGGCGGTAGATACGCTCCTCCTGCGCGCTGAGCCGCAGCAGGTCTTCGAGGGCGTACTTGCCCGGCTTCTTCACCAGCCCTTCGATCTCCACCGTCCAGGGGTCCGGTTTCAGCGTGTGGGCGTTGCGCGCCGGGTCGGCCTTGTCGGTGCCGAACTCGTAGAAGTTGTTGTAGCTGCTGGCATCCTGGTAGCTGGTGGGCTTTTCCATGGTGGCCGCGCCCGCCACGGCCGAGGGGGTGCCCGGCAGCGCCGCCAGCTTGCCGGGGCGCTGCACCTGGGCCCAGGCCTCGCGCCCGGCCCACGCAGCCAGCGCGGCGCCCGCCGCCCCGGCCGCCATCAGGCGCAGCAACTCGCGGCGCTCCTCGTACACCGCGCGCGGGGTGATGTCGGAAGGAATGGGGTGCAAAAACCCCCGGTGGCGGGAAGGGATGGGCATGGCGGGTCTCCTGTGGCGCGGGGTGCGCTGCAGCTCGGTAGAGCGGAACATTGGCTAATTCGTTCCATCCCCGCCGCAGGTTACAGCAGCAGAAAAAAAACCGCTGCCGCACCCGCCTGGACCTCGCCGGACTACAGATTGCCGTAGCTGTGCAGGCCGCTCAGAAACATGTTGACGCCAAGGAAGGCGAAGGTGGTGACCACCAGCCCCACCAGCGCCCACCAGGCCGACACCGTGCCGCGCAGCCCCTTCATGAGGCGCATGTGCAGCCAGGCGGCGTAGTTGAGCCAGACGATCAGCGCCCAGGTCTCCTTCGGGTCCCAGCTCCAGTAGCCGCCCCAGGCCTCGGCAGCCCAGAGCGCGCCCAGCACCGTGGCGATGGTAAAGAAGGCAAAGCCCACGGCAATGGACTTGTACATCACGTCGTCCAGCACCTCGAAGGACGGCAGGCGCTCGCCAATGCGCCGGCGGCCCATCAGGATGGCGCCGATGATGAGTGCCGAAATACCGAAATACACCATCCAGTAGCTGCTGCCCGCCTCGGTGGAGCCCTGGCGGAACACCAGCGGCTCGAAGCACAGCACCACACCCAGCAGCCACAGCGGCGCCAGCTTGTACCAGCGGGTCTCGGTGGCATGCTGCTTGATGAGGTAGGCAAAGGCCACCATGGCCGACAGCGCGAACGTGCCATAGCCGATGAAGTTGGCCGGCACATGCAGCTTCATCCACCAGCTCTTGAGCGCGGGCACCAGGGGCTGGATTTCATGCGCCTCGCGCACCACCGTGTACCAGAGCAGAAAGCCCACGGCCGCGCTCACCACCAGCATCACGAAGCCGCCAAGCGCGCGCGTGCCGTACTGCTGCTCGTAGTACAGGTAGAACAGCGCCGTCATCCAGCAGAACATCACGAACACTTCGTAGAGGTTGCTCACCGGGATGTGGCCCACATCAGGCCCCAGCAGATAGCTTTCGTACCAGCGCACCATGGTGCCGATCAGCGCCATGGCCACGGCCACCCAGGCCAGCCGCGAGCCCAGCAACGACATGGTGGTGCCCTCGCCGCGCGCGAACATGCCGATCCAGTAGAACAGCGTGCTCATGAAAAAGACCATGCTCATCCACAGAATGGCCGACTGGCTGGACAGGAAATACTTGAGGCCGAACACCACCTCGGCGCGCTCCAGGTTGCCCGCGCCGTCCTGCTGGTACAGCCCGATGGCCAGCAGCGACAGCGCCGCCACCACCAGCATCAGCGGGCGCAGCGGGCGCCAGAACCAGCCCAGCCAGACCGCGCCGGGGATGGAGCCCAGCAGAATGCCCTTCTCATACACGTCCATGTAGGCCGCGTAGCGCTGCAGCGCATACAGCCCGCCCGCGACCACGACGGCGGCAAACAGCCAGTCCAGCCAGTTCCTGCGGGCGAAGAAGCCCTCGTTGAGGGTCACCGTGGTGGTGGTAGCGGTGTTCATGTGGAGCCTCCGTGACGGAGCGTCGGAGCCGCCCCAATGAGTTTCTCGGTGAGCTGGGCGAACTCGCGGTCGCCGTCCAGGGTCTTGCGGTTGGTCGACAGCGCCATGGTGGCGTGCGTGGCGCCATCGCGCGGTGCGAGCCAGACCCAGACGCGGCGCTCGCGGATATAGAGCATGGCGAAGATACCGATGATCAGCAAGGCGCAGCCCAGGTAGACGATGTTCTTGCCCGGCGCGCGCGCCACCTCGAACACGCTGGCCTGCACCTGCGTGAAGTCCGTGAGCGCCAGCGCCAGGGGCGCCGGGTAGACCTGCGCGTCACTCAGCGCCAGCACCGCCTGCGTCATGAAACCCAGGGTCTGCGGATTGGATTCCAGCGGCGCAAGCCCGGCGCGTGCGCGCGTGAGCTGGGCCAGCTCGAACAGCGTGCCGTTGAGGATGCGCACCAGCACATCGCCGGCCCGCTCGCGCTCGGCCTCGGGCACGTTCTTTTCCATGAAGCGCGAGATCGCGGGCAGGCCGCCGATGTACTGGCCGTCCTCGCCCGGGCCGCCAGCGTACAGCGCCAGCGCGCGCGCGGCGGACTGGGTGAGCTGCTCGGCCAGCTCCTTGCGGCTGCCATCCACGGCCTGGGCCACGTAGCGGCGCACGGCCTGCTCGCGCGCGGCCGGGTCCTGCAGCGCCACGCGCATGCGCAGGAAGCCCTCGATGCCGCCCTGGTCGTCGGCGGGCACGCGCAGGTAGCGGAAAGGCTCGGCCGGGCTGCGGCGTACACCGAGCAGGAACACCGCCGGGCCGCCGTCGCCCATGTCCACGGGCAGCATGTAGTTGTGGAACTCGGTGGCCTGGCCGGCCGCATCGCGCAGCTTGTAGCCGATGCTCGGGCCCACGTTGCGCAGGTCCTTGTTCTTCTTCGTCTTGTTGGCCGCGCCCATGCGCGCGCCAATGGACTCGCGCAGATCGACCTTGCGCACGTCAGCACCGGACGGCGCCTTCTCGCCGTTGTCGCTGAAATTCTCGACGTTGATGGTGCGCAGCGAGACCAGCTCCAGCGACAGCGGCTCGCCGCCCATGCCCTGCAGCGGCTGCGCCTTGCTGCCGATCACGCCCTGCACCTCGAACGGCGCGGCGCCCGGCACCAGGGGCAGGGCGCGCAGCGTGACCGAAGAGCCGCCGTCGTCAAAGCCGGACTGGTAGATCTCGATGCCCTTGAAGCTGGCGGGGTGGTTGACCTCGATGCGCTGCTCGGTCTTCTCACCCGTGGCCTTGTCGTGGATGACCACATCGCTGGCGAACAGCTTGGGCATGCCGGACTCGTAGTGCTCGATGATGAACTTCTTCAGTTCCAGCGAGAACGGCAGCTCCTGCACCAGGATGCCGTCGGACTGGCTCAGGATGGCCGTGCTCGACTGCGTGCCCTCGGTCACCAGCAGGTTGCCCCGGAACGTGGGGTTGCCGGCGCCCAGGCGGTGCTCGGGCGGCACGTCGGCGATCATGCCGCCGCCCGAGAAGGTGGATTTGCCATTGAGCCACATCTGCGAGCGCACGATCAGGTCGCCGTCGAGCAGGCCGCCCACGCACACCAGCACGATGGCGCTGTGCGCCGCGATGTAGCCGATCTTGTTGGCCGCACCCGCCTTGGCCGCCACCATCCAGCCGGTGCCGGGGCCGGCGGCGGTGTCGCGTTGCTGGAGCTTGACCTTCCAACCGCCCCCCACCAGCATCTGGCCGATGCGCCGCGCCTCGGTGGCGGCATCCTGCGCCAGCGTGGCCTGGGCCTTGTGGTGAAAGGCCTGCAGGTTTTTCTCGCGGATGTTTTCCTTGTAGGTGCGCAGGTCGACCAGGATCTTGGGCGTGTTGCGCGCAATGCACAGCGAGGTGCTGATGACCAGGAACGCCAGGATCACCAGGAACCACCAGGCGCTGTAGACCGCATTGAGCTGCAGCGTGGCAAACAGCTCGGCCCAGAACGGCCCGAACTGGTTCACGTAGTTGATGGTCGGTTCGTGCTGCTTGAGCACGGTGCCGATCACCGAGGCGATGCAGATCACCGTCAGCAGCGCGATGGCGAAACGCATCGACGACAGCAACTCGATGCCCGAGCGCAGCGCCTGCGAGCCGGTGCGGAGACGCACGCCTTGGGTGGTTTCAGACATGGAAGGGGAGTGTGCAGCGCCGAAAGAAAAAGGGCGGGCCATCCTGAGGATGGGCCCGCCCGCTTTGGGGTTTGTTTTTGGCGGTTGGTTCCGTGCGCCGGCGGTTATTCGCCAGGTGCAGCGCGAAACATTCAGCGCAGGCCGGCGATGTAGTCCGACACGGCGCGGATTTCGCGGTCGTTCATCTTGGCGGCAACCCCGGTCATGTGCAGGTTGTTGTTGCGCACGCCGTCGCGGAACGCCTTGAGCTGGGTTTCGGTGTAAACCGCGTGCTGGCCGGCCAGGCGCGGGTACTGCGAGGGCATGCCAGCGCCGTTGGGGCTGTGGCAGGCAGCGCAGGCGGGGATGCTGCGGTCGGCGATGCCGCCACGGTAGATGCGCTCGCCCAGGGCCACCAGGGCCTTGTCCTTGGCGGCGTTTTCGGCGGCAGGCTTGGAGGCCAGCCAGCCGGCGACGTTCTTCATGTCGTCGTCCGACAGCATGGAGGCAAAGCCCTGCATGACGGCGCTGGCGCGCTTGCCGGACTTGAACTCCTGCAACTGCTTGACGAGGTATTCGGGGTGCTGCTGCGCCAGCTTGGGGTTGTCAGCGATGCTCGAATTGCCATCGGCGGCATGGCAGGCCACGCAAACCGTGGAATAGCTGGCCTCGCCCTTGGCGAGATCGGCCTTGGCCGGAGCGGCAGCGCCGGAGGCGAAGGCCGGGAAAGCGGGAGCTGCCAGCACGGCAGCCATGAGCAAGGAGGCGAGCAACTTCATATCGAGGGACTTATTGGTGGTGGCGCAAAACCGTGCGATTCTACAATGAGGCT
>Ga0208516_100249_pt1 | contig 26713 bp, 21 predicted proteins | sample LakWasM117_HOW13_2_FD_183931 | JGI IMG/M metagenome (GOLD analysis project Ga0208516, IMG submission 183931) | Freshwater sediment methanotrophic microbial communities from Lake Washington under simulated oxygen tension - Sediment Metagenome... | ecosystem: Environmental > Aquatic > Freshwater >...
CGTTGCTGATGGCGTTGCTGGCCGCGCCCCGGTGGTGGTAGACCACGCCCTTGGGGTTGCCCGTGGTGCCGCTGGTGTAGTTCAGCGCGATGGCGTCCCATTCATCCTCCGGCAGCTCCCAGGCGAATTGCGGGTCGCCGCCGGCCACGAAGGCCTCGTAGGTGGTGCTGCCGACCGTCTGGCTGGCGGGGCCGTAGACAGCGTCCTCCACGTCGATCAGCAGCAGCGGCGTGGTGGACTGGCGCAGCGCCAGGGCCTTGGCCATGGTGGGCGCGAATTCCGGGTCCACGATCACGGCCTTGGCCTCGCCGTGGTCGAGCATGAAGGCGATGGCCTCGGGGTCCAGGCGCGTGTTCAGCGCGTTGAGCACGGCGCCCGCCATGGGCACGCCGAAATGCGCCTCGACCATGGGCGGCGTGTTGGGCAGCATCACGGCCACGGTGTCGTTCTTGGCTATGCCGGCGCGCCGCAGGCTGCTGGCGAGCTGGCGGCAGCGCGCATAGGTTTGCGCCCAGGTCTGGCGCAGGCCGCCATGCACGATGGCCAGGCGCTCGGGGTAGACCTCGGCGGTGCGCTCGATGAAACCCAGCGGCGACAGCGGGGCGAAGTTGGCGGCGGTGCGGGGCAGGTTCTGGTCGAAGATGGATGTCATGGAAGCGAGGGACTGGAGGTGGTGATGGGCCAGCGCGTGGGGGGATTGATTGATGACACGCCCTAACCCCAATGCTACTGCGGGCCTTCGCGGTGCCGGGGCTTGGCGCGGTACATGGCGGCGTCGGCGCTGGCCAGCAGGGTATGGGCATCCTGCGCATCGCGCGGGAACAGGCTCAGGCCCACGCTGGCGCGCACCTGGTAGGGCTTGCCACGGATGTCCAGCGGCGGCTCGAAGGCCTGCTGCAGCTTGACCGCGATCTGCTGTGCCGCGTATTCCGAATCGACGTTCTCGCACAGCACGGTGAACTCGTCGCCCGCCAGCCGGGCCACGGTATCAACCTGGCGCACCGCCCCGAAAATGACGCGGGCCGCGGCCTGGAGCACGGCATCGCCCATGGCATGGCCCAGGTTGTCGTTGATGGACTTGAAATCATCCAGATCGACAAACAGCAGGGCACAAGGCCGGCCCGTGCGCCGCGCCATTTCCAGCGCCTGGGCCAGGCGCTGCTCGAACATGCGGCGGTTGGGCAGGCCCGTCAGTGCATCGTGGTGGGCCAGGTGGGCCATGGCATCGCGGCTGGCATTGAGCTCGGCCATCTGGGAGCCGATCTGCTGCTCCATGTCGTGGAAGCTGCGCGCCAGCTCGCCCAGTTCATCCTGCCGCTCCATCGGCAGCGTGCCATGCGGGCGCCCTTCCGAAAAGGCCTGGGTGGCCCGCACCATCGCATGGAGCGGCCCCGTGACCACGCGCGACACCCAGGCGGCCAGCAGCACGCCCACCAGGCACAGCGGCAGCAGCACCTGGATGATGCCGCTCCCCAGCTCGACCACCGCGCTCTGCACCACGGCCATGGGTTGCGAGAGCCCGACCACCAGGAACCGGCCATCCTGCTGGAAGCCCAGGGGCATGCGCACGAAGGCAAAGGCATGCGAACCGCCATCGCTGCCCTCCTGCACCACGACCACGCTCTTGCGGCGCTCCTCGATGATCTGCCCCACCGGGGCCATGCTGTCCTGCACCCGGATGCGCTGCCCACGGTCGAACCCGTAGGTCTGGCTGCGATCGGCATGCACCAGGAAATCCCCCCAGCGGTTGGTCAGATAAAAACCGTAGGGCGCCGGCAGGCCCACGCTGAAATTGCCAAGGAACTTGTCGGCCTCCACCCGGATGACGATCACGCCCACGGTCTGGCCGTCCTGCACGACGCTGGCGGCCATGCTGAAAACCGGCAGTTCGGCGCCGTTGTGCGCCTCGCCCTCGTGGTTGATGCCGAATTCGGACACATAAATGCTGCCCGTCCCGAGCTTCAGGGTTTCGAAAACGAACGGGAAGTGGGCCTTCTCCTGCAAGGCATCGCCCCGCACCTGCACGATGCCGGACCCGGAACGCTCCACCCGTACCAATTCGAGGCCATGGTCGCGGGCGCTGATCAAACGGATCTGCTGGTACGCGGGGCGGTTGCTCAGCATGGACTGGAAGGCACTGGCGAGCGTGTCCTGGTCGTAGGGCTTGGCGGCACCGCTGCGCTGCGTCGCCTGCGCTCCCGCCGCCAGGGAAGCCAGCATGGCGGTATCGCGCGCCACGGACGAAAAACCGGCATGCATGTGCTGCGCCAGGATCTGCGTGGTGCCCAGCAGGGATTGCTGCGCGCGCTCGTTGAGCATGTCGCGCCCGAAGGCGAAGGTGAAATAGCCCACGAGCAGCGCCCCGAACACGCTGAAGCATGCCAGCAGAATCCCGAGACGAACGCCAATCTTGCCGCTCATTCAGAACCTTTCGGGCCGGTCACCCGATACGATGCGCTGCCACAGCCGGCTGCGCAGGGCCCCGTCTTCCACGGGCTCCAGCCAGACGATGGGGCCTTTGACCGCCCCCCCCGGCCAGCGCATCAGGTTCCTCCAGCGTGTTGGCCAGGCCCTGGCGGCGCGTGAGCTCGCGGCTCACCTGGGGTTCGAGCATGTAGTTGATCCACTGCGTGGCCAATGCCGCCTGGGTGGAGCGGCTGGAAATGGCCCAGCAATCGAGCCAGGCCAGTGCGCCTTCGCGCGGCACCACATACCCCACGTTCAGACCGGCGTCCTGAAACTGCTTGAGCTGCTGTTGCCCGTAGTTGGCATGCATCACCGCCACGCCATGCCGGCGGAACAACTCCAGCGACTCCTCGGGCAGGTTGTAGAACGACAGCAGGTTGCGGCGCAGCGCCACCAGGTCGCGGGCCACGGCGCCGAACTGCGTGGGCGCGATGCGAAAAGGCGGCAACCCCATGTGCATGGCCGACAGGGCAAACCCATGGCTGCCACCATCGAACGCCAGCACGCGCCCTTGCCAGCGCGGGTCCCACAGCGCCGCGAGCGAATCCGGCGGTTCGCTGAACAGGCTGCGGTCGTAGATCAGGCCCATCTCCGAATAGGTGTAGGGCACGGCATATACCTGGCCCTGCCGGGTGATGCCCGCGATGGCATCGGGCCGCCGAAAGCGCGGCAACTGGCGTGCGGCGTTGGGAATGTCGGCCATCTTCAGCGGCAGCAGTTGCTGCTGCGCAACGAACTGGGCGATCTCCACCGTGTTCGCGGCCACGGTATCGAACACCGGGCCCTGGGGATCGGTCAGCTTGGCACGCAGCACATCGTCCGAGCCCACCGTGGTGATCTCCACGCGCACGGAATGGCGCTTCTCGAATTCAGCCACCAGATCGGCATCGGCATAGCCGGGCCAACTCAACACCCGCAGCGTCGGTGGCGCGGACTGCGCCAGCGGCGCGAACAGTGCGCAAAACGCCAGCGCCATGGCACCCAGCCAGCGCGCGCTGGTGCAACCTTTCCGTTTTCGCATGGTGTCCGCCATCCCAGGCCCCGCACTGCAACAAGAAGTGACAACCAGTTTACGCGGACAATAGCTCCGTGACGATCCCCCAATCTTTCATTCAGGAACTGCTCTCGCGCGTTGACGTGGTCGAGATCGTCGGCCGCTACGTACCCCTGAAGAAAGGTGGCGCCAATTTCATGGGGCTGTGCCCCTTCCATGGCGAGAAATCCCCGTCCTTCAGCGTCAGCCCGTCCAAGCAGTTCTACCACTGCTTCGGCTGCGGCAAGAACGGCAACGCCATCGGTTTTCTCATGGAACACGCGGGCATGGGCTTCGTCGAGGCCGTGCAAGACCTGGCCCAGCAGGTGGGCCTGCAGGTACCCGACGACGACGTCTCGCCGCAGGAGCGCGAGCGCGCCGCCGCGCAGCGCCAGCGCCAGGCCACGCTGACCGACGTGCTGGAAAAGGCCGCCACGGCCTACCGCCAGCACCTGCGCCACTCGCCGCGCGCGGTGGAGTACTTCAAGGGCCGGGGGCTCTCGGGCGAGATCGCCAAGCGCTACGGCCTGGGCTATGCGCCCGAGGGCTGGCGCAGCCTGGCCAGCGTGTTCCCGCAGTACGACGACCCCCTGCTGGCCGAGAGCGGCCTGGTGATCGTGAACGAGGAAGACGGCAAGCGCTACGACCGCTTCCGCGACCGGGTCATGTTCCCGATCCGCAATGTCAAGGGCGAATGCATCGGCTTTGGCGGCCGCGTGCTGGGCGACGACAAGCCCAAATACCTGAACTCCCCCGAAACCCCGGTGTTCCACAAGGGGCGCGAGCTGTACGGCCTGTTCGAGGCGCGCACCGCCATCCGCGAACAGGGCTGCGTGCTCGTCACCGAGGGCTACATGGACGTGGTGGCGCTGGCGCAGCTCGGTTTTCCGAACGCCGTGGCCTCGCTGGGCACGGCCTGCACGGCGGACCACGTGGCCAAGCTGTTCCGCTTCACCGAGACCGTCATCTTCAGCTTCGACGGCGACGCCGCCGGCCGGCGCGCCGCGCGCAAGGCGCTCGAAGGCGCCCTGCCCTACGCCAGCGACACGCGCAGCGTGAAGTTCCTGTTCCTGCCCGCCGAGCACGACCCCGACAGCTTCGTGCGCGCCCACGGCAGCGACGCCTTCGCGCGCTACATCGCCGACGCCATGCCGCTGAGCCGCTTTCTGATCGAGATCGCCAGCGAGCAGTGCGACCTGGGCACCCCCGAAGGCCGCGCCCACATGGCCAGCAACGCCCGCCACCTGTGGGAGCCCCTGCCCGACGGCGCGCTCAAGCGCCAGCTGCTGGGCGAACTGGCCGGCCTGGCGCAACTCGACCCGCGCGACCTGGCCGACATCTGGACGCAGGGCGCGGCCCGGGATGCGGCACGCTCCCGCCACGGCGCGGCCCCACCCGCCGCCGAGGTTCCGCCCGGCGGCGGCGCGCCGCACGGCATGCCGGGCCATGGCGGCGCACGCCCCCCGCGCCGCGCATCCCGGGGGGAGGCGTCCCGCGCGCCCGCCTGGGCCGGCACGCAGCGCAACACGCGCTCCGCCCCCTCGGGCCGCGCCGACCATGCCGCCCGGTTGCTGCTGTCGCACATGGGCTTTCTCGACGAGCTTTCACACGAAGACCACAACGTGCTGTGCGCCCAGGAGGCGCCCCACGGGCCGCTGTTCGCCTGGATCGAGGGCCAGTTCCATGAGCATGGCGCGCAGCCCTGGGCCGTGCTGCGCGAGAGCCTGCGCGGCCATGCCTGCGAGGCCTTGGCCGAGCGCGTGATGACCGGTTCGCACGCCCAGACCGAGGGCGACACCCAGGAGCTGCGCGTGGAACTGCGCGGCCTGCTCAACCGCATGCTGGCCGAGCAGCTGCGCCAGCAGGAAACGCAGGCCCTGGCCGAGGCCAGCACCGATCCGGCCGCCCTGCAGCGCTACCGGGCGCTGCAGGCCCGCCGCGTGGCGCTGGAGAAACTGGCCCACGTGCAGGCTTGATTTCTCATTCGCCGGTATAATATAGGGTTCATCGGCAAGAGCGACAGCAGCACCTCCGGGCCGGGCCACCGTGACACACACGCACAACCGCCCACCATACCGCAAGGACTGCACACCAAATGTTCGCCCAGACATCTTGCCTCTGAGGGCTTGCCCCTCGAACCGCGAAGGCCCTGCCTTTGCCGTGCTTCCCGCGCCGGGATCCGTGGCGCTTGCGTTTTCTTTGTTTCCTTTTTGAATCTGAGGTTGTCCATGCCCGCTCAAAAGTCCGCGAAGTCGCCCAAGTCCACCCCCGGCACTGCCGCCAAGGCCGCTTCCGCAACTGCCAAGAAACCACCAGCCCAGGCTGCCGCGCCCGCCAAGAAAAGCGCCGCAGCCGACCCGGTGGCCAAGAAAGCCAACACCGTGCCCGTGACCAAGCCCGCTGCCAAGACCCCCGCCGCCGAAGAAACCAAGACCCCCCGCGCCAAGGCCTCCGAGGCCGATGCCGCCGAAGCGCCCAAGAAGCGCCCTGGCCGTCCCGCCAAGGCCGCGGGCGCCGCCGCCCCGGCCAAGACGCCCGCCAAGCGCGGCCGCAAGCCCAAGGCCGCCGCCGAGTCCGCCGACGCCGATGACGCCGACCTCTCCGACATCGAATCCGACCTCGAAGGCGAGGTCGAGGAGGCCCCCGAGGCCGCGGCCACGGTCGAGAAGGTCAAGCCCCTGCGCATGAAGATCAGCAAGGCGAAGGAACGCGCCTTGATGAAGGAATTCGGCCTGGACGAAACCGTCCTGTCCGAGGAAGACATGGCCAAGCGCCGCTCGCGCCTCAAGACCCTGATCAAGCTGGGCAAGACGCGCGGCTACCTGACGCACGGCGAAATCTCCGACCACCTGCCCGACAAGCTGATCGACGCCGAAACGCTCGAAGTCGTGATCTCCATGCTCAACGACATGGGCGTGGCCGTGTACGAGCAGACCCCCGATGCCGAAACCCTGCTGCTGACCAACACCGCGCAGACGGCGGCCACCGAGGAAGAAGCCGAAGAAGCCGCCGAAGCCGCCCTGTCCACCGTGGACAGCGAATTCGGCCGCACCACCGACCCCGTGCGCATGTACATGCGTGAAATGGGCACCGTGGAGCTGCTCACGCGCGAAGGCGAAATCGAGATCGCCAAGCGCATCGAAGGCGGCCTGATGGCCATGATGGAGGCGATCAGCGCATCGCCCGCCACCATCGCCGAGATCCTCAACATGGGCGAGGAGATCCGCGAGGGCAAGGTCGTCATCTCCACCATCGTGGACGGCTTCTCCAACCCCAACGAGGCCGACGACTACGTGGCCGAGGAAGACTTCGACGAGTTCGACGAGGAAGACGACGACGACGGCAAGGGCGGCAGCAAGGCCCTGACCAAGAAGCTCGAAGAACTCAAGAACGAGGCCCTGCGCCGCTTCGACCGCATCCGCGACCTGTTCGAGAAGGTGCACAAGGTCTACGACAAGGAAGGCTACGGCACGCCCGCCTACATGAAGGCACAGCACGCCCTGTCGGCCGAGCTGATGACCATCCGCTTCACCGCCAAGACCATCGAAAAGCTGTGCGACATGGTGCGCGGCCAGGTCGATGATGTGCGCAAGAAGGAGCGCGAGCTGCGCCGCATCATCGTGGACAAGTGCGGCATGCCCCAGGAAACCTTCATCAAGGACTTCCCGGCCAACCTGCTGAACCTCAAGTGGGTCGAGAAGCAAGCCCAGGCCGGCAAGGCCTGGAGCAACGTCATGGCGCGCAACATCCCGCCGATCCAGGACCTGCAGCAGAAGCTCATGGACCTGCAGGCGCGCGTGGTCGTGCCGCTGGCCGAGCTCAAGGGCATCAACAAGCGCATGAACGAGGGCGAAGCCACCTCGCGCGATGCCAAGAAGGAAATGATCGAGGCCAATCTGCGCCTCGTGATCTCCATCGCCAAGAAGTACACCAACCGTGGCCTGCAGTTCCTCGACCTGATCCAGGAAGGCAACATCGGCCTGATGAAGGCGGTGGACAAGTTCGAATACCGCCGTGGCTACAAGTTCTCGACCTACGCCACGTGGTGGATCCGCCAGGCCATCACGCGCTCGATCGCCGACCAGGCGCGCACCATCCGCATCCCGGTGCACATGATCGAGACCATCAACAAGATGAACCGCATCTCGCGCCAGCATCTGCAGGAGTTCGGCTTCGAGCCCGACGCCAGCGTCCTGGCCGAGAAGATGGAGATCCCCGAGGACAAGATCCGCAAGATCATGAAGATCGCCAAGGAGCCGATCTCCATGGAAACGCCGATCGGCGACGACGACGACAGCCACCTGGGCGACTTCATCGAGGACGGCGCCAACACCGCCCCCATCGACGCCGCCATGCAGGCCGGCCTGCGCGACGTGGTCAAGGACATTCTCGACGGCCTCACGCCGCGCGAGGCCAAGGTGCTGCGCATGCGCTTCGGCATCGAGATGTCCACCGACCACACGCTGGAAGAAGTGGGCAAGCAGTTCGACGTGACGCGTGAACGCATCCGCCAGATCGAGGCCAAGGCGCTGCGCAAGCTCAAGCACCCCAGCCGCTCGGACAAGCTGCGCAGCTTTATCGATTCGCTGTAAAACACGGCCTGTTCGCAAGCCCTGCAAGCCCGGCCCCGCCATCGTGGGGCCGGGCTTTTTTGTATCCACAGGACGGAACCAACATGGCCCTCGACTACCCCTGGCTCTACGACACGGTACGCGCGCGTTTCGACTCCGACGAAGCCCTGGAAGCCTTCCTGCCCCAGGCGCTCACCCCCGAGGCGCTGCGGCGCCAGGGCGACGACCGCTACCTCTCCGCCATGAGCCAGCGGGTCTTCCAGGCCGGCATGCAGCACACGGTGGTCGATGCCAAGTGGCCTGAGTTCGAACAAGCCTTCGCGGGCTTTGCGCCCGAGCAGATGGTGCTGCTCGGCCCTGGGGACATCGAAGGCCACATGCAGAATGCCCGGATCATCCGCGACCGCGCCAAGCTGCGGACCATTCCCCAGAACGCCCGCTTCATCCTGGACATCCGCCAGGAGCGGGGCTGCAGCTTCGGGGCCTTTATCGCCGACTGGCCGGGTTCCGACACCATCGGCCTGTGGCGCTTGCTGGCCCAGCGCGGTGCGCGCCTGGGCGGGCGCTCGGCGGCCGGGTTCCTGCGCCTGGCCGGGAAGGACACTTTTCTGTTGACCAGCGACGTGGTGGCCCGCCTGGTGGCCGCTGGCACCATTGAGCGGGCACCCACCCGCCAGCGCGACCTGCAGGCCGTCCAGGATGCATTCAACGCACTGCAGCAACGCTCGGGCCGGCCGCTGTGCCAGCTCTCGGCCCTGCTGTCGCTCAGCATCAACCCGCAGTTCTGATGGAACTCCCGAGCCGGTACGCCCGGAACGCTACAAAAACAAGAGCTACCCACGCTTGACTGGCAAGCGCTGCAGGCAAAAACCTGTCAATCAGGCCACGGCCGCGCCGTCGTGCAGCGCCTGCACCTGTTCGGGGGTGTAGCCCAGGCCCTCCAGCAGCGCCTGCGTATGCTCGCCCAGCCGGGGCGGCTGCAGGCGCACGCCCAGGCGCTGGCCGTCCATGCGCAGCGGGAACAGCGTGGTGCGGGCCGTCTGCCCGGCGCGCTCGCCGTCGGGCAGGGTGATCTCGGCCAGGCCGCCGGTGGCGTTGAGGTGCGGGTCGTCGTAGAGCTGCTCGGGCCGCACGATGGGCGCGTAGGGCAGGCCGTTGCGCTCGAACAGGTCGGACAGCTCGGCCGCCGTGCGCGTGGCCAGGCGCTGGCGCAGCTCGGGCAGCATGGTGGCACGCTGGCGCACGCGGTCGTTGTTGGTGGCCAGCAGCGGGTCGGCCTTGAGGTCGGCGAAGCCCAGCGCGTCGCAGAAGGTGTTCCACTGCGCGTCGCTCACCGCCGCCAGGAAGATCTGCTCGCCATCCCGCACGCTGAACACGTCGTACAGGCCCCAGGACGAGATGCGCTCGGGCATGGGCGCGGCCGGCTGGCCGGTCACGGCGTACTGCAGCATGTGCTGGCCGACGAGGAAGACGTTGTTCTCGAACAGGGCCGAGTCGATCTCCTGCCCGCGCCCGCTGATGCCGCGCTGCATCAGCGCCGCCATGGCGCCAATGGCGCCGAACATGCCGCCCATGATGTCGTTCACGCTGGAGCCCGCGCGCAGCGGGTCGCCCGGGCGGCCGGTCATGTAGGCCAGGCCGCCCATCATCTGCACCACCTCGTCGAGCGCCGTGCGGTGCTCGTAGGGCCCGGGCAGAAAACCCGTGTGGTTGACGTAGATGAGGCGCGGGTTCTCCGCGCTCAGGGCGGCATAGTCCAGCCCGTACTTGGCCAGCGCGCCGGGCTTGAAGTTCTGCAGTACCACGTCGGCCGACAACGCGAGCCTGCGGGCCACGGCCTGGCCCTCGGGGTGGCGCAGGTCGATGGCGATGCTTTTCTTGTTGCGGTTGAACAGCGGGAAGAAGCCGGCCCCGGCGCCCAGCAGGTGGCGCGTGCGGTCGCCCTCGATGGGCTCGACCTTGATGACCTCGGCGCCCAGGTCGGCCAGCACCATGCCGCAGGTCGGCCCCATGACCATATGGGAGAACTCGACGACGCGCAGGCCCTGCAGTGGCAGGGCGGCGGCAGGCGCGGGAGGGGTGGACGAAGGCGCGAGGGTGGCGTGGTTCATGCAGGCGACGGAAAACAGAAGCGGCGACAGGCAAAAACCGGGCTGCGGCCCGGCTGGCAGGCTGCCATCCTAGACCAATCCGTGGCAACCCCACAACACTTTCGGCGATTCCAGGGCCTTTGCGGACCCAGCGCCCTGCAGGTATATGTTTGGAGCTATTAAACTTGTAGCAAAATCGGTTCGGCGCTATAGTCCGCCCAGCGCCCCAGGCGCCCGGCCCCTGGCACCGCACCGCCGCCCATCACCCCTTGCGCAAGGAGAAGCTTCATGAGCTCCAAAGAAAACGCCGCCATCCACCAGCTGTTCGAACGGCTCGAATGCCGCTACGCACTGCGTGTGCTGTGGGCCCTGCGGGACGGGCATCCGCAAACCTTCCGGCTGCTGCAGGACAGCGTGGGCGGCATCACGCCCAACACGCTCAACACCCGCATCAAGGAACTGCGCGAGGCCGGCCTGATCGACCACGGCAGCGATGGCTACGCCGTCACCGCCTCGGGCAGCGACCTGCTCAAGCGCCTGAACGATGTGCAGGCCTTCGCCAACCGCTGGGTGGCCAACCGCGCCAAGAAGTAAGCCCGGTGGCCGGTGCCGCGCACCGGCCCCAAAAAATCAGATAAAACAGCCTCTGGCGCCCTGCCAATAAGCGCCACAAGCTATCATTTCAATAGCAATTCAGCAAGGAAACATCCATGGCGCTCACCACCACCGCATCGGGCCTGCAGTACGAGGACACCACCACCGGCGAAGGCGCCGAGGCCACGCGCGGCAGCCAGGTCACGGTGCACTACACGGGCTGGCTCTACAACGACGGCGTGCAAGGCGCCAAGTTCGACTCCAGCCGCGACCGCAACGACCCCTTCGTCTTCGGCCTGGGCGCCGGCATGGTCATCAAGGGCTGGGACGAAGGCGTGCAGGGCATGAAGGTGGGCGGTCAGCGCACCCTCATCATCCCGGCGGCCCTGGGCTATGGCGCGCGCGGCGCCGGCGGCGTGATTCCCCCGAACGCCACGCTGAAGTTCGACGTCGAACTGCTCAAGGTCGGCCGCTGAAAAGCCCCCTGCCCCACCCATGAAAAAAGCGGCCTCGGCCGCTTTTTTCATGGGCACAGCCATTCGGTGCACTCAGCCGAACAGCGCCACCTCCAGCCGTGCGTACTTGGCATCGCCCACGGCCTCGCGGATTTTCGGGGCCAGGGCGGCCAGGTCGTCGAAACTGCCCGCCCCCTCGATGGCCAGGTTCAGCCGGAAGCCGCGCAAGCCCAGGTCGGCCGTAAGTTCGGTGGCGATGGGGTAGGCCTCCCGGTAGCGATCCTGGGCCGAACGCCCGCTGCCCTGGGGGTCCGATGCTTCGGCGCCAGCCTCTGCGCTGGCCACGGGCGCACTGCCCGCCGCGCCAGCAGGCAGGGCCAGCAGCCCCTGGTCGATCATGGTCTGCACATCGTCCGGCGTGATGCCCATGGCCGCCGTGGCGGCCAGCACCTGTGCGGCGGTGCGCTTGCCGTCAAACAGAATGAACGCCGAACGCTGGCGTTGGGTGAGAACGCCTTGGCGGTCTTTCAGAGAATCAAGCCCTGCCTGGGTTTTGACAAGTAGCATTTTTTCCTTTGCGGGCCCGCCTGCGCGGCCAGGATGGCGGGCAGGCTGCTCCGTATGAAGCGTTCGGTCCAGATTGACAGGTTTGCAACCATCTGTGAACCGGGGTTTTCCATACGCGCCGCCAGGGCGGTCAAAGTTCGGAGCGGATCACGGGTCGTGGCGGCGCGGGCCGGGTCAGCCAGCTCACCAGCCAGGCGGACAGCGCCCCCGCCGGCACGCCAAACACCCCGGCCGAAATGGGCTGGATGCCGAACCACAGACCATCGGCCAGCAGCCAGGGCGGCAGCACGGCGCGCAGGCCCGGCACATGCGAGAGCATGTAGTACATGGCCACGCCCAGCCCGCACAGCATGCCCGCCACGGCCCCCTGGCGCGTGGTGCCGCGCCAGAAGATACCCAACACCATCACCGGCACGAAGGCCGAACCCGCGAGCGAAAACGAGGCCGTGACCAGCGGCAGGATGTCCGACGGCTTGAGGGCGGCCACGAAGGCCGCCATCAGCGCCACGGCCAGCAACGTGAACTTGGTCAGGATCACGCGCTGCTCGGGCGTGGCCGGGCGCGGCTTGGACTGGAAATACAGGTCGCGCACCAGGGCGTTGCTGATGGTCAGCAGCAGGCCGTCGGCGGTGGACAGCGCGGCCGCCAGCCCGCCCGCGGCCACCAGGCCCGACACCACGTAGGGCAGGCCGCCCAGTTCGGGCGTGGCCAGCATGATGAGGTCGGCGCCGAGGCGGATTTCACCAAACTGCACGATGCCATCGCCATTCATGTCCTCGATCGACAGCAGCGAGGCATCCACCCGCGCCCACTGCGCCATCCAGTTCGGCAAGGCATCAAAGCTGCTGCCCACCAGGTTGTTCATGACCTCGAACTTCACCAGCACCGCCAGCGCGGGCGCGCTGAGGTAGAGCAGCGCGATGAAGAACAGCGACCACGCCACCGAGGAGCGCGCCCCGGCCACCGTGGGCGAGGTGTAGTAGCGCGTGAGCAGGTGCGGCAGGCCCGCCGTGCCCACCATCAGGCAGAACATCAGGGCCAGGAAGTTGCGCCGCGTCTCGGTGTAGCTCTGCTGCTCCTCGGGCGTGCCATCGGGGTAGCCCGCGTAGGCACGGCTGTGCGGCGGCAGGCCGCCCAGGGGCTGGGCACGCTCGTAGTTCTCGTGCATCTGCCGCGTCCAGCGCTCGCGCGCGGTTTCCACATCGCGCGGCAGGGCCGCGAGTTCGCGGCTGGCCGTGACGATGAGGCCGACATCGGCATTCTGCGCACGCAGGCGGCGGATCTTGTCCTGGATCGCCACGCGCTCCTCCACCAGGGCGATCTCCACGTTCTGCAGCCGCGCCTCGAAGTCGCGCGCGCGCTCCAGGTAGGCGGCCACCACCTGGTACTCGGCGGGCGAGGCCAGCAGCTGGGCCTCCAGGTCGGCGATCTTGCCGACCTGCTTGCCATACATGAACGGCGCCACGGGGTTGCCCAGCTGCTTGTAGGCCAGCCACGACACGGGGATCAGGAAGGCCAGCAGCACCACCACGTACTGCGCCACCTGCGTCCAGGTGATGGCGCGCATGCCCCCGAGGAAGGAGCACAGCAGCACGCCGCCCAGGCCCAGCATGATGCCGATCTCGAACTGCACGCCGGTCAGGCGCGAAGCGATCAGGCCCACGCCGTAGATCTGCGCCACCACGTAGATGAAGGAGCACACCACGGCCGCCAGCGCGGCGATGATGCGCGGCCAGCGGCCGCCAAAGCGCACATGGAAGAAGTCGGGCACGGTGTACAGCCCCATGGCGCGCAGGTGCGGCGCCACGAGGATGGCCACCAGGCAGAAGCCGCCGGTCCACCCGAGCAGGTAGGCCAGCCCGCCCGCATGGCCCGGCGTGCCCGAGAAGCCCTGCAAGTACAGCGCACCCGAGAGGCTGATGAACGAGGCCGCGCTCATCCAGTCGGCGGCGGCGGCCATGCCGTTGTACATGGGCGGGATGCGCCGGCCCGCCACGTAGTATTCCTCGGCGTCGGTGGTGCGGCCATAGACGCCGATGCCGGCATAGACCATGACGGAGAGGAACAGGAAGATGGGGCCGATCCAGTGGCGCGACAGGCCCTGGCTCTCGGCCCAGGTCATGAGCAGCAGGAAGCCCAGCACGCCGAGCACGTACAGCGCCAGGATGCGGTGCAGCCGCCAGAGGTAGGCCTGGCTGCCGCTGCCGGCCGGGTCACGCTCAGCCATGGAACCGGGGCGCCGCCGCATCCAGCGCGGGGGGCACCTGTGCCGCTGCGGCCGCCCGCTGCGCATCCTGCCGCTCAAAGCGGTTCATGGCCCAGCAATAGACCACGACGATGGCGATGAACACCAGCAGCCCGCCCTGGGCCGCGATCCAGTAGCCCAGCGGCCAGGAACCCACGACGAGCGATTCGAGATCACGCGCGAAGTACATGGCGCCGAACGACACCAGCGCCCACGCCAGCAGCAGGCCCGCCTTGAGCCAGAGGTGCCGCACGTCGTGCAGATCCGGCGGGAAGGGCCTCGCCAGTTCTGCCTCGGAAGTGTGGGGCGACTGCATCGCGGGCGCGCTGGCGGGCCGTGCGGCGTCAGGCCGCCAGTTGCTGCCAGGTGGCGATCACGCTGTCGGGGTTGAGCGAGATGGACGTGATGCCCTCGCGCGCCAGCCACTGGGCGAAGTCCGGGTGGTCGCTGGGGCCCTGGCCGCAGATGCCGATGTACTTGCCCTGCGCCAGACAGGCCTTGATGGCCAGGTGGATCAGCGCCTCGACGGCCGGGTCGCGTTCGTCGAAGTCCTGCGCCAGCAGCTCCAGGCCCGAGTCGCGGTCCAGGCCCAGCGTGAGCTGGGTCAGGTCGTTCGAACCGATGGAGAAGCCGTCGAAGAACGCGAGGAACTGCTCGGCCAGGATGGCGTTGCTCGGGATCTCGCACATCATGATGAGCTTGAGTTCGTTCTCGCCGCGCTGGAGGCCGTGCTGCGCCAGCAGCTGCGTGACGCGCTCGGCCTGGCCCAGCGTGCGCACGAAGGGCACCATCACCTGCACATTCGTCAGGCCCATGTCGTTGCGCACGCGCTTGAGCGCCTCGCACTCCATGGCGAAGGCTTCGCCGAATTCCTGGCTCACATAGCGCGCCGCACCGCGGAAGCCCAGCATGGGGTTCTCTTCCTCGGGCTCGTAGCGGCTGCCGCCGATGAGCTTGCGGTACTCGTTGCTCTTGAAGTCCGACAGGCGCACGATCACCGGCTTGGGCCAGAAGGCCGCCGCGATGGTGGCCACGCCCTCGGCCACCTTGTCCACATAGAAGGCACGCGGGCTGGCGTGGCCGCGCGCCACGGATTCCACGGCCTTCTTCAGGTCGGCATCGACGGCCGGGTAGTCCAGAATGGCCTTGGGGTGCACGCCGATGTTGTTGTTGATGATGAACTCCAGCCGCGCCAGACCCACGCCCTCGTTGGGCAGTTGGGCGAAGTCGAAGGCCAGCTGCGGGTTGCCCACGTTCATCATGATCTTGGTCTTGATGGGGGGCATGGTGCCGCGCAGCACCTCGGTCACTTCCGTTTCCAGCAGGCCGTCGTAGATGCGGCCGGTGTCGCCCTCGGCGCAGCTCACGGTGACCAGCGTGCCGTCCAGCAGCTTGTCGGTGGCGTTGCCGCAGCCCACCACGGCCGGAATACCCAGCTCGCGCGCGATGATGGCGGCGTGGCAGGTGCGCCCGCCCCGGTTGGTGACGATGGCGCTGGCGCGCTTCATCACCGGCTCCCAGTTCGGGTCGGTCATGTCGGTGACGAGCACGTCGCCGGGCTGCACCTTGTCCATCTCGCTGATGTTGTGCACCAGGCGCACGGGGCCGGTGCCGATCTTCTGGCCAATGGCGCGGCCCTCGGCCAGCACCGGGCCGGTGCCCTTGAGCTTGTAGCGCAGCTCGGCCTGGCCCTGGACCTGGCTCTTCACGGTTTCGGGGCGGGCCTGCAGGATGTAGAGCAGGCCGTCCTCGCCGTCCTTGCCCCATTCGATGTCCATGGGGCGGCCGTAGTGCTGCTCGATGACGAGCGCGTAGCGCGCCAGCTGCTGCACGTCGGCATCGGTGAGCGAATAGCGGTTGCGCTGCTCGGCGGGCACGTCGATGGTCTTGATGAGCTTGCCGGTGGCGGCCTTTTCCTCGGGCGTGGAGAACACCATCTGGATCAGCTTGCTGCCCAGGTTGCGGCGGATCACGGCCTGGTTGCCGGCCTTGAGCATGGGCTTGTGCACGTAGAACTCGTCGGGATTCACGGCGCCCTGCACCACCGTCTCGCCCAGGCCGTAGCTGGAGGTGATGAACACCACGTCCTCGAAGCCGGACTCGGTGTCGATGGTGAACATCACGCCGGCGGCGCCCAGGTCCGAGCGCACCATGCGCTGCACGCCGGCCGACAGGGCCACCACGTCGTGGGCAAAGCCCTTGTGCACGCGGTAGCTGATGGCGCGGTCGTTGTACAGGGAGGCGAACACCTCCTTCATCTTGTGCAGCACCTCTTCGACGCCGTGCACGTTCAGGAAGGTTTCCTGCTGGCCGGCGAACGAGGCGTCGGGCAGGTCTTCCGCCGTGGCCGACGAGCGCACGGCGAAGCTGGCGTGCGGGTTGCCGGCGGACAGGCGCGCGAACTCCTCGCGGATGGCCTGCGCCAGGCCGGCCGGGAAGGGCTGGGCCTCGACCATGGCGCGGATTTCGGCGCCCACCCGGGCGAGCGCGCGCACGTCCTCGGTGTCGAGGCTGGCGAGCTTGGCGCTGATTTTGTCGGCCAGGCCGTCGTAGGCCAGGAATTCGCGGAAGGCATGGGCCGTGGTGGCGAAGCCCGTGGGCACGCGCACGCCCTGGGGCAGCTGCGAGATCATCTCGCCGAGGCTGGCGTTCTTGCCGCCAACCGCCTCGACGTCGGTCATTCTCAGGTTTTCAAACGGTACGACCAGGGCGGTCGCGTCGAAAAGTGCAGACATGGGAAAGCTCCAGAAGTTGAAACCGGGTCTGCGCCCACGCCCTGGAGGAGCAATGGGCGAGCATCCAGGCGCGGGGCAAGGCCTTCTTGTTGTGCTTGTGGGCCGGCGACGCGCATGGTGAGAATTCGGATAATGGGCGCAATTGTAGGCCCGGGCTTCTGGCAATGGGCTGACGTACCGGAAAAGGCTTTTTATGCACACGCGCACCGTATTTTTCGTCTCCGACGGCACCGGCATCACCGCCGAAACCTTCGGCAACGCCATCCTGGCCCAGTTCGAGATGGCCCCCCGGCGCGTGCGCCTGCCCTTCATCGACACCGTGGACAAGGCGCACCAGGCCGTGCGCCAGATCAACCACACGGCCGAGCTGGAGGGGCGCAAGAGCATCGTCTTCACCACGCTGGTGAACATGGAGGTGCTCAAGGTCATCCAGGAAGGCTGCAAGGGCATGCTGCTGGACATGTTCGGCACCTTCGTGCACCCGCTGGAGGTGGAGCTGGGCATCAAGTCGCACCACCGCGTGGGGCGCTTCTCGGACATCAGCAAGAGCAAGGAATACCACGACCGCATCGAGGCCATCAACTTCAGCCTGGCGCACGACGACGGCCAGACCAACCACGATCTCGGTGGCGCCGATGTCATCCTGGTCGGCGTGAGCCGCAGCGGCAAGACGCCCACCAGCCTGTACCTGGCCATGCAGCATGGCCTGAAGGCGGCCAACTACCCGCTGATCCCCGAGGACTTCGAGCGCCGCCAGCTCCCGCCCGCGCTGGCACCGCACCGCAAGAAGATCTTCGGCCTGACCATCAGCCCCGAGCGCCTGTCCGAGATCCGCAGCGAGCGCCGCCCCGACTCGCGCTACGCCAGCCTGCCGAACTGCCGCCACGAGGTCTCCGAGGCCGAGGCCATGATGCGGCGCTCGGGCATCCGCTGGCTGTCCTCGACCACCAAGTCGATCGAAGAGATCGCCACCACCATCCTGCAGGAGATCCGGCCGGAGCGGCTCAGCTATTGAGGGCGCCACCGTTTGCTCCTGATTTAATAGCGCATGGCGCTTAACAGACGGGCGTTACCGGCATTTTTCCTGATTAAGCACATATCTCGGCTGGCCCTCACTCCCTCGCCCCTTGCGGGAGAGGGGGTCAATCCCCGGCCTCCAGACCGCTATTCAAGGGCCGGCTTGGTGAACGAGGACGTGGCATCGGTGATGCGCTTGAGCACATCGTCCTTGTCCTTGATGCCATGCCGCTGGGCCAGGTACTCGCCGGTGTTGTAGGCCAGCATGACCCGGCCCGATTCATCCTCCCAGGAGAGGATCTTGAGCGGAAAGTCGAGCGCGGTGACGGGGTACTGGGGCAGCAAGGCCTGCAGCACGGTGCCACGGCCAAAGATCAAAATCTGGGTGGGCCGCACCTTGCCGCCCTGCGCCGCCGCGACGGCCTGAAAGTCAATCCGCGCGAAGACCTGGAAGCCGCTCACCGCCCTGACCGCGGCCTCGACCCGGTCGATGGTTTCCGCCACCGAGTATTTGCTCTGCAGCGAAACCACCCCCTGCTCCTGCGCTGCCGCGTTGGACAACAGCACGGCGGCACACAAAGACGTCAGTAGTTTTTTCATGGCCAACTCCTCAAGGTTGATCACCAGCCACCACACGCCCGCCTCCTGACGGCCAAGCCCGGGGGCGACGTTCGACGGGCCCGTGCGGGTTCTGGAACACCGCATGGGCGCAAAAACAGGCGCTCACGCAACGCCCTTCACCGCCCAGGCGATGGCGGCAAACGAGCGCACGCCGTCCGGTTCGCCATCCACATAGGCGGCCTTCACGGCGTCACGGAGCGCGGTGCGCTCGGCATCGCCCAGCGTGGCGACATACTCCGCCCCCGGGCCATCCTTGCCCACGTAGGGGGCCCAGTAGTCCTCGAAGGAGTCGAACACCATCCGGATGCCCAGCGGCGCCTCGACCACATCGCTGAAGCCAGCGGCGGTCCAGGCCTGCGCCAGCTCTCCGGGGCGGGTCATGGGGCGCGTGTAATTGCGCGCCCGGCGCTCGCCCGCCCGGGGGTCCAGCGCAGCGGCGGTGTCGAAGAAGAGCCGGTTGGCGACGAATCCGCCACGGGCATCCCACACGGCCGCGCCAACCACGGCGCCCGGCCGCGCCACGCGCCGCATCTCGCCAATGGCCTGGCCCACCCTGGGCACGAAGTGCAGCACGAGCAGCGACAGGACACGGTCGAAGGTGTGATCGGGAAAGTCCAGCGCGCAGGCGTCGCCCACCTGGAACACCACCCGGGGATCGGGGTGGTTGCGCCGGGCATGCTCAATGTAGATGGGAGAAAAATCGATGGCACTCACATGCCTGGGCTGGCACTTTTCCACCAGCGCGGAGGCCAGGCAGCCCGTGCCACACCCCACATCGAGAACGGACTCGCCATCAGCCGTTCCAACGAAATCCAGGAAGGGCCGGGCCAGGCGCCGGCTCCAGCGCCCCATCTGGCGCTCGTATCCATCACCATCAGCCGCCAAGAAAGTCGATGACTCCGGCATGGCAATCTCCCCGGCATTGCGGTGCGAACTCCGCGAACAATGACCGAATCAGCCGGAAATCGTTGCACTGATCGGGGGGCAAGTCAAGCGCTGCCGGTGCCCAGCTTTACATTTGAGATGCAAATCATTCTCATTAATATACAATATACCCCCCTGACATGAAGGCTCCCGTCACCCGGCACACGCACCCCGCCGCCGGGCGATGGCCTTCACGATCTACCCAGCGGCTGCACAGGCTGCAAGGCACTGCCCAGGGCCTCGCCGGGCTTCATGTTTGAAGCCCCATGGACAACCTCCAAGCCGAAAACAGATGAACCGCAACATCCTGTGGGCGCTGCCACGCGCATCCCAACCCAAGCGTTTTCCCCACCAGGCACTGGCCTTGGCCGTCGCGGCCGCCTGCGCCACCCTGGCGCACGCCCAAGAGACCGCGTCCGAGACGCCCTTGTCCGAAGTAACTGTCACGGCCACCCGCTCCGAGGCCTTGATCAACTCGGTTCCGCAATCGATCACCATCGTGCGGCGTGACGACATCGAGAAGCAGGTCAGCGCGGGCAGCGGCCTGGGCGACATCCTGGGCAAGCTGGTGCCCGGCTTTGGCCTGGGGCGCGAATCCCCCAGCACCTTCACGCAGACCTTGCGCGGCCGCAACCTCAACGTCCTGATCGACGGCGTGCCGCAAAGCACCAACCGCAACGGCGCCCGCATCCTCACGCTGATCGACCCTTCGGCGGTGGAGCGCATCGAGGTGATCCGGGGGGCGACGGCCATCTACGGCGACGGTGCCACGGGCGGCGTGGTCAACATCATTACCCGCAAAGGCAGCGGCCCGGCCAGCCACGTGACCGAAATCGGCAGCAATCTCGTGCTGCCCCACCCCTCGGAGGGCCTGGGCACGGTGATCCGGCACACCACTTCCGGCTCGAAAGACGGCTTGAACTTCCTGGCCAACCTGGCCGTGGAGCAGACCGGCGCCTTCTTCGATGCCCACGGTGACCGCATTCCCCCCTCGGGCGCCAGCCAGGGCAGCCTGGCCGAAACCCGCAGCTACAGCCTGCTGGGCAAGCTGGGCTACCAGCTGGACGCCCAGCAGAACATCCAGCTGACGGCGCAGGCCTACAAGGCCCACCAGGACACCGACCACACCACCGACCCGTCCGTGCCGGCCGCCCCGCTGCGCGGGCACAGCTCCCGCGCCATTTCCGGGCTGGAGCTGGACAAGAAGGAAGGCACGGAAAACCGCCTGCTTTCGATGGATTACCACCACAAGAACATTCTCGGCAGCAAGCTGCACGCGCAGCTTTTCACCCGCGACTACAAGACCGTCTACGCCCCTTTTCAGCGCCACACCGGCTCGGGCACCGGGCCGCAAATTTTCCAATCCTTCATCGATTCCGCGAAGAACGGCGGGCGGCTGGAGTTCGACACCCCCTTGTCGGAAAAACACGGTGTGACCCTGTCCTGGGGCCTCGATCACATCCGGGAAACCACCTCGCAGTCCGGCTACGTGCATGACGCCGCGGTCTATGCCGCGACGGGGGGGCGCGTGTTCCGGAGCACCGGCAAGGTGGTGACCTGGGCGCCGCCCTACGACATCGTCAGCACGGGCGTGTACGGCCAATTCGAGTGGCAGACCAGCGAGCCCTTGCTGTTGCGCGGTGGCTTGCGCCACGAGAAGCTGGACGCCAAGGTCAACAGCTTCACGAACATCAGCGGCGGCGCCGTGGGGGGTGGCCGCAAGAGCTACAGCGATACGCTCTTCAACATCGGCGCCGTGTACGACCTGAACGACCGGATCAACCTCTACGCCAGCTACAACCAGGGCTTCTCCTTGCCGGACATGGGCCTGACGCTGCGCAACGCGGCGGCCGGCGCCTCCTTCGCCACCCTCAACACCCAGCCGCAGGTGGTGGACAACTACGAGATGGGTGTGCGTGCCAACTGGGACCAAACCCAGGCCAGCTTTGCCGTGTTCTGGAGCAAGAACACCCTGGGCGCACGCTCGGGCGGCATCAACGCCCCGATCGTCCGGGCGCCGGAGAAAATTTACGGCTTCGAGGCGACGCTCGACCAGCAACTGTCCAAGACCTGGCGTACCGGCGGCACGTTCTCCTGGGTGGAGGGCAAGAAGTACACCGCGACGGGCACCGAGATCGGCTACCTGGGCAACGACGCCATCGCGCCGCCCAAGCTGACGCTCTACGTCGAGCACCAGACCACCCCGCAGTGGTTCAACCGCTTGCAACTGGCCTACAGCGGCGTGCGTGACCGCTTCCCCGCGACCAGCACGACGCCCTACCAGAACCGCATCCAGAATTACGCGGTGCTCGATTGGGTCGGCCAGTACAAGATCAGCCAGCAGCGCGTCGTGACGTTCGGCATCAACAACCTGCTGAACCGCCAGTACCACAACACCTTCGCGCAAACGGTCGTGACGCCTGGCGTGTATGGCAACACGGCCTACGCAGCCGCTTCCGGCGCCACCCTGCATGTCACCTACAAGCACGCCTGGTAAGCCTGCCCGGACCGCCGCCTCCGCAGCGCCCATCCGCACGCGGAGGTGGTGGCTGCAGGTGCACCGCTGGCTGGGGCTCAGCCTCGGCATCGTGCTGCTGGTGGCTGCGGCCACGGGCAGCGCCATGCTGATCGCCGACCCGCTGGACAAGGCCCTGAACGCGCGGCTGTTCCACGCCCCCAAAGCCGCGAAGGTCGACTACCCGGCGGTGGTGAACCGGCTGAAGGCGGACACCGGCCCGGGCGCATCGCTGACCCTGCGCCCCCCCAGGGGCGAGGGGGAGTCGCTGCAGGCCATCACCAGAGAAGGCTGGAGCGGCACCGTCTTCATGGACCCGGCCACCGGCGAGGTGCTCGGGCGCCGTGAGACCAGCGGCACGGTGGTGGGCTTCCTGTTCACCTTGCACAGCAGCCTGCTGGGGGGAGAAACCGGCAAAGCCGTGCTGACGCTGGCCGCATTCGCCTACCTGCTCATGCTGGCCACGGGCATTTACTTGTGGTGGCCCGCGCGCTGGAGCCAGGCCTTCACCATCCGCTGGACGGCCAGCAGACTGCGCGCCTGGTTCGACTGGCACCGCGTCACCGGCGCCGTGCTGGGCCTGCTCGTGCTGGTCTCGGTGGCCTCGGGCACCTATATGGCATGGCCCCCACTGGCCCAATCGGTCACGAAACTCAGCGGAGCACCCCTTGCATCACCCCCCGCCGTGCGGGGCGGCCCACCCCGGGCCGAGGCCATTGGGCGCGCGGTCGACAGGGCGTTGGCAGCATTCCCACGGGCCATGGTGGGCTACGTCCAGGTGCCCGCACAAGCCAACCAACCGATTCGCGTGCGCTTGCGCCTGCCGGACGACCCCCACCCCAACGGCCTGACCTCCGTGTGGCTGCACCCGGACACGGCGCAGATCCTGCAGGTCAACCGCTGGTCTGAACTGGACCCGGGGACGCGTGCCTATGCCTACGTTTACCCCCTGCACACCGGCGAACTGTGGGGGTGGGCATGGACGCTGCTGACCTTTTTCATCGGCCTCGCCTTGTCGGCGTATGCCGTCACCGGCCTGTGGCTTTGGTGGCGCCGCCGTTGAGCCGGGCGGCTGAGAAAAGGGCCTGAGCGCGGCCTTCAACGGCTGGTATGTGCCGCATGCTTGCCATATCATCAAGCTCCAAGATCCGCAAGTAGCGGCTCCGTCAATCCAAAGGAGAGAACCATGGCTTACGCAATCGTTCATCACTTTCCTGGCGGTACGAAAGATCAGTACGAGGCATCGATCGCGGCGGTACATCCCAGCGGAAACGGTCTGCCCAAGGGCCAGACATTCCACGCGGCAGGAGCATCAGCGGGTGGCTGGACAATCATGGCCGTTCACGACTCCAAGGAGAGCTGGGAGAAGTTCCGGGATGAAATCCTCATGCCCAGAATGCAGCAAGGTATCGCAGGCGGATTCACTACCCCGCCCGAAGAGACCGTCTTTGAAGTGCACAACCTGCTTTCGTAAGGGCCGCCCAACCCCTCGCTCCAGCGGCCCCGGCTGCGCCGGGCCGCTTGGCTTTTTTCGTTGAGTGCCTGCTTCTTGTTACCGCCAGCGGCGGCTCATGGCCGAAAGCCGTCTTCACCCGCATACAAAACAAAAACGGCGGCGCGGTTCCTCACAGTCTCATCGCTTTTAAATTGATAGCTACTCGCGCTTACTGCATAAGCGCAAGAGCCCGATTTCGCTTGAAACTCCAACCGGTGCGTGCGACAAACCCGGCGCTCGAACGCGCCCGGCGCGGCCGTCCCCAGGCTTATGCCGGGAACGCCGCCAGGCCGGGCGTGGCCGAGCCCGCCGGGCCGGGCGTGCGGGCCACGTTCATGATCCAGCACACCATGGCGAAGTAGCCTGCCAGGGCGGTGAGTTCCACCGTCCCGGGCGGGCCGAAGCAGGCGACGGACGCCGCGTAGGTCGCATCGCTCACGCCATGCCGGCGCACCAGTTCGGTCACGAAATCCACCACGCATTCCTCGTCCGGCGCCAGGGGTTGCGGGCGCCGCCCCGCCGCCAGGGCTTCGATGGCCTGCGCGGCCACGCCGGCCTGGATGGCCAGCGGCGCATGCGTTTGCCATTCGAACTGGTTGCCGGTTTCCCGCGCCACGGCGCAGATGGCGAGTTCGCGGATGCGGTCGGGCAGCGTGCCGTCGAAGCGCAGGGCTTCGCCCGTCTTGCCGATGCGCTCCATGAGCGCCGGTGTCTGCAGCAGGGGCACGAAGGGGCCGAAGATCGCCTTGCGCGGGCCGTTGACGATGGCGTCGGCCGCGGCGCGCTGCGCCTCGCTCATGGCGTCGCGCGCGGGCAGCGGCAGGCGCTCCGTGGTCGAGGGGCCGAAGCCCTGCGGGGTGGCGTGGGGTGGCGTGGAAGGGTTCATGGATGGTCCTCAGAACGTGTTTACGATCTCAGTGGGCAGAGCGGCGCGCTGCGCGCCACAGGTAGAAAGCGCTCGCCAGCAGACCGGCGGCCGACAGCGCCAGGGCATGGTTCAGCGCGGTGGAAAAGTCGGCCGTGAAGCGGCCAATGGCGGCAGAGGCCAGCGGACCCAGCAGCTGGCCCAGCGCGAAGCCCGCCGTCATGCGCCCGAGCACGGCGGTGGCATGGCCCTCGGCCCGGGCGCGGGCTTCCTGCATGGCCAGCATGGTGATGACCATGAAGGTGCCGCCCACCAGCAGCGCGGCAATGGTGACGCTGGCGAGCGAAGCCCAGACGGCGGGCAGCAGCACGCCCGCCACCATCAGCAGATGGGAGGCGGCCCATACGCGCAGGCGGTTCGCGCCCTGCAGGCCCCACGACACCACGATGGTGGAGACAGCGGCCGCGAGCCCGAACAAGGGCCAGGCCAGCCCGAAGACCTGGGGGTCGTCCACCAGCTGCCGCGCCAGCGCTGGCAGGTAGGTGGCCGGCAGGATGTAGCCAAAGCCGAACAGGGTGTAGCAGGACACCAAGCCTGCCGTGCGGGCGGGCGGCTGCGGTGCCACCTGCCCGGCAGGCAGCGCTGCAGGGGCCGTAGCAGCAGCGGGCCGGTGCCACACCACCAGCAATGGGAACAGCGTGGCGATACCGGCCCAACCCGCCAGCTGCACCCACATGCCGAGGGACGACACCCCGGGCCCGGCCACCACGAGGCAGAACAGCCCGGCCCCGGCAATGCCCAGCCCCACGCCCGCGAACACGGTGCCGGCGAGGTGCGGGCGCCCCAGGCGGGCCAGCCAGCCCAGCCCCCAGGCGCTGGTGGCGACCAGCGTCCAGGCGCTCAGCACGCCCGCCACGAAGCGCAGGGCCACCCACACGGGCACCGACGCCGTCCAGCCCACGGCGGCGGTGGCGGCAACGGTACCGAGGAGCCCCAGGGCCACCAGCGTGGCCGGCGGGACCCGGATGCGGGCGGCCACCAGGGCGCCGACCAGGTAGCCCAGGTAGTTGCTGGCCGCGATCAGCGCGCCGGCTTCGCCGCCGAGCAGGCCGTCGCGGACCATCAGGGGAAACAGCGGTGTGAAGGCAAAGCGCCCCACCCCCATGGCCACGGCCAGGGACACCATGGCCGCCACGCAGACCAGGGCGGCAGTGCGGCCCGCCAGGGCCTGGGGAGGAAGAACGGAAGCAGCCATGGACCCCATTAGAGCGCGGCAAAAAGCAACTGACAAATGAATATTGATGAAATACCATTCTCTTTATGAGAACCATCGACCTGGAATCCCTGGCCATCTTCCGTGCCGTCGTGGAGGAAGGCGGTGTGGTGCGGGCGGCGGAAAAACTGCACCGCGTGCCCTCGAACGTCACCACCCGCATCCGGCAATTGGAAGAATTCCTGGGCGTGCGCCTGTTCCGCCGCGAGGGGCGCACGCTGGCCCTGTCGGCCGAAGGCGAAACGCTGCTCCACTACGCCGTGCGGCTGCTGCGCCTGGCGGATGAAGCCGTGCACGACCTGCGCACCGGCAAGCCCCAGGGTGTATTCCGGCTCGGCTCGCTGGAGAGCACGGCGGGCAGCCGCCTGGCCCCCATCCTGTCGCGCTACCACGCCGAGCACCCCGGGGTGGTGGTGGAACTCCTCACCGGGACGACGGGCGCCCTCGTCCAGCGGGTCATGAACTTCGAGATCGAAGCCGCTTTTGTGTCCGAGCCCTTCACGGCCCCCGCGCTGGAGGCGCTGCCCGTGTTCCACGAAGAGCTGGTCCTGATCACGCCCAAGGAGGTGCGGCAGGTGCGCACCGCCAGGGACCTGGGGCGCTCCACCATGATTGCCTTCGCCCATGGCTGCTCGTACCGCAAGCGCCTGGAGGACTGGCTGGGCAGCGGCAACGTGATGCCCGAGCGCACCCTGGAGTTCGCCTCCTACCAGGGCATGATTGCCTGCGTGGCGGCCGGCACCGGCTTCGCCATCGTCCCCCAATCGGTGCTGCGCACCCTGCAAGCCACGGAGAAGGTGAACCAGCACGCCCTGCCGGAGCGGGTGGCAACGAACCGCACGCACCTGGTCTGGCGCGGGCCGCCTTCGCTGGCGCTGGAGAGGCTGGTCCAGTTGCTGCAGACCCAGGACATCCCGGACATGGAGATGGAGGCCCTGCTGGAGGGCTGAGCCTTCGCTGCCCCCGCAAAACCAAAGCGGCGGTGCTGTTTGCCACAGCTCCGCCGCTTTCAATTTGATAGCTGCTTGCGCTTACTGCATAAGCGCCAGAGCCCGATTTGGCTTGAAATTCAAGCCGGCGCCGTCGTCCGGATCAGGTGGTCGAACGCGCTCAGCGCGGCCGTGGCGCCCGCGCCGGCGGCGATGATGATCTGCTTGTAGGGCACCGTGGTGCAGTCGCCGGCGGCGAACACGCCGGGCACGCTGGTGTGGCCCTTGGCGTCCACCACGATCTCGCCGAAGCGGCTC
>Ga0208516_100250_pt1 | contig 26633 bp, 28 predicted proteins | sample LakWasM117_HOW13_2_FD_183931 | JGI IMG/M metagenome (GOLD analysis project Ga0208516, IMG submission 183931) | Freshwater sediment methanotrophic microbial communities from Lake Washington under simulated oxygen tension - Sediment Metagenome... | ecosystem: Environmental > Aquatic > Freshwater >...
CACGGGCGGCACGCCGGTGAAGACGAGCGCGGGCAGCGTCAAAAAGCTGCCGCCGCCGGCGACGGCATTGAGGGCGCCGGCGATGAAGGCGGCGGTGAGGAGGAGGGCGGTCTCGAACATGGATCGACGATAGGGGGGCCCAGGGCCAGTGCGGCACCGATCTTAGGGTGTGCTGTAGGGCGGATTCAGGCAAAGGTGTTTTGCCTGCGCGGGGGGGCGTTATACGGCGTAGGGATCGTTGAATCCCAGTTCTTGCAGGATGGCCGTTTCATAGGCCTCCATCTCCTGCGCGTCCTGCTCGCTGGTTTCGTGGTCCCAGCCCTGGGCATGCAGCGCGCCGTGCACCAGCAGGTGGGCGTAGTGTTCTTCCAGGCTTTTGTTCTGCTCTTTCGCCTCGCGCTCGACCACCGGGGCGCAGAGCACCAGGTCGGCCGTCACCACGGGCTCCTGCGTGTAATCGAAGGTCAGCACGTTGGTGGCGTAGTCCTTGTGCCGGTAGTCGCGGTTGAGCTGCTGGCCTTCCTCGGCGCCGACGATGCGCACGGTGATTTCGGCATCCGTGGCCAGGGCGTGGCGGATCCAGCGCGTGACCTTGTGGCGCGGCAACACGGCGCGGTGGGCGGCGGTTGCATCGCCACGGGCGAATTGCAGGGAAAGCGTGAGGTGGTTTAGAGCCATTTTGGCCTCCAGCGCCCGCCCATATTGCGCGAGCAGCTATTGATTCAGGAGTTATTCGCCGCTGCCGCGCCGGCTGCGCTGGGCGTCGTAGGCATCGACAATGCGCGCCACCAGCGGGTGGCGCACCACGTCGGCGGTGGTGAAGCGGGTCACGGCGATGCCCTTGACGCGCTTGAGCACGCGCTCGGCGTCGATCAGGCCGCTGAGCTGGCCCTTGGGCAGGTCGATCTGGCTCACGTCGCCGGTGACCACGGCCTTGGCGCCGAAGCCGATGCGCGTGAGGAACATCTTCATCTGCTCGGGCGTGGTGTTCTGCGCTTCGTCGAGGATGACGAAGGCGTTGTTCAGCGTGCGCCCGCGCATGAAGGCCAGCGGCGCGATCTCCAGCGCGTTGCGCTCGAAGGCTTTCTGCACCTTGTCATAGCCCATGAGGTCGTACAGCGCGTCGTACAGCGGGCGCAGGTAGGGGTCGACCTTCTGCGCCAGGTCGCCGGGCAGGAAGCCCAGGCGCTCGCCCGCTTCCACGGCTGGGCGCGTGAGCACGATGCGCTGCACGCTGCTGCGCTCCAGCGCGTCGACCGCGCAGGCCACGGCAAGGTAGGTCTTGCCGGTGCCGGCCGGGCCGATGCCGAAGGTGATGTCGTGCGTGGCGATGTTGTCGAGGTACTGGGCCTGCGTGGGCGTGCGCGCGCGCAGGTCGGCGCGGCGGGTGTTCAGCGGCGCCGGGCCGCCCTCGGTTTCGGCGGCCAGGGCGCTGTCGCCCACCAGCATGAGCTGCAGGTGGTCTTCGCTGATGGGCCGTTCGGCCATCTCGTAGACCGCCTGCAGCACCTCCAGCGCCTGCGTGGCGCGTGCCTTCGGGCCATCCACCTTGAACTGCTCGTGCCGGTGCGCGATGCTGACCTGCAGCGCCGCCTCGATGGTGCGCAGGTGGCAGTCGGCCGGGCCGCACAGGTGCGTGAGGCGGGTGTTGTTGTGGGGGGTGAAGGTGTGGCGCAGGATCACGTTGATAATTCCGTCGGAATGCGCCGGACGGCGACAAAGGACATCAATGATAGGCAAATTGACCGGCACCCTGCTGGAGAAGAACCCGCCCGAGGTGCTGGTGGACTGCCACGGCGTGGGCTATGAGGTGCTGGTGCCCATGAGCACCTTCTACAACCTGCCGGCCACCGGGCAGCCGGTGAGCCTGCTCACGCAATTCATCGTGCGCGAGGATGCGCAGCTGCTGTATGGTTTTGGCAGCGTGCCGGAGCGTGCGGCGTTCCGTGAACTCATCAAGATCTCGGGCGTGGGTCCGCGCACGGCGCTGTCCATCCTGAGCGGCCTGGGGGTGCCGGACCTGGCGCAGGCCGTCACGCTGCAGGAGGCCGGGCGCCTGGTCAAGGTGCCGGGCATCGGCAAGAAGACGGCCGAGCGGTTGCTGCTGGAGCTCAAGGGCAAACTGGGAGACGATGTGGGGGCCGTAGGCGCTCAGCCAGCCAGCGGTGCGCAAGGCGATATCCTTCAGGCTTTGCTCGCTTTGGGGTACAGCGACAAGGAAGCGGCTACCGCGCTCAAGGCATTGCCCCGGGACGTGGGGGTCAGCGATGGGATCAAGCTCGCGCTCAAGGCGTTGGCGAAGTGATTTTCTGATGTTTGAAACGGGGGATTCAGATGCACGGTAACTGGAAAACGATGTTCAGCACTGCACTGGTGCTGTTGGGCGCAACCCTGGCGGGGTGTGGAGGGGATGGTCAGCAACCGATGGAATCGGCGGCCACCCCCGTCCTGCGCGTGGAAGGCATGGTCTCGTCGCAGACCACGACCGCATCCGTGGCGGTGAAAACCCGTGATGTGGGTGCGCTGCCGGTACCTGCGCGCATTGAACTGGGCGTGCTACTGTCCAATAAGGGGGCACTGGCACAGGCTGCTCCAGGCCCCCGGATGGTGGGCGAGGCGCGGACGGTGTCCGCTGCAGCCACCGTGGTGCAGACCCAGCAGCAGCTCCAGTGGGCCCGCTCCGGCGCGGGCACGCAGGTGGCGGCGCTCAGTATCTCCGCAAAGGATGCCCTTGGCTTGCGCCTGGGGGTATTGATCACGGCATTGCCAGAAACGGCCGTGCTGCGTGTCTATAGCCAGGGACGCCCCGGTACCGTGTACCAAATTTCGGGCAAGGACGTGCTGATGCATGTGCTGCGGAACACCCAGGCGGTGGGTGACAGCGCAGAGGCGCGCACTTGGTGGACGCCGGAGTTCGGCTCTGAAGAAGTCACGCTCGAAATTGAGTTGCCCGCTGGTGTGCCGACGCAGGCCGTCGAGATCGCGGTTCCGACCGTATCGCACATCTTCACCGAGCTGGAGCAGCCTGCCGGTGATACATCGGTGACCAAGATCAATGAGTCAGCATCGTGCAACCTGGATGCCGTGTGTGACGCCAACTTCACTACCCAAAGCAACGCTGTGGCGCGCATGTTGTTCACCATGGGTGGCAATACCTATGCATGCACTGGCACTTTGCTCAATGATGCGCAGAGTTCGGGCACGCCCTACTTTCTCAGTGCAAACCACTGCATTTCGACGCAGACTGCCGCTTCAACACTGCAGACCGACTGGTTCTACCAGTCATCAGGCTGCAACACGCGAGCTTTGTCGAGCCGGACGACCAAGTTGTACAACGGCGCTACCTTGCTGCATGCCAGCAACAGCACCGATGTCTCCTTCATGCGGCTCAACGATGCTGCGCCTGCGGGTGCCTACTTTGCCGGCTGGGATGCCTCGGGGACGGCGCTGGCCACTCGCACGCCCATTGTCGGGCTGCATCACCCTGCGGGAGATATGCTCAAGATCAGCAAGGGCGAGGTATTGGGCCAGACCAGTTGCACCAGCACTGGAGACAGCCAGTTCGGTTGCACTGGCAACACGGGCAATTTCTACATGGTGACTTGGAGCTCGGGCACCACGCAAGGTGGTAGCAGCGGTTCGGCCCTGTTCTCCAATGACGGGCGTTATGTGGTGGGCACACTGTATGGTGGATCAACTTCGTGCACCAACACCGGTGCATTGGACATGTACGGCCGCTTCGATGTGTCATACAGCCAGGCGCTTAAAACTTGGTTGGGCGGAAGCAGCGAGCCGGGAACAGGCAGCCCAACAATCCCCTACTTGGGCAACCTTCTCCAACTCGTGAGAGCTGTGCGAGGCTCTTGATACGCATTTCCCGGCGGCGTATGCGCAGAAAAAGAACAGCCGCCCTGACTTGAAAGTTAGGGCGGCCTGAATGTGCGAGCCGGGTCACTGGGACTTGGCGGGAAGCCACTTCTCCAGCAGATAGGTTTCTTGGGTGCTAAGTGATCGGGTGCCCTGTATCTTATTCGTGATGTCGGTGATGGACACGCTGACGCGCTTCAAGCTTGGGCTGCTAACTTCTCTAGAATATGCGCATACTGGCTCACCCGGTGAGAACAGCACTAGTGCAGCAGAATCACTGGTCCTGCTAGGCGTGCGTCCTAGTGTTCCTGCGTATAGATTGGACAAATCCGCGCCGGTCCCAACCGATTGCCCCTGGTAGTAAATGATGCCTTGCCAGTCGTCGTTGGTGTAAGTGTCGCCGCGTGTGAGGGAGCGAACGGTCAGTTTGGCGTTGGAGTCCGAGGCGCCTTCTGCATAGACAACCAGAACCTTATAACCTTGATAGGTTAGTCCGCCAGTAGCGATGATGGTGCATGCAATGGCTTCCTCCGTGGTGGATTGCAGTGAGGTGCTACTGACGTTCAAAAGATCCGCATGTGCAGAAAGTGTCACACAAGCCGAAAAAATGACTCCAGTCAAAAAACGATATTTCATTCTCACTCCGTGTCCTTTCAAAAAATGCTTCGCAATTTGATCTAGATGCTGTGAAATCTCAGCGAGGCATTATGTGGCGAGCGAGTTGCATTGTGCAAGATTTGTTAAATATTCCTACATGCAACGATCACCTGATTATCGGTGGTGAATTGTGCTCAATATCGTGACCATCCACACCGACGATTTCGCCCCCGCGCCTCCGAAGCGCGTCGTGTCCGCCGCGCCTTCCTCTCCCCACGAAGAAGCCCTCGAGCGCGCCCTGCGCCCCAAGTTGCTGCAGGAGTACGTGGGCCAGGCCAAGGCGCGCGAGCAGCTTGAGATCTTCATCGGCGCGGCGAAGAAGCGCGAGGAGGCGCTGGACCATGTGCTGCTGTTCGGCCCGCCGGGGCTGGGCAAGACCACGCTCTCGCACATCATCGCGGCCGAGCTGGGCGTGAACCTGCGCCAGACCAGCGGACCGGTGCTGGAAAAGCCCAAGGACCTCGCCGCGCTGCTGACCAACCTGGAGCGCAACGATGTGCTCTTCATCGACGAGATCCACCGCCTCTCGCCCGTGGTCGAGGAAATCCTCTACCCCGCGCTGGAGGACTACCAGATCGACATCATGATCGGCGAGGGGCCGGCGGCGCGCAGCATCAAGCTCGACCTGCAGCCCTTCACCCTCGTCGGGGCCACCACGCGCGCGGGCATGCTGACCAACCCGCTGCGCGACCGCTTCGGCATCGTCGCGCGGCTGGAGTTCTATACGCCGGAAGAGCTTGCGCGCATCGTCATGCGCAGCGCCGGGTTGCTGGGCGCGCCCATCGACGCGGAGGGCGGTTTCGAGATCGCGCGCCGTTCGCGCGGCACGCCGCGCATCGCCAACCGCCTGCTGCGCCGCGTGCGCGACTATGCCGATGTCAAGGGCTCGGGCCGCATCACGCTGGACATCGCCCACCGCGCGCTGGCCATGCTCGACGTGGACCCGCAGGGCTTTGACGTGATGGACCGCAAGCTGCTGGAAGCCGTGATCCACCGCTTCGACGGCGGCCCGGTGGGGCTGGACAACATCGCCGCGAGCATTGGCGAAGAGGCCGGCACGATCGAGGATGTGATCGAGCCCTACCTCATCCAGCAAGGCTATCTGCAGCGCACGCCGCGTGGGCGCATCGCCACGGCGGCGGCGTTCCGCCACCTCGGGCTGCAGCCGCCGGTGGCACGCGGTGGGCAGGACCTGTTCGGCGGCTGAAGACCGCGCGGTGGAGCCGGTAGGCCCCGGCCGGCCGCTACACTGGGTCCAGCCGTCCTGGGGTCTATCCCGGGGGCGGCGCATTGTCCAGCCCAACCCGACACCATGACACCTCCACGCCCCCTTCCGCGCGTCGCCACTGCCCTTTGGGAGGCCGCATGACATCCCGGCGCCTGCGTTGGGGGCTGATCGGCGGTGTGCTGCTGGCGGCACTGTTGGGCGGTACCTTCCTGGCGCAGCGCGCGCCGCAGGTGGATGCGCTCGTGGTGCGCCAGGCGCCGCTGGTGCGCACCCTGCAGTTCTCCGCCCGGGTGGCCACGCTCTCGCGCGTGGACATCGGCAGCACCCTGACCGGGCGCGTGGCCCGCGTGCTCGTGGCCGAAGGGGCTTCCGTGCGCGCGGCCGACGCCTTGGTACAGCTTGAAGACGATGAATGGCGTGCCGCGCTGGCGCAGGCCGTGGCCGCGGAGAACCAGGCGCAGGCCCGCCTGGCCGGCCTGCGGGGCACGGGCCGGACGGCCGCGCAGGCGGCCCTGGCGCAGGCCGATGCCACCGTGCGCGCCGCCCAGGCGCACCTGGCGCGCGTGGAGCCGCTGGTGGCGCAGGGCTTCTACAGCGCCGCGCAGCGCGATGAGGCGCAGCGCACGCTCGACGTCGCGCTGGCGCAGCAGGCCGCGGCGCGTGCGCAATGGCAGGCCAATGCCGACACCGGGGCCGACATGGCCCAGGCCCAGGCCCAGGGGGAAGCCGCGCGCGCGGCCACCGTGGCGGCGCGCGCGCGCCTGGCGCAGGCCACGCTGCGCGCCCCGGCCGATGGCCGCGTGCTGGCGCGGACCGTCGAGCCCGGGCAGATCGTGCAGCCCGGCAAGGCCCTGCTGGCCCTGGCGCTGGTGGGCCCGACCCAGCTTGTGGCGCAGGTGGACGAACGCTTCCTGGAGCAGCTCGCCACGGGCCAGCCGGCCGTGGCGGTGGCCGATGCTTTTGCCGGGCAGCGCATGGCGGCGCGCGTGCTGTCCATCGCGCCCGGTGTGGATGCGCAACGCGGCGCCATCGAAGTCAAGCTGGCGCTGGAAAAGGCACCGCCGGCCTTTCTGCGCGAGGACATGACCCTCTCGGTCGAGGTCGAGACCGGGCGGCGCGAACGCACGGCCGTGCTGCCGCTGTCGGTGCTGCGCGGACCGGTGCGGGGCGATGCCGCCGAGCTGCTGGTGGCGCAGGACGGCCGCGCGCAGGCCCGCACCGTGCGCATGGGCTTGCGCACGCTCGATGCGTTCGAGGTGATCGATGGCCTGGCCGAAGGCGATGCCGTGCTGCGCGCCCCCGCCGTGCAGCCGGGCGACCGCGTCCGGCCGCGCGCCGTGGCCTGGGACGCCGCTTCGGGCGCACGGGCCGCGCAGGGTCTTGACGTGGGCACGGCGCTGACCAGCGCCATGGGGCGCTGATGCGGTTCTGGCCCGGCTTCGAGCTGCAGGTGGCGCTGCGCTTCCTGCGCGAGGGCCGCATGCAGACGCTGCTCATCATCGTCGGCGTGGCCGCCGGCGTGGCGGTGGTGGCCTACATCTCCGCGCTCATCAACGGTCTGCAGTCCAACACCCTGGCCAAGACCCTGGGCGCGCAGGCGCACATCACGCTGCGCGCGCCCGACGATGTGGTGACGCCGGCCGCGCTGCATGCGCCGGGCACCACGGTGGCGACGGACACCCAGCCCCGCGCCCAGCGCCTGCGCGCCGTGGCCAACTGGCAGGCCCTGCTGCCGCTGCTCGAAGCGCTGCCGGGCGTGGCGGCGGTCTCGCCCATGGTCTCGGGCGCGGGGCTGGCGCTGCGCGGCGAGGCCACGCAGTCCATCGTGCTCATGGGCGTGGAGCTGGACCGTTACGACCACATCGTCGGCCTGCGCTCCAAAGTGGTGGCGGGCACGGCCAGCCTGGCGCCGGGCGAGGCCATCATCGGGCGCGAACTGGCGGCCGACCTGGGCGTGCGCGTGGGCGACCGCTTCACCGTGCGCACCGGCACGGTGGGCGAGCCGCTGCGCGTCACCGCGCTCGTCGACCTGGGCGTGAAGGACCTCAACCGCCGCACCGTCATCGTGCCGCTGCGTGCCGGGCAGAGCCTGCTGGCGCTGCCCGGCGGCGCCACGCACCTTGAACTGGCGGTGCACGACGTCTGGGCCGCCCAGGCGCTGGCGGCACAGTTGCGCCAGCAGTACCCGGCGCGCGTGGAGAGCTGGCAGGAGACCAATGCGCAGCTCGTGTCGGCGCTGCATGCGCAGTCGGTCAGCACCACCATCATCCGCGCCGTCGTGCTGGTGGTCGTGGTGCTGGGCATCGCCAGTGTGCTCGTGGTGTCGGTGGTGCAGAAGAGCCGCGAGATCGGCATCCTGCGCGCCATGGGTGCTACGCGCGGGCAGGTGCAGCGCGTGTTCCTGCTGCAGGGCGCCGTGGTGGGGGCCGTGGGCTCGGCGTTGGGCGTGGCCCTGGCGGTGGTGCTGGTCTGGGCCTTCACCACTTTCGTGCGCGGCTCGGACGGGCAGCCTCTTTTCTTCATCACCCTGCCGCCCGCCACGGGGCTGCGCGTGGCCCTGCTGGCCACCGTGTGCGGCGTGCTCGCGGCGCTGGCGCCAGCGCGGCGCGCGGCCGCCATGGACCCGGCGCAGGCCATCCGCTTGTGAGGCGACCCGTATGGACACCTCTGGTGCGCTGATCGAACTGCAGGCCCTGCGCAAGAGCTACAACCTGGGCCAGCCCAACGAGGCCGAGGTGCTGCACGGGCTGGACCTGCGCGTGCGGCGCGGCGAGTTCATCGCGCTCATGGGGCCCTCGGGCTCGGGCAAGAGCACGCTGCTCAACATCCTCGGGCTGCTCGAACGCATGACCTCGGGCGACTACTGGCTGCAGGGCGAGCTGGTGCGTGGGCTCAGCGATGCCGACCTCACGCTGCTGCGGCGCCGCGCGCTGGGCTTCGTGTTCCAGTTCCACCACCTGCTGCCGGCGTTCACGGCGCTGGAGAACGTGACCCTGCCCGCGCTCATGGGCGAGGGGCGCGTTTCGCCCGTGCAGCGCGAGAAGGCGCGCGGGCTGCTGGCGGCCCTGGGCCTGGCAGCGGCGATGGACAAGCGGCCCTCGGAGCTGTCGGGTGGCATGCAGCAGCGTGTGGCCATGGCGCGCGCGCTGGTCATGGACCCGCCCCTGGTGCTGGCCGACGAGCCCACGGGCAACCTCGACACCGTGTCCTCGGCCGAGGTGTTCGCGCTCATGCGCCGCATCCATGCCGAGCGCGGCACGGCCTTCGTCGTGGTCACGCACGACCCGCGCCTGGCGGCGCGCTGCGACCGGCTGGTGGAACTGATCGACGGCCGCATCGCGCGGGACGAGCCTATCCCGGCGTCAGCGGATTTTCAATAAAAAAGGCCTGTAGCGCCCGTATATAAAGCGCTAATAGCTATTAAAAATATAGCAATTGTGGGCTGAACGGGATGCGGAAAAGGAAGCGGCAAAGCCGCTTCCTTCCTAATGCGACGTGCCTTCCGAGCGCGTGATCTTGTTCCACACGTTGTACTTGCCCACGGGCTTGCTCATGGGCAGGCGCTTGACCTCCTTGAGCGTCTGCGCGTCGTAGACGATGATGGCGCCGTCCATCTCCCACACGCTGGCCAGCGCGTGGCGGCCGTCCTTGGTGAACTCGATGTGCGCCAGCGTCTTGCCCGGCTCGCGCAGGCTGGCCACGGGCTCCAGCGTGGCCTTGTCGATCAGCGTGAGCGTGTCCTTGGCCTGGGGGCTCATCATCGAGTCAGTCCAGGCGTAGCGCGTGTTCTCGTGGCTGCGCATGAAGAAACCCGGCCCCGGCGTGGGAATGGTCTTGACGGTGCGCCAGGTGTTCATGTCGATCACGTCGATGGCGCCATCCTTCAGGTTCGGGCTGGCCAGCACCGTGGTGCCGTTCCAGGCGAAGGTGATGCCCGAGCCCAGGTGCGGCATGCCGGCGATGGGCAGGTCGGCGATCTTGCGGCGCGCGTCCAGGTTCACCACCTGGGCCGTCGCGCCCTCGCTGCTCCCCGCCTTGGGGCGCGTGGCGCCGAGCACATGGCGGTAGCTCTGGTCGAAGAAGAAGTCGTCCAGCGGCTCCGACAGCGGCGTGCGGCGCACGCCGTGGAAGCCCGGCTTGGCGATGGCCTCGCCCATCTTGTAGTCGTGCACCAGGCCGTCGTAAATCGGGGCAGCCTTGGGGTCGTAGGAGATCTCCCAGACCTCGGGGATGTCCTTGAGCGCGACCACGAAGCTCTTGCGCGGCGCGGCGTCGTACACCGCCGAGGCGCGCGAGGCGCTCTTGCCGTCCAGCGTGGTCGCGTCATAGCGTTTGACAAGCTGAAGGTCGGCGTCGAACAGCACCACGGTGCGCGGCAGGTAGTTGGCGGCCATGATCCAGCGGCCGTCGCCGCTCACGGCCACGTTGCGCATGTTCAGGCCGGCGCGCACCTCGGCCACGACAGCCAGGTTCCACAGGTCGTACTTGGTGATCCAGCCGTCGCGCGAGCCGAAGAAAACATAGCGCCCGTCGGGCGTGAACTTGGGGCCGCCGTGCAGCGCATAGCGGCTGGCGAAGCGGTGGATGACCTCGAAGCGGTCGCCGTCGAGCACCGACACATGGTGGTCGCCGCCCTCGACGACCAGGAACACGTTCATCGGGTCGGCCTTCCAGACCGGCTGGTCGGCCAGCGGCTTCTCCGGCGCGGGCACGGTGCGCGAGGCGCGGATGTCGGCGTCGCTCCAGCCGGGCGCGGGCACCACGGGTTGGTAGATCCAGCCGGCCAGCGCGGTGATTTCGGCCGGGGACAGCGTGGCGGCGAAGCCCGGCATCTGCGTGGCCGCGCGGCCCTCGCCGATGACCTTCAGCGCCTCGGGGCGGCGCAGGCGCTCCAGGCTCTCGGGCAGCAGCGCCGGGCCCATGCCGCCGGTGCGCTGCGCGCCGTGGCAGGCCGCGCAGTGCTGCTGGAACAGTGCCGCCGCGTCCACCGGGGCCGTGGAGGCGGGGGCCGGCTGGGCATGGGCCAGGTCCACGCCCATCCAGAGCAGGCCGGCGCTCAGGGCCAGCTTGCCGACGGCCGCGGCCCAGCGCCGCAGGGGTTCAGGCATTCTCGGACTCCGGGTGGATCTCGATGGTGCGGCGGCGGTGGCTGAACGGCGTCACCGCCACGCGCTGCGCGTCGCTGCCCGTGGCCAGGCCGATCTCGTCGTCGCGCAGGTAGCAGCCCGGGTCTTCGGCCCAGGCGTCGCCCGTGAGCTGCTGGGCGCGCACGCGCGTGTTGCCGCCGCAGATCTCGAAATAATTGCAGCCGGCGCAGCGCCCGCCCACGGGGCGCGGCTTGGCCTTGAGGCCCGCCATCAGCGGCTCGGAGGTGTCGGACCAAATGGCCGAGAACGGGCGCTGGCGCACGTTGCCCAGGTCGTGGTGCCACCACATGGTGTCGGGGTGCACGGTGCCCAGGTTGTCGATGTTGGCCACGTTCACACCGCTCGAATTGCCGCCCCAGGCAATCAGGCGTTCGCGCAGCGGTGCCTCCCACTGCGGCATGCGCTCGCGCACCCACTGCAGCAGGTAGGGGCCGTCGGCGTCGTTGTTGCCGGTCACATAGTCTTCCTCGCGGCCCTCCAGCGCGGACTGCCAGGCGCGCTCGAACAGCAGGTCGAGCGCGTCGCGCGTGGCCTGGAACTGCGCGTCCTTGCCACGGTGGATGTTGCCGCGCCCGGCGTAGTTGAGGTGCGAGAAGTAGAACTTGTCCACGGCCTCTTCGCGCATCAGGTCCAGTAGCGCCGGGAAGTCGTGCGCGTTCATGGCCGTCATGGTGAAGCGCAGGCCCACCTTCACGCCGCGCTGGTGCAGGTAGCGCACGGCGGCCAGGCTGCGGTCGAAGGCGCCATCGAGGCGGCGGAAATGGTCGTGCGTCTCGCGCAGGCCGTCCAGGCTGATGCCCACGTAGTCGAAGCCCATGGCCTCGATGCGGTCGGCCATGGGCTCGTCGATCAGCGTGCCGTTGGTCGAGAGGCCGGTGTAGAACTTCATCGCCTTGGCGCGCTCGGCGATCTCGAAGATGTCGGGCCGCATCAGCGGCTCGCCGCCCGAGAGAATCAGCACCGGCACCTGGTAGGCCTTGAGGTCGTCCATCACGCCGAACACCTCCTGCGTGGACAGCTCGCCCTCGTAGTCGTGGTCGGCCGACAGCGCGTAGCAGTGCTTGCAGGTGAGGTTGCAGCGGCGGATCAGGTTCCAGATCACCACGGGACCGGGTGGCTGGCCGCTGCCACGGCGGGCGGGAACGGGGTAGGTGCCAGTCGCCTGGGCTTGCGCGAGCTCGCGCATGTATTGGCTGATACGGAACATGGTTTAGCTTTCCTTGAGACGGAGACCGGTCTTCTTGAGGATGGCGGTGGAATACAGGATGTCGTGGCCCCGGCAGGCGGCGCCCAGCAGCTCTTGCAACTGCACCGCCTGCTGCTCGACCTCGGTGCGCGAGCGCCCGTGCAGCATGGCGAACAGGTTGTAGGGCCAGTCGGGCAGGCGGCGCGGGCGGCGGTAGCAGTGGCTCACGCCGGGCAGTTGGCCGATGCGCTCGCCGAGGATGTCCACCTGGGCGTCGTCCACGTTCCAGACGCTCATGCCGTTGGCCGTGAAGCCCAGGCGGTAGTGGTTGGGCACGGCGCCGATGCGGCGGACCAGGCCGCTCTCGAGCATCTGCGCCAGGCGCTCGCGCACCTGCTGGCCGCTCACGCCCAGGCGTTCGCCCACGGCGTCGTAGGGGCGCGGCACCAGCGGCAGGCCGCCCTGGGTGGCGGCGATCAACTGGCGGTCGAAATCGTCAAGCGCCATGGGTTTCTCCGCTGGTCAGGGGAAGCTTGAGTTCGACGAAGAACTCGCGCTCCTTGGGGAAGGCCAGCACGGGGAGGCCGGTTTCGGCCTCGATGCGTGCGATGGCGGCCGCGCACTGCGCCGGGGTTTCGGTGCCGAGCACGAACCACATGTTCAGCGCATGGGCGCGCCGGTAGTTGTGCGCGATCTCGGGGTGGGCGTTGACCTGCGCCGTGACGGCCTCGTAGCGCTCCTCGGGCACGGCCATGGCGGCCAGCACGAAGAGGCCGCCCGCGCGCTCGATCTGGAACAGCGGGCCGAAGCGCGTGAGCATGCCGCTCTCCAGCAGGGCCGAGAGCCGCGCGATCACGTCGTCTTCGGTCCAGCCGAATTCGGCAGCCACGTCGGCGTAGGGCCGCTCGGTCAGCGGCAATTCGCCGTGCAGGCGCTCCAGCAGGCGGGCATCATCCGGCGACAGCATCAAGCACCTCCAAGGGCGTGGTGTCTGGCAGGGCGCGGAAGCGCCGGGGGCCGGTCTGCTTGAAGCGCCGGCAGGAGAACAGCACCTCGTGCGGGTACTGCGCCAGGCCACAGTGGGCGATGGCCCGCGCGATCACGTCCAGCACGGCAGCGCGGTCACGGCCATGCACCATGCAGTACAGGTTGTAGGGCCAGCCCTCGGCGCGCTCGCGCCGGTAGGCCAGGGTTACGCCGGTCACGCGCGCCAGGGCTTCGCCACAGGCGTCGACCTCGGCATCGGGGATGTTGAACACCGTCATGGCATTGGCGTCGAAGCCCAGCTCATGGTGGCGCACGATGGCGCCGATGCGGCGCACCGTGCCCTGGTCCAGCCACTGCTGCAGCGTCTGCAGCACGGATTCGCCCGTGCGGCCCAGTGCCTGCGCCCAGGCATCGTAGGGGCGCGGCACCAGCGGCAGGCCGTCTTCGAGCAGGGCGGCCAGCGGCCGGTCGGCCTCCAGCACCGGGGCGGCTTCGCGCGCGGCGGCCATGGGCGTGGGGGCGGTGCGTTCGCGCAGGTCGAAGCCCAGGTCGATGCGGTAGGCGCGCTGCATGCGCAGTTGCAGGGCGGGCAGGCCGGTGGCCTCTTCCAGCGAGCGCATGGCGGCGCGCACGGCGGCATCGTCCTGCCCGGTCATCACGAACCAGAGGTTGTAGTGGTGCTCGCGCTGGTAGTTGTGGTTCACGCCCGGGTGGCTGGAGACCACGGCGGCCACGGCATCCAGGCGCCCGGGTGGCACGGCCATGGCGGCCAGCAGCGCGGCGCCGCCGGCATTGCCGGCGAACACGCCGCCGATGCGGCTCAGCGCGCCCTCGCTCTGCAGCCGGGCGTAGCCCGCCAGGACCTCATCGGCCGGCATGCCCTGGCGGGCGGCGATGTGCGCGAAGGGCTCGCGCACGAGCGGGAAATCGCGCTGCCAGGGGTTGAGCAGGGCCAGGTGCAGGGCGGAATGGGGTTCCATTCAGAACCCCACCCGCGCGGCGCGGGAGGTGAAGAAGATGCCACTCGGGGAGTCAAGCGTCATCGTGGCCTGGGTGGCGAAGCTCTGGGTGTCGATCACGCTGATGCGGTGGTCGTCGCGCGAACTGATCCAGACCGATTCGCCGCGCGGCGTGAACTCCATGTGCAGCACGGCCTTGCCGGGCTCGAGCGTGCGCACGATCTTCTGCGTGGTGGTGTCGATGACCTGCACGCGGTGGTAGTCGGGCACGGAGAAGTTCACCCACACCTGGCGGCCGTCGGGCCGCGCCATCACGAACACGGGCTGGCCGGCCACCGGGATGCGGCCGACTTCCTGCCAGGTGTCGGTGTCCACCACCAGCACCTCGTGGCGGCCGATGGCGGGCAGGTAGGCGCGGCGCCCGGCCACGGCCCAGCCGCGCAGGTGCGGCATCTTGTAGACCGGCAGCGGCTCCTGGCCCCGGCCGTAGCCCGCGAGGATGCGGCGTACTTGGGGCTTTTCTTCCCACAGGTCCACCATGGCCAGGCCGTCCTCGCCGAACAGGCCGGCGATGTAGTGGCGGCCATTGGGCGTGACCAGCGCGTCGTAGGGCTGGCGGCCGATGTTCGGCAGCTTGGTGGTCACGGGGCGCGTGGGGTCGGACAGGTCGGTGATCCAGATCGCGTTGGCGTCGAACAGGCTGTAGGCGAAGCGCCGGCCCGGCAGGTCCACCAGACCGACCACGCGCGAGAGCTTGCCGGGCTCGTATTCGGCCGGGATGTCGGCCACCAGTTCCAGCGTGGCGGTGTTGAAGGCCTTGATGCCGCCGGGCGTGTAGTTCTGTGCCACCACCAGGCTGCCGTCGGCGCTGATGGCGCCGCCGATGGAGTTGCCGGCCTGCATCACGCGGCCGGCGATGCGCTGGGTCAGCAAATCCACCTTGGTGAGCGCGCCGTCGCGCCCGAAGACGAAGGCATGGCGGCCGTCGCGCGAGAACACCACCGAGGCGTGCGAGAGGTCGCCCAGGCCCTTGACCTCGGCCAGCAGCGTGCGCTGGCTGGTATTGACGATGGCCAGCGTGCCCGTGGAGCGCGCCACGACCACGCCCAGGTCGCCCGTGCCCGCCAGGGGCGGGACATTGCCGGTGCTGGCGCAGCCCGCGAGCAGCAGGGAGGAGGCGCCCAGGAGGGCGAGGCAGTCACGGCGTTTCATCGGGAATCCTTGTGCGGCTCGGGGAACCCGGCCATCAGTTGCTGGGCGATCCACAGCGCATCGGCTTCGCTGAGCATGGCCTTCCAGGGGGCCATGGGGGTGCCGGGGCGGCCGCCGTAGATGGTGGCGGCCATGGAGTCGAGGGGCTTTTCGGCCAGCGCCTCGCGGGTGAGTGCGGGGCCCAGGCCGCCCGTGAGGTACAGGCCGTGGCAGGAGCCGCAGTCCTGGCGCACCATGCGCACCAGTTCGCGCTGGCGTGCGGCATCGGGGGCGGCCGGCTGCGCGTGCGCGCCCGCCACCGCCAGGCCCAGGGACAGCAGGGCGCCGCAGCGCCGCAGGGCAGAAGCCAGAGAGATGGGTCGGCGCGGGGGAAAATGGAGGTTTACCATGTTGGGAAGCTGCCGGCCGCGAATGGCGACCGGCATGCGCCGATGTTCACCGCAATGGTTCTGCATGTCCTTGATGTGAGTCAAGGGCATTATGGCAAGTGCTTTTGACAATGGGAACACCCGATACCGCATCCCGCTTTTACCGGAGCACTGATGGATACCCCCCGCCCTCCCGCGCACGACGCTTCTGAGCCTGCCGCCCCTGCGACCCCTGTCCTGCCGCCCTCCGAATGGGGCCGCGTGGTCCTGGTCGGCGCCGGCCCGGGCGATGCTGAACTGCTGACCCTCAAGGCCGCGCGCGCGCTGGCCAGTGCGCGCGTGGTGCTCTACGACAACCTGGTGTCGGACGACGTGCTGGGCCATATCCCGCCGGATGCCGAGCGCATCTACGTCGGCAAACAGAGCAGCAACCACACCCTGCCCCAGGAAGGCATCATCGAACTCATGGTGCGCCTGGCCAAGGCCGGCAAGTCGCTGGTGCGCCTCAAGGGCGGCGACCCCTACATCTTCGGCCGTGGTGGCGAGGAGGCCGAGGCCCTGGTGGCCGAGGGCATCGCCTGCGAAACGGTGCCCGGCATCAGTGCCGCGCAGGGCGCCTCGGCCAGCACCGGCATCCCGCTCACGCACCGCGACCACACCGGCATGCTGGTGTTCGCCACCGGCCACCTGCAGGGCGAGGGCGAGGAGCGCAGCGTCGCGCTGGACTGGGCCGCGCTGGCCCGGCCGCGCCAGACGGTGGTGATCTACATGGGCGTGGGCACCCTGCCGGTGATCTGCGCCAAGCTCATCGAGCACGGCCTGCCGGGCCACACCCCGGCCGCCCTGGTCGAGCGCGCCACCCGGCCGGACCAGCGCACCATCGTCGGCACGCTGGCAACCCTGCCCGCGCTCAGCGTGCAGCACGGCGTGCACCCGCCCGCGCTCATCATGATCGGCGACACGGTGTCGCTGCAGGAACGCATCGGCGGCCCGGCACTGCGGTAAACACCCCCTGTGCCGCTTCGCGGTACGGGTCATTCACCGGCGGCGCTCCAGCCGCGGGACGCCACCTGGGTGTGCAGGAACTGCGCAAACTCCGCTGCCGCCGGCGCGAGCGAGGCGCTGGCGCGCTGGTAGACCTGGAACTTGCGCCGTAGCACAGGGCCGTGCAGCGGCCGCATCTGCAGCTGGTAGAGCTCCACCAGCGAGGCCGCGTAGGGCAGGCCGGCCGTGATGCCCTGGCCCGCGCGCACCAGGCTCAGCGCCGTGGTCATGAAGGCTACCTCGTGGCTTGGGCGCAGCGTCAGGTTGCGCAGCGCGCCGTGCAGGTCGTGCGCCAGCAGCTCGGTGAACTGGCCCTGCAGCGCGATGAACGGGTGCCGCACCACGTCGCTCCAGTGGATGTGCGGCAGTTGCTCCAGCGCATGGCCCTGCGGGAACACCGCCATGAACGGCAGCTCGAACAGCGGTTGCGCGGCGATGTCCGCGCCCGTGGGGCGCTCGGGCCCCACGCCGAAATCCACCTCGCCGCTGGCCACGCGCGCGAGCACGCTGTCCACCTCGCAGTCGGCCAGGCGGATCTGCACCTCGGGGTGCGCCTCGCGGAAGGCGGCGATCACATCGGGCAGCAGCGTGCAGGCCATGAGCTGCGGCGCGGCGATGCGCACCACGCCCTTGCGCAGCGCCTTGAGGTCGTCGATGCCGTGCAGCACGCCTTCGAGGTCCTGCAGGATCTTGTCCACCAGCGGGTAGAAGCCGCGCCCCGCCTCGGTCAGCCCGATGCGCCGCGTGCTGCGTTCGACCAGGCGCACGCCCAGCGCCTGTTCCAGCTCCTTGATCTGCCCGCTCAGGGCCGACTGCGTGAGGTGCAGCGAGGCGGCGGCCTGGGTGAAGCTGCCGGTGCGCACCAGCGCCACCAGGGCGCGCAGCTGCCGCAAGGTCACATTCATATGAAAAATTGATAAATGAATAAAAAAATACTGTTTGAATGATAGATGCGAAAAGTCTTTAATCAAAACCTCGCAAGGCCACCGCGTTCGTTTTGCGAGCCGCCCGCAGCGCGCAAGTGTCCGCGCCGCGCCCTGGCAGCACAGAGGCACTTTGAACAGGTTCTCAATTCACCCGACCGGAGACAGCCCCATGAAGATCAAGAAGTTTCATCACGTGGCGTATCGCTGCACCAATGCCAAGGAAACCGTGGAGTGGTACGGCAAGTACCTGAACATGGACTTCATCCTGGCGATTGCCGAGGACGAAGTGCCGTCCACCAAGGAGGCCGACCCCTACATGCACATCTTTCTGGATGCGGGCGGCGGCAACATCCTGGCCTTCTTCGAGCTGCCGACCAAGCCGCCGATGGACCGCGACCGCAACACCCCCGCCTGGACCCAGCACCTGGCCATGGAAGTGGGCAGCATCGAGGAAATGATGGCCGCCAAGGCGCGCCTGGAGGCCGACGGCATCGAAGTGATCGGCCCCACGGACCACACCATCTTCAAGTCCATCTATTTCCGCGACCCCAGCGGCCACCGCCTGGAACTGGCCGTGAACACCGGCACGCCCGCGATGATGAAGCAGCTCGACGCGGTCAAGTGGGACATGATCAACGAGTGGGACCGCACCAAGAAAGCGCCCAAGCACGCCGCCTGGATGCACGACGGCAAGGGCTTTCCCGGCGCCTGAGCGCACCTGCCAATCGCTCTCAACCCGGCCCGCCGCAGGCGGGCCGCACCAAGGGAAATCATGGAAAACCGCTGGGGACGCATCTGTGTGCGCGGGCTGGAGGCCGTCATCGTCGCCTGTCTGGCACTGATGGCGGTGCTGGTGTTTGGCAACGTGGTGCTGCGCTACGCCTTTGATTCCGGCATTGCCGTGTCCGAAGAACTCTCGCGCCTGCTGTTCGTGTGGCTGATTTTCCTGGGCGCCATCCTCGCGTCGGTGCAGCGCGCGCACATCGGCTTCGATGCCCTGGTCGAGCGCCTGCCGCTGGCCGGCCGCAAGGCGCTGGTGCTGCTGACCGGCGGCCTGATGCTCTGGGCCTGTGGCATGTTCCTGGTGGGCGGCTGGAAGCAGACGCAGATCAACCTGGAGAACAGCTACCCGGTGCTGGGCATTTCCTATGGCTGGCTGTACGGTGTGGCCCTGGTGTTTGGCGCGGGCATGGCGCTGGCCATTGCCGGCAACGTCTGGCAGACGCTGCGCGCCACCCGGGCGCCGCAGCTCACCCAGGATCTGGGCGACCGCATCCTGGAAAAGATGCCAGACGTCGCCGCCGCTGACAAGCGCGAGGACACGCGATGACCGCCGCCCTCTTTCTCATCGTCCTGCTGGCGCTGATCGCGCTGGGCATGCCGATTGCGTTCGCCCTGCTGTTCTCGGGCGTGGCCATCATGCTGGAGATGGGCCAGTTCGACTCGCAGGTGGTGGTGCAAAACGCCATCGGCGGGGCCGACAACTTCGTGCTGATGGCCGTGCCCTTTTTCATCCTGGCGGGCGAATTCATGAACGCCGGCGGCCTCTCGCGGCGCATCGTCGAGATGGCGGGGGCCTTCGTCGGCCATCTGCGCGGCGGCCTGGGCTACGTGGCCATCTTTGCCGCCGTCCTGCTCGCCAGCCTGTCGGGCTCGGCGGTGGCCGACACGGCGGCGCTGGCCGCCATCCTCGTGCCCATGATGCGCCAGGCTGGCTACGACCCCGAACGCGCCTGCGGCCTGATGGCGGCGGGCGGCATCATCGCGCCGGTCATTCCGCCGTCCATCGGCTTCCTGCTGTTTGGCGTGGTGGCCAACCTGTCGATCACGCGGCTGTTCCTGGCCGGCATCATGCCCGGCGTGATGATGGGCGCATCGCTGGTGATCGCCTGGTGGCTGGTGTCACGCCGCGCCAACGCGCAGGTGGCGCCGCGCACGCCCTGGCCCGAGCGCGTGCGGTTGCTGGGCAAGGGTTTCTGGGCGCTGATGCTGCCGGTCATCATCATTGGCGGCCTTAAGTTCGGCATCTTCACGCCCACCGAGGCTGCGGTGGTGGCGGCGGTGTACGCGCTGCTGGTTGGCGCCGTCATCTACCGTGAGCTGACGCCCGCTTCCATCTACCACTGTATGCTGGTCACGGCGCGCACCACGGCCGTGGTGCTGCTGCTGGCGGCGCTGGCCATGGTGGCGTCCTACATGATCACCATTGCCGACATCCCCGGCCAGGTGGGCGGCTGGCTGGGCGTGCTGGGCGACAGCCCCATGGCGCTGACGGCGGCCATGATGCTGGTGGTGTTCCTCGCAGGCATGGTGCTCGACTTCATCCCCATCGTGCTCATCTTCACGCCGGTGTTCATGCCCATCATCCAGCAGGCGGGGATCGACCCGGTCTACTTTGGCGTCATCTTCATCATCAACTGCTCGCTGGGCATGATCACGCCGCCCGTGGGCGTGGTGCTCAACGTGGTCAGTTCCATCGGCAAGATTTCACTGGCCCAGGCGGCGCGCGGCGTGCTGCCGTTCCTGGTGGCCGAGCTGCTCGTGCTGGTGCTGCTGATGCTGTTCCCGGCGCTCGTTACCGTGCCGGCCAGCTGGTGGCATTGATGCGCTGCTTCCTTTCTCGTTCAACCCAGGAGACACAACCATGAAGGCTCTTTCCCCACTGATGGCGCTGGCGCTGGCTGGCAGCTTCGCGCTGGCCACTCCGCTGGCCGCAACCGCCCAGGTGACGGCCAAGTTTGCCGTCACGCTGCCCGAGAAATCGCACCAGGGCCAGGGCGTGGCCAAGTTCATCGAGCTGGTGGACGCCAAGAGCGGCGGCAAGATCAAGATCAAGGGCTTCTACAGCGGCGCGCTGGGCAACGACGTGCAGGTCACCTCGGCGCTGCAGGGCGGCACGATCGAGTTCACCGTGCCCCAGACCACGACGCTGACCGGCATAGTCAAGGAATACGAAATCCTCGACTTCCCCTTCCTGTTCGCCAACGTGCAGCAGGCCGAGAAGGTGCTCGACGGCCCGGTGGGCGAAAAGCTCCTGGCCCTGCTGCCCGAGAAGGGGCTCATTGGCCTGACCTATTGGGAAAACGGCTTCTTCAATGCCACCAACAGCAAGCACCCGATCCACAAGGCCGAAGACTTTGCCGGCCTGAAATTCCGTGCCGTGCAGGCCAAGATCTCGCAGGAAACCGTCAAGGCGCTGGGCGCCAACCCGGTGCCGCTGGCCGTGCCCGAGCTCTACACCGCGCTGGAGACCCGCACCGTCGATGGCCAGGGCACGCCCACGGCCGTGATCGCGGCGCTCAAGCTCAACGAGGTGCAGAAATACCTCTCGCTCACCCGCCACAGCTACGGCGCGTTCATTCCGCTCGTCTCGAAGAAGTTCTGGGACAAGCTCTCGGAAGCCGACCGCAAGCTCCTGAAGGACGCCGCTATCGAGGCGCGCACGTTCCAGCGCGGCGTGGCGCGCGAGCAGGAGAAGTCGGCCCAGGCCGCCATGGCCGCCAAGGGCCTCGCCGTCAACGATGTGACCGATGCCGAGCACGCCCGCATGCGCGAGAAGGTGCAGCCGGTGTGGAAGATGTTCATCCCCAGTGTCGGTGAGGGCCTGTACAAGGAAGTCACCGGCCAGCTCGCCGCCAAGTAAAAAAAGACAGCGCCCGGCGCATGCGCGGGCGCTTGCGTTTCTTCCAGGACTTTCACCATGAAACTTGCCACCCTCTCCTCCGGCGGACGCGACGGCACGCTCGTCGTCGTGCGCCGCGACCTGTCGCAATGCATCGCCGTGCCGCAGATCGCGCGCACGCTGCAGGCCGCGCTCGACGACTGGGAGCGCTGCGCGCCCCAGCTCCAGCAGGTGTCCGACGCGCTCAACGCGGGCCAGGCCCAGGGCGCGCAGCCCTTCGACCCCGCGCAATGCCATTCGCCGCTGCCGCGCGCCTACCAGTGGGCCGATGGCTCGGCCTACCTCAACCATGTGGAGCTGGTGCGTAAGGCGCGTGGCAGCGAGATGCCGGAATCGTTCTGGACCGATCCACTGATGTACCAGGGCGGCTCGGACAGTTTCGTGCCGCCGCACGCCCCCATCGACGCGCTCACCGAGGACTGGGGCATTGACTTCGAGGCCGAGGTCGCCGTGGTCACCGGCGACCTGCCGCTGGGCGCGGGCGTGGCGCAGTGCGCGCAGGCCATCCGCCTGGTGATGCTGGTGAACGACGTGAGCCTGCGCAACCTCATTCCGGCGGAGCTGGCCAAGGGCTTCGGCTTCTTCCAGTCCAAGCCCGCGAGCAGCTTTGCGCCCGTGGCCGTCACGCCCGACGAGCTGGGCGACGCCTGGCAGGGCAGCAAGCTGCACCGGCCGCTGCAGGTGCAGCTCAACGGCCAGCCCTTTGGTTGCCCCGATGCGGGCCAGGACATGGCCTTCAGCTTCGCACAGCTCGTGGCGCATGTGACGAAAACACGCGCCATGGTGGCGGGCTCCATCGTCGGCTCGGGCACGGTGTCGAACAAGCAGGGCAGCCTGCACGGCTCCAGCATTGCCCACGGCGGCGTGGGCTATGCCTGCCTGGCCGAGCTGCGCATGGTCGAGACCATCGAGGGCGGTGCACCCGCCACGCCCTTCATGCGCTTTGGCGACCGCGTGCGCATCGAGATGTTCGATGCCGCCGGCCAGAGCATCTTTGGCGCCATCGACCAGACCGTGCGCCGCGTGCCCGCCCCCGAGTGACCATGCTGCGGCTCTACACCTACTTCCGCAGTTCGGCCGCCTACCGCGTGCGCATCGCGCTCGCGCTCAAGGGGCTGGTGTACGAGAGCGTGCCCGTGCACCTGCTGCGCGGCGGTGGCGAGCAGCTCCAGGCCGCCTACCGCGCGGTGAACCCGGCCGCGCTCGTGCCCGCGCTGCAGGACGAGGGCGCCACGCTCACGCAGTCGCTCGCCATCCTCGAATACCTGGAGGAAACGCACCCCGCGCCCGCGCTGCTGCCGCCGGATGCGGCTGGCCGTGCCCGCGTGCGCGCCCTGGCCCTGACCATGGCCTGCGACATCCACCCGCTGAACAACCTGCGCGTGCAGAACTACCTCACCAGCGTGCTGGGCGCGGACGATGCGGCGCGCACCGCCTGGATGCACCACTGGATGGCGCTGGGCCTGGAGGCCATCGAGGCGCAGCTCGCGCGCGACCCGCAGACCGGCCTGTGCTGCCATGGCGACGCGCCCACCTTGGCCGACTGCTGCCTGGTGCCGCAGGTGTTCAACGCGCGGCGTTTCGGCCTGGACCTGGCGCCGTACCCCACGGTGCGGCGCATCGCGGAGCACTGCGAGGGCCTTCCGCCCTTCCAGGCCGCGCACCCGGCGCGCCAGCCCGACGCGGAGTGATCAGCGCTGGCGCAGTGCCTGCACCATGCCGTGCACGATGAAGGCCTGCGCCGTGTAATAGGTGGCCAGCACCCCCACCTGCGCCAGCGGCAGCGGCAGCACGAAGCGGTGGGTGGCCAGCAGCGAGTCGCTGAGCATGAAGAAGCCGGCGCCCAGCGCCACCTGGCGTGCCGCGCGGTCGCCCAGCGCCCCGGCGCGGCCGATGGCCTGCGCCGCCATGAGCGCGATCACGGTCACGTACACCGCCACCGGAATGCGCAGCTCGGCCGGCAGCCCGCCCTGCCAGAGGAAGGCGTACATGGCCGCGCCCACGCCCAGCGTGGCCGCCAGCGCGGCGGGCCGGGGAAACCAGGCCACGCCCTGGCGAAACAGCGCGATGTAGGCGACGTGCGCGAGCAGGAAGCTCACCAGCCCGGGGATGAAAAAGCCCTCGACCATGAGGAAGGCATCGCCCGCGAGCGAGCCCGCGAGTGCCGCGCCGAGCAGCCACCAGGGTTTGGCATCAAATGGGCCTCCAGCGCTGGATGGGCGAGCGCTATAAGCTACTAAAACAATAGCAATCACCATCGCCAGCGGCTTCAACAACCAGTGCCAGTACAGCAGCCCCGTGGCGCTGGTCACCGTGGCCAGCGCGCCGCACTGCACCACCAGCGCCAGCAGCATGCCGATGCGCCCGCGCAGCACGGCCCACAGCGTCCAGGCGGCGGTGAGCCAGGTAGCGATCCACAGGGGCAGGGCAGCGGGCGGCTGCACGACGAGCGCGGCCAGCGTGGCGAGCAGCAGCACGGCCTGCACGGCAGCGAACGGGCGCAGGAGCGGGGGGGTTGGCATGGGCAGTGCGTGCATGGGCCGGGCGTTCCAGAAAAAGGGGCAGGGCGCGGCCGGGCCGCGCGAAGCCTTCTATTCTGGCGCCGGTCAGGTCAATGCGCCTCTGGCATCAACCCGGATGACGCGCTCCACCACTCCGGTCTCCAGCCCTCCGCGCACGCCGATCAGGGCATCGTGCAGATTCACCGTGGGGTCGCAGTGGCCGGGGATGAGCCAGAGCATGCGGCCGATGGCCGGCAGCTTGGCCTGCGCGCCCTGCGCCGTGAGGATGCCGTGCTCATCCCCGCCGTTGGCGTAATGCAGCGCGCGCTCGGGCGGCAGCAGCGCCACGCGCGGCAGGCCGGAGTCGATGGCATGGCTTTTGTGGCCGGCGTCGCACACGGCGTGGTCGCCCTGCACCGAGATGACCTGGGTCTTGATGTACAGCGCGTGCTCGAACGCGGGCTGCGCCGGTTCGCGCTCGTTCTGCGCGTAGTCGGCGTCCATGAACAGGAAGGAGCCTGCCTGCAGCTCGCCGTAGACGCCGCTGGCGGCCTCGTGCACCAAGGTGCCCGTGCCCGCGCCCGTGACCAGCGGCACCGGCAGCCCGGCGGCGGTGATGAGATCGCGCGTGTGGCGCGCGGCTTGCACCACGCGCGCGATGGCCTCGCGCCGGTCGGCCGCGCCGCGCAGGTGCTGGGCGCGGCCATGGTAGGCGTGCAGGCCGGCGAAGCGCAGCTGCGTGAGCCGCGCCACGGCCTGGGCCAGCGCCAGGGCCGGTTCGCCCGGCGGCACGCCGCAGCGGCCCTGGCCGACGTCGATCTCGACCAGCACGCCGATGCGTGCCTGCGGCGCCGCCTGGGCCATGGCCTCGGCCAGCCGCTGGATGCCCTCGGGGCTGTCCACGGCCAGTGCCAGGCGCCCGCCCTGGGCTTGCAGCGTGGCGGCCAGGCGCGCCACGCGCAGCAGCTTGGGGTGCGCGATGACCTGGTTGGTGATGGTGATGTCGCGCACGCCGCCCGCGGCCAGCGCCTCGGCCTCGGCCGTCTTCTGCACGCAGGCCCCCACGGCGCCGGCGCGCTGCAGCTGCAGCGCGATCTCGGCGCTCTTGTGCATCTTGGCGTGCGGGCGCCAGAGCACCTGGTGCTTGCGCGCGAACTCGGCCATGCGCGCGATGTTGCGCTCCATGGCGTCGAGGTCGACCACCGGCGCGGGCGTGTCGATCATGTGGACGCGCTGGCCGATGCAGGCGAGCAGGTGCTCAGGTGGTGGTTTCATCGCGGGAGGCCGCATCGAGGTGCTGGGTGTCGGCCCAGCCGACCAGGGTCAGGCCCTCGGGCGTCCAGAGCAGGCGGTTGATGGCGGCGTTGGACAGCTGCCAGGTGCGCGGCGCCTGCAGCTCCTGGCCCGTGGCCAGGCGGTAGAGCACGTCGAGCACGCCGCCGTGGGCGACGAGCGCCACCAGGCCGCCGGTGTGCTGCGCGGCCAGGCGGTGCGTGGTGGTGGCGATGCGTTCGCGCAGCTGCACCAGCGTCTCGCCGCCCTCGGGCGCGAAATGCGGGTCGCGCTGGCGCCAGCGGCGCGCCTGCTCGGGCCGTTCGGCCTCGATCTCGGCGAAGGTGCGTCCCTCCAGCTCGCCGAAGCAGCGTTCGCGCAGGGCGGGTTCGGCCACCAGCGGCGCGCCCGTGGCCTCGGCGATGGCGCTGGCCGTGGTGTGGGCGCGTTGCAGGTCGCTGGCGTAGATGGCGCTCAGCGGCTCGTGGGTGAGGGCGCGCGCGAGCTGGCGCGCCTGCCACAGGCCGGTGTCGTTGAGCGGGATGTCGAGGTGGCCCTGGAGGCGCGTGTCCACGTTCCAGGCGGTCTCGCCGTGGCGGATGGCAATGATGCGGGTGACTTGCATGGGGTCAGTGGGGTGCCGGGGTGCGCACCTGGCGCGGCCCGGTGGGGGGCTGCGGGAAGCCGCTGAGCGCGGCATCGAACAGCACGCCGAAGATGGCGGGGTCGTCGGTCCACACATCCTCGTGCGTGGCCGAGGTTTCATAGACCACCTGCTGCGTCGCCGCGTCGCGCAGCACCAGGCTGGCTTCGCGCCGGTGCAGCGTGGGCGGTAGCTCGCGCAGCATCACGCCCGCGCGCAGGCCCGGGCGCCAGCCCCAGCCGGGGCCCCAGCCCCACATCGGCGGGTAGTGCGGCCAGTCGGGCAGGGCCGTGCTGGCGCGCACGCCCACCTGCGCGACCAGGCGCGCGCCGGCATCGTCGCGGCGCAGGCCGGCGCGTTGCAGCGACTGGTGCGCCAGCGCCTCGATGGGGGCGAAGGCCTTTTCGGAGGATTGCTGCGAGGGCAGGCGCTCCAGCCGGTAGGTGGGCGGTGCGGGCACGGCCGTGAGCGTGGACCAGCTTTGCACCTGGCTGTCGACCACGCGCACGGAGGCGCAGCCCGACAGCAGCGCGGCGGCGCTGGCGCAAAGGAAAGAGCGTCGGAGCCAGAGCGGGGTCATGGTCTTGTCTCCTGGAAGAAAGAAAAAGGCGGGCGGTGCGCCCGCCGCCATTGTCAGCCGATATGCACCACCTGCATGCCCGGCAGGCCGGGGGGCGCCGGGAATTCTTCGTGGTCGAAGGCCTTGTCGCCGTCCTCGCTGGCAACGCCCGTGGCCTTGGCGTTCTGGAAGTCGTAGAGCTGGCCGTCGAGCAGGTGGCTGGGCACCACGTTCTGCAGGGCGGTGAACATGTTCTCCACGCGGCCCGGGTATTTTTTCTCCCACTCGCGCAGCATCTCGCCGACCTGCTTGCGCTGCAGGTTCTCCTGGCTGCCGCAGAGGTTGCACGGGATGATGGGGAAGTTGCGCTGCGCGGCCCAGCGCGTCGTGTCCTT
>Ga0208516_100251_pt1 | contig 26625 bp, 16 predicted proteins | sample LakWasM117_HOW13_2_FD_183931 | JGI IMG/M metagenome (GOLD analysis project Ga0208516, IMG submission 183931) | Freshwater sediment methanotrophic microbial communities from Lake Washington under simulated oxygen tension - Sediment Metagenome... | ecosystem: Environmental > Aquatic > Freshwater >...
CAGCTGAACGGTGTGATGTCCAGGTTCAGCAGCTCAGGCATCAGTACGATTTTCCCGTCTGGCTGCAGGCGTGGCGTGATGCCGAAACTGATCGATGACGGGCCAGTTTTACGGTTGTGCGCCCAGAAGATCCCCGCCGTTGCTCTACCCACGCAGGGGATATCCACGTTCACGCTGCCTGTGCCAGTGACGTAGAAATCGATGGTGAGCACAATCGTCGCCCGGGGGTCCTTCAGGCTCGCCTTGACGTTCGAAAAGCCAATCGAATAGTCGAATGTCCACCCAAAGAAGCCATTGTCCTCGTCGTAGTCGTTGATGGCTGGGTAGGGGCCTGCTGTCAATGCATTGACGGTCGCCTGGGGGATGTAGAGCCCCACGTCGGCCGCAACGGGCGTGTCTACTGGCCAGGGCGGATTGCGGGGAGGGGGAATACTGACATTGACGGGAAGAGGGGCTCCGTCGTACTCCCCTTCCACGCGATCAGGCGGGGTGATGACTATCTCGGGGGCGGTCGCACCACATTCGCAACGCTGGCCCTCATCGAGGGTCCATCCGTTCTTCGCGATGATGAGCAGGCCATCCGGGATGACCACAAGCTCTCCAGCCCCTGTGAACTGAACGGTCGGAAAGATCTTCTGCAGGTCAATCTTGGGGGCGCCCGTGAAGATTTTGCGCACTGCCGTAGGGGCGACGGACCCAGCCACTAGCCCTTCCAGCCGAGCAATTTCTCTGTCGCTCAAGCCTAGTGCGGTGGCATTCGCAGCCGCGTTGGGGTCCGTATCGATGGTGGTCCGGAAATCCAGGTGAACCTCGCCCAGCGCCAGCGTGTTTTTGCTCGCTGTGCCCGTGGTGCTCACCCGAACGACCTCCAGATCGACCTCGAACAAGCCCACTGACGTATCCCCAGCCTTGGTGACCCCGAAGCGGGCAGAAAAAGAGGCTGTGCTCTCGATCAGAAATCTGCCGGTAGTGCCACCATCTGGAGGCAATGTCACCTTCCAATTCGCCTGTTTGGGCTGGTAGCTGCAACCCACCAACCCTATCTGAACGACCGGAACATCCGGGTACTGCTGGTACTGGCCAACAAACCGCGACAGCGCGACGACCAGGCGCCGCGTCAGGAGATCAATCAGCAGGCGGTCGCTGATCACTATTGCTGGGTCCGTCTGAGCGTGCGATGCGACGAGCTGATGCAACTTGGTTCCCATCATCCCCTCCAGGTGAAGTTCGGCGCCCATGATCCGTTTAGGGTTTGTGGGCGTCAACATTTATTCGGCCGTTGCAGGTACAGCTTCGGGATTTGCGCAGAAGCAAGGGGAGCTTGAATGTGTGTGCAAGTTTCAGGCCCAGCACGCGTGTCAGTGTCCTCGTTTCGGCGGCGATGTAGGTACCGTCGTTGTCACGCAAGAATTCCAGTGCATGGTCCGCTTGGACTGCATCGACTGAACCGAAGCGGCGCTCCACAGCCTCGATGAGCATATCGCGCACCGGCTCGCATGGCAGCCCCTTGCTCTCTCATGCGCGCCAAGCCATCACCTCATGGTCGCAGCAATCCTTCGTGAAGGTGGTCGTTATGGCCAGGCCTGAGTAGCACTTGATTTCCAGACCATCGGAGCACCGTCGCAGGTCGCTGCGGAGACCGCCTCCCGGCCTTCATGCGAGCGGAGAGGCTGGCCCCGGCATGGCGCGATAGACGTGTTGGGCATTGCCCCTCGGGGCGCCCCCACGCTCTACGTTCGGGGTTCATAGCCGGCAAACGATCTTATGGAGCATGAATGTTTAGATGTGATCTAGTCTCATCTATTTATGTGTTGTCTCAACTAATTTGATATCTCACAGCCTCCTCCGACCAGGGCCACGGCACTGGCCGTGTGATGCGGGCTGGCCGTGGGGCGCTGGCGCCAGCGCTCGGGCGTGAAGCGGCCGGCCAGGCTGGCGATGGCGGCGGCCTCCAGCGCCTCGTCATCGCTCATGGGCGGCAGCAGGTCGGCAAAGCGCTGGGCCAGCATGGACTTGCCCGAGCCCGGCGGTCCCACCAGCAGCAGGCCGTGGCCTCCGGCCGCAGCGATTTCCAGCGCGCGCCGCGCCTGGGCCTGGCCGCGCACCTCGGCCAGGTCCAGGCTGCTGCGCACTGGGGCGGCGGGCTGCGGCTGCACCGCATGCCAGCCCGGGCCGTGGCATGCCTGGGTGTCGCCTGCTGCCGGCAAGGCGTCGGTTTCGTCGGTCTTGCCGGTGTCCTCGCTTTCGTCGCTGCAGCAGGCATCGTCCGTGTCCTGCTCCGCCTGCACCAGGGCATTGGCCGATCGTGTGATGAAGCGGCGCACCACGTCCAGCAGGTGGTGCGCGCAGAACACCTGGGCCGATGGCACGAAGGCCGCCTCCTGCGCGCTGCCCGGCGGCAGGACCAGGCGGGCGCCGTCCTGCTGGCGGTGCAGGGCCAGGGCCGTGGCCAGCGCGCCGCGCACGGGCCGCAGCGCGCCCGACAGCGACAGCTCGCCCGCGAATTCATACTCGGCCAGTGCATCGCCATTGATCTGGCCGCTGGCCGCGAGAATGCCCAGCGCAATGGGCAGGTCGAAGCGCCCCGAATCCTTGGGCAGGTCGGCGGGCGCCAGGTTGACGATGATGCGTTTGTTGCTCGGGAACTCCAGCCCCGAGTTCAGCAGCGCCGAGCGCACGCGTTCACGCGCTTCCTTGACCTCGACATCGGCCAGACCCACCAGCGTGAACGACGGCAGGCCGTTGGCCAGATGCACTTCCACGGTGACACGCGGGGCGGCCAGCCCCAGCAGCGCACGACTTTGAACCAGGGCCAGACCCATGGGCACCTCGCAGAAACGACAGACACAAAGCCAGACACAAAGGAAGAGGCCGCCAGCGGTGCGGCGGCCTCGGTGACCCAGTATGGCAACGGCCTTCGGCCTTGTGGGCGGCGGGTGCGGCGCTGCCCCCAAATCTCAGAATGTTCTGACCCTTGCGGCGCAAAAATCAGAACAGCTTCACCAGCGCCGGCACGCTCAGCACGGCCGTGTAGTAGCCCATGAACTGCACGCCGGTGTTGAAGCCGAAGCCGCGCGACAGCAGGCCGCCGAGCAGGCCCATGGTCAGGATCACGAGCAGGCCCAGCAACTGGCCTTCCCAGACGCTGATGACGATGATCAGGCCCACGAAGGTGGCGATGATGGCTTCGTGGCTGACCCGGCGCGAGACGAACAGCGCCGCGCTGCGCGCGAAGTTCATGGCGAAGGGGTAGGACACGAGGGCCGCCAGCACCACGGCCAGCATGCCGTAGCCCAGGAACTCCCAGTGGCTGAGCAGGTTGTGCAGGTTGTTCACCTGGCCCGTGGCGGCATCGACGGTGAAGCGCGGCGGCGCGTTGAACAGCGGCGCGGCGGGGCCGGCGGCCACGGGGCTCAGCGGCAGACCGAAGGCGATCAGCGGGATCAGCGCCTCGGCAATGTAGGTGGCCTCGGTCACGCCGTTGCGCGCGCTCAGCACCGTGGTCAGGCGGTGGTAGGCATGCTTGATGCGCGAGCCCACCAGCTCGCCCAGCACCACGGTCATGGCCACGGGGCTGAAGACGAAGGTGGCGCTGGAGATGGTGGCCGTGGCCAGGGTCCAGCGCGTCTGCACGCGGTCAAGCACCTTGAGCGGGTTGGGGAAGTAGCCCGACCAGCCCTTCACGTCGGGCGCCAGGTTGAACTGGCGCACCTTGTCGCGCAGCATGCGCTGGCGGCCGGCCGGCGAGATCACGGTGAACAGGTCGGCGATCAGCGGCCCGATGGCAATGCCCAGGAAGTAGCTGATGCTGAGCTTGACCTCGTATTTGGCGGTGAGGCTTTGCAGCGCAATGATGACCACCACGAACGGAATCAGCAGCATGACCGAGGCCCAGCGCCCCGCCGAGAAGTAGGCGATGAGGAGGGCGGCGGCCAGGAAGATCCAGGGCGCCGTCTTGGTGATCATGCTGCCGAAGGGCGCCAGCATCACCGCGAACAGCACGGCCAGCGGCACGGCGACAAAGGCCGCGACGATGCCGCCCGAGACCATCTTGCGCAGCGCGATATGGGGCACGCCCAGCTTGCGCAGCATGTTGGCGTCCTGCAGCAGCGGCGTGGCCAGCGTGTCGCCGGGAATGCCCAACAGCGCCGTGGGCACGGCATGCGTCATGTGCTTGGCCACGGCGCCGGCCAGGAAGAAGGTGAACACGCCGGCGGGCGGCACGCCCAGCAGCACCACCAGCAGGGTGAGCGGGGCCAGCGTGGTGGTCTCGTCCGTGCCGGAGACCAGGCCGATGGCGGCGAACACCACGGCGCCTATCAGTCCCATGGCGGCTGCGACGGCGATGTCATTGGTCAGCAGGGTTTCCATCTCATGCCCTCCCGGCCTTGTCGGCGAACAGCTCGTAGAGCTTGAGCTCCTTGAGTTCCTGCACCACGGCGGGCGGCAGGTCCTGCACCGTGCCCAGGCCTCCGGGCTGACGCGCCAGCTCCTCCAGCACTTCGCGGCGCCATTCGGGGTCGTTCGAGGTGTCCAGCTCGGTCACTTCCCGCTTGGGCGGAAAGGCGCGTGCGCAGATCACGCCGGCGATCACGCAACCTGCCAGGCCCGCAAGCATGGCGTAGGCGTGGGCCAGCTGGCGCGACTCGACCACCGTGGCCAGCCAGCGGCTGGCCAGGTAGAAGCCCAGCACGCTGATGCCGGTGCCGATGGCAATCGCCCAGGCCAGGTGGCGCAGGTCCACGGTGTCGCCCCAGACCTCGGCCAGCCGCCAGTCGGCGGGATCCTTGCTTGTCATGTGTGTCTCCTTGGGTTTTTGTTTGTGTGGCAGCGCGCTGGTCAGGCCCTGGCGCGCAGCGCGGCCAGCACTTCCAGCGCGCGGTCGGTGCGTACGTCATGCTCGGCGGCCAGCTGGCGCGCCACGGCATCGACCTCGTCGCCCGTTGCGCCGGCCACCAGGGCGATGTTGCGGGCGTGCAGGGCCATGTGGCCGCGCTGAATGCCTTCGGTGGCCAGTGCGCGCAGGGCGCCCAGGTTCTGCGCCAGGCCCACGGCGGCGGCGATCTCGCCCAGCTGCTGGGCGGACTGCAGGTCCATGATCTTCAGCGCCAGGCGTGCCAGCGGATGGGTCTTGGTGGCGCCGCCGACCAGGCCCACCGGCATGGGCAGCTCGATGCTGCCGACCAGTGCGCCGCCGGCGTCCTTTTCCCAGCGCGTGAGCGAGGTGTAGCTGCCGCTGCGGCTGGCATAGGCATGGGCGCCGGCCTCGACCGCGCGCCAGTCGTTGCCCGTGGCGACGATGACGGGGTCGATGCCGTTCATGATTCCCTTGTTGTGCGTGGCCGCGCGGTAGGGGTCGATGGCGGCGAAGGTATAGGCGTCCAGCACGCCTTCGATGATCTCCTCGCCGCTGCGCTCCTGCGTGGCCAGGGTCTGCGGCGTGAGCCGCACGCGGGCGCGGGCCAGCCGCAGGTCGGCCAGGTTGGACAGGATGCGCAGCCGCACGCTGCCGCCCGTGATCTGCTCGACCAGGGGCGCCACCGATTCGGCCATGGTGTTGACGGTGTTGGCGCCCATGGCGTCGCGCACGTCCACGATCAGGTGGACCACCAGCATGGGGCCGCGCGGCGTGTCGGGGAAGACGTGGACCTCGATGTCCTTGCAGCCGCCGCCCAGGCCGATCAGCACCTTGTCGCGGCTGTTGGCGCGCTCGATGATCTGCGCACGCGCCTGCAGCACGGCCAGGCGTGCGCCGTGCGGATCGGTCACGCCCAGCACCTGGACCTGGGCGCGCATCAGCGGCAGCGTGCTGGAGGTCTGAAAGCCCCCGTCCTCGCGCGCCAGCTTGGCCATGTACGAGGCGGCGGCCACCACCGAGGGCTCCTCCACCGCCATGGGCACCAGCACGTCGCGGCCGTTGACGCGGAAGTTGCCGGCCACGCCCAGCGGCAGCTCGAAGCTGCCGAACACGTTCTCGATCATGCCGTCGGCCAGCGCCAGGGGCAGTGCGCCGGGGGCGGCGAGCAGGGCACGCTCGGCATCGGACAGGCCGCAGGCATCGGCCAGGAAATCCCGGCGCTGGGCCGGTGTGAGGGCACGGAAATTGGGCAGGCGCGAATCGGCAACCATGGAAGACATCTCCTCGAATCAAAACTCTGGTCGCCGGACTGTAGGAAAACTGTACCGCTTTCAAAAGGTACAGTTTCGGGGAACAGTACCATCGCACTGCAACATGAACGGAGGGCGCATGGCAGACACCAGAGGGCGCTCGGCCCCCATTGCCGAGAAGCTGGCCGACCTGATCGGCCAGCAGATCGCCGACGGCGTGTACCGCCCTGGCGACAAGCTACCTTCGCTGCGCGAGCTGGCGCAGCTGCACCGCTATGCCAAGAACACCGTGGTCTCGGCCTTTGACCTGCTGGTCTCGCGCGGCATCGTGGAGCCGCGCCGGGGCTCGGGCTTTTACGTGCTGGGCTCGGGCCGCGGTGCCCAGCGCACCGATGAGGACGCGGGCCAGCTGGGCCGCGCCATGGACATCGTCTGGCTGATGCGCGAGCAGCTCAAGACCCAGCCCGACTGCGTGGGCGTGGGCGACGGCTTTCCGCCCGTGGAATGGCTGGCCGACATGCGGCTGGACCGCTACCACCAGAAGGTGGTGCGCACGGGGCTGGGATCGCTGTTCCGCTACGGCAGCCGCTACGGCTATGCGCCGCTGCGCGACAGCCTGGTGCGCAAGCTGGGTGACTTCGGCCTGCAGGCCACGCCGGGCCAGCTGGTGCTGACCCATGGCGCCAACGAGGCCATGGACCTGGTCATCCGCTACTTCGTGCCGCCGGGGGCCACCGTGCTCGTGGACGAGCCCGGCTACTACCCGCTGTTCGGCAAGCTCAGGCTGGCCGGCGCCCATGTGGTCGGCGTGCCGCGCCTGGCCGACGGGCCCGACGTGGCCGCGCTCGAATCACTGCTGGCCCAGCACCGGCCGCGCCTGTTCTTCACGCAGTCGCTGGCCCACAACCCCACGGGCTCGGACATCTCGGCCGCCAAGGCCTACAAGGTGCTGCAGCTGGCCGAGCGCCACAACCTGCTCATCGTCGAAGACGATCCGCTGGCCGACTTCAAGCCCACCTCGGCCGTGCGCCTGTCCACGCTGGACCAACTGGAGCGCACCATCTACATCGGCAGCTTCTCCAAGTCTTTCTCGGCCGCGCTGCGCGTGGGCTTCATCGCCTGCAACGACGCGCTGGCCAGCGACCTGGCCGACCTCAAGGCGCTGATCCACGTCAGCGGCTCCGAGTACTGCGAGCGCATGGTGGACGTGATGCTGCGCGAGGGCCACTACGAGCGCCACCTGGTGCGCCTGCGCCACAAGCTGGGCCAGGCCACGGCCCAGGCGCTGGGCTGGCTCGATGCCCACGGCTGCGAAGTCTTTGCGCGCAGCCCGCAAAGCCTGTACCTGTGGGTGGCCTTCCCCGGTGTGCAGGACTCGCTGCGGCTGGCCGAGCAACTGGTGCCGCGCAAGCTCAGCATGGCGCCGGGCCGTGTTTTCCACGTCGATCCCTCGGCCGTCTCGCGCTGGTCGCGGTGCAACGTCAGCGCCATGCTCGATCCGAGGTTCCAGGCCGCGATGGGGCAGGTGCTGGCTCAACCCGCCTGAGCCAGCCCCCGGGCCTGCGCGCGCAGCAGCGCGATGAAGCGCTGCTGCTCCTGCGTGGGCGCGTCGTCGGTGCGGGTGAGGATGCCGAAGGGCGCCATGGGCACGTCGATGCAGACCGGCAGCGCCCTGACCAGGCCCATGCGCAGATAGTCCTTGAGCGCGGATTCGGACAGCAGCATCACGGCGTCGGTCAGCTGCACCAGTTGCTGCATGGAGTACACCGAGCTGCATTCGATGATGTCGGCGGGCGCGGGCAGCTCCAGGCGCTGCAGCAGCTGGTCGAGCGCGATGCGCGCGGGGCTGGAGGCCGGCTGCAGTATCCAGGGCCAGTCGCCGACAAGCTCTTGCCAGCCCAGCTTGCGCCGGCGTGTCAGCGGATGGCCGCTGCGCACGACGACCAGCAGCCGCTCGTTGCCCAGTTCCTCGAAGCTGTAGCTGCTGCTGTGGGCCGCAGGGCTGCGCCGCGCAATGGCCATGTCGATGCGCCGCTGGTCCAGCAGGCGCAGCACCTGGTCGCTGGTGTCGCCCATGATGCGCAGGCGCAGCTGCGGGCTTTGCGCCTTCATGCGGGCCACGGCCGTCATCACCAGGTCGGGTGCGGCGCCCATGATGGTGCCGATGGACAGGTAGCCGTAGCCGCCCTGGCGGCGCGCGGCCAGGTCCTCGGCGCAGCGGTCCAGGCTGTTGAGCGAGGCCTCGGCAAAGCGCACCAGCTGCGCGCCCAGCGCCGTGGGCCGCATGCCGCGCGGCAGGCGCTCGAAGAGCTGGCAGCCGAACATGTCCTCGATCTCGCGCAGCATGCGCGTGGCCGCAGGCTGGGACATGGCCAGGCTCAGCGATGCGCGGTGCAGGTTCAGGCTCGATCCCAGCGCCACCAGCATGTGCAGGTGCTTGTAGCGCAGACGGTTGAGCAGGCTGCGGTGCAGCACGGGCGGGGCGGATTCGGGCGTGTTCGCAGGCATAAGCACAAGGTATCGGATGTGACCGAAATTCGATTTGTTGAGCATCGATCATGCGCCGTACATTGGCCCTGCGACAAGAAAAAACAGACCCAATCCAGGAGACAAGACATGCACAGCCCATCGCCTGTTTCATGACGCACTGATGCGACCGGCACCAAGCCGCAGCCGCCTCTCGCCTTCCGAAAAAGCACGCCTTCAGCGTCCCCATTTTTGTGGGCGTGATGGCTCTCCATCGCCTTCAGGACCGTCATGAAAAAACTCCCCGCTCCCCTGCTCGCCAGGATCTCCTGGCGCCTGCTGCCCTTTTTGCTGCTCATGTACATCATGGCCTTCCTGGACCGGGCCAACGTGGGCTTTGCCAAGGTGGCCTTCCAGGCCGATACCGGCATCAGCGATGCCGCCTTCGCCTTTGGCGCGGGCGTGTTCTTCGCAGGCTATGCGCTGCTGGAAGTGCCCAGCAACCTGATCATGCACCGCGTGGGCGCCCGCATGTGGATGTGCCGGATCATGGTCACCTGGGGCCTGGTGTCGGCGGCCATGATGTTCGCCCACGACCAGACCACGTTCTACGTGCTGCGCTTTTTGCTGGGCGTGGCCGAGGCGGGGTTCTTCCCCGGCGTCATCCTGTACCTGACCTACTGGTTCCCGGCAGCGCACCGCGCTCAGGCCATGGGATTTTTCTACTTCGGCGCGCCGCTGGCCTTCATCTTCGGCAGCCCGCTGTCGGGCCTGCTGCTGGAGCTGGACGGCATGGGCGGCTGGCACGGCTGGCAGTGGCTGTTCGCGGTGGAGGGGCTGATGGCCGTGGCCGTGGGCATCTGGGCGTATTTCCACCTGGACAACCGCCCCGCCGACGCCACCTGGCTCAGCCGCGAGGACAAGGCGCTGCTGCAGGACATTCTCGACAGCGAAGAGCGCGCCAAGGGCGGCCACGGCCACAGCCTGCTGGCCGCGCTGTGCCAGCCGCGCGTGCTCTACCTGGCGCTGATCTACCTGCTGATCCAGGCCAGCGTCTATGGCGTGGTGTTCTACCTGCCCAGCCAGGTGGCGGGCCTGCTGGGCACCAAGGTGGGCCTGCTGGTGGGCGTGGTCTCGGCCATTCCCTGGCTGTGCGCGCTGCTGGCCGCCTGGTGGATTCCGGGCCATGCCGAGCGAACAGGCCAGCCGCGCGGCATCGCCAGCCTGACGCTGGTGATGGCTGCCGTGGGCATGGCTGCATCGGTGAGTTTCTCCAGCCCCCTGCTGGGTGTGGCCGCGCTGTGCCTGGCGGCGGCCGGTTTCATCGCCGTGCAGCCCGTGTTCTGGACCTTTCCCGCCAACACGCTGGCCGGCGCTGCGGCCGCTGGCGGCATCGCCTTCATCAACTCCCTCGGCGCCGTGGGCGGCTTCATCGCCCCCATCGTCAAGAACTGGGCCGAGGGCTTTTTCCACTCCCCGGCGGCCGGCCTGTACCTGCTGGCCGGCACCACGCTGCTGGCTGCGGCCCTGGTGCTGGGCGTGCGCGCACGCCTGGCGCCGGCCCTGGCCGCACCGTCGGCCGCCTGAACCACTTGCACACGGAGCAGAACCATCCCATGACACAGATCCCCACCATCAAGCAGGTGCGCGCCTTCACGCTCAAGGGCGGCGGCGCCGACTACCACGACCAGTCCGACGGCCACTGGATCGACGACCACATCGCCACGCCCATGGCCAAGTACCCCGAGTACCGGCAAAGCCGCCGCAGCTTCGGCATCAACGTGCTGGGCACGCTGGTGGTGGAGATCGAGGACAGCGCCGGACGCGTGGGCTTTGCCGTGACCACGGGCGGCGAGCCTGCGGCCTACATCGTCGAGAAGCACCTGGCGCGTTTCCTCGAAGGCGCCCGGGTCACCGACATCGAGCGCATCTGGGACCAGATGTACCTGTCCACGCTGTACTACGGCCGCAAGGGCATCGTCATCAACACCATCTCGGGCGTGGACCTGGCGCTGTGGGACCTGCTGGGCAAGGTGCGCGGCGAGCCCGTGCACCAGCTGCTGGGCGGCGCCGTGCGCGACGAGCTGCAGTTCTACGCCACGGGCGCGCGGCCCGACCTGGCGCAGAAGATGGGCTTCATCGGCGGCAAGATGCCGCTGCACCACGGCCCGGCCGAGGGCGAGGAAGGGCTGCGCCGCAACCTGCAGGAGCTGGCCACCATGCGCGAGCGCGTGGGCCCGGACTTCTGGCTCATGCTGGATTGCTGGATGAGCCTGGACGTGAACTACGCCACGCGCCTGGCCCAGGGTGCGCAGGCCCATGGCCTCAAGTGGATCGAGGAGGCCCTGCCGCCCGACGACTACTGGGGCTACGCGGCCCTGCGCAGGAACGTGCCCACCGGCATGCTGGTGACAACGGGAGAGCACGAGGCCACGCGCTGGGGCTTTCGCCAGCTGCTGGAGATGGGCTGCTGCGACATCATCCAGCCCGACGTGGGCTGGTGCGGCGGCATCACCGAGCTGCTCAAGATCTCGGCCCTGGCCGATGCCCACCAGGCCCTGGTCATCCCGCATGGCTCCAGCGTCTACAGCTACCACTTCGTGGCCACGCGCCACAACAGCCCGTTTGCCGAGTTCCTGATGATGGCCCCCAAGGCCGACGAGGTCGTGCCCATGTTCCACCCGCAGCTGCTGGGCGAGCCCGTGCCCGTCAACGGCCGCATGCGCCTGTCGGCGCTGGACAGGCCTGGCTTCGGCGTGGAGCTCAATCCCGAGTGCGCCCTGCACCGCCCGTACACGCACTGAAGGACCCCGCCATGCAACTGCCTGCCAACCCCTTCAAGGCCGCGCTGCGGCGCGCCGAGCCGCTGTACGGCATCTGGGCCGGCTTTGCCACGCCCTATGCGGCCGAGATCATCGCCACCACGGGCTACGACTGGATGCTGGTCGACGGCGAGCATGCCCCCAACACCGTGCCCACGCTGCTGAGCCAGCTGCAAGCCGTGGCGCCCTACGCCACGCACCCGGTGGTGCGCGCCGTGCAGGGCGACACCGTGCTCATCAAGCAACTGCTGGACGTGGGCGTGCAGACGCTGATGGTGCCCATGGTGGAGACGGCCGAACAGGCGCGCGAGCTGGTGCGCGCCATGCGCTACCCGCCCCACGGCGTGCGCGGCGTGGGCGGCGGCCTGACGCGGGCCACGCGCTGGGATGCCGTGCCCGACTACATCCGCACGGCGCATGAACAGCTGTGCCTGATCGTGCAGATCGAATCGCCCCGGGGCGTGGCCAACGCCGCCGAGATTGCGGCCGTCGAGGGCGTGGACGCCGTCTTCATCGGCCCGGCCGACCTGTCCACGGGCATGGGCCATGCGGGCGACGCCAGCCAGGGCGAGGTGCAGGAGGCCATACGCCGCACCGTCCAGGCCACGCTGGCTGCCGGCAAGGCCTGCGGCATCCTCGCGCCGCGCGAGGAGGATGCACGCCGCTATGCGGACTGGGGCTGCCGCTTCATCGCCGTGGGCATAGACATCAGCCTGCTGCGCCAGGCTGCGCTGGCCAACCTGGGGCGCTATCGCGCCACGCAAGCCACGGACCAGGCAGCCCCTGCATCCCGCACCTACTGAACCCAAGGAGAACTCCATGGCATCCCCTACCATGCTGCGCAATTTCATCGCCGGCAGCTTCACCGACAGCGCCGAACTGCATGAGGTGACCAACCCCGCCACGGGCGCGGTGCTGGCGCGCTCGCCCCTGTCCAGCCAGGCCGATGTGGACCGCGCCATCGCCGCCGCGCGTGGCGCCCACAGGGCCTGGGCGCGCCGCCCGGCCGTGGAGCGCGCGCAGTACCTGCGCCGCGTGGCGGCCCGCATCCGCGACAACGCCGCGCGCATTGCCCGCACCATCACCGAGGAGCAGGGCAAGGTCCTGGGCCTGGCCGAGGTCGAGGTGAACTTCACCGCCGACTATCTGGACTACATGGCCGAATGGGCGCGCCGCATCGAGGGCGAAGTCATCACCAGCGACCGGGCCAATGAGCAGATCTTTTTGCTGCGCAAGCCGCTGGGCGTGGTCGCGGGCATCCTGCCCTGGAACTTTCCCTTCTTCCTGATCGCCCGCAAGATGGCGCCGGCCCTGCTCACGGGCAACACCATCGTCATCAAGCCCAGCGAGGAAACGCCCATCAACTGCCATGCCTTCACCGAGCTGCTGGCCCAGTGCGAGCTGCCGGCCGGCGTGTTCAACGTGGTCTATGGCCAAGGCGGCACGGGCGCTGCGCTGGCCGGGCATGCGGGCGTGGACATGGTCAGCTTCACGGGCAGCGTGGCCACGGGCGAGCGCATCGCCGCAGCCGCCGCGCCCCACATCACCAAGCTCAACCTGGAGCTGGGCGGCAAGGCCCCGGCCATCGTGCTGGCCGATGCCGACCTGGACCTGGCCGTGCGCGCCATCCGCGACTCGCGCATCATCAACACCGGGCAGGTCTGCAACTGCGCCGAACGCGTCTACGTGCAGCGCCAGGTGGCCGAGGAGTTCACGGCCCGCATTGCCCAGGCCATGGCCGCCACGCGCTATGGCGACCCGATTGCGCGGCCCGACGTGGAAATGGGCCCGCTGATCAACCAAAAGGGCCTGGACAGCGTGCAGGCCAAGGTGCGCCAGGCCATCGCCGACGGCGCGCAACTGGTCACGGGCGGGCAGGCCGCAGACCTGGGCGCGGGCTTTCACTTCCAGCCCACGGTGCTGGCCGGCTGCCATGCCAGCATGGAGATCATGCGCAAGGAAATCTTCGGCCCCGTGCTGCCCATCCAGGTGGTGGAGGACCTGGACGAGGCCATCGCCCTGGCCAACGACTGCGAATACGGGCTGACCTCGTCGCTTTACACGCGCGACCTGTCCAAGGCCATGCAGGCCATGCGCGAGATCGACTTCGGCGAGACCTACATCAACCGCGAGAACTTCGAGGCCATGCAGGGCTTCCACGCGGGCGTGCGCAAGTCCGGCGTGGGCGGGGCTGATGGCAAGCACGGCCTGTACGAGTACACGCACACGCATGTGGTGTACCTGCAGGGGTGATTGACCTTCTGGACCTTGGCGTCAGGGCGCTGCCGGTTTCTTGCGGTTGCGCGGCGCCTTGGGCGGCGGGCTGCTGGCCTCCAGCTCCCGCGCCCGGGTGCGGATGCGGGCAAAGGCGCTGGCCATGGCCTGCAGCTCGGGCTCGGGCACGGCGTCCATGAGCTCGCGGTTGATGGCCTGCACCTGCGGGAACAGCTCGGCATGCAGGGCGCGGCCCGTGTCGCTCAGGCGCAGCAGCGCGCGGCGCGCATCGCCCACCTGGCTTTCTTTCCACAACAGCCCCTTGGCCAGCAGCGCCGTGACCGCGCGCGAGGTGCGCGTGCGGTCCAGCTGCGCCTGCTCGGCCAGCTGCGAGGGCTGCAGCTGCCCGGCCTCGGCCAGCAGGCAGAGCATGCGCCACTCGCGCCGCGTGATGCCGTAGCGGCCCTCGCACAGGCGCACCACGCGGCTGCCGGCCGCCGCCTGCAGCCGCGCCAGGTGGTAGAGGAACATGTCGTCGAGCACGGCGGGGTGGCGCCAGCGGTGGAGGTCGGTCATGGGCTCGCGGGCCGGTTTCGGGTTTACGCTAGGGATGATGGATTAGATGCATTGTCTGCGGCCTGCGTACATTGGCCGCAAGACAACGACAAGGAGACAAGTATGCCCAGCCCCCTCGCAGCAATGGCGCGTGCCGCCGTGGCCCTGACCGCCGCCGTGCTGTGCGCGGCGCCCGCCCTGGCCCAGGAATGGCCCAAGGCCAGGCCCATCCGCATCGTCGTGCCCAATCCGCCGGCCGGCCCCTCCGACATCTCGCTGCGCCCCGTGGCCGCCGCCATGCAGGCCGCGCTGGGCCAGGCCGTGGTCGTGGACAACAAGCCCGGCGCCAACGGCAACATCGGCGCGGCCGAGGTCGCGCGCTCCGCCGCCGATGGCTACACCTGGCTGTGGGCCATGGACCCCGTGCTTACCGTCAACCCCCATGTCTACAAGAACATGGGCTACAAGGCCGACGCGCTGGAAACCCTGGTCGTGGCTGCGCGCTTCTCGCAGACCCTGGTCTGCGGACCGGGCACGGGCTTCAAGTCCGTCAAGGACATGGTGGCCGCCAGCAAGACGCGCGAGCTGACCTATGCCTCGGGCGGCGCGGGCTCGCCGGGCCACCTGGTCATGGAATCGCTGCTGGCCACTTCGGGCGCCAAGATGGTCCACGTACCCTACAAGGGACCGGCGCCGGCCATGCAGGACCTGCTGGGCGGCCAGGTGGACTGCGGCTTTCTGGCCGGCCCCACGGTCTTCCCCCAGGTCCAGAGCGGCAAGCTGATCGCCCTGGCCACCTCGGGCAAGACGCGCTCGGCGCTGGCGCCCGAGCTGCCGACCATTGCCGAATCGGGCTTCCCCGAGTTCGACGGCACCTTCTGGATCCTGCTGGCCGCGCCCAAGGGCGTGCCGCCCGCTGTGCAAAAGCGCTTTGTCGATGCCATGAACGAGGCCATCCGCGCGCCCGAGCAGAAGGAGCGCGCCAAGGCCCTGGACATCGAGATGGTCGGCTCCACCGTGGCCGAGGCCCAGGCGCGCGCCAAGGGGCAGTCCGCGCAGTGGGCCGCCCTGGTCAAGCGCATCCACCTGACCAACGACTGAAGCCGCCACTAGGGCCTGTGGCCCTGAGGCACCGCCGTTTTGGCGATACTCCCTTTCCCAACGCATCCACTGTCTCCTGGCTCCCATGGCAACCCAGCGCCCCAATCTGATCTTCATCCTGGCCGATGACCTCGGCTACGCCGACCTCGGCTGCACGGGCGCGCGCGATGCGCACAGCCGCGCCACCGATGTCTCGCCCCGCCTGGACGCCATGGCCGCGCAGGGCATGCGCTTCACGCGTGGCTATTCCAACTCGGCCGTGTGCTCGCCCACGCGCTTTGCGCTGGCCACGGGCCGCTGGCAGTACCGCCTGCGCGGCGCGGCCGAGGAGCCGATTGCCAGCGTCCACGGCGACAAGGTGCTGGGCCTGCCGCCCGACCACCCCACCGTGGCCTCGCTGCTGCGCGACGCCGGCTACGCCACCGCCCTGGTCGGCAAATGGCACCTGGGCTACCCGCCGCATTTCGGCCCGCGCATGTCGGGCTACGAGGAGTTCTACGGCTTCCATGCAGGCGGCGCCGACTACTTCGCCCACTGCGACCCGCGCGGCCGCCCCGACTTCTGGATCAACGAGGAGCCGCACGAGGAAGAGGGCTACCTCACCGACCTGCTGAGCCGCCGCGCCGTGGACTTCGTCGAGCGCCAGACGGCCGACAAGCCCTTCTACCTGTCCCTGCACTACAGCGCCCCGCACTGGCCCTGGCTCACGCGCGACGACCTGGAGGAATCGCGGCGCATCGGCGGCTTCGGCAAGCACACCGACGGCGGCACCATCGAGACCTACCAGCGCATGATCCACCACATGGACGAAGGCATTGGCTGGGTGCTGGACGCGCTCGAGAAAAAGGGCATGGCCGAGAACACGCTCATCGTCTTCACCAGCGACAACGGCGGCGAACGCTTCTCCAACAACTGGCCCTTCATCGGCCAGAAGATGGACCTGCTCGAAGGAGGCATCCGCGTGCCCCTGGTGGCGCGCTGGCCCGAGCGCATGCCGGCAGGCGCCGTCAGCGACACCCCCAACCTGACCATGGACTGGTCGGCCACCTTCCTGGCCGCCGCCGGCGTGCACGGCCACGCCGACTACCCGCTGGACGGCATCAGCCTGCTGCCCCTGATGGACGATGGCGCCTGGAACCCCGAGCGCGACCTGTGCTGGCGCATGAAGCACCGCGCCCAGCGCGCCCTGGTGCGCGGCGACTGGAAATACCTGCAGATCGAAGGCGTGGAATACCTGTTCAACGTGGCCCAGGACCCGCGCGAACGCGCCAACCTGCGCGACCGCGAGCCCCAGCGCCTGGCTGAACTGCGCCAGGCATGGCAGCAATGGGATGCTTCACTGCCGCCCATTCCGGAAGAAGCCAAGGTGTCGCTGGTGTTCAGCCGGCAGGATCTGCCTTCGGCGACGTTTTGAGGGTGTGTGTGCCCGCAGGCTGTGGGCGATAAAACAAGGCAGGCCTTTGGGCCTGCCTTGTTTTCTGATTACTGGTACGTCCTGACCATGCCCGCCCGTGCGGCCTCCGAGTTGTCGCACATGTCCTTGGCCTGTTTGTAGAGGGCCTGGGCCTTGCTCTTGTCCTTATCGACGACTTCGTAATGGCTGGCCTTGGCAAGCACCAGGTTGTATTGGAGATAGCTGGCGCTGGCCGATGGCAGCGACTTCACGGCCTGTGACACCATTTGGTCCAGGCCCTCCAAGGACCCGCCCCAGCGCGGGCTCAGGTAATTGAGGGCATTGACGCGGGCCGCCAGGTTCTTGGGATCGGCCTGATCGGCCGCCTGCAGCCACTGCGCCGCAGTACGCCCACTCACCTGGTTTTCCATCGCGGCCAATCCAATCAGCATCGTCTGCGGCAAGGCCGAGCGGGCATCCAGCGCCATGGCCTTTTGCAGATACGGCTGGGCCTTCGCGCTGAGCTGCTTGACACTGTTCCACTGGCTGCCCGTCACGCTGGAAGCCGGCGCGTTGCCACGGGCGCCAAATGCCTTGTTGCCGTAATAGAGGCCCGCATTGAGCTGGGCAAAGAACGACTTGGGCTGCTGATCCGCCCACATGCGCATCACGTTCTCTTCCTGCAGGCTCAGTTGCTGCAGTCTCAGCAGATCCCGCATGGTCAACAAGTCCCCGCCCGAGGAAGAAAGATTCTTCTTGTGCTTGCGGGCCAGTTCCTTGTCCAGCGCCTCGAACTTGAACTCGCTGAGCAGTGCAGCCCTCTCGGACTCTTCCAGAGTGGCATTGCCATCGGGAATCAGCGGGCACTGCGCGGAGTAGGTGGCAGTGGCTGCGGAGAGAGACAGGGTGGCGAGCAGGATGCGAATCAGGGTTTGGGTGGGTTTTGCGGTCATGTGTCCCTCTTGGAAATGGTTGTGTTATTTAATGATTTAAAACTAATAAGCCAATGTTTATTTCTCCAAACTCCTGTTTAAATCAAAGCGCCGTGAGAAATAGAAGCAGAACAATAAAAAATGGAAGAAGATATGCTGCAAGGAACATTATTGCATCGCCATTCTTCCAGAAGAGCTTGTAGCCATGCTCGTACAAGAATGCGAAGAAAACTGCAGTCTGAAATAAATTCCCAATAAGACTGAACTTGGAATTGTATAAGTTAGAAGATATAAGAAGAAATAGCGTGATGTAAAATAATATTGCAAATACCCTAGTCATTATTCCGTAAACCCAGTGATGGAATTAGATTGATTCATGAATAGATAATCGGAAAGCAATCGCTGAAGCAATGAAGGGCTCAAGAGCTGTTTGCAATATTAATTAAATCCCATGGGTTCAATTAATCGCCGCCAAATATGCTTTTGGCGTTTGTTGAAAAATGAATAATCAACCCAAAAATTCCAAGAGTAGCTCCAATCAAACCAACAACGGCACCGCCTCGCGGCAACCATAAAAAAGCCAGAACACCACCGACGACAGCCGTTAAAATACCTATTATCATAACTAACATCCCATATTCATTTTTGTATATTTCATCACAATTGATTCTTCGTGCATTTAGTTGAACATGTGCATGTTTGATATCCGATGGGTGTTTCTCCATCAACATCGTCTGTGCCTTTACCGTAGAGTAATGCTTCCATCTGCCCTTTCATCACCAGGCAGACCCTGTAATAACGCTGTCGTTGCCCAAAAGGGCCTCATATGTCGCTCTTCCTAATGCTGCTGCATCAGAAGTCGACCCCAGGGAATTCCCCACTGACCTGGATAATCCGAATCCACGGGTATTGAGGATGCTGGAGTGGCAGTACATTTGGCTTGGATTCAATCACAAGCCGGATACGCTGGCGCTTTATCTGCTGCACTAACGGCAACATGCCTTGTCGCAGAGACTAATCGCATCCTGAAAAAGCTCTGGGGTTAGCTTTTACTTGTTGATATTTCTCAATAAAATCTTTTGGTGCTACGTTTTCTGCGTAATCTTTACATAATTCATAATTCTTATTGACAAGACACCGATCTATATCTCTCAAAATTTCTTCTACGCGTTTATGAATAAAACACCCTTTTTTAATAGAGTTATTTTTAATTCCCTCTTCAAAAAACATCAACTCTCTCATCGAGTTTAGCGCCACCATGTATGTTCCTGCAGCTACTTTGTCTTCAATTTCTCTTTGATAGTAATTTCGATATCCTAGAAAAAAAGCAAATATAGCCAGAGAAGCGGCTGCAACTATAATTTTTGAAGAAGTAATTGTCTTCATAAAACTTGCGAAAACTATTTCCGTGGATTTCTGAATTTTCTGAAGATTATTAAAATATATAAAAATGACAGTATCAAAATGGGAATTGCAATCAATGATATAAAATAGAAATCATTTGGCGTAGAAAGATAGACTGAATTTTTGGGGTTTTTAGGGTCATACCTAATTTCTATTGAGTTGGATTCTTCAGATGCTTTCTTGAGCTCCATTATTTTTTTATTTGTCATTTGAACAACTAGTTGCGCATCGGGATCTATACGATTTCCTTTGAATCTTATTCCATTGACTTCATAGCTGTACTCCATTCTTACAAATTGGGATTTATTTGCTCTATCTTCTATTGATAATTTTTCCAACCTTGCGGGTTGATTTTTCCAAGGGATAATTTGAAAATATCCAGATGCTGTGAAATATATCTCTTTCGCCAAATTGATTGTCAATAGAACTGCAACAAAAAAAACCGACCAACCACCAAGTGTCTTGGGCCATAAGTATGGTTCCAGCTCATCAATCATTGATTTATGATTATTCACATTTCATCTCGCAAGTTAGACATGGAAGTTCAGTAGTACCACCAACAGCACTTCCCAGGGTCGCCTGCCCCAAGGTGCCGATTGATCCGTTTGCCTGCAACGTGTTCTTGATACTTTGTTCTAACAATACGTTGGGTAATGCAGTTTCACTATAGGGATTAATGAATGGCGCCGGGGGGATTTTTGGAATTTTGTTGACAAAAGATCCTCCGATACTCCCCCCCAATTACCCCCATGCCTGTATTGAGCATAGCGCCTGAAGCGGTCAGCGAATATCCATCGCCAATCCTTGATCCTGTAATATATTGACCTAGGCCTGTTGTTCCACCAATTGCTGCAGCACCTAGCGCTGTAGTTCCAATTAAAGGCATTGCTGCCCCTCCGAGGGCAGACCATGCACCGCTGTTTATCGTCTCTCCCCAATCGATCTTACATTTTTTATTAATAATTTTTTGTTTTGCCACGTTGGTGCCAGCTCCCACTACCCCACCGACTAAAGCCATAACCCCTATTATCAGTAGTGGAGGAATGAGTCCTGTCGGATCAGACACCTCCAATGGAGAGTTTAGAGAATATGCATATTGATTTGATCCACCTTCCAAACCAATCGGATCCTGATTGACATAACTCCCCACCACCGGATCGTAGTACCGATGCCGGTTGTAATACAGCCCCGTTTCCCTGTCATGGTGCTGCCCCGGCAGCCGGATCGCTTGGTGGATGCCCTGCGGGTTGTATTCCTGCAGCACATTGCCCCAGGGGTCCAGCTTTACGGCCTAGGTCACCTGGCCGGTCTGGTCGGTCAGGGCCATGGGTGTGCCCAGGTGGTCGCAGCGGTAGTGATAGATGGCGATGCGCTATTGCTGTTCTCTTTTTTCTCTGCAGTTGCATCTACATATATTGCATGAATGTGCGTGGCACATTGGAACTGCTAGCCCCAGCAGGGCCAAGGTCTGCAGCTACGATTCTGGGTGTAGTGCAGGCATATTTTGCTACTACTTGAATAAAAATATCATTGCACGCTTATCGATATTTTGAATTCTTCGCGTTTTTTAAGCATTATTAAATAATGCAAAATATAAACAAAATACACCAGAGAAAAAATACGGAATTAAATAGAATAAAAAGAAAATGAAATAACCTCTAGTATTTTTTCTTCTTAGTTCCCTTGAGCCTGCGCCAAATATATACAATCCACAAAAAATGTAAAACAAGAAACTAAATAATAAACTTACGCTATTCTCGAATAAATTAATAACTAACATTAAATTCATCAGAATAGATACAAGTCCAGCGTATATATCTGAATATTTTTCAAAATGCACTAAAGATGATTTATGATCTATTTTCATTGATTTCTATTTCTTGCAAATGGACGCCCCGGAGTTCATCATGCTTTGCGCTGCAGTCGCTCCTTGCAATACATCCAGAGCAGTGTTTTGCCGAGGAGTGAACATACTGCTGACAGGCTGTTTCCATGGTGGGTCCACATCCATGCCCCATTTTATTGGTAGTTTTATTTTATTATTGACTGGAATCTTTCCAACGGCTAAATCCAAACTTAAATCCATCACATCTGCAACCCCTCTGCCTGCATCATTGCATCCAGCAGCACAAACGAGTGCACGAGGCAATGAAGATTGATCGCTCGGTATATCGTAGCTTGGGTCATCGCTCAAGGCTCTTGTAAATCCATACCAGCTTGCACCAAAACCATATACAGATTTTGAAAGCACGGCAGATCCAGCCACTTTTGTTACCAGGGTTGGTTCTGGTGCCGCCAGCAAGGCGCCGCCAACGATTGCACCGCCCGCGTTCCCTAAAATTCCTAACCCATTATTCACTGCATCAGCCCACCTCACTAATCCCAGTGGATCAATCCATTGCAATGGATCTGGCGCATACACTGATATGTTCGTTCCTCCATTCAACCCAATCGGATCCTGATTGATATAACTGCCCACCACCGGATCGTAATACCGATGCCGGTTGTAATACAGCCCCGTTTCCCTGTCATGGTGCTGCCCCGGCAGCCGGATCGCCTGGTGGATGCCTTGCGGGTTGTACTCCTGCAGCACATTGCCCCAGGGGTCCAGCTTTGCGGCCCAGGCCACCTGGCCTGTCTGGTCCGTCAGGGCCATGGGTGTGCCCAGGTGGTCGCAGTGGTAGTGGTGGATGGCGATGCGGGCGTGCTGTTCTTTTTCCTGTTCCTGCAGCTTTGCCTGCATGCCGCTGAGCAGGCGTGTAGTGCTGTCTGCCTGTTCACCCAGGATCGCCTGGGCACTGGGCGGCAGGCCGTGCTCCAGGGTGTGGCGCAGATGGCGGGCGGCGTCTTGCTGCATGTCGCGCGGCATGGCGCTGAGCATGGTTTGCATCAGGGCCAGGGCCGGCCTGTGGTTGGGGTCGTCCTGGTCGGGCAGGCCTGCGGTGATGGCTTGCACCAGCAGGTGGGGCTCGCTTTGCGGGTCGCCGCTGGCCGTGGTGCTCAGGCGCACCAGGGGTGTGAAGCTGCCCGGTTCGTAGATGGTGTGTTCTATGTGGCGGGTGTCATCGCCGCCCTGCAGGCGCTCGGCGTGGATGAGGCGGTCGCCGTCCCAGCCGTAGTAGTGGGTGTGGGTGGATTCTGTGGAGTCCGCGCTTTCGACCTGCTGCTTGAGCCTGCGGCCCAGGGCGTCGTAGGTGTAGCGGCTGTGGTGGCGCAGTTGCTCTGCGTTGCCCTGGATCTGGCTGCTGCGCACCGCTATGAGCTGGTGGGCTCCGTCGTAGTGCAGTTGCTGCTGGCTGTGGTCTGCCTGCATTTGCGCGATGCGGTTGCCGCAGGGGTCGTAGCGCCAGACGCTGTCTTCGGTGAAGCCGATGCGGTTGTCTTCCCAGCGCTGCACGGGGCCTTGCCGCTGGCCTGCAAGGTGGCCCAGGCCCATGAGGTTGAAGTCGGTGTGCCGCCAGTGGGCGTGGACCTGGGCGGCCCAGTTGTCCTGGGTGTTCGTCTGGCCCGGTGCACCGGGTGCTGGCAGGCGGTTGCCTGCAGGGTCGATCTGCCAGCGGGTGGTGGTCTGGGGGTCCTGGCTGTCGGTGGCCGCTCTCAGGCGTCCTGCGCTGTCGTAGCCGTAGCGCAGCAGTTGCGCGGCCTGACCCGGGGCGCCGGCCTGTTCGATGGCGACGAGCTGGCCCAGGCTGTCGTAGTGGTAGCGGCGGCCGAGGATCTGGCCGATGAGGGTGTGAACCTGGGCGCCGGTGTCCGTCAGGTCGGTGTGCTGCAGCGCTTGCAGGCCTGTGGTGCCCAGGGCCGTGAGGCGGCCCAGGCTGTCCCATTGGCGTTGCACCTGCAGGGGGTTGTGTGCGTCTGCTGCAGAGGTGGGTGGGTGCAGGCTGCGGCGGACTTCGCGGTGCAGGTTGTCGCGTTCGAAGTCGATGAGGCTGGCTCCGTTGAGCTGCAGTCCGTGCACATGGCCTGAGCCGTAGGTGAGCCAGGCGATCTCTCCCAGGCCTTGCAGCTGGCTGTGCTGGCGTGCGCCCAGCGCATCCAGGCTGTGGGCGATGCGGTGTTCGTATTCGATCTGCTCTGCGCCCCCGTTCCCGCCCCCGTCCTTGCCAGGCCGGTACAGCTGCTGCACTTCTGCGGTGATGCGGCCCAGGGCGTCGCGCTCCAGTGCTATGCGGCTTTGCAGTTGGGCGATGAGGCCGTTGTCGTTGTCTGCGGTGCTGTGTTGCCAGACACTGGCGGCCGTGAGGCGCCCAGCAGCATCCCATTCGTAGCGGTGGGTTTGTGCGGGCGCATGGGGTGTGGCGGGCAGCTGGCGTTCGGCGAGGCGCCCGCCCTCGTCCCAGCGGTAGTGGCTGCTGCTTTGCTGTGCGGCGTTGCCGTCCGTGGCTTCGAGCAGTTGGCCTGCCGCGTCCCAGCGGTAGCGCTGCAGCCGTTGGTCAAACCCTTCTTCCTGCACGAGCCGGTCCAGCGCGTCCCAGGCAAAGCGGCTTTGCGCTCCGTTCTCGTTGACGAGGCGCAGGAGGCGGCCGGCGCTGTCGTATTCGAAGGCCAGGGTGAGGCCGCCATGTGTTCGCTGGACCAGCCGGCCCCAGAGGTCGTAGCGCAGGTGGATGCTGGAGTCGGCGGTCTGGGTTTCGCTGGAGGTGCCCGCAGGCTGGGCTGGCTCGATGCGCGTGAGGTGGCCTGCGCTGTCGTAGTGGTAGCGCTCGATCTGGCCGTTGGGCAGTTCGCTGGCCACGATGCGGCCCTGGCCGTCGCGCTGGTGGCGTTGGCGCTGGCCCAGGGCGTTGTCCACTTCGATGAGCGCTCCCCAGCGGTCGTAGTGGTAGTGCGTGCTGTGGCCCGAGCAGTCGGTGTAGCTGAGCAGTTGGCCCGCGTCGCTCCAGGCCAGCTGTTTGCTGCCGCCCTGCGCGTCTTCGATGCGCCGGGGGCTGTCGCAGGTGAGCGGCGCTTCCTTGGGATCGGGGTAGTGGTAGCGCTCGGTGCTGCCATCGGCCTGGGTGATCTGGGTGAGGCGGCCCCAGGCATCGTATTCGTAGCCGGTGGTGGCCCCTGCGGTGTCAGTGCTTTGCAGCAGGCGGCCGGTGGCTTCGTCGTGTTCCTGCTGGGTGCTGCGCCCGTCGGGCAGTTGCACGCCGATGAGCCGGCCCTGGCCATCACACCTGAGGTGCACGCTGCGCCCCAGCGGGTCGGTGCGCGAAGCCAGCCGGCCGAAGCTGTCGTAGGCCTGCAGCCAGCGGCTGCCATCGGCCTTGTGGTGGGCGATGAGGCGCGACAGGCCCGCTGCGCCTTCGAAGTAGTAGGTCTCGATGCGATCCAGGCTGTCGCTGACGCGGGTGGCGGCGCGCGGCTGGCCGTCGGGGCCCGGCGGTTGGCTGAGGTAGTCGAAGCGATAGGACAGCCCTTCCTGGTTGCTGTGCTCGATGACGCGGGCGCCGGGCTGGGCGCTCTCGTAGCGGTAGCGGTGCCAGGGTCCGCTGGCATGGCGGTGGGCGCTGATGCGGTGGTGGTCCCATTCGAATTCGCGCACGAGCTGGCCTGCACGGTCGTGGACGGTGATGAGGTCGCCTGCACTGCTGTAGCCGTAGCGCACGAGGGCGATGGGGGCGGACAGGGGATGCAACGGGTCCTGTGTGAGGTCCACGCCTGTGACTCGCCAGCCGTCGTCGGCGCCCCACAAACCCAGCGCATCCCTGCCGCCATGGATGCGCTGGTGCAGCAGTCGATAGCGCCGGCCTGTGCCGTCGCTCAGCGAGACCAGGCGGCCTGCGGGGATGAGGTCCTTGCTCGCACTGTGGCCGGCCTCGGGCGTGGTGCCGTCGCTGTAGTGGTAGAGCTGGCGGCGCCCGAAGCGGTCGATCTGGGCCATGAGGCGCCAGGGACCGTCGACAGGTTCACCGGGCGCAGGGCCAAAGCCCCAGAGGGTGTCGCCATCGCCGCTGACCGCGAGGATGGCTTGCGGGTTGCGCACCAGTGCCTGTTCCACATGCGACCACCGAGGATTGGCGGCCCAGGGCGCTGTGCCGCCGTCCGGCTCCGTGCTGCCGCCGCGCAGCAGCCAGATGTCTTCGCTGGCACTGTGCAGCTGGCCGCCCGGCACCAGGGGCTGGTCGAAGGTGATGACGCGGCCGCTGGCGTCCAGCAGCAAGGTGGACTCTTCCTGCAGGCGGATGCTGAGCTCCTGCAGCAGGTGCCAGCCATGGCCCAGCAGGCCGCAGGCCGCGCCGTGCTCGGGGTTGACGTAGCTGCTGTACTGGCGCTGCCAGGCCACGGGCAGCGCAGCCGAGGGCAGGGCAAAGTCCAGGTCTTGTGCGCCCCGCAGGACCTTGGCGCCGAGCTGGGGGTTCACAGGGGATCCGACGGTGATGCCGTCCGGGCAGACGGAGCAGGCCAGGCCGCCCTGGCTGCCGATGAGCACGGTGCGCGAGCCGGTGACGATCTTGCCCTTGACGACGCTGTCGGTGATACGGGCTGCGGGTTTGCCACTCATGCGAGGCTGCTCCTGGAGAGATGGGGGAGAACGGGAATGCGGATACGGGGAACGCGGTACGGGCTGTCTGCCTTCAGCAGTTGAGCCGGTCCGTGGGCGAGAGGATCTGGATGTCGCCGGGCGTGATGCGGATGGTGCTTTTGCCGCAGGTCAGCAGGATTTCCTGCTGGGCTTCGAGCCGGATCTTGGCGGCGTTGAGCTCAATGCTTTGCCCATCCATGGTGAGTTGGGAGGCCTTGCCACCTCCGCCTCCACCGCTGCCGCCACCGGGCGCCGTGATGTTCATGGCCATGCCGCCACCGGCTCCGCCTCCCGCGCCACCACCGCTGCCGCCACCACCCCCGCCACCACCGCCCACGGTCAACGAGTACTGCGAGCCCACTTCCGTGCTTTGCTTGCTGCCGACCTTGACCTGGCGCTCCTGCCCCACGGTGAGGTTCTGGCTCATGCCGACCGTGGTCTGCATGGCCACACCGATGTTCTCCATGTAGTTGACGCCGATGTTCATCATCTTCATCACACCCACGTTCTGCATGTAGGCCATGCCTATGGTCTGGGTCTTGAGCAGGCCCACCGTGACGTGCCAGTTCTGGCCTATCTTGTCGGTCTCGGTCTTGCCAACGGTCTTGCTGCGGTTCTTGCCGATGGAGATGGTCTCGTCGATGCCGACATCCTCATTGCGGTTGTCGCCAATGCTGATCTTCTCGTTGTGGTCCACCCGCTCCGTGCGGTTGTTGTGCACGGTGATGGTCTCGTCGCGGTCCACGGTTTCGGTGCGGTCGCGGTGAATGACGTTGGTCTCGTCCCGGTCCACCGTCTTGCGCCGGTCGTTGCCGACCCATTTGTCCTCGTCGTTTTCGACCTCGGTGAGCTGGTCCTTTTGCGCGTGCAGCCACAGCTGTTCGGCGCCCGCCTTGTCCTCGAAGCGGATGGCGTTGGCGTCGCCCGGGCCGTTCTTCATGCCCGCGCCTGCGGCGCCGCCCTTGCTCGATCTTGTCTTGATGCCCGATTGCGTGGCGTTGGCCGGCAGCGCCCAGGGCGGCATGTTGGCCGCGTTGTAGACGCAGCCCGTGACCAGCGGGTAGTCCGGGTCGCCGTTGAGGAAGTCCACCACCACCTCGTGCCCTATGCGCGGAATGG
>Ga0208516_100255_pt1 | contig 26324 bp, 22 predicted proteins | sample LakWasM117_HOW13_2_FD_183931 | JGI IMG/M metagenome (GOLD analysis project Ga0208516, IMG submission 183931) | Freshwater sediment methanotrophic microbial communities from Lake Washington under simulated oxygen tension - Sediment Metagenome... | ecosystem: Environmental > Aquatic > Freshwater >...
TGGCGCTGGCGCGGGCCTTCGTGGTGCAGCCCGCCGTGCTGCTGGCCGACGAACCCACGGGCAGCCTCGATTTCGCCACGGGCGAGACCATCATGCAGCTCATGTTCGACCTGAACCGCGAGCAGGGCACCACGCTCGTGCTGGTCACGCACGACCGGGGCATCGCCCAGCGCTGCGAGCGCTGCATCACCATCGAGGCCGGCCGCGTCGCGGGTTCTTAAGTAATTCTGGCCTCCAGGGCAGTATGGATAAGCGGCAATAGCTATTGAATTGATAGCATCCGGGCGCAGCGGATAATCGCTCCATGTCCAGCCCCAAAGTTCTCTTCGGCTTCCATGCCGTGGGCGTGCGCCTCAAGACGGCGCCGCAATCCATCATCGAAATCTATTACGAGGCCACGCGCCGCGACGCGCGCATGCGCCAGTTCCTCGACCGCGCCAAGGAGGCGGGCGCCCGCCTGATCGAAGCCGACAGCCTGCGCATCGCCAAGCTGGCCGGCAGCCACGGTCACCAGGGCGTGGCCGCGCGCGTGGAGCCCGTGGCCCAGGTGACCTCGCTTGACGAACTGCTGGAACAGCTCGAAGCCGACGGCGTGGAGCAGCCCCTGCTGCTGGTGCTCGACGGCGTGACCGACCCGCACAACCTCGGCGCTTGCCTGCGCGTGGCCGATGGCGCGGGCGCCCATGCCGTGATCGCCCCCAAGGACCATGCCTCGGGCATCAACGCCACCGTGGCCAAGGTGGCCAGCGGCGCCGCCGAGACCATGCCGTACTTCATGGTGACCAACCTGGCGCGCACGCTCAACGAGTTGAAGGAGCGCAACATCTGGATCATCGGCACCAGCGACGATGCGCCCAAGACCATCTACCAGGTGGACCTGAAAGGCCCCGTGGCGCTGGTGCTCGGCGCCGAGGGCGACGGCATGCGCCAGCTCACGCGCAAGACCTGCGACGAGCTGGTCGGCATCCCCATGAAGGGCGCGGTCGAGAGCCTGAACGTCTCGGTGGCCAGCGGCGTCTGCCTGTACGAGGCCCTGCGCCAGCGCGGCTGAACATGGACGGCGCCGCGTTGGAGACCGTGCAAGCCTGGCTGCGCGCGGCGCGCCATATTGCCGTGCTCACCGGCGCCGGCATCAGCGCCGAATCGGGCGTGCCCACCTTCCGTGATGCGCAGACCGGTTACTGGGCGCAGTTCCGCGCCGAGGACATGGCCACGGAGGAGGGCTTTCGCGCCCACCCCGGGCGCGTCTGGGGCTGGTACCAGCACCGCCGCCAGATGCTGGCGGGCGTGCAGCCCAATGCCGGGCACCGGGCGCTGGCCGAATTTGCCCTGCGCCACCCGGGGCGCCTGACCCTCATCACCCAGAACGTCGATGGCCTGCACCAGCGGGCGGGCAGCGAAGGGGTGCTGTGCCTGCATGGCGACCTGATGGAAGACCGTTTTCTCGACCTGCCGCGTGCGTGCTGCCACCCTGACACGGTGGAGGCGGGCAACCCACCGTGCTGTCCGCGCTGCGGCAACATGCTGCGGCCTGGCGTGGTCTGGTTTGGCGAGCCGCTGCCCCTGGCGGTGCTGGAAGCAGCGCAGCAGGCCGCCCGCGCTTGCGATGTGATGCTGGTGGTGGGCACGGCGGGCGCGGTGTACCCGGCGGCGGGGCTGGCGCGCATGGCCCGTGACGCCGGGGCGCGGGTGGCCATCGTCAACCCGCAGCCCACCGAACTCGACGGCGTGGCGCACCAGGTGCTGCGCGGTACGGCGGCGCAGATCCTGTCCGCGCTGCTGGCCGAGACCGGTAGCGGGCGCGACAGCGGGCACGCAGCGGCCGCGCCATAATCGCCGGGTCTTCAGGGCGGGGTGGAATTCCCCACCGGCGGTAGGCGGCGCGCACGGTCTTCCCTGCGCACCGCGAGCCCGCGAGCGCTCTGGCTGCCTCGGCGGCCAGGGGTCAGCAGACCCGGTGCGGGGCGGCTTCTGCCACCCCCAGTCCGGGGCCGACGGTCACAGTCCGGATGAAAGAAGATGTGCCACGCGGGTATCCGCGTGGCCGTGCGCCGTGTGCGCGTTCCCGCCGTGGGCGGGAGCGTGCGCGCGGGTGCTTCTTGCATGCAAGCCTTGGGGCGTTTCTTTCAATTTTTTTGAGGAGCGTTTCATGCCATTCCCCGTTTCCCTTGAATCCCCCGTGTCCCCTCCCGGTGCCGTGCAGGAGGGTGTCGTGCTCGCGCCGGTGCCCGAAGTGGTCGCCGCGATCGCGGCCGGCCGCCCGGTGCTGGTGCTCGACGACGCCGACCGCGAGAACGAGGCCGACCTGGTCTGCGCCGCCGCGAACATGGGCGAGGCCACCATGGCGCTGATGATCCGCGAGGGCAGCGGCATCGTCTGCCTGTGCCTTACGCCCGACCATGCCCAGGCGCTGGGCCTGCGGCCCATGGTGGAGGTGAACCGCTCAGCGTTCTCGACGGCCTTCACGCAGTCCATCGAGGCGGCGCACGGTGTGAGCACCGGCGTGTCGGCGGCCGACCGCCTGCAGACCGTGCGCTGCGCCCTGCGCATTCCGGCGCCCGGCGCGGCGCCCGAGGTGGTGAGCCCGGGCCATATGTTCCCGCTGGTGGCGCGGCCGGGCGGTGTGCTCGAGCGCAGCGGCCACACCGAGTCGGCCGTGGACCTGGCGGTGCTGGCCGGCCTGCCGCCCGCTGGCGTGCTGTGCGAGCTGATGAACCCCGACGGCAGCATGGCGCGCGGCGCCGAGGTGGCGCGGTTCGCACAGGCGCACGGCCTGCTGTGCACCACGGTGCAGGCGCTGGTGGTCTACCGGCGCGCGCTGGCCCTCGCACCAGCGTGAGCGTGGCCCGGGGGAAGGTCAGGGCAGTTGCGAGAGGTAGTCCGCGACGGCCTTGGTTTCCATCTCGGTCAGGCGCGAGGCCACCAGGTGCATGGCCTCGTTGTCGTTCGTGCGGGTGCGCTGGTTGAAGTCTTTCAGCTGCGACAGCAGGTAGCGCGCGTTCTGCCCGGCCAGGCGCGGCAGGCTGGTGGTGCCGGCCGCGTTCTCGCCGTGGCAGCTGGCGCAGGCGGGCACGCCGGACCAGTTGTTGCCCTTGGTGTAGATATAGCGGCCCACGGGGATCAGGTCGGTGTCGGCAACGCGGTGTGTGCGCGCCTTCTTGGCGGCAAAGAAGTCGGCCAGCGCCGTGATGGCCGCATCGGACAGATCGGCCACTTGCGGCGCCATGGTTTCGCTCACCCGCTTTTTCGCCCGGAAGTCCTGCATCTGCTTGACCAGGTACTCGCGGTTCTGCCCCGCCAGGGACGGGAAGATGGGCGTGGTGGCATGGCCTTCGGCACCGTGGCAGGTGGCGCAGCGGCTGTTGACCAGGGCTTCGGCGGTGGGCTCGGCGGCCCAGGCGGCGGGGGCGATGAGGGCGCAGGCGAACGCCAGGGAATGCAGTTTCATGGGGTGGCGGAAGCGGAATGATCGTGACGGCTTCTATTGTTCTACCAATCGCCCGGCTTTGCCCGAAGGGGTCTTGTCTTGACTGGTGTCATCTTTTGGGGGTGATCCGCCTCCTGGGAATGAGGGGAAACACTGAAGCTGTCGCGAAGCTGACAGCACGGCGGCGGTCTTTGCCGGTAGCCTGCGCCACCTTTCGTTTTCAAGGTGTACCCATCCCATGAGCCGTCGTCACTTTCTCTTGCGCGCCAGCCAGGCGCTGGCTGTCACCGGTCTGCCCGCCTGGGCCCATACCGCCAGAGCGGCGGAAATCGAGGTGCCCGCGCGGCAGATCACGCTGGGCTGTTCGATCGCGCTGACCGGGCCGCTGGGTGCGGCCGGCGTTGAGCAACTGGCCGGCATGAAGGCTGCCTTTGCCGAGGTCAACCGGCACGGTGGCATCCATGGCCGCGAGATCCACATGGAAGTGAAGGACGACGGCTACGTGCCGGCCAATACCCTGAAGAACGTGACCGAGATGGTGGAGTCGCAGTCGGTTTTCGCGCTGATTTCCCCGCTGGGCACGGCCAATACCGCTGCCATCCTGCCCACCATCGAGGGCAAGGGCATCCCGACGGTCGGCCCCATCACCGGTGCGCCCTCGGTGCGCAGCGCCGACCAGCGCAACGTCTTCTTCGTGCGCCCAAGCTATGCCGACGAGGCGCGCCGCCTCGTGCAGCAAATGGTGGCCATGGGCCTGCGGCGCATCGCCATCGTCTACCTCGACAACCCGTTCGGCAAGGAGGTGCTGGGCTACATGTCCGCCGCGCTGGACGAAGCCAAGGTCGAGCGCGCGGGCGCCCATGCGCTGGCCGTCGATGGCAAGAATGGCGAGCAGGTGGCCGAGAAGGTGTTTGCCGAGGGGCCGGGCGCCGTGCTGCTGGCCACCACGGGCGTGGCCAACACGGCCTTCGTGCTGCCGTTCCGTGCCCGGGCCAAGGGCGTGCCGCTGGCCGGGCTGTCGGTGACCATTTTCCCGTCCGAGCTGCCCAAGCTGGGCGAGGGAACGCGCGGCATAGCGGCCGTGCAGGTGTTCCCCGATGCCACATCGAGCAAGTCCATGATGGTGCGCAAGTTCCAGTCCACGATGAAGGCCACGGGCGGCAACCCGGACTTCTTCACCAGCGGCAGCAGCCTGGAGGGCTGGATCAACGCCCAGGTCATGGTCGAGGGCCTGCGCAACGCGGGCAAGGATTTGAGCCGCGAGCGGCTGCGCGCGGGCCTGGCGGGCATCCGCGCGCTCTCGTTCGGTGACTTCAGCGTCGGTTTCGGCAACAAGACGCCCTATGTGGGCTCCAGTTCGATCTACCTCGCGGTCTACGCCGAGAACGGTCGGCGCCTGAGCTGACGCCGCGCGTTCCGCGCCTCGGGCTTGCGCTAGCTCAAACAGGCGCGGCATAGCGCGCGCGCCTAGCGGTTTGCCACGTTGACGGTGCCTCGGGCGGCTGCCAATACTGGCCGTGAACCGCTGGCGGGAGGCAGGCACAGGGCCCTTCTCCGGCGGCATGCCACAGGAGGGGCCATGGAGCAATCCCACGGTACGCAAGCCGCGTTGCGGCAGGAAAAAGCCCGGCTGGAGCAGGCGAACCAGGCGCTGCGGGCCGAACTGGCCGAAGCCACCCAGGCCCTGCAGGAAGCGCGCGCCACGCTGGCGCGCAGCGCGGCCTACAACAAGCGCGTGTACCAGGATGCGCCGGTGCCCATCGTCATCATCGACCCGGCCATCGGCATCGTCGACTGCAACATGGCGGCGGTGCGCATCTACGGCTTTTCCTCGCGTGACGAGGTCCTGGGCAAGATGCCGCTCGACTTCTCGGCCCCCACCCAGTACGACGGCACCGACACCCAGACGGCGGGCGAGGAGATCACCCGCACGATTTTCGAGCACGGCATCGCCAATTTCCTTTGGCGCGCGCGCCGCGCCAATGGCGAGATCTTCGACGCCGAGGTCAACCTCATGGCCTTCGACTGCGGTGGCCGCATCCTGTTGCGCTTCACGGTGGACGATGTTTCGGAAAAGCGCCGCGCCCGCCAGGAGATCGACCGCCAGCAAGCCGAGATCCGCAAGCTGCTCGAAGAGCAGCAGGTGATCTTCGAGAACGCGCCCAACGGCATCTGCTACACGGCCGACGGCGTCATCCTGCGCGCCAACCGGCGGCTGTGCGAGCACATGGGCGTGAAGCTCGAAGACATCATTGGAAAGCCCGTGGCGCAGTGCATGTTCCGCACGGCCACGAGCTACCAGGCGTTCTCGGCCGTCGCGGCGCCCCTACTGGCGCAAGGCAAGGAGGTGCGCACCGAATGGGAGTTCGTGCGTGACGACGGCTCGCTTTTCGTCGCCATGGTGTCGGGCCAGGGCATCCGCATTCCAGGCTTCGAGCGTTCGGCCGTGTGGATCTACGAAGACATCACCGAGCGCAAGCGCCTGGAAAAAGACCGGCAGGAAAACGAGGAGCGCCTGCGCCGCATCCTGGAGAACAGCCCGGTGGGCGTGATCATCGGCACCGAGGACGGGCGCCTGGTCTTCGCCAACCGCCAGCACGCCGAGATGCTGGGCGTGCGCCCCGAGGATCTGGCCTCGCACCACGCCAGCCGCACCTGGCGCAATCCGGCCGAGCGCGAGAAGTTCATGGCGCAGCTGCGGCGCGATGGCTCGGTCAAGGGCTACCAGGCCGACTTCGTGCGTACCGATGGCACGCTGCTCACGGTGCTGCTGTCGTCCATCCTGCTCGATTTCTCGGATGGGCGCTACCTCGTCTCGTGGATCAACGACATCACCGAACGCCAGCTCGTCGAGCAGCGCGTCGCCCGCAGCGAGGAGCGCCTGAACCTGGCCCTGCGCGGCGCCAACCTGGGTATGTACGACTACGCCCTGGACGAGCGCGGCCATATCACGCAGGTGGCCGTCAATGACATCTGGGCGCAGATGCTGGGCTACGACAAGGAAACGCTGCTGGGCCAGTACCCCAGCGAGCTGGCCTGCTGGCAAGACCTGGTGCATCCTGACGACTTGCAGGAGGTCAGGGAGCGCCTGCGGCGCTTTTTGCGCAACGAGGTGCAGGATTACTCCGCCACGTTCCGCATGCGGTCGAGTGCCGGCCAGTGGCGCTGGATTCTCGACATCGGGCACGCGGCCTTCCGCGATGCCGAGGGGCGGCCCCGGCGCATGGTGGGCATCAACCAGGACATCACCGAGCAAAAGGTCGCCGAGGCCAGCCTGCGCGCCAGCGAGGCCTACAACCGCAACCTGCTGGTCGAGCAGCAGATGATCTTCGACAACGCGCCCAACGGCATCATCTACACAGCCGACGGCGTGATCCTGCGGGTGAACCGGCGCATGGGTGAATACCTGGGCTACGAGCCCGACGAGCTCCTCGGGCAGCCAGGGCGGGTGATCTACCACTCGCCTGCGGTATACGCCGAGTTCGGCGCTCTGGTCGGCCCCTTGCTGGCGACGGGCAAGGACGTGAACGTGGAGTGGGAGTTCGCGTGCAAGGACGGCGGCACCTTCGTGGCGCAGGTGTCCGGGCGCGCCATCCACGCGGCCGACCACCGCAAGGTGACCATCTGGGTGTTCGAGGACATCGCCGAGCGCAAGGCCACCGAGCGGGCCATGGCGGAGGCGCGCCGCGTGGCTGAAGAGGCGGTCCAGGCCAAGAGTGAATTCCTGGCCAATATGAGCCATGAGATCCGCACGCCCATGAACGCCATCATCGGCATGTCCCACCTGGCGCTGCAGATGCCGCTTGACGCCAAGCAGCGCAACTACGTCGAGAAGGCGCACCGCTCGGCGGTCGGCCTGCTGGGCATCATCAATGACATCCTTGACTTCTCCAAGGTCGAGGCCGGCAAGATGGTGCTGGAGCAAACGGGCTTCCAGCTGGACGACGTGATGGACCACCTCTCCAACCTGATCGGCCTCAAGACGGAGGACAAAGGGCTGGAGCTGCTGTTCAATGTGCCTCCGGATATTCCGGGCGAACTCGTGGGGGACCCGCTGCGCCTGGGGCAGATCCTGGTGAACCTGGGCAACAACGCCGTCAAGTTCACCGAACGCGGCGAGGTGGTCATCGGCATCGAGAAACGGGCCGAAGACGCGCATGGCGTGGAACTGCATTTCTGGGTGCGCGACACCGGCATCGGCATGACGCCCGGGCAGTGCGCGCGGCTCTTCCAGCCGTTCAGCCAGGCCGACAGCTCCACCACACGCCGCTACGGCGGCACCGGGCTGGGGTTGGCCATCTCCAAGGCGCTGGTCGAACAGATGCAGGGCCGCATCTGGGTGGAGAGCACCCCCGGCAAGGGTTCGGTCTTTCACTTCACGGCACGGCTGGGCCTGCAGGACAAGGCCGCAGCGCCCCACCGCCTGGGCCGCGAAACGCTGCAAGACATGCGTGTGCTGGTGGTGGACGACAACGCCTGCGCCCGCGAGATCACGGCCCGCATCGCCCAGGGCCTGGGCTTGCAGGTGGAAACGGCCGCCGATGGCCCGCAGGCGCTGGCCGCCGTCGGCGCCGCGCAGCAGCAGGGTCAGCCTTACGGCCTCGTGCTGATCGACTGGAAGATGCCCCTGATGGATGGCATCGAAACCCTGCGCCACATGCACGAGAGGCAACTGCGCGACGTTCCGGCCACCATCATGGTCACCGCCTATGGCCGCGAGGAGGCCCTGGGCGCCGCCGAGCGCCAGGGGGTTGCGCTCAAGTCGGTGCTGACCAAGCCGGTGATGGCCAGCCAGCTTCTCGATGCGATCGGCTGCGCCATCGACCGCAAGGGACTGATGGAGAACCGCGCCGCGCTCATGGCGCAGGACAGCCAGCACGCCATGCGCCAACTCGCAGGCAAGCGCCTGCTGCTGGTGGAAGACAACGAGATCAACCAGGAACTGGCGCTGGAGCTGCTGCGCCATGCCGGCGTGGAGGCCGTGCTGGCCACCAATGGCCGCGAGGCGCTGGACCTGCTCGAACGCGATGCGCGCTTCGACTGCGTGCTGATGGATTGCCAGATGCCCGTGATGGACGGCTACGAGGCGACGCAGCACATCCGTGCCCATTCGGGGCTGCGGTCGCTGCCCATCATCGCCATGACGGCCAACGCCATGGCGGGTGACCGCGAGCGGGCCCTGGCCATCGGCATGAACGACTACATCGCCAAGCCGCTGGACGTGGGGAGCATGTTCAGTACCATCGCGCGCTGGGCGGGCCAGGTGCGGCCAGCGCAGGCGGGCGAGACCGACAAGCCCGCGCCAGCGGCGGTGCCCGCAATGGCCCCGGACCTGCCACCCCTGCCGGGCATCGACACCAGGGCCGGCTTGGCGATGACCCTGCACAACACCGTGCTGTACCGATCTCTGCTGGCCAAGTTCCATGCGGGCCAGACGCAGTTCATGCAGACCTTTTCCCATGCGCGCACCCAGGGCGAGGCCTCGGCGGCGGAGCGCGTGGCGCACACGCTGAAATCCGTGGCCGGCAGCATTGGCGCGCGCGGCGTGCAGGCTGCGGCAGCTGAACTGGAGCGTGCCTGCAGGGCAGGGGAGGCCCCCGGTCCCATCGACGCCCTGGCGGCGCGGGTGCGGGCCGAGCTGGCCCCGGTACTTGAAGGCCTGGGTGCCCTGCTGGAGGGGGGCTCCGGGACACCAGCGCCTGCGGCGACGCCGGTGGACGTGGCGCGCATCGGCGCCTTCATGGAACGGCTCCGGTTCCTGCTGGCCGAGGGTGATGCAGGGTCGCTGGACATGATCAGCGCCGAAGAGGGCATGCTCGCCGCCGCCTGCCCGGAACACCACCGCGCGATCGAGGCCACCATCCAGGGCTATGACTTCGAGACCGCGCTGCAGCTGATCCGCGAGGCCGCCGCCGCCGCCAGCACCGGGGCGTGACGCGTTAGCACGTCGGATGGGGGCCGCTCAGCGGGCGCGCGCCACGTAGCGGTTGCGCCCGGCGCTCTTGGCTTCGTACAGCGCGGCGTCGGCCAGATCGATCAGCGTCTGCGCGGGCTCGCCGGCCCGGGGCACGGCGGTGGCCACACCCAGGCTGATGGTGATGTGGCTGTGCGTGGACGAATGGGCGTGTTCCAGGCACTGCGCCGCGATGCCCGCGCGCATCTGCTCGGCCAGGCGCTCGGCACCGCCGCCATCGGTGGCCGGCAGCACGCAGGCGAACTCCTCGCCGCCGCAGCGCGCCACCAGGTCGGTGGTGCGTGTCACGCACGAGGCCAGCGCCCGGGCCACATGGGTCAGGCAGTGGTCGCCACGGGGGTGGCCGTAGTGGTCGTTGAAGGCCTTGAAGTGGTCGATGTCGATGGCGATCAGCGAGATGGGCGTCTGTTCGCGCGCGGCGCGGCGCCATTCCACCTCCAGGTAATCATCGAAACGGCGCCGGTTGCTGATGCCGGTGAGGTGGTCCTGCGTGGTCAGGCGCTCCAGCAGGTCGCGGCTGCGCTTGAGTTCGATGTGGTTGCGCACCCGGGCCTGCACGATGGAAGGGCGTATGGGCTTGACGATGTAATCGATGGCGCCCAGCGAAAGCCCACGGGCCTCGTCCTCTTCCTCGTCGCGCGAGGAAATGAACAGCACCGGAATGCGCGCCGTCACCGGGTTGTGCTTGAGCCGCGTGCAGACCTCATAGCCGTCCATGCCGGGCATCATCACGTCCAGCAGGATGAGGTCGGGGGGCTCGGCCGCCGTGGCCAGCGCCAGGGCGCGCTCGCCGTTGATGGCAACCTTGACCTTGTAGTGCTCCTTGAGCACGGCCGAGATCACCTGCAGGTTCTCGGGGGAGTCGTCCACCACCAGAATGCTTGCCTTTGGTTCCATCGCCTGCCTCCATGGCATGCCCGGTTGGGCCAATGGCCTTCACCGTATGCTTTTCCGGGGGAAATGCCTACGTGGTTTGCCCCGGCGGGGCGCCGGAAAACGGCGGCGGGCTGCGCTGGATCAATGTGCATCCATGACGTGCGGGCTGAAAGCGGAAGACATATGACGCATCGGCAGAATAGGTCATACCCAACCCAGCACCCCCAGCAGCGCGCCAGCGCCCAGCATCCACAGCAGGTGCAGCTTGGTGCGCCACACCAGCAGCGCGACGGCGGCGGTCAGCAGCCACAGCGGCCAGTCGGTGGCGGGCTGGCCCTGGGCGCGGCCCAGCACCCAGGTGGCGGCCATGAGCAGGCCGATGACCAGCGGCGCCATGCCCTGCTTGAAGGCGCGCACCGCGCGCCGCTCACGGTTGCGGTGCGCCCAGCGCGTGGCCAGCCAGGTCAGCGTGGCGCTGGGCAGCATGATGCCCAGCATGCACAGCGCCGCGCCCAGCAGTCCGTAGGCCCAGCCCAGGGCGCCCGGGCCGCCGGCGTTGAGCCCCACATGCCAGCCCAGCAGGGCGATGAACAGCACGTTGGGGCCGGGCGCGGCCTGGGCGATGGCGATGCTGGCGTTGAACTGCATGTCGGTCAGCCAGGCGTTGCGGTCCACCAGGAAGCGGTGCATGTCCGGCGCCGTGGCGATGGCGCCGCCCACCGCCAGCAACGAGATGGAGAGGTAGTACAGGAACAGGTGCAGCCAGTCCAGCGGCTGCAGGGTGATGGCGTGCGTCATGGCGCGAGCTTTCGCCAGGTCAGCACGCAGGCCGCGCCGCCCACCACGAGCAGCAGCCCGTACAGCGGCACGCGCAGCCAGACGATGGCGGCAAACGACACCCCCGCGATCACCGCGCACAGCCCGGGCCCCAGCGGGTGCGTGCGCAGCGCAACCGCCAGCTTCAGGCCCATGCCGCCGATCAGCCCCGCCGCCACCGCCCCCATGCCCCGCAGTGCGCCCGCCATGGCCGGGTGGCTGGCCCATTGCGCATAGACGAGCGCCACGGCCAGCGCGATCACCAGCGGAAAGGACAGCATGCCCGCCAGCGCCGCGAAGGCGCCGCGCAGGCCGAAATGGCGGTCGCCGATCATGATGGAAAGATTCACCACGTTGGGCCCCGGCATCACCTGGGCCACGGCCCAGTCTTCCAGGAACTCCTCGTTCGTCATCCAGCGCTTTTTCTCCACCAGCTCGCGCTGCACCACGGCCACCACACCGCCAAAGCCCTGCAGGGCCAGCCAGGTGAAGGACCAGAACAGGTCCGCCGGGTTGCGGGGCCGGGGGCGGGCAGCGGTTGGTGGGCTGTCGGGATGCGGGTGGTCGGGTGCCATGGGTTTGAACGAAAAATGGCCTTTGCGCCCATGGATAAAGCGCTGTAAGCTATTCTAATGATAGCATTTTGATTGAATGCTAAGTGCCCCAATGGTACGCTTGCACGCTCCCGCCGGCCGCGCTGGCGCCACTTCCTTGTTTGCAGGATTTCCCGACATGAAACTCATCCGTTACGGCCAGCCCGGCGCAGAGCGCGCGGGCCTCGTCGATGCCCAGGGCGTGCTGCGCGACCTCTCCATGCTGCTGCCCGACATCGGCCCGGCGCAGCTCGGCCCCCGCACCCTGGCGACGCTGGCCGCCATCGACGCAGCCCGCCTGCCCGCCGTCGAGGGCCAGCCGCGCCTGGGCTGCCCCGTGGGCGGCGTGGGAAAGATCGTCTGCGTGGGCCTGAACTACCGTGACCATGCGCTCGAAGCCGGCATGCAGCCGCCCGCCGAGCCCGTGCTGTTCATGAAGGCCGTCACGGCGCTCGCCGGCCCCCACGACGCGCTGCGCATCCCGCCCGGATCGGTCAAGACCGACTGGGAGGTGGAGCTGGGCATCGTCATCGGCACGCGCGCCCAGCGCGTGCCCGAGGCCGACGCGTTGCGCCACGTGGCGGGCTATGTGCTGGCCAACGATGTGTCCGAGCGCGCCTGGCAGATCGAGCGCGGCGGCCAGTGGGACAAGGGCAAGAGCCACGACGGCTTCGCGCCCATCGGCCCGTGGCTGGTGACGGCCGACGAGGTGCCCGACCCGCACGCTATCGACCTGTGGCTGGAGGTGAACGGCCGGCGCGTGCAGAACGGCAGCACGCGCAACTTCATCTTCGGCGTGCCCACGGTGCTGGCCTACATCAGCCAGTTCATGACGCTGGAGCCCGGCGACATCGTGCTCACCGGCACCCCCGCCGGCGTGGGGCTGGGCCAGAAGCCCGTACCCTGGTTCCTCCAGCCCGGCGATGCGCTGCGCCTGGGCGCCACGGGCCTGGGCGAGCAGGCGCTGGTCTGCGTGAGCGCTTGATCAGCCCAGCTTCCCGCGCAGCGGGTGGTCGGTGTTGCGCCATCCGGCCTTCTCGGCCAGCGTGACCTTGAACACCTTGAGGTCCGCCTGGTTCTCGTGCTTGACGCGGAAAATCTTGAAGCTGGCCCGGTTTCCGTATTGCACGAAGAACCAGTTTGCATCGCCCGTGGCCTGGGTTTCGTAGGCCGCCTCGTGCCAGCACAGGTCGGCCTGGCTTTCGTGGTGCACCTCGCAGACGCTCGCGTCGGCCAGATGCGCGTATCTGACTTCCAGGATTCTTGCCATGGGTGCCTTCTTTCCCGGGTTGAAGGGGCGCGGCTTGCCGGGGGGTGACCGCCTCCAGGGTCAAGCGTAGCCAAAAAAGCGGCAACCGGGCGATTGGCGTGGGCTGGCGAAACAACTCGATACCTTGTTCGCGGGGCTTGCCCTTCAGGTAACACAGGCCTGCCGATGGGGCTCACAAGCAGCAAGGCCTGTGCGCACCACGCTTTCGGCATTGATATCCAGCACCCCGCAGGGGGCGGCATTCATTTGCAGTAATTGGGGTCGCTGAACTGGAAGCCGCATACGCAGTGTGAGTCGTGGGAGTAATCCTGCCAGCCTGTCACCTGCACCTCCACGATCTGCGCGAACATGTCCACCGCCATGTCGAAACCAAACATGATGCCGGCGTTCTTCACATCCTTGCCGAAGTCCTTGAAGTTGGTCACCACCTCCTTGATCACGCCACCCACCGCCTTGGTGCCGATCACGCTGTAGCCCGCAATTTTGGTGTCCGACGCCTTATCGATCACGTCGCCTGCGAAAGTCAGCATTTCCAGCAACGGCCCCACCCATGAGCGTCCGCCCACGTAGTAAGACATGGCTGCGCGGATGGCATAGGCGCCCGCCTTGATGATCCGTTGCTTGGCGCAGTTCCAGGCATTCTGCGACCAGTGAATGTTCCAGTAGTCCCCCACCTGGTTGTGGATGATCCATTCGCTCATGCAAACGCGGTTGCCACGCCCGAACCTGCTGGTGCAGGCGGCGTATTTGCTGTTGGTGCAGTTCCAGAGGAAGTCGCCAATCCGCACATGGTCCAGTCCTTGCTCCAGGTTCCCGGTGGTTGCGGCGCACTGGCCCCCCGTGGTGGCGCGCAAGGCCAGGCGCGGGTAAGGCGATACCACTCCATGGCTTTGCGGCACCCCGGCGGCGGCGCTGGCCATGGGCGCCAGTTCGATCGCGCCCGAGGGTGTCGCGCAGGCCAGCGTGTCGCCCACCTGCAGCACCCGGCCCGCGCTGTCGTGCAGGCAGGTGGTGCCGAATTCGCCTGCCACGCCATCGGCGGCATCCATGGCCGGGCTGTAGGTCTGCAGCATTGCGCTGGATGGCGCCAGGCCCTGCAACTGCGCGGGCGTCAGTCCGGCATAGAGCATGCTGGGCGTGGCGTTCCAGGCGTCCACATCGCGCAGGCAGTCGACATCGCCGACCGTGCGCGCCATGCCAGAGATCAGGCCCAATGTCTGATGGGCCAACTCCGGCGACGGAACGAAAGACACCATCAGGTCGGAGGATGGAATATCCAGCGTCTGGATGTTGCCGATCAACTGGCTGAACAGGGCCAGATTGTCGGCCGCCGTTGCTACTTGTGTCTGGGTCAGGTAGCTCTTGCCAGGCTCCATCACACTCGCAAGCCGCAGTGCCAGGTCGGCCACGTAGAAGTGTGCCGTCAGGCCGATCCGGTAATTCCACGGGGCCGCGCCGGGGGGCACGAAAACGGTATCTGACCGCTCAGCGTAGCTTGCCACGCCGTCCGTGTCGGCCAAAAGGCGCGAGCAACCCGGCAGAGGGTTGCCGGGCGTGGGCACCTGCAGGGCGGGCAGCGTCATGGCAACCGTTACCAGTGTCTGCGCTGATTCGTGGCTGCCATCGCCGTCTTCGTCGGAGCGCTCGCCGTTCGACAGCGAGATGGCGTCGATGCGCAGACCCTGCAAGCTGCTGGCGCCGCTGGTGTCTACCGCTGCCCACTGGGGATAGCTTTGCACCATGGTGCGCAGCGCACCCTGGGTGCCGGCCTGGCCGAACAGGCGGCTGTAGTAGGCGGCCAGCCCGGTTTCGGCCTGGGCGATGGCGGGGCCGCCGAGCTTGACCGCCAGATCCTCGCGGCCCAGACCAAACGACCACACGGGCGCATCGACCGTGCCCTTGAGCGTGGTGGCCAGCGCTTCCATGCGCACCGTGGGCACGGAGGTGGGCAGGGCGGTCGTGGGCGAGGCGCGCAGCGCGTAGTGCCGCGAATGCGCGAAGCGCAGGCTGCGGGGCGCCGCGGCATCGGGAATGAGGTCCTGGACCCGGGCGCTGGCCGGAATGTGCATGTCTGCGGGCGGTGCCGGGTCGTCCGACCCCATGCAACCCGTCAGGACCAACGCGGTGGCGGCCAGCAGCCCCGTGCGCCGCAGCCAAGGTGCGACCCGCGCGCCAGAAAGAACAGACATGTCCATGCAAGGCCTTTCGGGCGGGAGCATTGATGAATCCATTCATCGCCCCGGCGTGCCCTGCGAGCACCATGGCCGTGGCCTTGCAAAGCTGCAGTCCCGCCAATGCTGCCTTGCCAGCAACCTTTTGTAACACCGGCCCTTGTGCACGCCAAGTGGTTTTTGGGGCCATTGGGTCGATCAGATCAAGAAACGGTGTTTCAGTTGGCCCCCCGCCCTGCGGAAGGTACATCGCTTCCATGGCAAAGAACACCGAACCCAGGGGGGTGCGCGGGGCATGGGTCAAGCAGTGCACTGCTAAGGTGCGCATCAGCCGATGCGTTCACGGTTCGAGGCCTTGCCGCAGTGTGGGTTGCCCCTTCATGCGTGCCCCTTGGTCCTTGAAGCACGATTCAAGGGCCGGTAAGGTGATTGGCACGGTGCTGGTGGCTAACGCGGCTGCATTGGAGCGTCATGGATGGCGTTGGCCATCCCGGCACGCGAGCCGGTGGATGCACAGGCATGGGCCTTGCGCTGCGCCCCCGCGTTCTGGGCGTTTCAGGCGAAGGTATTGAGCTGTGTCCCCAGCGTGCCCGAGGTGGCGAGCTGGGGCTGGGGCACCGACTGCACCATGGCTTCGATCATGGTGTCGGCCGCGGCCTCCTGCATGTCCAGCGCTTTTTTCAGCATGGTGATGTTCACGGCGTCGGAGGTCTTGGCGCTGGCCATCGCGGTGGCGGTGTTGACGATGTTGCTGGCGAGGGATACGTCCATGGCGGGCTCCGGGCAGGGGATGTGCTGATATCGGCTGGCCCAGGTGTTTCTGAAGCTTTTTTGCTCAGGCGGGTGCGTCTTCCCAGCCCACGCGCCCCTGTCCGATGTCGTTGATGCGCTGCACGAAGGCGGCGGCGTGCGCCTCGGGCAGGCACAGCCGCAGCGTGACCAGGGTGCCGTGTTGCACGTCCAGCAGCTCGGCATGGGCGGCGTCGATCTCGCGGCGCAGCAGGCCTTCCTGGGCGTAGGGCACAAGGCATTGCAGGGTCTTCATGCGCACGAGGGGCACCTTGGGCGCCGTGAGCAGGGCCTGGGCCACGGTGTCGGTGTAGGCGCGCACCAGGCCGCCCGCGCCGAGCTTGACGCCGCCGAAGTAGCGCACTACGGTGGCCAGCACGCCCTCCAGGTCCTGGTGGCGCAGCACGTCGAGCATGGGGCGCCCGGCGGTGCCGCCGGGCTCGCCGTCGTCCACGGCGGCGGACTGGCCGCCTGCCAGCAGCGCCCAGCAGATGTGGGCGGCGCCGGGGTGTTCTTTCCAGAGGGCATCCACATGCGCCTGGGCGCTGGCGCGGTCGGGCATGGGCTGCACGCAGCCGATGAAGCGGCTCTTCTTGATGACGAGTTCGCTGTGCGCGGGGGCGGCGAGGGTTTGGGGCATGGGGGCGATAGCTTACTCCGGCCCCGTGGTAGTGGCGCCGTCAGCGGGAGGCGGCTTTGCCCAGAATGCCCCGCACCATGTTGCGGCTGTGTGCGCCCAGGTTGCGCATCAGCGTGGCGATGGTGGACTCCAGCACTTTCCTGGGTGCATCGCCCTGGCGGGCGACCTCGGCCATCAGGTCGATGCCTTTGGCGTGCACGCCGAAGTCGAAACCGGGGTCGTTGACGTAGCCCGTGGGCACGCTGGCGAGCATTTGCTCGGTGACCGTGGCGCCCAGGGCGTGCGCCTGCCAGGCCACCGTGTCGCGCGCGTAGCTGTCGCTCCAGGGGGCGTGGCTGGTGTCGGTGCTGCTGTCGCGCAGGGCCAGGTCCACGCTGCTGGGCTGGCGCGCCTGGGCGGCGGCCTGGATCATCTGGCTCTCGTAACGCTCCAGCACGAAATGGCGGTTGGACAGCAGGATCACCATGTCGTTCTTGGCGCCGGGCATGCCCAGCGTGGCCAGCAGGTTGATGCCGATGAGCCGCGCTGCCGAGAAGCCCGGTGCCAGGCTGGCGTGGTAGGGCTGGGTCAGGTCCTGCAGGTAGTGCAGCGCCAGCCCGGCGAAGCGCCAGCCCCAGTAGGGGTGGCCCGTGCGGAAGGCCAGCTCGGACAGGCTGGTGTACTGGTGGATGCGCAGCAGCGGGTAGGTGCGCTTGAGGAACCCCGCCGCCATGTAGATGACGGGCTGCTCGTGGTAGTAACCCATGTGAAAGGGGGCCTGGGTCGAGAAGTCCAGGTGGGGGTTGCCAAAGGGGATCCTGCCGAAACCGTAGGCCGGGCCCCATTCCGAAGGGCTGTCCTCCCAGAGGTTGAGGTCCATGCCGTAGTCGGGCTCGTCGCTGGCCGAGGCGAGCACGGCCAGCGGTGCCACGCTTTCGCCCGGGCGCAGGCGCACGAAGACATGGCCGCCACCGTCCTTGTCGCGCGCGGGCAGGGCGCTGACCACATCGTGCTCCAGCAGTGATGCGGTGGCGGGGGCGGGCGCCCAGGGGTCGGGCTGGATGTAGAGCGCCAGGCGGCTTTCGGGCGAGGCGCGCAGTGCCGTCAGGAAGGCTTTGCGCAGCGCCGGTGCATCGCCCTGCGCGGCCTGCGCCTCAAAGCGCAGGGTAGCGGGCAGCGGTGGGTAGTGCGCAATGTGGGCCTGCGCCCAGGCCTCCTCGCTGGCGAGCAGCGCCTCGACGGGAGCGGCCTGCGCGCGCAGGAAGTCCTCCAGCGGCTCGGCGACCACGGGCGCGGCCTGGGCCACCTCGGGCAGGGCCTCGAAGGCGCGGTAGCTGGCCAGGGCATGGTTGCTCCAGGCCAGCGCGGGGTTGGCGGTGCCCAGGGCCAGCAATGCGGCGAGAAGAATGCGTTTCATGGCGGTGCCTTGGTGTTCCATCGCGTGAAGGGTAGCCGGTGATGGCGTGGATGTCGCGGTACGGGGGCTGCAACCTTTCATGCATACGGCAATAGACGCGCCGGTAGAGCGGTGTACTGGGTCACGGGAATCCCCTCAGGCAGTAGCGTGCAAACGTCTTTTGACGCCAAAAAGCCATGCCATACTGGGCCTCATGCGGTTGAATTTTCTATGCGTCCAAGGTCTGTGCCGGGGCGTCTCGCTCGCATTTCCCCTATGAGCCGCTATCAATACCTTGCCGATCAGACCGAGAAGCTGATTGCCACAGGTGTGCTGCGGGCCGGCGAGCGCCTGCCCTCGGTGCGCGAGGCCTGCCGCACGCACCGCATCAGCCCGGGCACCATCACTCAAGCGTACTACCTGTTGGAGAGCAAAGGCCTGATCGAGGCGCGCCCCAAGTCCGGCTATTTCGTGCGGGCGCGCCTTGGGCACAGCCTGGCCGAACCGGAGATTACGCAGCCCGTCGGCGGTTCGACCGCGTTGCAGGTCAGTGACTTCATCTTCGAGATCCTCGACAGCGTGCGCGACCCGTCCGTCGTGCCGCTCGGCTCCAGCTTTCCCAGCCCTTATCTGCTGCCGCTCGACAAGCTCGGCCGCTTTCTCGCCGGCGCTGCGCGCAGGTTCGACCCGCTTGCCACTGTCACCGATCTGCCGCCCGGCAACGACGAACTACGGCGGCAACTGGCGCTGCGTTACCTGGCGCGCGACGCCCTGGTTTCGCCGCAGGAGATCGTGATCACCTCCGGCGCCATGGAGGCGCTGAACCTGTGTCTGCAGGCGGTCACCGGGCCGGGCGACCTGATCGCGATCGAATCGCCCACCTTCTACGCGGGCCTGCAGGCCAGCGAGCGGCTGGGGCTGAAAGTGATCGAGATCCCGAGCCACCCCCGCGACGGCGTCAGCCTGGCGGCGCTCGAGGACGCGCTGCGCCATCACCCGGTGAAGGCCTGCCTGTTCATGCTCAACTTCGCCAACCCGAGCGGCAGCCTGGTCTCCGATGAGCGCAAGAAGGCCTTGCTTGAGCTGTTGTACCGCTATGACGTGCCGCTGATCGAGGACGACGTCTACGCCGAACTGTACTTTGGCCGCCAGGCGCCGCTGTGCACCAAGGCGGCAGACCCGGCCGGCCTGGTGATGCACGTCTCGTCCTTCTCGAAATGCCTGGCGCCCGGCTACCGTCTCGGCTGGGTGGCGGCCGGGCGCTACGCGAGCCGGGTCCGGCGCCTGAAGTTGTCGACCAGCCTGGCGACGACGGTGCCGGTGCAGATCGCCGTGGCCGAGTATCTGAAGCAAGGCGCCTACGAGAACCACCTGCGGCAGTTGCGGCGCAAGCTGGCCGAACTGGAAGCCGGGTTCGTGGACGCAGTCGAGCGCCATTTCCCCGCCGGTACGCGGCTGGCGCGGCCGCAGGGCGGCTACTTCCTGTGGCTCGAGCTGCCCAGACAGCTCGATTCCCTGGCGCTGCACCGACAGGCCCTGGACCAGGGAATCAGCATTGCGCCCGGGCCGATTTTTTCGGCCAAGCGCGAGTTCGGCCACCACCTCCGGCTCAATTTCGGCCACCCCGATACCGAGCGTCAGCATGCGGCCGTTGCGACCCTGGGGCGGATGCTCGCGGCGGAGGGGGCGTGGCCGAGGGGCGCCGCTGGTTCAGACTGACGGCAGGACGGCCCGAGGAACGGCTTCATGGTGCGGACGCCGCCGGCCCGGCCGGCCGGGTGGAACATGTTGAGCGCCGGGCCGGTGACCCCGCCGCGGATGCCGATGCGGGCGCGCTCGGGCCGCAGCGCAAGCGTGTTCAGGCGGGCGGGCTCCGCGACCCCTCGGGAGATCGTAAAAACGTTCTTACATCGATTGGTCATGGAGGGCGCCGCCGTCGAGGGTCACCCTGTCGGGGGTGACCTCGTCGAAGCGCAGAAGGATGCCGCCGTACTGTTCGGCGAAGGCTTTTGCATCGGCCTCGGCGGAGAAGGCGGCGGCGGTCGATCCCATGGAGCCGAGCCGCTTCGAGCCAAACACATAAATCGCGCGCTTGGCGTCGATCCAGTGGCCGACGGGTTTGTCCCAATCGGCCTTGCCCATGTCCTGGACATAGAGGGCGCTGACGGCGCGCACCTGCTCGGGGTTCAGGTAGATGCTGAACATCTCGATGGTGTCGCAGAACCAGTCCGGTTCGGCAACGTCGCGGTAGTGGATTTGCGCCTTCGGGCCCGGATAGTCGGCCAGCAACATACCGTCGAGCGCGCAGCTGGTGCCGGGGTCGGTCTCGAGCGCGACGACCGCGGCCTTGCCACCGTCGCTCTGGCTGCAGGCGGCGAGCAGGCCACTGGCGGCCGCAGTGAGCATGAAACGGCGCCGGGAGAGGCATCGGAGATGGGTGCACATGGGGAAGTTTTCCGTAAGGGTGCGCTCAGCGGCGAAAGCGCCACGCGGCGAGTGCGAGCGGGCTGATGATCCAGGCCGCCATCACCGCGCCGAGCAGCCAGGGCTGCGCGAGCGCGGGCGGGAACACTGTTGCCAGGCCGTACAGCGTCCGCATGTCTTCGAGGTTGAAGATGTTGAGGATGCGGAAGACGTCGGCGGGGTTGAGCAGCAGCAGGTAGGGCAGGATTGCGCTGCCCCATCCGACGCCTGAATTGCCTGCGCCGAGCACGAGTGCGCCGAGCAGCAGGAGGTCGAACACGAGCACGAAGAAGAACCACAGCGCGATCGCCAGGCCCGAGGCGCGGGTGCGTTCGGTGGCGAACACCGAGAGCATCACCGCCAGGCTCAGGAAGGCGCAGCCGAGTAACACCGAGCTCGCCATGAAGCCGAAGTAGTGGAACAGCGCGGCCAGGTCGAGCTGGGCGGAGAGCACCAGGCCGACGAGGCCGAAGCCGGCCACGGTGGAGAAGGTGAGCGCTGCGGCGAGCCCGAGGTACTTGCCCAGCAGCAGTTCGACGCGAGTGATTGGCATCGACAGCAAGAGATCCAGCGAGCCGCGCTCGCGCTCGCCGACGATGGCGTCGAAGCCGAGCAGCAGTGCGATCAGCGGGATCAGGTAGATCACCAGGCTCACCAGGCTGGCGATCGTGATCTCGATCGAACGAAAGCCCACCATGCCCTGCTGCGCCGCGCCGAAGTAGGCGATCGACAGTGCGAAGGCGGTAAATACCAGCGCCACGGCCAGCACCCAGCGGTTGCGGATGCGGTCCCAGAACTCCTTGCTGGCGATGGTGGCGACTTGTGCGAATTCCATGTGTGGGCCCTCTAGTCGGAAAAGCCGAAGAAAACGTCTTCGAGCGACGGCTCGTGCACGGTGAGATCGAGCACCTTGCCGCCCAGGCTGGCGAGCGTCGCGATCACCGCCATCTTGGCCTCGCGCTGGCACTGCACGGCGACATGACCGTCGCGCGCCTCTACCGCGCCCACCGGCAGGTGGCCGAGCGCGTCGCGCACCGTTCCCAAGTCGCCCAGCGCCATGCGCACGCTGAAACACAGCGGCAGGTCCATCTGCTCGCGCAGCGTCTGCACTGTGCCGGTGGCCTGTACCTGGCCCGCGGCCATGATCGCCAGCCGGTCCACGCGCTCCTGGATCTCGGCGAGGATGTGCGAGGTGATGACCATGGTCACACCTTCGCTCCTGAGTTGGCGCAGGATGGCGTAGAAGCCGCGGATCGCCTTGGGGTCGAGGCCGGTGGTGGGCTCGTCGAGGAACAGAATTTGCGGGCTGCCGAGCAGGGCCTGGGCGAAACCGAGGCGCTGGCGCATGCCCTTCGAGTACTCGCGCACGCGCCGATGCGCCGCATGGGCGAGCCCCACGCGCTCAAGCACCGCGCCGTTGTGTGCCGAGGGCACGCCCTTTAGGCGGGCAAAGAAGCGCAGTGTTTCCAGCCCGGTGAGGTTGTCGTAGAGGATGACGTTCTCGGGCAGGTAGCCGATCTTGCGTCGCACCGCGCGAAAGTTGCCTCCCCCCACATGCGCGCCGTCGATGCGGATTTCGCCTGCGGTGGGCTGGATCAGGCCAAGCATCATCTTGAAGAGGGTGCTCTTGCCCGCGCCGTTGTGGCCGATCAGGCCGAACAGCTCGCCGGCGCGGATGTCGAGGTCGACGCCGTCGACCGCGTGGATGACACCGTAGTGCTTGCGTATTGCGCGCACCGCGATCACGGGCGCGCCGGCCTCATTGGGGACGGGGGAAATGTTTGCCACGCCATTGGCTCCAGTCAGGGTTGTGCGGCTGCATGCGCGGCTTCGGATCGACGATGCTCGGCGCGCGCAAGATCGGGAACTGCTGGCCCACCAGACGCAGCGTTTGCACCGCCGGGCTGGCGAGCAACAGCTTCATCATCGGGTGGCGCCACGAGAGGCGATCCACGAGGTCGTTGGCTTCGTAGCGGACGTCGCCCGCGCCGTCGCCGTCGCGGTCCCAGCCCAGGTAGTTGCTCCAGTAGTTGCCCGCCTTCTCGCCCCAGGGCATGTCGCGGGCGCCGACGTAGCGCACCTGCTCGCGGTTGAGGATGAAGTCGTTTCCCTCGACGACGTTGTTCTTGGAGCCGGCCCACAGGTGCGCGCCGACGACGTTATCGACCACGGTGTTGCCGCGCAGCGTGTTGTACTCGGCGTCGTAGATGAAGAAGCCACGCTGGTTGCCGGCGACGACGTTGTTTTCGATGGTCGAGTCCTGGATCGTGCGCAGCATGATGCCGTGGTCGGAGTTGGCCCAGGCGCGGTTGTTGCGCACCGTGAGCCGGCGCACCTCCATGAGTGCGAGGCCTCCACGGTTCATCCAGGTGTCGTTGCCCTGCCAGACGTTGTCGTAGGCATTCATGTAATGCGTGCCATAGCGGCTGTGGTGCAGGCGGTTGTCGCGGAACACGGCGTTGTGGGAGACATCAACGTAGAGTGCGTCGCGCACGAAGCTGATGTGGTTGCCGATGATCTGCGCGCGATGGGTGTTGTAGAGCTGGATGCCGTTGCCGCGCCGGACCGACATGTAGTCGCGCTTACCCGTGATCAGATTGTTCTCTACGCGTACGTCGTTGGCCTTCTCGATCCAGAGGCCGAACAGGTTGTAAGCGAGGTCGCAATTGCGCACCAGTGCGTGGTCGGCTCCGGGCTGTATGTAGACGCCGGCATTTTGCTCACCGAGGTGGTCACCCGAGTTCCAGATGATGAAACCCTCGATGGTGACGTGTGGCGCGGCGACCCGTATCACGTCGCCCTTTCCTTGCCCATCGAGCGTCGGGCGCTGGATGCCGCGCAGGGTGAGCGGCTTGTCGATGTGCAGGTTTTCGCGGTAGTGCCCGCGCTTCACTTCGATGGTGTCGCCCGGTGCGGCAAGGTGGATTGCGGCCTGAATCGACTCGCCGGGGGCGACCGGCCAGAGCGTCGCCGCCGCGCAGACGCCCGGCAGCATGAAGATGGCGATCCATGCGCGAAGAACCGCTTGGAGAATTGTCATTGCTGCACCGGTGGAGTCCATGGAAACGATCCGTCCTTCAGGAAACGGGATGCGCTGGCGGCGGCCGTGGCGTGGCGGCTCGCGCCGGGGAGGGGCGCTTAGGCTGTCCGCGCGTTGGCCGGACATGTTCGCCGGCGTGCCTGACGCTTGAAGGACATGCCCTGTCATGCGGTTTTGCCTTCAAACGTATAACGTCGTTGGGTCGCCTGGCCGTGCTAAAGCACTGATCGTAGGCTCCCCGCCTAGTTATCCGATTGAATGCAAAACCGTATCAGGCCTTACGCCTCGACGATCATGCGCGAGCGCATCTCCATGTGGAGCGCGTGGCAGAAATGCGTGCAATAGCACCAGAACACACCTGCCTTGTCGGCCTTGAAGGTGACCGATTTGGTCTCCTGCGGATTGACGATGAAGTTGATGTTGTAGCGCTCGATTGCGAAGCCGTGCGTCAGATCCTCGATCTTGTCGAGGTTGGTCAGCACGATCGTGACCTCGTCGCCCTTCTTGACCTTGAACTCGCGCAGGCTGAAGGTGGGGGCCTGGCTGACGAGCTTCACCGTGACCTTGTTGCCATTGCGGAAAACGCCCGATTCCTTGGGGTCGCGCACCGCGTTCGGGAACTGATCGAGCGCGTAGATCTGTTTCGGCTTGATGATGTCGCGACGGATGATGATCGAGTCGTGCGGCTCCGACGACACCGGGTTGTCGTGCACGAGCTTCATCTTTTCGCCACTGATATCGATCAGCTGCGAGGTCTCGGGGTGCAGCGGGCCGACCGGCAGAAAGCGGTCCTTGGAGAACTTGTTGTCCGAGACGAGGAACTTGCCGTCGCAGTCGCGGGTTTCACCCATCGAGGTGAAGCCGTGGCCGGGCTGGTAATGCACGTCGAGGCGATCGACCACCACGGCCACGTTCTTTTCGCCCTGATAGGACTTGATCGCCGCATCGATATTCCATTTGACGATCTGGCTGTCGAGGAAGAGCGTGGTGTAGGCGTTGCCGCGGCCGTCGAAGGCGGTATGCAGCGGACCGAGGCCGATCTCGGGCTCGGCGACCACCGCCTCACGGGGCTCTTTCAGATTGCCGTCGAACCACTGCAGGACCTTCTCGTGGGCGATCAGGCTCGCCGAGGGCGAGAGCTTGCCGGCGCAGGCGTAGTACTTGCCGTCCGGGCTGACATTGACGCCGTGCGGGTTCTTGGGAACGGGCACGTAGCAGGTGAGGGCGGTCTTCGGGTCGGTGTTGGCGGCCTTGGTGCCGTCGACGACCGGCACCTTGGAGTCGCCGTAGGTCTTGAACTTGCCGTCCTTGACCGCCTGCTCGATGCGGGCGACGTTGAAGAACAGGCACGAGTCCCATTCGGCGGCCATCATGTCTTCATACTTGGCGCCCATCTCGGTGTTGTACTGGGTGGTGGCGGCGAGCTTGCCGTCGTAAGAGGAGGCGACGAGCTCGCAGTTGCCGTCGATCAGCACCTGCCAGCGCACTTCCATCGATTCCGCGTCCACGCAGGAAAACAGCGAACGGTACTTCGCCGTGTCCTCGACGCCCTTGCCGAAGTTCGGCAGGGGGATGGAGAACTCCGCGCCGCAGAACACGCGCGTGGTGCGGTTGATCGCCGGGTCCAGGGGATCGCGCTTGTCCGGGAAGGTGCCGTGGAAGCCCTGGATGTTTGGCAGTTGTGTGATCTTGTCGCACTCCATCGTGTCCAGACGAACGCGCGCCAGGCGGCAGTTGAGCTTGTCATTGACGAACAGATAGCGGCCGTCGTAGGTGCCATCGGTGTACGACGGGTGCAGATGGTGGGTGTCCCCGGTGTTGTACTTCAGCGTGCCGTCCGGATTCGTGCCGATGATCGCCTTCGATTCGTTGGTGATCCCCCAGCCGATCATGCAGTCAATGTTGTACACCGGGATGCGCTTGAACTCCCGCCCCGAGGGCAGGCCAAAGATGCGCACGTCGCCGGCGTGGCCGGCGCTGGAGAACATGTAGTAGGTGTCCAGTTGCCCGGGCGCGACCGAATAGTCGCCGCTGTGCGCGCTGGGTTTGTCCGTGTGCGCTGCCGTCGTGACGGCTGTGCTGGCCACGGCGTCGTCCTTGCACGCCGCCAGCCCGAACGACACTCCCGCGCCGGCGAGGCCGGTAAAGGCGACCTTGTTCAAGAACTGACGGCGGCCGTCTTTGGGCTGCTCTGCGTCTGGCGTGGGGTGCTTCTGGCTCATGTTGCTTTACTCCGTTATCAATGAGAGGTGTACTTGCAGGTGTGGCGGCTTTGTTGACGACCGGTCGGCACGGGCGACCCGCGGCCGGCAGCCGCGTGCGCATCCTTGGCCTGCGACCTGCTCGGCGTGGAAGCGCGAACGAGATGAATTCTCAGTGCCTTCGGGGGTGAGTAACAGTTACAGAGTCGGACATATCCAATACGCACAGATGATCTGGTTCGCGGTAACGCGTGCCTGCTTTTTGCAGGCCATGCAGCATTCGGTGCGTGCCCGGACCCGGGTTGGACTGTGCGGTGCTGTGCGTCGCGGCCATTGGATTGCTTGGCGCAATTTGTGTCTATGGGCGCGTCTGTGCCTGGCGCTGACCGCGCTGCGCAGGCATGGGTTTTATCGCCCGCACCGGGGTCACGGTTGTGGCGGCAGGGGGCGCAGCCTGGGCTGTCGTTGGTCGGTGTTGCCAAGCCTGGCAAAAGCCTGCCTTGGTGTGGCGCGATTGGCAACCTTCGTGGTCTTGTCGGTGCCAGGGCCGCCTGCTGCATAGGCCGTACGACCATTGCGGGATGGGTAGGTCTGCGCCTGTCCCTGCACCCAGGAGATCAAAGAGAGGGAGCTCGCCAATCCATCGGCCAGCAGGTCGCCCGCACGCAGCGCCACAACGTGGTGGCCGC